>Ga0172371_10004728_pt1 | contig 20462 bp, 15 predicted proteins | sample Lak12m_FD_114543 | JGI IMG/M metagenome (GOLD analysis project Ga0172371, IMG submission 114543) | Freshwater microbial communities from Kabuno Bay, South-Kivu, Congo - kab_022012_12m | ecosystem: Environmental > Aquatic > Freshwater > Lake | place: Democratic Republic of the Congo: South-Kivu... | reverse complement strand
TTGTCGCCCACCACTTTCACGATGTCCGCGCTGGCAAGCATTCCCGTCTTCACCACGTCCGCGCCTATGTCACTGAGAACAGAATCCAACTGTAGAGCCACAAACTCGGGGGACACGGGCATCACACCCTGAATGCCGAGGCTGTTTTGAGCGGTCAAGGAGGTGATCACGCTCATTCCGTACCCACCCAGGGACAAAATGGTCTTCAGATCGGCCTGGATTCCGGCGCCGCCTCCCGAGTCAGAGCCGGCAATGCTTAGGACTTTATGCATTTGCTGTCCGCCTGAACTGATTTTGAACGCATAGCGAACTCTTCTTGAGGACAAAGTCCGGTGAGAGACCTTTTGCAGGAAGCCCCCCACCGGAAGCATTTATACCGTTGCGCGTTCAAACGAGTGACTCTGCGTCGCCGGCGGGATACCTCCGGAGCGAAGTCAGGTCCTTCGTTCGAAGCGAAGGAAGTGCCCCGCCGATCTTGCCGATGCGAAAGCGCACTGGTATTACGTAGCACGAATCGCTCAACTCATCTTGATCCTACATTGTTTACCATATCGCCGAGATGTACAGAAGGGCAATGGTCAATTCTTGTGGCGCGGTTCCGGCTTTTCGACCGGCGCTGAACCTGCCCGGACGGCGGCCTCAAGAAAAGTGCCGGATTGATCTCCGGTCCTCGGGAATGTCAGACAGGAAGTTAAGGGATGAGCCGTACGGAGCACCCAGATTTAAAGCGGCTTATAAGGATTCCCTTGCGAACCTTAACCCTATGCTCGATAATTACAACCGTATGCCCGTACGAGGCAGATGGGGTCAATCATCTGAATGCGGGTCCGGATATCTCATGCACCGGAATATTTCCGTCGTTCCAGGTGGCCGGAGTTCTCATCCGGCGCGTCCTGGAACTCCATCCATTCCACTTCCAAGACTTCAGGCGGTTCGAGATAATCGGCTGCCGCGTGGGAAGCATCAGTACGCTGCTGCGCCGCAGGAAACTCTTCGGCAATCTCTACTTCTTCCTCGTCTTCCAGGTCCGAAAAGTCGGCATGGATGAAATCCGATATTTCCAGTTCTTCGACGCCGTCGGCAAGTGGGAAAGAGGAAGGCTCTTCAGCCTTGGCGACATCGGGGGGCTCGTCCGCGGCCGCGGCATTCTGGGATATATCGGGCCGGCCCAATATTTCTTCTATGGAATAATCCTCCAGAGATGTCCCGGCTGCTCCGTCCCTTGTGGTGAGAGGTTCTTGCGCGGTCTCATCTGCGGCGGCGCGGTCGTCGTTTTCCTGAGCGGCCGGGTGGGCAGCGGTCGCCTCCAGGGGAACCGTGAGCTCGGGAGCTGGGTACGCAGGGAATCTTTCCTCGGTGGGCCGTGGGGGGGTTGTTCCCGCAGAGGCTGCTGAGCCTGTTTGTTCCGGTGCCGTTTCAACGGCCGTTACTGGCGCGCCGGCGGCAGACAACCTCCTCAGAATTACGGGTAGCGCCAGACACCCTGAAATCAGCAGCAAGCTTCCTGCCATTCCTGCCGCGAGAAAGCCTGCCGAACCGGTTGCAGCAGGTCTCTCCACGCGTACTAACCAACCAGGTGCGGCCAAAGGAGCCTCGGCAAAACCGGGGCCGTGCAGGGGGCTCAGGAGATTACCCTCGAACTGCTCCATGCCTGTTGGCGAAACATATCCCCCGCCGGTGGATGGCACTAGTCTGAAGGTCTTACCTTGAGCGGCTGAACCCAAAACGTTTTCTATTACCGTGCGCGAAAAGCGTGCCCTTGCAAACCACCTGTGGCCTTCCGGTGACCTTTCTTCCCGGCAAATGACGAAGGAGCCCCTGGAAGGATCATCGAAAAACGGTGCGTGATTGGCAGCGGTTGATGCTTCCGCTTGGTCCGCCTGCGACGACCGGCTGCCCTGCCGTGGGGCCTGAGGAAGGGTCAGCTCGCCTATCATGGCAAGGAGTTCACCCTTGTCGCTGGCAATCTCAAGGCTCAGAAAGTCGGGGAAAGTCCTTTGAAAACCTCTGACGAGCCTTTCCAGTGCTTCGGAAGACAATGCCCGTCCCGGATCGAGGCTGCTCACTGCCATACCTATGGCTGCGTCCCGGACTTTCAGAACCGTGTCAATTTCACGAGCGAGGTTCCGGGCCTCTTGGGCCAGTAACCGGGCCTCCGTAGGCCTTACGTATTTCATGTGAACGAACAGGCCCACCGAGAACGCCGAAATCAAGGCGATCGCTAACCAGAAACCGAGACGCATTACCCATCTGGCATCTCGGGGCCTCGCGTCCCGCTGATCGGATCGAGGGCGGGAAAATCTTCCAGGGGATGTCGCCCTTCTCGAGGACGGCGGCGAACAACTCCCCTGACGTACGTCTCCGGCAGCAATGGAAACTTCCTGGTCTGCGCGCCAACCCGATTCACCGCGGGAAGGTGAAGCGAAGAAGGCCATTTCCCATTGCCGGTCTCCGGACTGGAGAGATGGAGAGCTGTGGCGTCCCCCGGGCTCGTGGCACCGTCCGGATGGCCCCGAACAGGCTCTGCATTCGTCTCGGAAAAGCTCGTTATGACTTGGCATTGCTCTATTCCGTCGCTGAACTTGAGATCCCGGTATTGACAACTAGGACCCGGCGTGAGTAATCTTGATTTGGTTGATATACAAAACTCCCGTTGGGGAAAGGAGGCAGCCGTGAAAAGATTCATGATCCCCCGAGTAGCCCATTGCTCAGATGGCTGCAGTAGCCGGTCCCGAGCATGACTTTAAAAGGCTCGCCGCTTAACGCCGAGAGCCGGCCCGTCCAATCGGGGCTTATGCCGGCTCAAAGCTTCTTCACTCGGAACCGCCGACCCCGCGGGAATCAAACCAATAGGTTTTCCCGGAGGCCGCAAACCAAGGGCCGGAGCTCCACGGGGAATGTCCGGTGGCTGCACGCCGGACGGAACCCGTGATATTGCCCGTGGTGGTCTTTATCAAACACCGCACATAAAATCAAGTTAAAATCAGAAATTAGAAGTGATTGTTAAAGTTACTACGAGGCCGGCGTCAAAGGCACTGATCCGTCTTTATCCTGGACTGCCCAGCTCTAATGGGATATGCTCAGCTCTGCACAGGAGGGCTTTCCCGGTAGAATTCATGCCGTTTCGTCGTCAAACAGCCCACTCTGAAGCGAAAGAAAATCACACCTCGGATGCCAAATATTTGATCCGGGAGGACCAGGATTGAACGAAAGTCTCATCAGAAAACTGAAGCCCGCTCCAATACTTGTCGCCGGAGACGCAATGGTGGATGAATACATCCTCGGTGATGTGGAGCGCATCTCCCCGGAGTCGCCGGTGCCGGTGCTAGTAACTCGAGACAGGCTGCGAAGACTTGGGGGAGCGGGCAATGTCGTCCGCAACGTCGTGACCATGAATGGAAAGGTCGCGCTTTTTGCATCGGTCGGAAGGGACAACGCCGGCCAGTGGTTCAAGCGACACTGCGAAGAAATGGCCATCGAAGCTTTCTGGATCAAAGACGACCCGTCACGGCCCACAACCATCAAAACGAGAGTGGTGGCCAGAAACCAGCAAATAGTGCGAATTGATGAAGAGCACGTGGCCGATATCTCGCCCGAGCTTGAAGCCGCGCTGCTACGGGACCTGGAGCCCGTAATGCCGCAAGTGAAAGCCGTTGTGATCTCTGACTACGGGAAAGGCTTTCTGACCAGGGGCTTGCTCAAGGGCCTTCTGGGATCGGCCGCGCGCAATAACATTCCTGTCCTGGTGGACCCGAAGGGCATGGACTACACCAAGTATCAGGGAGCCACCTACGTAACCCCCAACGTGAGGGAGGCTTCTACGGCCTCCGGCATAGAAATCAAAGGCAGGGACTCGCTGATCCAGGCAGGTGAGGTAATTTTGCGACAGACCGGCGCGGAAGCCGTGATCATTACCAGAGGCAAGGAAGGAAGCACGCTGGTAACGCGTAAAAAGAACCAGGACTTCCGGGTTAAACCTGTAGAAATAGTTGACGTCACGGGCGCGGGTGACACGGTTATCGCGGCTTTGGCTCTGTCCGTAGCCAGCGGGCTCAACATAGAGAACGCGATAGAAGTCGCCAATCTGGCGGCTTCGCTTGTGGTTGCCAGATTCGGGGCGGCTGCGGTGAGCGTGGAAGAAATGATAGACAGCCTCAGGAGAAACCACGAGCGCAACAAACTAGTCTCCCGAGAGGAAATAGGATCATTACTGCGAGAGCACAGGCTGCAAGCGCACAGGGTGGTCTTCACCAACGGGTGCTTTGATCTTTTCCACGCGGGACATCTGGAGATACTGCGCCAGGCGGCGACTCTCGGGGATATTCTGGTGGTTGGGATCAACTCGGACATGTCCGTTGGGAGAATCAAAGGGCCAAAAAGGCCCATCGTGAGCGAGGCTCACAGGGCCGAAGTCGTGTGCGGCCTGAACTTTGTAGACTACGCTGTACTGTTTGACGAAGAGACTCCTCTGAACTTGATCAGAGAAGTCAGGCCGGACATCCTCGTCAAAGGCGAGGACTGGAAAGGCAAGAAGGTGGTGGGAGAAGAAATCGTCAAAGCCCGGGGCGGATCGGTAGAATTTGTAAGACTCGTGCCCGGTATCTCTACAACTGAATTGATACAGAAAATCCGAGGAGAATAGATGTAACGTTATTGCCCAGGGTCTCCGCAAGATGTGAAGACAGGGTCACATCGAGAAAGGAACTGGGTCAAGAGGCCAAGCGCTCTGTGGCGCAACTACGGTCACGTATTGCGGTCGAGCGCGACAGGGTTCCGTAGGATGCCGGTGACCACCGGGAACCGCATCATTCGAGGGCCTTTCTCGACCGATGCGGTTCGCTTCGCTCACCACATCCTACCCGAATATGTGACCGCAATTGTGAAAAAGAACACTAAGGTAGCTTGCTTCTGCCTTGACCGGTGACCGGTATGGGAGTCTCGAAAGTGCTTTTGAGCAGCTCTAGAAGTTCCGTAGGCAGCGGCGACGACAACAAATCCCTTGGAATTCGGACCGACTGCCCCGCCTTCACAAAGGCCGTGACAGCGCACGCCGGCAACACTGCCTTCCTCCGCCTTGTCAGAGTGACGGCCGGGACTTTGTGCCCGTAGTATCGCGAGTACCAGCCTGCCGGCGGTCTCTCCGAACCCCTTAGCACGGTCACCTTGTCAGAACCCTGACACAAGACTATATCCAGGACCGATTCTTCACTGAACGCCTTGAAAACCCCGCTGGCGACCTGCTCCACCCTGCAGGCCGGATCAAAATGAAAAAACCATTCCAATTCGTGCTCTCCGGCACCTTTCACCTCATCCATGATGATGACCGCCTGTTCCAACAGGTGAATAACAAACCTGCGATGGACGATTTCGCCCTGGTTGAGGCAGCCGCTGAGGAGCCTCCAGCCGTTTCCTGAGCATGGAATGCCGGCGTGAATATCAAAAGGACCGGACCAGCGAAAGGTTCCCGCTGGTCGGGACTGCTCTTTGCCGTCAATCCGCATGGTATTGTGAGCCGCAGTGCCCCGGAAATAATCCCTCCAGACAACTGGTCCGTTGTACTGGTCCGTTCCCGGGTCCACTGCGACGGAGCGCCCCTGGTAGTCCATGACAAAAGAAAGACCGTCGCAGTGCCCGTGACCATAACTTGGAGCTATCCCAAGCCCGCCGCAATCCAAAACCACGTTGAAAGACTCATCCCTGCTGATCTGGTAACCACCATATTCGAAGTTCAGGAAGCCGCTGGACGTCTGAGAGGGGCCCGCCGGCAATGTGCGGCAATGCCCGGCCTCAGAAAAGGTCCTTAACCCATCGTCACCAAGAAGCAGATAAGACTCGGAAGGAAACTCCTCCATCCCTCTCGCTAGTGCGGGCTTGTCAAGCAGGACCGCGCCCGCCGCAAGCAACGGAGTGAAGTCCCAGAAATCGGCCAAACGCCAGCCAATGGCCAGGCCCGTATCGGAATCTCCGATCATAGGCACATCAGCAGCATTGCCCCGTAATGCTTCTGCGAAGATCAATCCCCGGTAGAGACGTTCAAGCAACACAGCGCAAAGCTCAGCCCCCTGCGCCGCGGCAAACTGCAATACTTGGAAAAGGAATTCTGCCACGAATCTGAAATATCCAGTTGTCTGTTCGGCATAAACTCCGTCAGGGAGTATCAGCTCCGGCCCTAGCCTGTTGATGATTCTCGCGGCTCGTGTGCGCCAGGCCGCGGCATCAGAGAAAAGTGGATACATGACTCCGAGACAGAATAATGAGGATGCTTCACCTAACAGGTGATTCCCGTGTGTGTGATGCTCGGTGAGTTCATTGGCCAGATGCGAGCCGTGAATGTGGAGCCACGTGATGAGACGCTCGACGAAGCCATGATCCCACGACTCACTGTTCAGGCACATGCCGTGACACCGCGCCCACGCGAGGGCGCGTAGCCCCACCTCCAGGTTGCTGTTCCAGCAGACCCCGAGAGGATAGATGGCCTGATTCATCCAGCTTTCCATGTGATTGCGGGCGCTCTGGGCGTAACGCCGGTCCCCCGTGAGTCGCCACGCGGCGCCCAGGTGCAGGAGATGCTGGAACCGATTAAGCTCCCAGCACCACCTGACGTCACGCGTGGGTCTGGCCGGGTCGTGATGGACACCGAGGTCCGCGTAGTACTCTGCCGGCCATTCTTCTCCAGGTTGGTCAGGGTCCAGGGACGCGGACCACTCGATCGGGTCTGAAAATTCGATCTCTTTCCATTGAAAAAGCTTGATCCGTCCCGCCCGAATCGCGTCCGCGGAAGAAATCAACCTTGACGCCTCGGATGGGTAAAGTCCCGAAAATGATCTCCAAAAACTCTCGTCGTTTATCGTCCCTTTGGGGAGAGCAGCGAGAAGCGCACGGTTCACCTCACCGGCCACGTCGGCCACATGCCCCAAAGTGAGCCATTCATCTCTGGACTCCCAGAGACGCTGCGGGTCCCAGGTTCCAGGATCGAAACCATACCGGCTCTTTTCCCGACGATGCCGGATGAGGGAGCGGAGCCTCAGGAGCGGGTCCTCGGGTCGAAGGGTTAGGAGGCGGCGGAGAAAATACTTGTATCTGTCTAATTCCATGAATTCGGGCTCGTTCTCTACGGCGAAACCGTTGCTCATAGCCGGAACTACACCGGTGCGGCGGCCTCGACGGTTCCGTAGGACGTGCTCTGCACCCCGGTGGCCCACCCTTGGCACAGGGTCACGCTTTAGGCGGCGAAATCTCGTCGGTATGAAGCTGACGGCCAAGGAGAGATTCCAGCAAATTCCTGTAGATAATGTACTGGTTTCGCCAGGTGAACTCTGATGCCTTTTTGAGGCCTTCCCGAGTCATACGTTCCACTTTTTCCGGGGATTGGTAAAGCTCGAGGACTTTTTCCGCGAATGCCTGAGGATCCCCCGGAGGAACGAACGCTATGACGTCGTCTCCGTAAAGCTCCTCGAGAACCGGCAGCCTGGTTGCCACAACGGGCAAGCCCGTGGCTATCATCTCCGGAATCTTCAAGGACAAGGCCACGTCCATGTGGCAGTCGGATCGGGCCGGATAAACCCCGATGTCCGCGTCACTCATTATGCCGGGCATTTCCTCAAGAGGCACCGGGTCCTCAAGCCGCACCGCATCGGCCACACCAAGGTCCTCGGCCAACTTGAGGCAGTCGTCCAGCGCTTTCCCCTCTCCCCGTATCTTGGGGACCACCCTCAGCTCCAGGCCCGGTATTCTGTCTCTCAGAATAGCCATAGCTCGGACACAGACATCGAGGCCATACCGGTAAGCAACTGTTCCCACATACAACAGCCTGAATCCTTCCCGTCGGCGGTCCGCCGCACGGGTTCCGGGACTCCTGAAGAAGCGCTCATCCGCGGCATTCGTCACAACGGTGATCTTGTCGGCCGGAACGCCCCTTTCCATGAGAACCTTCCGGAACGCCGGCGTTGCAGTGATCACATGGTTGCTGAACCGGACGGAAAGTCTTTCGATGAACTCCTGAGCGCGCACAATGGGATGGCGTGGGGACAAGTCCATTTTGGAGCGGGCAAGCTCCGGCATGGGATCGTGGACGTTAAGTATTACAGGGCAGCCCCTCAATCGTGGGACGATCGCGCAGAAAACCAAAAAATCAGGCATGTTATGAACATGGATCAGATCATATCCGTTTTTCAGATCCAATCCGGACGTCATGAAAAGCATCATACCCGCGCATAACGCCCAGTTCACGACAAGGCCGGCTCCATCCTTACGCTGTCGGGTCATGGGGATGGGATAAACAGTGATGTGGGGATGCCTGGAAACCTCTTTTCCCCCCTCGGCAGCGAGGCCGATCACGTCCACGAAGTGGCCGTCGTCGGCCAGGTACTCGGAGTAACGTCTTATGCGTATGTCCCTGGAATAGACGCTGTTGGTGAGCATACAGACACGCACGGGTTCAAAACGGGGCAACCTTCCCCCCTGCAAAAGGCCGGCAGCCTCCCGCTCCTTCATACGAACCGGTACAACCATTTTGGTATGTGGAGTTCACGCTTGTTGAAAATAATTCCCAGAATCTTGGCCTGGCCCGAACGAAGCTTGTCCAGCGAGTGCTGCAGAACCTGCGATCTGGTGAGGTTGGCTTCAACAATCACGGCAACGCCATCGGCCATGCGACATATCAAGCTCGAGTCCAAAAAGGGGACCACCGGAGGGGTGTCCAAAAACACATAACGATACTTTTTTCTGAGCTGGGCCAGGGGGGCTTCGAGATGCTGGAGCGAAGACTTGGAGGGAGGGAGGGTGTCCTCACCAACCGACTTGACCGCAGGTAGTATGTCGAACGCGTAACGCCCCGCTTTCTGGACCGCGTCCTCGACGGTGCCATGCCCGACGAGAAGGTCGGCTAGCACCCAATTGGCAGTTATGTCAAATAGATCTCCGAAAGAAGGCCTGCGAAGATTGGCCTCGACCACCACCACTCTGTTGGAGTCGTGCAACTCTGCCACGAACTTCGCAAATGCCAGAGTAAGGGTAGTGACCCCCTCGGCGAAATGGGAAGCTGTGAATTGAATTACGTGTGCCTCATCAGGTGCCGTTCCCGCGAACAGGCTCCTATGGAGGCGGTGGAATTCGTCGGAATACGCGTTGGCAAGGCCTTCGATCATGCGGACCTCCCCTGGTTAACCATAAAGAATGATGGAATATTTGAGGGTCAAAAGTCAAGAGCAGACCGCCCTGGAGCGTCCTTTTCGGTAGTGATGGCTCTTAGAGCCATTATTCCGGATTCGAGTCCGGGCAGGAACGGTCGCCTGCAAATCCGGTCCGCGGAGAAAAGTCAGCGCACGGGGTGGCACGGGCTATCCCACAATCTGAGGGTAGCGTTACTGCTGAGATATTAAAGAAATACAACGCTGTTACGCGAAATGACTTTAGGAAATAGAAATAACCATTGACAATTACAAGTCTAATTGTATATAATTCCAACCAAAAGGACCTAGAGCCATTAAATCATGAACTCACGACATTATTCCAAACAGACAAACAGAAGCTCTCACCCGTATGACTCTACTTTCCCTGACCCAGGTGGCCCAAATGCTGAACCCCGGAAGGTCCTTCAGGATATGGAACGGGCTCTCGGCCCCGCAAGTTCCGGAGAAGCTGCGATGTTGAAGAAGATGGCTTCCAGTAAGAAAAAATGCGCTCGCGTCCCCCTTTTTCATTGTCGCCGGTTCCAGGTGGTGGCAGCTTTAATAATTGTGGCTATCTCCGTACTGAGTCTAATCACTTGGTTGGACCGACAGTATTCGGTGGAGGCGAAGCTTCTTTTCCTTTCGCGTCCGGGTGCCGGAAATGAATACTCCCGATCTTTGCTTGATCGTGAAATTCATCTCCTCCAGTCACCGGAGATATTCGTATCGCTGCACAGGAACCTGGGTTGGTATTCTGCGGACGGACCCCCTGCCGCGACTCAGACCGAGGTCTCCGGTTCGGACGACATGCTTGCCCATCGCGGGGCATCGCTGGTGAGTTTTGGTCTCTCATGGGGCGGCGCGAGGTTCTGCGAATGGCTTCAAGACAATCTGGAGATTGAACAGGACGTAGTCGGAAGCCAGGCTCGGGTGAAGCTCAGCCTCACGGGATCCGATCCCGAGATGCTCAGTTCCGTACTGAACAGCTATCTCAAGGGCTATGTGGCATACCGGGCTGAAATGGAATCAGCCCCAGGACGCACTGCACAGAGGCTCCCGGATAACCCGACCCCGCGGGGCGGGAATGATGAGATCTCTGCTCTGTCCGAACAGCTTGGCGGCCTGGACGTCCTCATCCGCAATTGCAGCCTGGTATTGAAGCTGGCCGAATCGGGAGGCGTTTTCAGCGGGCTCGTGACGGAGAACAGTCTCAAGGGATTGCCGTCGCTGTCTCAGTTCCAGGACAGGATAATTCAACTGGAAATGCAAAAGCGCTCTCTCTTGGTGAAGTTCACGCACAAAAGCCGGGAAGTGAGAGCCGTTGAATCGGAAATCCAGGGTGTCCGGGGCGCGATGCGCGAGTGCCTCGCTGAGCAAGTGAATTTCCTCAAGAAAAGGCAGGAGGAGCTCCAGGCTCGGAAAGTGGTTCTGGAAAGTAAGAAGGGCCCGTTCCGAAGCGCAGACAGTGCTCGCGGCAAGTTGTGCCTTCTCGAGTCAAGACAGGCTGAGAGCTGGTTTTGCATGAGAGATGGGCTGTGTGTGATCCAGCAAGGCCCGTATGTGGCGAGAAGACCCATAGGAATCAGGACCCGGGAATGCACCACGGCGATTCTGGCCTTCCTGTCGGATTGGGGCGTGGAATCTCCCAAGAGTTACGCAGCGATCAAGGGGGAATGGGGCGTGGAAGCCGGAGCCCCGTCCAGTGATGTCTCGCACGAGGAGACAGGCTCATCGCTCTTCACATGGCTGCGAAACCTGGATTTCAGATGGCTATACAGTTCCGGCGGAACATCATCGAGACCTGACGGTAGCTCGGAGCAATCCGGTCTGCAGCCGGCTCGTCTTGAATGCTCTGGAAGTCGGGCTTCCAGGAGATAACAAGATGCCAAGGGCAAAACCAAAGGATCAAATACCGGCAGCCTCCTCAAGGGGAACCTCCAAGAGGAGAGCAAGAGTAGTCTGGACCGTCTCCTTGTTGTTCATCACAAGCATGATGGGAGCAGGATCGGTCAAAGCCGATCCTCTGGACTACGGCACTTTTGCTACATTGGGCTTCCACGCGGTGGTTAACCAGATTGACGGCAGGATGGGATTCGCACTGGAGAACGGCGGCAACGGGACGCTGAACGACCTGAACAACGATCTGGGGCTCCCGTCGGAGAGTCACGCCCTGGGATTGGTGGTTGCCGTCCGTCCTCTTGAGCATCATGTGGTGAGGCTTTACGGGGATCTTCCCGATCTGCGCAAAGGCGGCAAAGTTCTCGCCAGGACCCTTCAGACGCGCAACATCACGTATCCGGCCGGGACGAAGATCCTTTCCGAACTGAGGACGGGCATGTTCGGTTTCGGATATGACCTTGATTTCCTCCTGAGGCCCACATGGTATGCAGGCATGAACTGTGATATCAGATACTTGGATCTCAGAGTGAGAATGGGGAACGCTACTTCGGGTTATGAGGATACCCTTTCGGTGGACGAACTAGTCCCGTGTGTTGGAGCACATTTTGAGTCACGTTTCCCTGTCTTGGGTCAGGGCGATCCCTGGATGAACCTTGGCGGATTTGCCAGAATGACTTTCAGTATGACCCCGAATTACTTGAACTATGTGGACTTGGCCGCGGGCTTTTCCCTGGGGTTTCGGTTCGCAGGCTTGCTGAGCATGGAAACAAAGGCAGGCTACCGCCACGAGAGTTTTTTCCACAATCAGGAGACCGCTGCCGGTCGCTCGCTGGAGCTTAAGCGTGACGGGCTCCTGGTTTCTGTGGAGGGCCTCTTCTAAAGCAATGTCTCTACACGCAAGGGGAGATCTCTTTGCGGAGCCTAGGACTGGAACCATTGCCTCCTTGGAAGAGAATCGTTATGAGACAGTCCGGACTGTTATGCCGAGTCGCCGGCCGGCGGGATGAGGAATTATGAAAACGCAGGTTTTCTCGACTGGTAAAAGAGCTGTTTTTCCGGGATTCCTGGCCGTGGCGCTTTCAGTGCTGCTCATGACCGGGTGCGTAGCCCCGCGGCATCGTGGGGTTGTCGGCGAGTTGCCCCCGAAGCTTTCGACCCGCATCACCCAGCAGTTTCCATGCTCTCTATACAGACTTGCCGCGGGCGACATTCTCGAGATCCTTTATTTGACTATTCCAGGCGTTACCAAGTCTCCGTACAAGCTTTCGGTAAGAGACCAGTTGGATCTGGAATTCACCTATCACCCGGAACTCAATCGTACTGTCAGGGTTCGTCCTGATGGAAAAATAAGCATTCCGCGAAAAGGTGATTTTTCTGTGGCGGGAAAGACCTCGGAAGAGATCCGGGCTGGATTGAGGAAGGTTTACGCGGACCTGCTCAAGGATCCGGACATAACCGTGACAGTGCGGGAGTTCAATGCCAAGCTGGAAGAGCTCCAGCGAGCCATAGCCACAGCGCCGTACGGCCAGGCACGGCTGGTCACGGTAGCCCCTGACGGCAATCTCGCAGTCCCCTTCTTGGCCGACGTGAAGGCCCAAGGCCTGACGGTACCGCAGCTCACTGACGCTCTGAACAAAAACTACTCCGAGCTGATTTCCGACATGAAGGTCTCGGTATTATTGAGAGAAGTTGCGGGCAATCTGATCTTCGTGGACGGCCAGGTTAACCGGCCCGGCGTATTCAATGTGAAGGGCCCCACCACGGTTCAACATGCCATCGCGCTGGCCGGCGGCACCAAAGACACCGCGGAGCCAAGGACAGTGTTGGTGGTCTCCAGAGGCCCCGACGGCAAATTCCTGTCGCGTACCACGGATTTGACTCGTATGACTTCCGCTTCAGATTACGTCATCAACCAGGGCGATCTGGTATACGTCCCATTGAGCACTATCGCCCGAGCCGACATCTGGGTTGATCAGAACTTGAAGAAGATCCTCCTCTTCCAGGGATGGTCGGTTGGGATAGACGCGGATTTCGGCAGGACTACCATTAACCGATGATGGCGGGCAAGATGACAGTGTCTCAGAAGCCGGAGACAGATATAGCGATTGCCCAAAATAGTGTCCGATAATTCCTATGCTCTGGTGGGGCGGGCATCTTGCCCGCCATCCCTGGGCAGGCAAGATGCCTGCCCCACCAAAACTTGAGCCACCATCGCCACCTGTTCCGGATATCGGAATGAGTCAGAATTCTTGAGACGGTCTCATCCTGTCTGCCCAAAGATAGGCGCCACTTCACGTCCAACGAAAGGGTTACTAACGGAGGTTATCCTTGGGAATCGCCGTAATAGTCTGGCCTCGAATCGTCATCATCGTCCTGAAAACTCTCCATCATCCGGGATTCCGGGGCCGCTGGAATTTGTAGCCCCATTTGTCGACAAAATACCAGGGATCGAGACACCCTTTCATAATAAGCCTGAACGTGGATATACCGTCTCCTGCGCTCAGGGTGGTCCGGCGAAGAAGCAAGGGGTCGCACTCCGGGTGATTCAAACCATGGATCGCTGTTACCGCGTACGAGTACCCAGCATTTGCAGCTTCCGAAACCACCAGGGGCGAGAAATCCCTCATGGTCCCGTAGGGGTAAGACAAAGCCCGGGGCACGCTGTGCAACTCCTCGGTAATCCTCCTCCGGGATTCGCTCAATTCGATTGCCGCGTCGCTCTGAGACATCTCCCCGAGACTACGATGGCTCACCGTGTGCGACCCGATGGAAAAGCCTGCCGCTGCTATTTGCCTCACTTCGTCCCAATTGAGAAAGTCTCCGCTCAAATACGAAATCTTCCCGTCCAGGACACCCGTGACCACAAAAAAGGTGGCAGTAATGCGGTACAGGTCGAGTACTTCGCTGACTGTGGACGCTCCCTCTTTGTATCCATCATCGAGAGTTACGGCCACGCAGCCGGGCTCCGGCGGATGCCCGCCCCTAAGGCCAGAAACCATCCGGTCCAAGGAAATGACCTTATGATGATCCGACAGATAGGCCATATGCTCCCTGAAGTGCCTGGTGCTCACGGTGAAGGAATCCGCCGGGACGTCGGCAATGCGGTGGTAGGTGAGTATCCGTGAACCTGTGCGGAATGCCGAGCCCGCCCTGTAGATCATGCCGGCACCCGACAGAGCGGTTCCCCATTCGACCATCCATTTCAGAGCTCTCTTGAGAGCCCAGCGGGAAGTCATGAGTGATTTTCTCCGGTCACCGCTTGCCGAGCGAGTTGGTCAACCCGATGGTTCTCTTCATGACCGGCGTGGCCCCGGACCCAGCTCCAGGAGACTTCATGTCTTGCTACGGCTTTTTCCAGACGCTCCCACAAGTCCGCATTCTTAACGGGCGATCCCTGGGAAGTCCGCCAGTTTCTTTTCTTCCAGTTGGCGAGCCATTCTGTGATCCCTAGCATGAGGTACTGCGAATCCGTGCTCAGAACCACCCTACAGGGTCGTTTAAGCTCCTCAAGCGCTCGGATGGCGGCCATCATCTCCATGCGGTTATTGGTGGTTCGGCGCTCGCCGCCCCTTATGGTTTTCTCGTTGCCTCTAAATCTCAAGAGCGCGGCCCAGCCGCCCGGGCCCGGGTTGCCTCTGCACGCTCCGTCGGTGAAAATCTCCACCACATCTTCAGGCTGCTGATCCGCAGATTGTTCGGGAAGCTTCCTACGACTGGACAATGCTGATTATTACCTTTCTTGTTCTTGGGCCGTCGAATTCACAGAAGAAGATGCCCTGCCACGTGCCCAGAAGAGGCGCCCCTCCAGAGATTATAAGGTTGACCGAACTTCCCATGAGGGAGGCTTTGATGTGCGCGTCGGAATTACCTTCCGAGTGGCGGTAATTGTCGTGGGCCGGTACAAGCTGCGAAAGCTTGGAAATGATGTCCGTGACCACCGACGGGTCTGCCGCTTCGTTGATTGTGACGCCGGCCGTGGTATGAGGAACGTAGACCACGGCAATGCCGTTTTTCACACCGCTGCGCGCAAGGGTTTCCCGTACCACGGAGGTTATGTCCAGGAACTGGATCCGCGAACTGCTCTTCACCTGAATAGTTTCCATGCCGATTCTCCGCAACTGTCCTGTATGAAAATGCTTCCGGCGAGTGACTCTCCTTCAAGAAGAATTCATCGCCCTCTTGCAATGACTACGAAAAAGTTATACCAGTCGCCAAAATTTGTGTCCGATTCCGATGTGCAGCAGGGGTCGCGATGTCGGCCCAAATCGTGGTGGGGCAGGCATCCTGCCTGCCCGGAAATGGCGCGCAAGATGCCCGGCCCACCAAAAGATCGCTATTATCGGACATTATTTCCGGCAATTACTACAGTAGGACCGGCATCCTGCCGGTCCCTCTTTCATGTGAACACCCCGGTATCCGCCGGTCCACTTCGATAGGACTCAGTGGCCACGGACCGAGGGTCGTCCTCAGGTACTTGGTTGTTCCTCTCAACGAAGCGTACGTTTCCCCGGTCCGCCAATGCGGCCCTCCGGGAATAGACCCTGCCCGTGAGCCATCTCACAATACCAGAATGGCGCCCATAAGTTTTTGCTGCGATAATAGTTTTGGGCAATGCAGCTCCCCAGGCATCCGGCCTTCATGAGGCAGCTCGCGCAGATGCCTTCGAGCTTCCTGGGCAATCCTTCACGGATCTCCAGAAGAACGGGGTTGGAGTTCCACACGTCTTCGAGGCGATCGGTGCGGGCATGACCGAAAACCAGTTCCGGGACGGTCTCGCCGATCCCGCAAAGAGCGTAGGTCCCGTCGCCCAGCACACCGAGGATACTCAAAATGCCGCAGACTCCGCAACCGTCGCCATCCCTGCCCAAGATCCTTCCCAGCGGCCGGAAGGCATTGGGATGGCTGTACAATAGACGTAGCCTTGTTGACTTGGAAAGGTCCTGCTCTACCCATCGGCCGATCTCCACCATTTCAGCCACGGTAAGAGTTTCGCCTGCCCGGTGCATCAACTCACCCCTGGCGGTCGGCTGGACAAGGTTGAACTTTACGGATGACGCCTCCAGCGATTCGGCCATGCGCACCACTTTTTCCATCTGGTCCATGTTCCGGCGCATCAGAGTCATGATGACTTGGGGCCTGAAGCCCGCTGCCACAAGGGTGCGCAGGCCCGTGACAGCTGCGTCAAAGCACCCGGGCACTCCCCGCACCCATTCGTGAATTTCGGCCTCCGCGGCGTCCAGGCTCACCGAAACAAATGGTTCTTTGCAGGATCTCATGGCCGCTGCAAGCTCGGGGGTGCACGCCACGCCGTTGGTCTCAACAACCAGAAACAGGTCTTCGCTGCGGATATGGTCCAGTATACCGGCTATATCGGGATGGATCAGCGGTTCGCCGCCGGTGAGTTTCACCGTGCTCAGCCCCAGCGGCTTGGCCTGAGCAATGATGTCCCGGAACAGACCCAGGTCAAGGGATTCGTAACTGCGGCCGGGGCCCTGGAATGCCGGGGCGATCCAACAATGGCGGCATCGAAGGTTGCATCCCTTGGTGAGGTAGAAGTAGATCTGATTGAGAGGGAATGCCGGCGGTGGAGTCTGCGCATTGCCCCTTGTCATGTGTTCGGTATCATTGTCCATAAGTGATTGTTACAATTCCATTCTGCGCTAACAAGTCGGCTCGTCCGTGCTGAAACCCAGTTCCTCTTCGGCGGGCAGTGTCCCCCCTGATTTGAGGAATTCTCTAAGGCACGCGTCCGGACTGGGATGCCACGCGTCCTGGACTATTGTGTAGGCCAGAGCGGGGCAGCTCCCCGTGCAATAAGGTATGTAGGCACAGCCGCGGCAGAAATCGAAGTCGGTCAAAGGGATCTCTCTCCTGCGGCGGAACCTGTTGAGTTCAGGGTGGTCGTTCCAGACTTCCTTGAGATCGTCGCGATTGATGCGACCCAGCTCCAGGTCAGGAAGCTGGCTACACAGGAGCATAATTCCGTCGGCTCTGACGGCCATTTTTGTCATAGGTCCACCGCATCCGGTCAGGAAGCCGCCCGACCGGTCTCCGGCAAGCCCATCGCGTCTGTTCTTTTCCATTTCCATCCATGCCCTGGCCTCGGCGAGAGGGCCGGCCTGGGCTCCGATTCTGCCGTTGTACTTCCTCGTGAGGTGCAGAAGCACCCTCATGGCCACGGACCGTTCCTGCGCGGTCAGCTGCACCTGCTCGGCGTTCTTTCGGCATAGGCCGAAATGGGAAGCGGAATTTGTGGAAAAAGACGGCAGCCGAAAGTCCTCGAGCAGCAATTTGGCCGCGTCTTCAAGGTCGGTAACGTTCTTCCGGTGGATCGTGACCCTTACGGTTGCCGGAACACCGTGTTTCTGCAGTAGCTTGAGACCCTGGACAGCTCGGTGAAAATTCCCTTCCCCCCTGCACGCGTCGTGCGTCAGTGGCTCTGAGCCGTCAATGGACACCTGTACCGAACCGCACCGGCTGGTGGAGGCAAGGAACGCAGCGATCTCGTCAGTGATCAGCGTTCCGTTGGTCAGTATTGAAAATCGCATCCGATTGCGGATGATGCCCTCGACAAGCTCCCTGAAATCAGGCCTGAAAAAGGGCTCGCCGCCCTGCAGGCACACATCGAGTACCGAGCAGCGCTTGAGTTCCTCGAAGAAGGCCAACCATTCCCCGGCGGGAAGGTCTTCCTCAACGTCGCCGGCACTTGAAAAATGGCTGCAATATTTGCACCGCAGGTTGCAGCGGCTGGTCAGCAGCAGATCAACAGACCTGGGGGTACGCATCAATTTCATCTTGCCGTCACACTTGACCGATCTCGTAGCCGGCGAGGCCTCTGCGGGTCAGTTCTTCCACGAATTCCTTTATGTGGGCTTCTGCGTTCTCAGGGACTTCTTCAAAGGCTTCCTTCACCTGTTCGTAAATACTCTCCTCGGAATGGTTGCCGTCCAGGAGCTTCCAAATAAACACGCTGACAGGATTGAGTCCGTATCCTTCACCCGTGTCCGGGTCGAAAAGAATCGCCCACTCGTCGAATTCCTCTCGCAGCACGATCTGGGAATTGGCTATCGGCTTGCTTTTCTCGGCCACTTTTGGCACCTTTCTTGGAGCGTCGGGGTAGTCCCTTTTTCCAAGCCACCCAGAAATATTCTACTCGACGGAGATCACTCCTGTCTAACATGAAATAGGAAGCGACGTAAGCATTCGACAGCAATTATGGAGGTGCCGTTTTGAAAAGCGATCTTATGAAGAGCGGTATTGGCAGAGCCCCATCGAGAGCATTGTTGAAAGCCATGGGCATCACGGACGAGGAGATGGGCCGGCCGTTGATCGGAGTGGCCAATTCAGCCAATGAGCTCGTCCCCGGTCACATTCACCTGGACAAGATTGCCGAGGCAGTGAAAGCCGGAATTAGAATCGCGGGAGGGACACCCCTTGAATTCGGTATCATTGGGGTATGCGACGGTATTGCCATGGGCCACGAGGGGATGAGGTTTTCCCTGGCTTCTCGCGAGGTCATAGCGGATTCGGTAGAAATCATGGCCGCGGCGCACGCACTGGACGGCCTGGTGCTCATTCCCAACTGCGACAAGATAGTCCCTGGTATGCTCATGGCGGCTCTACGGCTGAACCTGCCCTCGGTGGTGGTGAGCGGCGGCCCGATGATGACGGGCCGCTTTCGAGGCAAGAAGGCCGACGTCATAACCGTGTTCGAGGCTGTTGGCCGCGTCAAGGCCGGAAGCATGACCCTCTCGGAACTTGCTGACCTGGAAGAAAAGGCCTGCCCTGGATGCGGCTCCTGCGCTGGCATGTTCACAGCGAATTCCATGAACTGCCTGACCGAAGCGCTGGGCATGGGACTTCCGGGCAACGGGACCATCCCTGCGGTGACCGCGGCTCGCATTCGGCTCGCCAAGATTGCAGGCATGAAGGTCATGGATCTGGCGGCAAGAGACATTCGTCCACGCCACATCGCCACTGTGGAGGCGTTTCGCAATGCTCTGGCAGTGGACATGGCTCTGGGATGTTCCACCAACACGGTTCTTCACGTGCCTGCCATCGCCCGAGAGGCTGGAATACAAATACCTCTGGAGCTGTTTGACGAGATAAGCGCCCGAACACCACACATTTGCTCTCTCTCGCCCGGCGGGCCTAATCATCTGGAAGACCTGGACGCGGCGGGCGGAGTTCAGGCTGTACTTAAAGAACTCGTAAAGGGAGGACTAGCGAGCCCGGACGTGCTCACCGTGACGGGCAAGAAGCTTGGTGAAATCCTTGAAGACGCAGCAGTCCTGAACTCGGGGGTGATTCGGCCGCTGGACAATCCGCACAGCCCATTCGGTGGGATAGCAATTCTTCGAGGGAACCTGGCCCCTGACGGCGCGGTTGTCAAACAATCCGCGGTTGCTCCCGAGATGCTTCGGAACACCGGTCGCTGCCGTGTCTTCGATTCCGAGGAAGAAGCTGTGGAGGCCATCCTGGGTGCAGGCATGAAGCCCGGTGAGATAGTGGTCATTCGCTATGAAGGCCCCAGCGGCGGTCCCGGTATGAGGGAGATGCTCAACCCAACTTCAGCCCTGGCAGGAATGGGATTGGACCGCTCCGTGGCACTTATCACCGATGGTCGTTTCAGCGGCGGGACAAGAGGATCCGCTGTGGGTCACGTATCACCCGAAGCGGCCCGGGGTGGGCCAATTGCCCTGCTGAGAGACGGGGACGAAATCACCGTTGACATCCCCGCGAAGAGCATCCACGTGAATCTGTCCGAAGAAGAACTCCGGAGCAGGCGAGCCGCCTGGAAACAACCGGCTCCACGGGTAACGGAAGGCTATCTTGCCAGGTACGCGGCTCAAGTGAGTTCCGCGGCCCAGGGTGCTGTTCTGAACTAGCAGGCCTCGCTGGGGCGCAACGAATAATGAATATGATGATTTCCCATTCATTTCTACATAGATGTGGTTTGTTTGGTGCGCTATATCCCACTTGGCCTTCAAAAGGGCGGCGACCAACGGAAGCCGCCGAGATGTTGGTAGTTTTTGGAAAGGGGGGTCGGGGGCATAGGCGCTAACTTGCCACTCGACCGGCCCGGTGTTCGTCATTCCGGCGAACGCCGGAATCCAGTCTTTCCAAGAGGTTCTGGACCCCGGCTTTCGCCGGGGCGACGAGGTTCTTATTTCGGCAAGCGGCGAAAATCAGGTGCTGACAGCCACAAAGTTAGCGCCTATGGGGGTCGGGGGAAGACTTTTTTGCAAAAAAGTTTCGGAATTATTCCTTTGAAAGCCCCACGAGCTATATCCAGGCTGTCGGGAAGCCACTTTCCTCAGATCCCCCTCTCCATCCTTGGAGAGGGCCGGGGTGAGGTCAATAGACGGCTTCCCGACCTTGGGTCTGTAAAGA
>Ga0172371_10004725_pt1 | contig 20475 bp, 20 predicted proteins | sample Lak12m_FD_114543 | JGI IMG/M metagenome (GOLD analysis project Ga0172371, IMG submission 114543) | Freshwater microbial communities from Kabuno Bay, South-Kivu, Congo - kab_022012_12m | ecosystem: Environmental > Aquatic > Freshwater > Lake | place: Democratic Republic of the Congo: South-Kivu... | reverse complement strand
GCCCTGTAAAAACCAAAGCTTTTATCTTTGGTTGCAGGTCTGCAAGCATAACGGATTGCAAGAAAGCTGACCAGCAGGGCAAATGCATGTGTAAGCATATGGCCCGCATCAGATATCAGTGCAAGACTGCCCGTAAAAATCCCTCCGAGTATTTCTGCAACCATCATGGTAGCAGTAAGAATTATTGTAATAAGCAATCTTTTTCTTTCATAGGATCTGTAATCATGACTGTGTTTTCCATGGGAATGGTTATAGTCTTCTGGATGGATAGGGTGTGATTCTTTTTCTGCTTGTCCGTCTAGTGTCATTTTTTGGGGAGTATGGTTATGTTCCATAATAAATTTAAATTTTATTAAATCATGTTTCTATTTTCTTTATAGGTGCAAAACTTACAAGCAGGTGTTTTAAACCCACTCTATCAAAAACGACATCAATCTCAGTATCGTCATTTAATATTTTAACCTTTAAGACTTCCCCTCTGCCCCACATTTTATGTTCTATCAGGTCACCTTCGGAATAATCCTTAAAAATACCGTAATCTGAATTATCGGCCTGGCCGTTGCCATATTTTTTTAGAACCCTGCCTTTGCTTCTATTTTCAGCTTCTTTTATATTTTCATCAATAATCAGGTTTTGGGGAATCTCTCTGATGAACCTCGATAAAACCTTAAAGCTGGTATCACCATATATGCTGTGGCTCAATGCTGATGTCAGAAAAACCTTTTCTTTTGCTCTGGTAATTCCAACATAACAAAGCCTTCGCTCTTCTTCAAGCTCAGTTATATTGTTCATGCTCCTTGAATGAGGGAATATCCCCTCCTCCATCCCGATAATAAACACTATGGGAAATTCCAGCCCTTTTGCATTATGAAGAGTCATAAGAACCAGGGCGTCCATTGATTCATCATAATTATCTATGTCTGTTAAAAGCGAGACTTCTTCAAGAAATCCGTCAAGCCTTGCAAGACTGCTTGTGCCACCAGATTCGTTATTTGAAGAGGCCTTATTTTCATATTCTTTTGTAACAGTAAGAAACTCTTTTAAGTTTTCAATCCTGTTCATCGCGTCAATAGTATTCTCAAATTCAAGCTCTTTCATGTATCCTGTGACTTTCCATACTCTTTGAAGGATTTCATCAACTCCATGTTCAACAGCAAAATTTCTGAAATCGCTGAGCATATCCTGAAACTGACTGATCCGCTCCTTTGTTTTCTGGTTTATCATATTAATTTCACTGCTGGTATAAAAAGCTTCTATAAATGTCATTTTCTTTTTAATTGCGAATTTTTCTATCGAATTTAAGGTACTCTTACCTATTTTCCTTAGAGGAACATTTACTATTCTGAGCAAGCTGATAAGGTCCTTTGGGTTTGAAATCAGTTTAAGATAAGCAAGCATGTCCTTAATCTCCTTCCTGTCATAAAATCGAAGGCCCCCATAAATCTTGTATGGTATGTTCTCTTTTATAAGGAATTCTTCAACTGCTCTTGACTGTGCGTTTGTTCTATAAAAAATAGCAAAATCCCTGTACATTCTGGAATCTTCTTCCACTATTTTTTTTATCTTTCCGACTATAAACGCAACCTCTTCTTTTTCATTGGAAGCCATGTATTTGGAAATAAGGTCACCTTCAGTATTGTCGGTCCATAATTTCTTTTTTTTACGGCTTTCATTGTTACTGATTAAAAAATTCGCTGCTGAAAGTATATTTTTTGTGGAACGGTAATTTTGCTCAAGTTTTATAACCTCTGTTTTATCAAAATTTTTGTCAAAACTTATAATATTTTCGATCTCGGCACCCCTCCAGCTGTAAATACTCTGGTCATCGTCACCCACAACATAGACATTTTTATATCTGGCAGCAAGCAGCAATATCAGCTCATTTTGAACGATATTCGTATCCTGGAATTCATCTACAAGTATATATTTGAATTTCTCCTGGTATTTTTTTAAAACTTCGGGGTAAAGCCTCAATATGTCAACCATGTACATGAGCAGGTCGTCAAAATCCAGTGCATCAGCCTTAATCAATTTTTGCTGGTAAAGTTGGTAAACCTTGGATACAATCTTCTCATAATAATCACTGGCCCGGCTTGCATAAGTTTCATAATCAATGAGCCTGTTCTTGGCATCGCTGATGACTGAGTGTATAGCCTTGGGTGGAAATCTTTTATTATCTATATCAAGCTCGATAAGACATTTTGAAGTGAGGCTCACCTGGTCACTGTCATCATAGATTACGAAATTACTTGGAATACCCAGATGGTGGATCTCATATCTTAATACTTTTGCGCAAAATGAATGAAAAGTGCTTACCCACATTATTTCCCCGACTTTTCCAACCTGTTCGATAACCCGTTTCTTCATTTCGCGGGCAGCCTTATTTGTAAAAGTAATTGCCAGGATGTTGAAAGGGTCAACGCCAATCTCTTTTATAAGATAAGCAATCTTATAAGTTAAAACTCTTGTCTTGCCGCTTCCTGCACCTGCAATTATAAGAAGAGGATTTTTTATACTTTTTACAGCTTTAACCTGCTGAGGGTTTAAATGTTTTTCCAGATCCATTATTTTTAAAAATTAATTTTATTTATAAAATATGAAATAAGAAGTTTTTATAAAGAAATCGATGAGGGATCGTTATCTTATCATCTTACCGAAAAATTTGGCGATATATTCCACCTGATGCAGCATTTCTTTTGTCTGTTTTTCATCAAGAGATTGCTGGCCATCGCATAAAGCTTTTTCAGGTTCGTTATGGATCTCGACAATCAAACCATCGGCACCGACCGCAATTGCAGCTCTGCTCATAGGAATAACCAGGTCGCTTTGCCCGACTGCATGAGACGGGTCTATTATTATCGGAAGTCTGCTTAACTTTTTTATAACAGGAACAGCTGATAAATCGAGAGTAAATCTGGTATAAGGTTCAAAGGTCCTGATACCACGCTCACAGAGTACTATTTCAGCCTCTCCTGCTGAAGATATATACTCTACTGCAAGGAGCCATTCTTTAATAGTCGAGGCCCAGCCCCTTTTTAAAATCACTATCTTGTCCTGCTGGCTGGCAACTTTGCCTACTTTTTTAAGCAGCGCAAAATTCGACATATTCCTGGTACCTACCTGTAGAACATCTACGTATTTCGCAGTTTCTTCAACTGTTTCAGCATCTGTAACTTCTGTTACAGTTTTAAGCCCGTATTTTTTACCAACTTCATGCAAAAATTCCAGTCCCTGATGTTCAAGACCCTGAAAGCTGTATGGAGATGTTCTTGGTTTAAAAGCTCCTCCCCTTAAAAAATTGAGACCGCTTTTTTTAACAAGTCCCGCAATTGCTTCAAGCTGTTCCCTGCTTTCGATTGCGCAGGGGCCCGCAATTATTGTTATAAATCCGTCCAGTATTAATTTTTCTTTATTTGATTTCTTCACTTTTACCTAAAATTCACTATTTATTTATCTAAGTATAGTATTTTATAAATTATAAACATATCAAAACATCAACTTCAATTATAAAGTTTCATCTTTTTCAAGAATCTGAACATTTCTCAATATCGATTCAAAGATCTGAATTATATTGTCATTATACAGCGGACCTTTATTATAACTTATTATGCTATTCATTAGATCCTCTTCTCTCTTAGCATCATAAAGAGGCATGTCGTGCTTTTCCTTCATCCTTTTTATCAGGAGAACTGTCTCGGCTCTTTTATTCAGCAAATCTACAATTCCCCTGTCGATCAGGTTAATTTCTTCCCTATACTTCTTTAGTTTTTCTTTAAAGTCATCTTCCATATATCCTCACTTATAAATTTATAGAATTGGTTATAAAAAAATTTATTCCCATTCGATAGTGCTTGGGGGTTTTGAGCTTATGTCATATACTACCCTGTTTACTCCTTCTACTTCATTAATTATACGATTGCTAAGGTTTTCAAGTACTTCGTACGGAAGTTTTACCCAATCTGCGGTCATGGCATCTTCACTGCTAACCGCTCTGAGCACTATTGGATACGAGTAAGTTCTTTCATCCCCCATTACTCCAACACTTTTTATGCACGGCAGGATAGCAAAAGATTGCCAGATGCTCTCATAAAGGTCCGCCCGTCTGATCTCTTCAAGAACTATTTTGTCTGCCATTTTCAATATTTCGAGTCTTTCCTCTGTGACATCTCCTATAATTCTTATCGCAAGCCCGGGACCCGGGAAAGGCTGCCTCCAGACTATTTCTTCAGAAAGACCAAGCTCAATCCCTAATTTCCTTACCTCATCCTTAAAAAGCTGTCTTAATGGCTCTATTAAATTTAGTTTCATATCTTTCGGAAGTCCGCCGACATTATGATGCGATTTTATTCTTGCCGCATCTCTGGTCCCGCTCTCAATTACATCAGAATAAAGTGTTCCCTGCACAAGGTAATCGGCATTTTTAATCTTTTTTGCTTCTTCTTCAAAAATGCGAATAAATTCTGTTCCTATTATTTTTCTCTTAGCTTCAGGATCGCTGACACCCTTCAACTTTGAGAGAAATCTGTCTTTTGCTTTAATATGAACAAAATTAATTTTAAAATTGTCTCTGAAGGTTTTTTCAACCTGCTCGTCTTCACCCATGCGAAGCAATCCATGGTCCACGAATATGCAGGTCAGTTTCTCGCCGACAGCTTTATGAACCAGAATTGCCGCAACCGTAGAATCAACTCCACCGCTTAAGGCACAGATAATTTTACCATCTTTTACCTTGCTTTTTATTTCTTTTACCTGATTTTCGATTATTGATACCATGGTCCAGCTTGGGGAACATCCGCATATATTAAAAAGGAAGTTTTTCATTATGTCCATGCCTGACGGAGTGTGAATTACTTCCGGATGAAACTGTATTCCATAGATTTTCTTTTTTGTGTTTTCGACACCTGCAATCGGAAGCGTGGTAGTTGAAGCAATAACTTTAAAAGCCGGAGGCAGTTTTGAGACACTGTCCTTATGGCTCATCCAGCATATTTCTGACTGCGAAAGTCCATTAAAAAGAGGTGAATCAAGTTTTAAGTCAATACTTGTTTTTCCGTATTCATTAATTCCGGTACCTGTAACTTCTCCACCTAAAAGATGAGTAATAAGCTGCATACCATAACATATTCCAAGTGTTGGGATACCAAGCTCAAGTATTTCCTTATCCACCGTCGGAGTTTTTTTTGTATCTGACAACATGGATAAAATACTGCTGGGAGAACCGGAAAAAACAAGACCGTTCGGTTTCTTTTCCTTTATTTTTTCCATTGCTTTGTCATAAGGCACCAGTTCGGAGAATACCCTGAGTTCTCTGATTCTTCGGGCAATAAGCTGGCTGTACTGTCCCCCAAAATCAATTACAAGAACATTTTGCATGCTTAACCCATCCCAACTTTCTGTGCTTGCTGGTGAAATTTACCTTCTGTTTTTATAGAAGGAGCAACCATAATTTCTGCTTTCTGGAAATCTTTTATATTCTTATAACCACAGGTAGCCATCGAGGTTCTCAGAGCCCCGCAAAGGTTTAATGTTCCGTCATTTTCATGGGCAGGACCAACTAAAATTTCTTCAAGACTAGCAACAGTATCCGTTTTTATTCTTGTACCTCTTGGAAGATCAGGATGAAATGTCGCCATACCCCAATGGTAACCTCTCCCTGGCGCTTCTTTTGCACGGGAAAGAGGTGAACCTATCATCATAAGGTCCGCTCCGCATGCAATAGCTTTAGCTAAATCTCCACCGGTCCTCATACCTCCGTCAGCTATTACAAGTACATACTGCCCTGTTTCATCGAGATGTCTTGCTCTTGCCGCAGATGCATCTGCAATCGCAGTTGCCTGTGGGACACCGATACCTAATACCTGGCGCGTGGTGCAGGCCGCACCGGGGCCGACTCCAACCAATATACCTAATGCACCTGTTCTCATAAGGTGAAGAGATGTAGAAAATGACGAGCAGCCACCCACTATTACAGGAATAGGGCATTTTGGAATGAACTGTTTTAAATCCAATGGTTCTTTTGTAATGCTTACATGTTCGGCACTTATGACGGTACCCTGAATTACCAGTACGTCGAGTCCTGCATCCAGGGCAACTTCATAATATTTTTGAACTTTCTGAGGTGTTAGGGAGCCACAAACAACGGCGCCTTTTTCTTTGATCTGTTTTATTCTTTTTTGAATTAGATCAGGTTTTACAGGTTCTTTGTATATCTCCTGCATTTTTGCTGTTGCTTCTCCATCAGAAAACTTAGAAATTTTTTCCAGCAGTTCATCAGCATTTTCATACCTTGACTGGATTCCCTCCAGATTAAGAACTGCAAGACCACCGATCCTGTGCATTTCAAGTGCCATGTTTACATCTACTACCCCGTCCATAGCTGATGCAAGTATTGGAATTTTAAAATGATAATCATTAATACTGGCTGAAATATCTATATCTTCAGGATCTCTTGTCCTCCTGCTGGGAACAATTGATATTTCGTCAAAACCATAAGCTCTCCTGCCCATTTTACCTTTTCCAATTTCGATTTCCATAGGATCATGCCCCCTTCCTCTTCAATTTTTTTTCCTCTTTTTTAATTAATCTTTTAATATTATCTCTATGTGCAATAAATGTTAATATAAATAAAAAAATTGCTGCAATAACTATTGTCAGCGGGTATTTGGAAAAATAAAAAGACAATGGTGTCGCAACTGCTGCAACCAGTGAAGATAAGGATACGATCCTAAATATTATAAAAATTATCAACCATACGGCCAATATTATGATAATTGGCAGTATTCTTAACAATACAGTGTTGCCGGAAAAAGGAAAACTGCATAAACCGATTATTGCACCAAAAGAAGATGAGATGCCTTTCCCGCCTTTAAAATTAAGATATATAGAATAATTATGTCCCAGAACAACTACAATGGTTGTTATGGCAACAAGAATCAAATCATCACGAAATAAGAAATAAGAGGCCATTATTGGCAGGAATCCCTTTAAAATATCGAATAAAATAGTTGTCACTCCGGCGGTTGCACCAACGGTCCTTGTAACATTGGTGCCTCCGACATTACCGCTTCCCTGTTCCCTGATGTCGCCTCCTGTTTTTACCCTGTACAATATATAACCGATAGGAATGGAACCGAACAAATATGCCGCAATTATGAAGATTATTTTATAAAAGATTATCATATTCATATTTAGTGGAATAAATTTGCCTCCATGAAATGAGTCTATGTATCAGATAAACGATAAGTGAAATATTACTATAACTTATAAATTTATTCAATTTATAAAACTATAATATGAATAGATTATTTTAAAAAATAATATTTTTTGACTGATGTTAAAAGTGATATAATTGCAATATTAACTTTTTAATTTATACTAGGAGCTTTAAATGAAAAAAAGTAAGTTTTATGTCATTTTCTCTTTATTAACTATCCTACTCCTTTTTTCAGTCGCAGCTTCATGTAACCTGTGCGGTATAAAATCTGCTACTACGGATACAACTGTTGAAGAAAAAACGGACGTAGAAGACAGTAATGAGTCTGCAACAGAAGAAACAACGGACCAAACCGGTGAAACTACGGACCAGACAGAAGAAACAACTGCCGCCGAAGAAACATCCGGCAATGAGGCACCGACAATCAAGCTGGAGATTTTCGAAGGTCCGCTCTATTCACCCAGCGATGATATATGTTATTACCGTGTAAAAGCTGTGACAACCGGAAAGCCGTCTCCCACAGTAAAGTTCAGCAAAGACGATAGCCTTGGAAACCTGGGCGCAAAAAAGGCACAAGTTAATATCCACAGGGGTGAATCGTATACTCTCACAGCAACAGCTAAAAATTCTGAAGGTGAAGATACTGCTTCTTTAGCTTTAACATGGGGATGCAACAGTAATCCTGTTATAAACGATATAACCCTTTCCAGTGCAACTATTGGAATAAATAAAACTTATGATGTCACGGCAAGTGCAACAGATCCTGATGGCGACAGCCTTACATATAAGTGGACCGTAAGCGGCGGTGCCATAAATAATGATGCTGCCAACCCTATGAAATGGACAACGCCAAATGCGGCAGGAGATTATGCTATTACAGTTAAAGTTACGGACGGAAAAGGCGGGGAGGCAACAAAATCAAAAACAGTTAATGTTGGTGCGCCCATTGAACAAAATGTTGATATTGCTATCGACAACAATATAAGCGGTTATATAATAGTGGATCTAAGCGCATATTCGGGAGCCAGCTATACTCATTTGTTTGTAGGTGATTATACTAATAATAAACAAATAAAATCTTATTTAACCTTTAACATAGATGTTTTAAACAGTCTGGAAAATGTGACCATAAAAGAAGCTTCTGTCTCCATGCCAGTCTTCAATATCGTAAATCACCCGGAACTTATGCCAAATGTTCATGTTAAAGTATTCGATTATGGTCCTTCTTTGGAGCTTGCAGATCAGGGTGCAGGCGGGGATTTTGTAAAAATTTTTCCCGCAACTGCCGGTATGACAAGTTTTGATTTCTCAAGCCCTGAATTAGCAGCGGCGCTGCAGAATGCAACCAATACAGATAAACCAAGGTTCCAACTGAAGATTAGTCTCGATGGTATAAATACTGATGGTGCCTGGGATTACTATGAGTTTGTACGCAACAGTGTAGTATTACATGTTAAATATGAAATACCGAGTTAGTTTATCAAGATAAAATTTTCAATACAATAAAACCCCTTTAACCAGGGGTTTTATTGTATATTGGGCACCGGGCTATTACTTATGACAATTCTAGCCTTAATTAAACTTTTAGGGCCGGTTGAGATTTTGATCTCAACCGGCCCTAAATTATCTATACAAACACAATATGCATCTAGATTTCTGCTTTAACCATTGAAACAAATTTCTACTTCACCGGAAATCAATGGCTGAATTACCAGAATAAGCTATCTTACATCATTGGGCCCATACCGCCGCCATACCCGCCGCCGCCTGGCATCGGAGGCATTGGTTTTTCCTTTTCAGGCTTATCGGCAACAATTACTTCAGTTGTAAGCAGCAGAGCTGCTATCGAAGCTGCGTTCTGTAATGCGCTTCTTGTAACTTTTGCAGGGTCAATGATTCCCGCATCTATCATATTTACATATTTTCCGCTCATTGCATCCAGACCTTGTCCTGCCGGCAGTGTTTTTACTTTTTCGACAACGACCGAACCTTCAAGACCGGCATTTGCAGAAATCTGCCTTAGTGGCTCTTCAAGAGCTTTTACTACTATTGCTGCGCCTGTCCTGATATCTCCTTCAAATTTATCAAGATCTATTTTTGGAATTATATCAACAAGCACTACACCTCCGCCGGGAACTATACCTTCTTCCACGGCTGCTTTTGTAGCTGAAAGAGCATCTTCAATTCTGTGTTTCTTTTCTTTGAGTTCAACTTCTGTTGCGGCTCCGACTTTTATTACGGCAACGCCGCCGGAAAGCTTAGCAAGTCTTTCCTGAAGTTTTTCTTTGTCGAAATCTGAATCTGACTGCTCTATTTCAGTTTTAATTTGTTTGATTCTGCCCTTAATAGAATCTACCGAGCCTTTGCCTTCAACGACCGTGGTGTTTTCTTTGTCAACTTTTACCTGACGAGCCTGGCCAAGCATTTCCAATGTAACATTTTCAAGCTTGATACCAATTTCTTCAGATATCACTTTACCGCCTGTAACTATAGCAATATCTTCGAGCATTGATTTTCTTCTGTCGCCAAAACCCGGAGCTTTAACTGAAACACAAACAAAAGTTCCACGCAGTTTGTTTACAACTATCGTTGCAAGTGCCTCACCTTCAACATCTTCTGCAATTATCAATAAGGGTTTGCCCGACTGCATAACTTTTTCAAGTAATGGAATCAGATCGCCAACTGCAGCTATTTTCTGGTTTGCAATCAGGATGTATGGGTCGTTTAAAACAGCCTCCATTCTTTCAGGATCTGTAACCATGTAAGGCGAAAGGTAGCCTTTGTCAAATTGAAGTCCTTCAACAAGCTCGATTTCAATTCCGAATTTATTGGATTCTTCAACTGTTATAACACCGTCTTTACCAACTTTTTCCATAGCATCTGCAATTGTCGCACCAATCTGAGGATCTGCGGCTGAAATTGCAGCAACTTCAGCAATTTTCTTTTTATCTGTTGCGATGTCTTTGCTTGCTTTTTTTATTTCCTTAACAGCAACGCTAACTGCTTCCTCAATTCCTTTTTTCAGAAGAAGTGGATTTGCGCCTGCTGCAACATTTCTCAGGCCTTCTTTTACCATAGCTTGTGCAAGAAGAGTAGCGGTTGTCGTACCGTCACCTGCTACATCGTTTGTCTTTGTAGCAACTTCTTTAAGAAGCTGAACACCTGCATTTTCAAACGGGTCCTCAACCTCAATTTCTCTGGCTATTGTAACGCCATCATTTGTAATAGTTGGAGAACCGTATTTCTTTTCAAGAACTACATTTCTTCCCTTTGGTCCAAGAGTAACCTTAACTGCATCTGCAATTATGTTTACACCTCTTTCCAATGCTCTCCTTGCCGTTTCATCGTATTTTAATTCTTTTGCCATAACTATCTAACCTCCTTATAATTTAAAAAATATAACTTTAACAACTTGTCAGTTATTCTACAATTGCAAGAACATCGCTTTCTTTAATGATAAGATGTTCTTTGCCGTCAATTTTTACTTCTGTTCCAGCATACTTGGAATAAAGTACAACATCACCTTTTTTGACTTCCATAGGGATTTTTTTGCCATTTTCATCCCTTGCACCGTCACCGGTTGCAATTACTGAACCTTCCTGTGGTTTTTCCTTTGCAGAATCCGGTAGTACGATTCCGCTTTTAGTCTTTTCTTCGCTTTCTTTTGGTCTAACAAGTAGCCTGTCTCCTAATGGTCTATATGCCATGCCGATACCTCCTTTTAGTATTTTATGTATTTGCACATTTAATTAAATAATTCTTAGCACTCTAATGTGCCGACTGCTAAAACAAGAGTAATAATAATATATGGTTAAGGAAAAATCAAGGGAAAAAATAAAAAAATTAATAAATTAACAGCATTGTTACTCAGCGATCATATGTAATACATTAATTAAGATATAATATAATAACTATATGTCGCTTCTCGAATAGACATCTACATCAAGATTTGAAAAATTTCCATTTATGAATTCATGATAACCAAGGCACGCTACCATTGCAGCATTGTCCATGCAGAGAGGAATTGGAGGTATATGAATCTCAATATTATTTTCTTTAGCTTTTATTTCAAATTTTTCGCGCAATCTGCTGTTCGCGGCAACCCCGCCGCTTACCAGTATTTTATTATATCCATACTTCAGGCTTGCTCTTACTGTTTTTTCAATCAGGACATCGGCTACAGATTCCTGAAAGCTTGCAACAAGATTTGGCATGTTCTCTTGACTTGTAATTTCAGGATTTTTCCTTGTTTTGTAAATCAACGCAGTTTTAAGGCCGCTGAAGCTGAAATTAAAATCATTGCTTTCAAGCATTGGCCTGGGAAGTTCAATTATTGAAGGGTTTCCTCGCCTGGCAAGTTTATCTATTATTGGTCCGCCCGGATAACCAAGATTTAGAAATCGTGCAGTTTTGTCGGATGCTTCGCCGGCTGCATCATCAACTGTATGACCGATCTCAGAAATCTTCCAATTTCGTTCAATAACATAAAGGCTTGAATGCCCCCCGGAAACAATGAGCCCGATAAAGCCGCCTTCCTGATCCGGGTTGATAAGAATGTTTGAATAAAGATGAGCCTTAAGATGATTTACGGCAATCAAAGGTATTTTGACGGCATAGCTGATGGATTTTGCGGCCCCAACCCCGACAAGAAGAGAACCTACAAGTCCCGGTCTGTTCGTTACACTGACCGCACTGATGTCTTTCAGATCGAGTCCTGATTGTTCAAGGGCCTCATTGATTATTATTGTTATTACTTCGATATGTTTCCTGGATGCAAGTTCCGGGACAACACCGCCATATTTTTCATGAATATAATTCTGGGAAGTTACGATATTTGAAAGAATTTTGCTGCCATTTTGAACAACTGCCGCGCAGGTATCATCGCAAGAGGTCTCAATTCCTAAAATGTTTATATCTTTCTTATCCATTTTTACCAGAATACTTTTTATCCAAACCGATATCCGGATCCAAAACGCCTGCCCTGACCTAAATATCAGTTTTAATTAAAAATAATTATTTTGGAATTTACGTTTTAAAAGGTGTAAATTCCCTTACATAAATTGGTGCCAATCCATAATCATCCGGCTCATAGTCAGATGTTATCTGATTATCCCGGCCCGCACCTGCAATTCTTTCCAGGCTTTTTTGCCTGTTTTTTAAATAACCGTAATAAGCACACAGATTAAGGTGAAAAGCATCCGGGAAAAACAATCTTTTGTCCAGAAATATACCGGTACCATAATTTTTATTCATACCTTTAAGCAATTTTAGTTGCGAGCCAAAAAAACTCATTCCGGAACTTTTTAAATTTAATTCATCATTTAATTTATTGACTTCGGATTCGAGATGCCTGTAACTGTTAAAACCGCTGCCGCCAAGTAAGATATAAGAGGAAAAATCATCATCGTAGATAAATGAAGTGCTGAATTTTTTTATAAAATCTTTTGATCCTGACAGATAATTATTCGAGACTTTTTTTATAAAATAATTTTTATTCTGAATAATTATGGGCGCAACCGGATATGATTTAAATTCAGAATGATCGTCTTTGCTATTATGGTTTTTATGGCTGCCGGATGTCAAATCCAAACTGCCCTCATCCATTTTATAAAATGAAAAATATATTTCACCTCTTTTAACATCAAGCACGGGAGCGATGATGATTTGTTTTCCTTTTTCAAGCAATTTTTGAATTTTCTTTAAATTTTTAGAAAATAGTTCAAGAGCTGTCACATCAAGTGATCCAACTCCATAAATTGGCTTACGTTTTACCCATGCAAAAGTTTTAGCCACGCTTATCCCTATTCTTGTACCCGTAAAATCACCCGGACCGATATTGACTGCAAAAAGATCCACGAAATCCAGGCTGATATCAGCTTTCTTCAGAGCCTTATCCACCAGATAAATGATGCTAACCATGCACCTCTGGTTTTTTTCATATTCTACTCTTGACAGCAATTGATAATCTTTATTTACTGCTACACTTACCCGCCCGGCGCCGCTGTCTATCCCAAGAATATACATTTTTGCCTTTCAAGTAATTTTTTAAAAATTCTTAGTTTCCTGTCCCAGTAACTGCTGTTGGCTGGGCCGCTTAATGAAATCAGCCTTTTTTCCAATCCGGAATCGTATCCTGCAATATTTTCCGGGACACATTCTGTAATAACTTCCAAGCTTGACGGATAAAAATATTCAAATCTGATTTCCAGATTATTTGAACCGAGAAAACCTTTGATCTTGTCTCCCCACTCTATGCATGCAATATTTCTGGGGTTGCAAAGATAATCTTCTATTCCTGTATTCAATATTTCATCAGTACCATTAAGCCTGTAAAAATCTGCATGAATAAATTTCTTTCCTGATCCGATTTCATATAAGTTAATTATTGTAAAACTCGGGCTTGAGAGACTCTCCCTGATCCCCAGGCCTTCTGCAATTCCGGATATAAAAGTCGTTTTTCCTGCACCCAGTTCTCCTGCAAGTAATAGTACGTCTCCACTTTTAAGAATTTTAGAAAGAATTGAGCCAATTTTTCTGGTAAACGAGGGAGACTCTGAAGCCAACTTAATAATCATTAAAATAATCCTAGTTGTTCATTTTTGCTTTTTTGCAAATCAGGTTCCGTGGAAACAGCGTTCCCTTTCCCGGTTTTAATGCCAGAATCGGAATCTGATAATAAACCAGCACTCAAATCTTCGACAGTTTCCTGGTTTTCATAACTATCCAATATCATTTTGATTCTTCGAAAATCTTCTCTCAATATTTCAAACCTTGAAGGAGTATAAAGTGCCGCAGCAGGATGATTTATGGGTAAAACCGTTCTTTTATTGACTCTGAAAACCTTCCCTCTCAGCTTTGTAATTCCGGTATCCGTACTTAAAATCAGCTGTGTTGAATATTTTCCCATTGTGCAGATAATTTTCGGATCAATTATTTCTATTTGCTTAAAAAGGTATTTTTTACATATATTTATTTCTTCTATTTTTGGATCCCTGTTCTCAGGAGGTCTGCATTTGAGCACATTTGCGATAAAAATTTCGCTCCGGTTAAATCCGATAGATAATAAAAGCTCATCAAGAATCTTTCCGGCCTGTCCTACAAATGGTTTGCCCTGCAAATCTTCATTTCTCCCCGGGGCCTCACCAATAAATACTATCTCTGCACCATAGTTGCCGCTTCCAAAAACAAAATTGGTTCGCGTTTTGCCCAGCTCACACTCCATGCATTCTTTGATTTGGAAATAAAATTCCTTTAATTTTTCCCTTTTATCTTCACCCATACGATTAGTAATTTACTGTTTATTGTCAGGTATATAGTTTTAAATTATGTAACATATTATGCAACTTTATATATCAGTATGTAACTTTATATCAGTTGAAATTTGCAACTGATATCTGAGATATTAAATCAGACCCTGATCTTTTGTTTGCTTAAATATTCTTTGGCAACATTTACAGACTTCCATCCGTCAGAAATTACAACTTTAGCTTCCAGCTTTTTATAAGTCAGGAAGAAATTTTCTATTTCTGCAAGAAGATGGGGTGGAATTTCATGGATATCACTGATGTGGTTCCACATGGGATCTTTCTCCGGAACTGCAAGGATCTTATTATCTATTCCCTTTTCATCTTTCATCTGTAAAACTCCGACAGGCCTTGCCTCAATAAGGCACCCCGAAAATGTTGGTTCGGAAATCAGCACAAGAACATCTACTTCATCACCGTCTTCTGCCAATGTTTCTTCTATGAACCCGTAATCAGCAGGATAATGGACAGCGCTGAATAAGACTCTATCCAGTTTTATTCTTTGTGTTTTATGGTCAAATTCATATTTGTTCCTGCATCCTTTAGGAACTTCTACTATTACTTTTACCAGATGGGGAAATCTTTCCTCAGTCATTGTTTTTCCTTTTTTTAATAATTACAAATGAAAAGTAAAATATTTGATTTTATAAATAAGTATTTTATTCCAAGATATTATTTATCTTTTTATCAGCTTTATGCCCATAATTATTATAATCTTTTAAAAAAATATAATAAAGATTTCAAAAATGATATAATATTTTTGATTAGTTTTTATTCTTAAAATTTTTTATTTAAGGAGGAAAAATTAAAATATCATCTGCTGCTTTTGAAAACAATTCATATATCCCATCAAAATATACTTGTGAAGGATTGGGAAAAAATCCACCGCTGGAATTCAGAGATGTACCCGGAGATGCAAAGTCGCTGGTTCTTATTGTAGATGACCCTGATGCTCCCATGAAAACATGGATACACTGGACAATTTGGAACATTGATCCTAAAACAATGGAAATCAGCGAAAACAGCAGCCCGAAAGATGCAGTTGAGGGTATTACCAGTTCCGGCAGGAGAGGATATAACGGACCCTGCCCGCCATCTGGCACACACAGGTATTTTTTTAAATTATTTGCCCTGGATAAAATGCTGGAATTAAATCCGAATTCCCTGGCAGGAGATATTGAAAACACAATTAAAGGGCATGTCATGCAGAAAGCCGAATTAATTGGACTTTATAAAAAAAAATATTCATAGCGGCCGCAAGAAAAAAGCAGAAAAAAACTAATATGAAAATGAAAAACAGGTTATCATTAATTTCAATAGCAGTAATATTAATGATGGCTTTTATGCCGGCAAGCTGGATTTTATCTCTCACCGGTTGCAGCAAAGACGGCGGTAAAATCGAGGAAAAAGTACAGGAAGTATTGAAAAAGGGCCCTTCCGAAATTGAAGAAGCGGTTCTTTGTAAAAACACTGATTCAAATTATGCCCCCATAGATCCAACAGACATTTTTCCCTCAGGAACAAATGAGATATGCATGTCAATAAAATTTAAAAATTTTACCAGCAAAGATAGTTTAAAAGTTGTGTGGAGATATATTGAAACAGAAGAAGAAATAAATACTCAGGAATTCAATCCCCAGGAGCCATGCTCGGGCTATCATAGCTTTAACCTAAAAATCGCTGAAGGATTTCCATCGGGGACATATAATGTTAAATTATATTTTAACGGCGATCTCTATAAATCTTCAGATTTTAAAGTGCAGTAATAACAGTTGTGTCCCTTAAATAATAAATCTATAGCAGGTTAAAATTTAAATTTCTTTTCTTTGAAAATCCTAAGGCACGCATCAACAACATATCTGTCCAATATAACTTTAACACTTCAAGGAAGTGTCTTGGCCATTAAAATAATACAATATTGCCTGTGATTTTACCGGATCATTGTTACTCTTTTGGTTCCCTTTTAAGTGGCAATACACCCGACATCTCACCTATTACATTGACCAGATCACTATCGGAAGGAAGCACGATTTTTGCATTGTTTCTAAGAGCAGTTTCCGTAGCCTGCAGTTTTCTAAGTAATTGCGCATTGCCAACAAAATATTTCTCCGCCGCTTCGTTTACCAGTTTAATTGCCTGCGCCTCGCCTTCTGCCTCTAAAATTTTTGCCTGTCTGATTCCTTCCGCCTTCTTGATTTCCGCTCTTTTTACACCATCCGCATTTGTTTCTGCAGCCGTAGCAAAGTCAACAGCGGCCACCATTTCGTTTTGCGCTTTGACAACCTTGTTCATTGTCTCCTGGACATCTTTTGGCGGATCAATTTCTTTCAGTTCGGTTCGCAGTATCTCAATACCCCAGTCTCTTGTCTCAATTTTGAGTGTTTGGTCAAGATCAGTATTGATCCTGCCTCTCTCGCTATTTGCAGATTTGAGTGTAAGTGTGCCGATTATATTCCTTAAGGTGGTTCTTGCCAGGTTGACCACCTGCAAACGGTAATTTGTTACATTATACATCGAGTTTTTCACATTTTCTTCATCGGCCTTAACCTTTAAATAAACCTGCGCATCCACGGTTGCATTTAAATTGTCATTGGTTATGATTACCTGCGGATCCGCATTGAACAGCTGCTCCCTTATATCAACAAGATAAAGCCTTTGAAAGAAAACCAGAACCCAATGAAAGCCGGGCTGGGCGAAACCGGTATATCTGCCAAGAGTTTCTTTTAAACCACGATGCGTAGGTCTGACAATTCTGATTCCAATTAAGAAAAAGAAAAAGACAACTGCTACGACTATGATTATTGTATTTATAAGAATACCCATAAACACCATCCTTTTTAATTATTTTAGATTGAGATTATTACTGTATTTCCCGATTGTCAAGAGAAATTAATACGGAAATTAACACGGAACCAGGCACGGAAAAGTATTATTGAAAAAAGAATGAATAAGTTATAATACCTTTATTTATAAACAAAACAAAAAGAAGGCCTCTAATTTATGTCTGAAGAGATTTATATAACAATAATCGGTGGCGGAGTAATCGGATGTGCCGTTGCATATGAGATTTCAAGCAAGTCCAAAAAAAACATCGTTGTTATAGAAAAAAACAACCAGATTAAAGGTGAAAACCAATCCTCCAGAAACTCAGGTGTTATTCATGCAGGTATTTATTACCCAAAAGATACGGAACCTCTCAAAGCAAGATTATGTGTTGAAGGAAATAACCTGATGTATGAGTTTTGCAATAAATATAATATTCCTCATAAAAAAACAGGGAAACTGGTGGCCGCTACAAATCAGCTTGAAGAGGAGTATCTTGAAGACACATACAGAATAGCTTTGGATAATAATGTTCCGGGAGTTAAAATCATAGACTGCAAGGAAGTTAAAAAACTTGAACCTAATGTAAAAGCATCATCCGCTCTTTATGTACCAACCTCCGGGATCATAGATTCCACAAGCTTAACAGACAGGTTATGCAGAATGGCAGAATCTTCGGGAGCAATGTTCTTGGTGGGCAATAAAGTGGTCCAAATCGAACCTTCCGGAGATGACTTTAAGGTTACAATTCAGTCAAATAACGAAACAGAGGTATTCCAGACAAAAATTCTTATCAACTCGGCAGGCTTATACTCCGATGAGGTTGCAAAAATGCTTAATGCTGACAGCTCCTATGAGATGAATCCGATAAAAGGTGAATCTGCCAAATTTTACCGGACCAAAAGAGAAGATATATCGTTAAATGGTCTTAATATCTATCCCGTGCCTTTTGGCTATCTGCCGGATGGCCAGCGGTTAAATGTTCATCTTAGTCAATTTCAAAAGCTATACCATGAAGGTAAAATAAATAAATCCGTCGGGGTGCACCTGACACCTACCCTGGATATTAAAGGCAGCAATTATTTTATTGGAGATACAGTAACCATCGGACCTGCTTATTCAAAACCTGACGGAAAAGAAGATTACAGGTCAACCAGAAATGAAAAATATTTTTTAGATATGATTGGTCCCCTTTTCCCATATCTGAGATTAGAAGATATAAGTTTACATCAGGCAGGAATAAGAGCTAAACTAAAAAATTACAATGATTTTGTAATTGAGAGAGACCCGAAATATCAAAATTGCATCAATCTTATTGGTATAGATTCACCGGGGCTCACTTCTTCTTTGGCCATTGCAAAATATGTAGGGCGATTATTGGAAAAATAATAAAATCCGGTCAGCATCAACGACAAGATTTATGTTCCTATATATACTATTTAACGCATAAATATCATCACAAGAATACCTGCCAGAGCAAGTAATATGCCAAGCACAAGAGCAACTTTTGCGCCTGTTCTATTGCCTTGAACTATATCGGCTTCACTTTTTACAGAAACTATGAAAGGTTTTTTATTATCTCTGGGCTTTTCGATATTTACTCGCGATCCTGTCAGTAATGCTTCCCCCAGGACATAAAGTGACTGTTTAAGGGGAATAGTATGTTCAATCATCCTGAAACCGAGTGTTCTTGCCCCCATGGGATTGTAACGATAGTTGTTGAAAAAGCTGTAATTCTGTATATTATTGGCAGGTTCAAATTTGTCCAGCGTCTTTAATGTATCAAGCTGCAGACCCGACTGTGAAACATCAATATAAACTTTTTCTCCGGATTGTGTATCTTTAAGTGCAATTGAGCCGGTACTCTTCTGGTTTGTTATAAGTGATTCACTTCTTTTAAGCCTCTGGTGTCTGCCGGTGCCATCGGTAAAAGTTTCCGTCTCTTCAAATACCTGATAAAGGTCCGCATTATAGTATGCTACCTCTCTTTCAGAGAAAGGAGCTTTCTGCGGGATATCCCTGTCAGTTTGTCCTTTCAGCTCAACATAATGCCTGTATCCTTCAAGTCCGGCTTTAGCATTTTCGGTCAATATAGCAATAAGTTCGCTTATCGCCGTAGTTTGCGCAAACCTTATTTCAATATTTTTATTTTTTATACGCATTGGGAAATAGACGGCGCAAAACACACCCAGTACAACTAAAACACCACCAATAATAAATGAAGTCATATAAAAGCCCTCCTATTCTTTGGATAATTCTTCTTTTAGGCGAGCCATTTCATCTTCGGCAGCCTTTTCTTTTTCAATATTGGCAAATGGGTCGTTTTGTTCTGCATTCAGACCTGAAATCTCATATTCAGCATCCGCCTGTGCTTCCTTTTCAGCAATCTTTCGTTCCATTTTGTCCATTTTGGCAAATGCCCCTGAACTATCCAGGTCACCGATTGCGCTGGAAACTTCTTTTCGTGCGTCAGCCACCGTGTCACGTGCCATCAGCATTGATTGTCGGGTACGGGCCTCATTAAGTTTCTCTTTTAAAATTTCAACCTGTTCTCTCAATATATTCAACTGTGAAGAAATATCAGTATGCATTTTTTGGTATTGTTTTACACTCTCATCAGCTTTGAGCTTATTGTCAATGGCCTGTTTTGCAAGTTCCTCATTTGAGGACCTGAGGGCACTCTTTGCCCGATCCTCCCAGAGTTTTGACTGTGCCTGGGCCTCTTCAAGTTGTTTGCGCATCTGACGCTCGCTCGCCATTACTGAACCTAACCCTTGTACAGCATTTTGAAGCTGTTCTTCCATATCAATTATTATCTGCTTGACCATTTTCTCAGGGTCTTCAGCTTTATCGATAAGATCGTTGATGTTTGCCTTCAAAAGATCGGCTAATCGGGAAAATATTGCCATAATAAATGCCTCCTCTTATTCTTTTTGAGAGATTAGACTAAATAATAATTTTTTAATACTACATGGATCGATAAAATTATTTCTATAATAGAAATTTTAAGCTTTTATTTATTTAACATTAACAAATACCTAAAGTCAACGATAATTTAGGCAAATCCCGGCTTATGAATTTTCATAACATCATATTAGTTTGGGGCTTATCGCCACACCCCATATACCCGGACCG
>Ga0172371_10004723_pt1 | contig 20479 bp, 14 predicted proteins | sample Lak12m_FD_114543 | JGI IMG/M metagenome (GOLD analysis project Ga0172371, IMG submission 114543) | Freshwater microbial communities from Kabuno Bay, South-Kivu, Congo - kab_022012_12m | ecosystem: Environmental > Aquatic > Freshwater > Lake | place: Democratic Republic of the Congo: South-Kivu... | reverse complement strand
CCTAATGACAAGGAGCACCGGGTTTTCCAGGCGGCTGATTTGGTGGCGATTATCAAAGAAATTATCCGCTTGAATAACGACCCGGCCTCGCATCCGGACGACATCGACCACTTGGGCAACCGCCGGGTGAGGGGAGTCGGCGAACTGTTGCAACTCAAGATGCGAGCCGCTTTTGCCCGTCTGGAGCGCAATATCCGCGACCGGATGAGCACCTGCGATCCTAAGACCGTCACTCCTTCGCAACTGATCAACACCCGGCCGGTAACCACTTCCATCAAAGAATTTTTCTCCAGTTCTCCTTTGAGCCAGTACATGGACCACGTCAACCCGCTGGCCGAGCTCGAGCACAAACGCCGCATGTCCGCTATGGGTCCCGGAGGCCTCTCGAGGGAGCGCGCGGGCCTCGAGGTGCGCGACGTGCACCCCAGCCACTACGGTCGCATTTGTCCGATCCAAACGCCGGAAGGTTCAAACATCGGTTTGGTCTCCCACTTGGCCTGCTACTCGCGGGTAAACGACTACGGGTTCATCGAGACTCCATACCGCAAAGTGGAAAAAGTGAACGGCAAAGCCAAGGTCTCCAATGAAGTGGAATTCATGGACGCTTTGCAGGAAGAGAAATATAACATTGCCCAGGCCAACGTGGAATTGGATGACAAAGGCTTTTTCCTGCAGAAGAAAGTCCAAGGCCGAATTAAGGGGGAACCGAGCTTGATCAACGTCGGAAAAATCGACTATATTGACGTTTCGCCTAAACAGGCCGTGAGCATCGCCGCCTCTTTGATTCCTTTCCTTGAGCACGACGACGCCAATCGGGCCTTGATGGGTTCGAACATGCAACGCCAGGCGGTGTCCTGCATCAAACCCGAGTCGCCCATCGTGGGCACCGGAGTGGAAGACAAGGCGGCTGCCGATTCCGGCCAGCTGGTCTTTGCCGAGAATGAAGGTAAAATTATTGAAGTCGATTCCAACCACATCGTGATTGAAGAACGAACAGGCGGCAAGAAAAAGCCGTGCGAATACCGCTTGCACTCCTTCCTTAAGTCCAACGCTTTCACTTCCATCAACCAATCACCGGTAATCAGCAAAGGCGACCATGTGGCGAAGGGCCAGTTGCTGGCCGATGGCGCTTCCACCGACCACGGGGAACTTTCCCTAGGCCAAAACCTGCTGGTTTCCTTCATGCCCTGGCGCGGTTACAATTTTGAAGACGCCGTTATTATTTCGGAAAAACTGGTGAAAGACGACCGATTCAGCTCGATTCACATCGAAGACTACAGCGTGGACGTGCGCGACACCAAACTCGGACCCGAGCTGGTGACCCGTGACATCCCCAACATCGGGGAAGACCGCCTGCGCAATTTGAGCGAAGACGGCATCATCCAGATCGGCGCCGAAGTGAAATCCGGCGACATTCTGGTTGGCAAAATCACCCCGAGAGGGGAAGGGGAGCTGACCGCGGAAGAACGCTTGCTGCGCGCCATTTTCGGCGAGAAATCCCGCGAAGTGAAAGACAGTTCGCTCTACCTGCCACACGGCGAGCGGGGAAAAGTGATTGAAATCAAGATTTTCTCCCGCGAGAAAGGCGACAAACTGCCGAGCGGCGTGATCAAACAAGTCCAAGTGCGCATCGCCCAGTTCCGCAAGATCGCCGTCGGGGATAAATTGGCCGGCCGCCACGGAAACAAAGGAGTTATTTCCCGAATTCTGCCGGTGGAAGACATGCCATACTTGCCGGATGGAACTCCGGTGGACGTGATTCTCAACCCTTTGGGAGTCGCTTCCCGTATGAACATCGGCCAGCTGCTCGAAACCCACTTGGGTTGGGCCGCCGACAAACTCGGATACAAGGCCGCCAGCCCCATTTTGGCCGGCGTGAAAGAAGAACAAATCGAAGCCGAGCTGGAAAAAGCTGGCTTGCCCAAGAGCGGAAAACTGCAGCTGCGCGACGGATTGAGCAGTGAAGATTTCGACAACGAGTCCACGGTGGGCATCATCTACATCATGAAGCTGCACCACTTGGTGGAAGACAAGATTCACATGCGCTCGGTCGGTCCTTACTCCTTGATCACCCAACAGCCGTTGGGAGGCAAAGCCCAATTCGGAGGCCAGCGCTTCGGAGAAATGGAAGTGTGGGCCTTGGAAGGTTACGGCGCCGCCCACTCGCTGCAGGAAATGCTCACCATCAAATCCGATGATGTGATGGGACGGTCTAAAGCCTACGAGTCAATCATCAAGGGCGAAGAAATCAAGAACCCCAGCATGCCGGCATCGCTCAACGTGCTCATCAGCGAGCTGAAAGCCCTCTGCCTGAACGTCCGCCTGGAACAAACCCACGAAGAACGTCCCACCCGCAACAACAATAATAAATAATCAACTCTCAATAACATGCCAACTCAATCCCACGTCAGCAATTTTGAATCCATCAGACTGCGCCTGGCGAGCCCGGAAGAAATTCTGGAGTGGTCGCACGGGGAAGTCACCAAACCGGAAACCATCAACTACCGGACTCAACGTTATGAAATGGACGGACTTTTCTGCGAGCGCATTTTCGGCCCCAGCAAAGACTGGGAATGCTACTGCGGCAAATACCGCCGCATCCGCTATAAAGGCATTGTCTGCGATAAATGCGGTGTGGAAGTAACCCGCTCCGCCGTCCGCCGCGAGCGCATGGGCCACATCCAATTGGCCGCGCCGGTAGCGCACATCTGGTTCACCCGCGGGAGCACCAGCAAATTGGGAATTGTCCTGGGCATCACCGTGAAACAGGTGGAGAAAATCGTCTACTTCTCCGGTTACATCATCACCGCGGTAGACGAGGCCAAAAAAGATGAATTCAAGGCTACCCTCGATAAAGAGTACCAGGAAAAAGTTAAGAAAATCCGCCAGGAAAAATCCAAAAAGAAGGTCAAAGAAGGCATCGGCCAGCTGTTGTCGCTCAAAGAAGAGCGCCAGAAGGAAATTGAAAAACTGCGCCCGATGCAGATTCTTTCCGAAAAAGAATACCAAGACTTGGCCGAGCTCTACGGCACCGCTTTCGAGGCGGGCAGCGGCGCCGAGGCCATCCGCAAAATTATGCTGGAACTGGATGTGGCAAAATTAATCGAAAAACTGGAGGACGATTTCCGCAAAAGCCGGGAGAGCGGCCGCAATAAGATTGCCAAACGCTTGCGCTTGTTGAAAAGCTTAAACAAGGCCGGCACCCATCCCGCTTGGATGGTGCCCACCATCATCCCCGTGCTGCCGCCCGATTTGCGCCCGATGGTGCAATTGGACGGAGGCCGTTTCGCCACTTCCGACCTCAACGACTTGTACCGCCGCATCATCAACCGCAATAACCGCTTGAAGAAACTGCTCGAACTGGGCGCGCCGGAAGTGATCTGCCGCAACGAAAAACGAATGCTCCAGGAGGCAGTGGACGCTTTGTTCGATAACTCCGCCCGCCGCAACCAAGTTTCGGTGGCGGCTTCCACCGGCCAGAAGAGAGCGCTTCGCTCTTTGGCCGACATGCTCAAAGGTAAGCAAGGCCGCTTCCGCCAAAACCTCTTGGGAAAGCGAGTCGACTATTCCGGCCGTTCCGTAATCGTGGTCGGCCCATATCTCAAACTGCATCAGTGCGGCATCCCCAAGAAAATGGCCCTCGAACTTTACAAGCCGTTCATTATCAGCCAGCTGATTGAAAAAGATTTCGCCCACAACGTCCGCACTGCCGGCCGCATGATCGACCAGGAAGCCACCGAGGCTTACGAAATTTTAGAAGACATTATTGAAAGCCACTTTGTGTTGCTCAACCGCGCCCCGACCCTGCACCGCTTGAGCATCCAGGCTTTCCAGCCGCTGCTCATCGAGGGCCAGGCCATCCAGATTCATCCGATGGTATGCACCGCTTTCAACGCTGACTTCGACGGCGACCAGATGGCCGTGCATGTGCCGCTCACCGCGGAAGCCCGTTGGGAAGCCAAGGAGTTGATGCTCTCGAACAAGAACCTGCTCAAGCCTTCCACCGGCGACCCAATCACCATTCCTTCACAGGAGGTGGTTTTGGGAATCTATTATATGACCACGGTGAACGCCAAAAAACCGGGGGCGGGGAAGTATTTTTCCTCTTTGGACGAAGCCATTTTCGCCTACAAGTCCGGTAAAGTCCATATTCAGGCGCCCATCAAAGTGATTTTCGACGGCAACCTGATTGAGACCTGCGTGGGACGAATTCTGCTTTTCGAAATCCTGCCGGAAAATTTCGGCTTCGTGAACGAACAGCTCGACAAGACCAAAATCAAAAAGATTATCGGCCTCTCGCTGGAACAATTCGGCCGGGAGCAGACAGTTGAATTTATTGATAAACTCAAGGAATTGGGCTTCGAACAGGCTACTCTGTCGGGACTAAGCTGGAGCATCAGCGACCTGCGAGTTCCTCCGCTCAAAGAGAAACTCCTGAAAGATGCCGAGAAGAAAATCGACCAGGTGGAACAGCAATTCCAGAAAGGATTTTTGACCGAAGCCGAACGTAAAAGCCAGGTGATTCAAATTTGGAACGAGTGCCGCGACCAAATCGCCGACGAAGTGGAGAAAGACATTGACAAGGAAGGCCCGGTATACGCCATCATCGACTCCAAAGCTCGGGGCAGCATGGCCGTTTTGGTCCAGCTCACCGGAATGCGGGGTCTCATGGTGAACCCGGCCGGCGAGATCATCGAACTGCCGGTGCGCGACAGCTTTAAAGAAGGCCTTAACGTTTTGGAATACTTCATTTCCACTCACGGCGCCCGAAAAGGTATGACCGACACGGCTTTGCGAACCGCCACCGCAGGTTATCTCACCCGCCGCTTGGTGGACGTTTCCCAGGAAGTGGTTATCCGCGAAAAGGACTGCGGGGATTCCGAAGGCGCCGACTATTACCGCGAAGACTCTAACTACACCGGCAACAGCTACGCCGGCCGACTGGAAGGCCGCTATGTTTTGGAAGATATCAAAGATCCGGCCACCAAAAAACTGATCGTGAGTTCGGGCGAGCTGATTTCCAAAGAAGCCGCCCAGCGCATCGAAGATATTTCCGAGATCAAGAAAGTGAAACTGCGCTCGGTGGTGGCTTGCAAAACCAGCATCGGCGGAGTTTGCCAGAAGTGTTACGGCTACGACTTGGGTAAAAACGAGTTGGTTGACTTGGGCCAAGCGGTGGGAATCGTGGCCGCCCAGGCCATCGGCGAACCGGGGACGCAGCTCACTATGCGGACCTTCCACACCGGAGGGGTCGTCAAGGAAGACATCGTCCAAGGTTTGCCGCGGGTGGAAGAAATTTTTGAAGCCCGCGCTCCGAAAGGCCGCGCCGAAATTGCCGAGGTCAGCGGTAAAGTCCACTCGGTGAAGAGCGAGAAGCACGTGATTACCGTAACTATTGAAACCACCGCGCTGGAAGCCAAAAAAGCCGGCCTCACCGCCGAGAAAAAGGCGGGAAGCGAAGAAAAAGTCTTGGTGAATTATAAACTTCCGCCCGGCAGCACCGCCCACGTGGAAACCGGCGATCTGGTCAACAAAGGCACCGTGCTTTCTTCGGGAAGCTTGGACTTACAGACTCTCTATAAGACCGCTGGCAAGGAAGCCATCCGCCGCTACATCATCCGCGAAATTCAAAATATTTACGCCACCCAAGGCGAAAGCATCGACGACCGCCACATTGAAGTTATCGTCCGGCAGATGCTGTCCCGCGTACGAGTGAAAGAAGAAGGGGACACCCATTTGCTCTCCGGTGAAGTGATCAGCCGCTTGCGCTTCCAGGAAGAGAACCGTGAAGCTGAAGCCCGGGGCGGAAAGCCCGCCAAAGGAGAAGAACTGATTTTGGGAATCACCCGCGTGTCCCTCACCACCGAAAGCTTCTTGGCCGCCGCTTCCTTCCAGCAGACGCCTCAAATTTTGATTGAAGCCGCATTGACCGGCCGCGAAGACAAGCTGCGCGGACTCAAGGAAAACGTGATTATCGGCAAGTTGATTCCGGCCGGAACCGGCTACCGCGGATCGCGCATTGCCAAAGAGCTCGACAAGGCTTCCAAAGTTGAGAAGGTTGAGGAAGAAGGGGAAGAAGTTTTCGGATAAAATCATAAAGAATGAACCAGGCAATCTTTAAAGCTTATGACATTCGGGGTATTTACCCGACGGAAATTAACGAAGAGGACGCTTTTAGAATCGCCCAGGCTTTTGCCGCGGTGGTGAAACCGAAGACGGTGGCGTTGGGCCGGGACATCCGGTTGTCTTCGGATTCGCTTTGGGAATCGGCCAAGAATGGTTTGCTAAAAGCCGGCGTGAACGTGGTGGATATCGGTAAAATTTCCACCGACATGCTTTATTTCGCCGTGGCCAACTACGGCTACGACGGCGGAATCACCATCACCGCTTCCCACAATCCCAAGGAATACAACGGGATGAAACTCGTCACCAAGGGATCGGCTCCGATTTATTCCGAATATCTATTGCCGGAAATCCAGCAAATTGCCGCCAGCCCTGGTTTCCAACCAGTCGAGGGACCGGAGGGAACTCTAGAGAAGAAAGATATTCTGGATGACTACGTAAAGAAAGTGAAAGAATTCGGCGCCCTAGACAATCTCAAGCCGATAAAAATCTTGCTGAACGCTAATTTCGGTTTAGCCGGTCAAGTTTTCAAAAAAATTCTCGAGGGCGCGCCGGCGGAATTCGTGGAGCTCAACTGCGAGCCGGACGGAAATTTTCCCAAAGGCCGACCCGATCCGTTGGTTCCCGAGAATAGGGAAGAGACGAAAGCGAAAATGAAGGAAAGCGGCGCCGCCTTGGGCTACGCCTGGGATGCCGACGCCGACCGCTGCTTCGTCTATGACGACAAGGGCAATGACGTGGAAGGATGTTTCATGGGCGCATTGCTGGCCAAAATCATGCTGGAAAAAGCTTCGGAAAAAGGCGCCAAAATCGTCTATGACCCCCGCATCGTCTGGACCCTCAAGGAAACGATTGAAGAAAACGGCGGAGTGGCAGTGCCTTCCCGGGTGGGCCACGCCATCATCAAAGGCAAAATGCGCGAGGTGGACGCCCTGGCCGCTTTCGAAAGCTCCGGTCATTTCTATTTCAAGGATTTCTTCTATTGCGATAACGGTATGATTTCGGCAGTTCTGATTTTGTCTTACTTGAACGAGAAAGGAATTACATTGTCAGAGGCCTTGGCGCCCATCACCAACAAATATTTTGTTTCCGGTGAAATAAATTTCACCGCCGAGAACAAAGACGAGATCATCGCGGAGCTGAAAGGGAAGTACGCCGACGCGAAATTCGAAGAGATCGACGGGATTTCCATCGAATATCCCGACTGGCGTTTCAACGTCCGCAAATCCAACACCGAACCGCTGTTGCGCCTGAATATTGAGACCAGAAGCCAGGAGTTGCTCAACCAGAAGAAAGAGGAATTAGTCAAATTAATCGATACTCTAAAGAAATAATTTAAATCTATGACCCGCATTTCCGAACAATTTGTGAAACTCTCTTGCTCCGTTTGCAAGAACATCAACTACCGCGTCAAAAAGAATAAAAAACAGCACAAGGATAAGCTGGCGCTCAAAAAATACTGCCCCAAGTGCCGCAAGCACACCGTGCACAACGAGATGAAGTAATTTATTTGATATCTTTGATCTTGTATTTTTCTTTGCCGTTGGGAGTTTCGACTTCCACGTCCTCGCCTTTTTTCTTGCCGATGATGGCTTGGCCGAGAGGGGATTGGTGGGAAATTTTGCCGTTGGTCGGATCAGTTTCGTGGGTTCCGACCACCCTTACCGTCATATCGTCCGCGTTTTCCCGGGCCAGTTCGACCAAGCATCCTAATTCCACTTTGTCTTCACCCTGTTTTTCCACCACATTGGCCTTGTCAATCACGCAGCTCAACCAGTTGATCCGCCCTTCGTTCTCCCTTTGCTGGGCCTTGGCGGCCGAATATTCCGCGTTTTCGCTCAAGTCGCCCTGTTCCTTGGCGCTTTTGATGTGCTGGGCAATAACTTTACGCTTTTCCAACCGCTCCTGGAGCTCTTTTTCAAATTCTTTTAAGCCGTCGGGAGTGATGAAATTAATCATTTTGTTTGTTTTTAAGATTTACGTATCTATAAGAAAGGTTACAGCTTTTTATATATTATACAAGATAAAAGCCCCGACGTATATAATTACCCGATTGACAAAACCCTTTTTCTTGCTTTATATTACATAAGAACTTCCTTCGCCCGAGGGATTTGTTTTTTTGGAGTAAAATAATTAGGGGTGCATAGCTCAGCTGGTAGAGCAGTGGCCTTTTAAGCCATTGGTCGAGGGTTCGAATCCCCCTGCACCCACAACATACCCTCTGATATTCTGGTAGGGGTGATTAGCTCAGCTGGTAGAGCGCTTCGTTTACACCGAAGATGTCGTAGGTTCGAGTCCTACATCACCCACATTAAAGCTCAAAAGCTGGAGCAATATCTATGAAACTAATAACTCTCAATGTCTGGGGCGGAAAAGTTTTTAAGCCATTGATGGATTTTTTAGAGAAATACGAAAAAGAAACAGATATTTTTTGTTTCCAAGAGGTTTTATTTGGATCAAAAAAGAATTTCACCCCGTTTTATAAAGCGCGGATTAATATTTTCGATGAAATTGAGAAAAGACTGCCTGGTTTTGTTGCTTTAACATACCCTGCCCCAGAAGATGTCACCTATTTTCAAAGCGAGCTCCTGCCTGATAACACTCACCCCGGCCAAGCAATCTTTGTAAGAAAATCACTAGAAGTATGTGACACCGGCGGTTTTCGGGGATACCCGGGTAAATATCCTGTCGGGGTGGAATTTGGAGGGAAGATAACTGGAAGTTGCCAATGGGCTTCTATTAAAGGCGAGGGAAGCGGTGAAATAACAATAATGAATTTACACGGATTATGGCAGAAAGACACTCACAAAGCAGATACGCCGGCCCGCCTCTCCCAATCTGGGATTCTGCGGAACTTTCTCAATTCAAGAAAGGGCAAAAAGATATTGGGTGGTGATTTTAATTTAAACCCGGACGGTAAAAGCATAAAAATTCTTGAGAAAAATATGATTAATCTAATAAAAAAATTTGGCTTTACTTCGACAAGAAGCGGCTATTACACAAACCGGGGGAAATTTGCTGATTATATACTTGTTTCGCCGGACGTAGCGGTAAATCATTTCGAGGTTTTACAGAATGAGGTTTCCGATCATCTGCCGTTATTGCTGGAGTTTAATTAAAAGTTCACTTCCTTTTTGAGTTGACAACTAAACAAATTTTTGTTAATCTTAAGTTAATCTAAAGATTAACTTAATTATATGGACAAAATGATTGGCCTGCGCGATTTGCGCGAAAATACTAACACTTACATCAAGCGGGTCTCCAAAGGCGAGTCTTTTACCGTATACAGGAGGCTTAAACCGGTATTTAAAATAACCCCTCCCGAAGACGGGCAATGGGAAGAACTGATCGATTTTACCAAATTAAAAAAGGGTGGCATTGAGATAAATGAACTTATTTCTCGATTAAAAAAGGTGGAGAAATATTTAACTCGCGTGAAAAGAAGCAAATCTAGTTTATGAACAAGATCAAAAAGGTCGTCACCATTTGCGGGGGGAACGGGGGATTCTCGCTGTTGCGGGGCTTGAAAAAATTTGATTGGGACATCGGCGCGATTGTGAACATGACCGACGACGGGGGATCCACCGGCCGTCTAATGAAAGAGTTGGGGGTTCTGCCTCCCGGCGATGTGAGGTATTGCTTATCGGCGCTGTCAATGTTGGGTCCGGATTGGGAAAAGCTGCTGAACTACCGCTTCGAAAAAGGCGGGTTGGAGGGGCACACTGCCGGCAACATCCTGCTGGCCGGCCTGGAAAAATTTCACGGCAGCTTCCTCTACGCTGTCAGGGAACTGGGAAAAATCTTACACGTAAAGGGGACGGTTATCCCGGCCACCCTCGAAAGGGCTGGGCTTTGCATGCTTCTTAAGAACCGAAAAACAATTATGGGTGAGGACGCGATTAACAAAAGCGTGCTAATCCAAAAAAGTGGTTTCAAAAAACTATATTTGCGCCCCAAAGTCAAAGCCAACCCCAAGGCGGTGGCGGAGATTTTGGACGCGGACGTAGTGCTTATCGGGCCGGGCAACATTTATTGCAGCATCCTGCCCAGCCTGATTATCCCGGAAATTCGAAGGGCGATCCTAAAAACCAAAGCTTTGGTAATATTTAATTGTAACCTGATAAACCGCGAGGGGCACACGGAAGGATTTTGTCTCGCCGATTACACGAGCCTGGTAAACAAGCATATAGGGAAGAACAGGATTGACGCGGTCTTGTTCAACTCCTCCGGCATAAGCCCCCACACCAAAAAACGCTTTCACATCAAAGAATGGGATTTGGTCAAATGCGTTGGATCGAAGCCTTCCGCCAACTACCGGGTTTTCAATTTTCCGGTTCTGGAGACGGAAGAGCCGGCTTTCTCCAAGACCGATGAAATCGCCTACTTGCGCTCTCCCGTTCGCCACAACGGCGAAAAAGTTGGCCGGGCGGTAATTGAAATTTATAATGAAATGCGTAAATAGTAATTAGTAATTAGGGAATCAGGGAATGCCAAAGAAATACCACAAGATTAATGATTATAAATACGAATCGGCCGGCGCCAACGTGCCGATCGTCTTTCATTTGCAATCCGATTTATTCCCCAACGAAGAGGCGCTGGGGCAATTAAAATCAATCGCCAATACCCCGGGGGTATTTCATCATGTCGCCGTGTTGTCGGACGTCCATCCGAAAAAGGGAAGGAAATGTCCCACCGGCGTGGCGGTCGCCACTGACCGGTTTATGCCCCAAATTATGGATACCGCCCCGAACTGCGGGATGCGGATGTTTTCGGCTAACTTAAAGTATGGAGAGGTAGGAAAAGGGGCAATTGATGAAATATTTCAGCAACTGGTTAAAGTGATCCCCACTCAAAAACCATACGGCACTCCAATCAGTTACGATGCGGTGATTGATATTTGCCGGTTCGGCACCAAAGGATTGCTCAAAAATTTAAAAAATAAATGGCCGTTTTTGGAGCAGGAACTCAAAAACACTTTCCAAAACGGCAACGAATTCGGGTCCGACGAAATACCCGATAAATCGCTTATTGAAGGAGTTATCCCCAAGTTATTTTTGCGCATGGCCCAACTGCGTTTGGGAATTTTGGGTATGGCCGGCAACCATTTTTTGGATTTGATGCGGGTGGAAAAAATTGAAGATCCGGCTAAAGCAAAGTTGCTGGGAATTGAAGAAGACCAGTTGGTATTTTTTATGCATACCGGCTCCGGAATCCTGGGCCAATACGCCAGTTATTTTTACACTCCCAAAGTCGAGGAGCACCTGCTCACTAAGATACTGGTAAATTACGGCCGCCTGGCGATGCCGAATAAAATTTTAACCCCGGAAGAGGTTAAAAAATTGAGAAAGGCTTCGCTTTCCTATCGCTACAAGGATGAATTTTTCTCGATTGATCCCCAGTCTAATGTCGGCAAGGCCTATTTGGTGGCGCATCGCGCTTCCGGCAATTTCGGCTACGCCAACCGGGCTCTCCTGGCGGCCAAAGTGCGCAAAGTGGTTGAGAAAAAATTAAAACAACGGTTGAAATGGAACTTGATTTACGATATGCCGCATATCGGGGTGCGTAAGGAAAAGCATTTTGGAAAAACTGTATACGTCCACCGCAATGGGACCAGCCGGGCATACGGACCTAAAAAGATGAAAAACCATCCGGTTTACGGCAAAACCGGTGAAATTTGCTACTTCGCCGGCTCAATGACCACTCCCAGCTATCTGGCGGCGGCGACCGACCAGAATGAATCCACTTTTTTCTCGGCCAGCCACGGAGCGGGGAAGAAGAAAAACATTCCGCGGGATTTTGGCAAAGAGGAATTATTCAAGAAAGTCCAAAAAGACGGCGTGCGCCTCTACAACGCCAAATCCAAAGGGGTAGTAAAACAATACAGCGAATATTACAAAGACATAAACGAGGTAATGAAGGGCGTCGCGGAGAACAATATCGCTAAACCCATCGCAAAACTAGAGCCAATCGCAGTTCTCATGGCATAATTTTACCTGACAATAACAATAATTTTTCTCTGCTCCATATTGCCTGCCCGGTCAAAGGCCTTAATACTCAAGTGAGAAACTCCTTCCGGGGTGGTTTCGGGAATTGTAAAAAAATTATTGGTGGTATCCTGTTTATTTCCCCGGAAAGTATAAGCGTAAAATTTAACCTGATCATTGTCAACAGCATCCCAGGTAACGGCGCCTCCGCGATGAATATAAACGGTTTTTCGGGGGCTGGTAAATTTGGGCTTCTGCCTGTCTATCAGAACGCTGTATGTGTTTGAGGTTTCAACCAAGTTGTTGTGGGAATCGTAGTATTTGAATTGATAAGTGTGCGTGGAATTTTTTTGTCTGGGTCTGTCTTTCACGGGAATGCTCCATCTGCCATTCTTTTTAATCCAGCTTTTTTTAACCAGCTTTCCGTCTTTGAACAATTCCACTTTTCCCCTCTTTAAACTGTTGTTCGCAAGTTTGCCTTTGAAGACAATGTTTTTGTTTTTCACAACGGCTTTTTCAGTGCTGGACAAATTCAGGATCCTTCCACGCTTGCCGAATATTATCGTGGGGACATATTCCGTGGGGGAAACAGAAAAAGCTACAGCATAGCTTTCTTCATTGCCGGCAGCATCTTGGCAGGTTACGTGGTAGGTGTAGCTGTTGCCGTCAGAGAGGTTGCTTACGGTGGTTAGGTGGGAAGTTCCCCCGGTGCTTGAAAACGTGAAGGGTTTGTCGTCATAGCCCTGGTTGTTTTCCGTGCCGTATTTACAGATTGTGTTTTTGTCAGTCGAAACCGAGAGGTTCGTTTGGGTTGTCCCGGCCGCGACGGTTGCCGGTTGGTTTGATGTAACGGTGGGGACAACGCCGTCCAACTCGATGCTTTGGCTAAGAACCGATCCTGCGTAATTGGCGTAATCGCGCATTTTTGCATAAACGGTCTTTGTCCCTCCTCCTTTGCTTAAAGTAAAGCTCTTGGAAGCGGAAAAAGTTTCCCAAGACATGCCGGCGAAGGAATTATCTTCCGAAACCATCATTTCTTTGGCATCATCGGAACCCAGTGTCAAGTTGACCGACCGCGTATCCGAACTTGCCGGACCCGAGAAAGTTTGGTTCTGGGGACCGAGAGGGAAGATAAGAACTCTATGGTTGTGCCGGTCGGCGATAAAAATTTTATCGCTTCCGTTGCCCGTAATACCGTTAGGAGTCATTACATTCGCATAAGCTGGTCCGCCTTGGTTGGAAGAATAGTCAGCCATATTGGGTTGCCCGATTACGGCATCCGCGGAGGCATTATTGCTGGTGGGAATTGAATTGTAAACAAGCACACGACTGTTCTCCCCATCCAAAATGAACATTCGTGTTCCATCGGAATAAACGTCATAAGGACCTTGTAGTGTGTTGGCGGAGGGCCCCGAATTGCCTTGGTTTTCAGAATTACTCGTAAAATCCGCTTGTCCCACAACTACATCGGCGGAGGCATTATTGCTGGTCGGGATTGAATTATAAATTAGGACTCGATTGTTCAAATAATCTGTTATCGCAAGGTGGCTGCTGTCACACCATAACCCGGTAGGATAATACAAGGTGTTAGCGCCAACCGATCCGCCTTGGTTGGCAGTGCCAGAAGTAAAATTGGCCTGGCCGATTACTACGTCTGCTGAAGTATTGTTTGAAATCGGGATAGAATTATAGATTAAAACCCGGTGATTTATATAGTCAGAAACTATCAACTTGCTTCCCGCCATGCACATTCCGTGCGGTCCATAAAGTGTGTTAGCATTACGGGATCCTTGGTTGGCAGTCGTATTGGTCATGCCGGTTTGGCCGATTACCACGTCGGCAGAAGCGCCATTAGACGAGGGGATTGAATTAAAAACAAGTATGCGGTTGTTGGTATAATCGGATACCAGTAATTTTGTCCCGTCTGATATGACAGTCCGTGGTTGGCTAAGCGTATCCGCATTAGCAGTGCTTCCCTGGTTGGCACTCAATCCTGCCATACTAGATTGGCCGACAACAGTATCGGCTGAAGCATTGTTGGAAGTGGGAACTGCGTTGTAAATAAGTATTCTATGATTATAGGTATCGGCGAGAAAAAGTCTAGAGTTGGAGTAACTCATATCCATCGGAAATCTTAAGGTATTGGCCGCTGCCGTGTTCGCTTGGTTGTCTTCTTTGCTTGTCATATCCGGTTGTCCAACGACAACATCCGCGCTGGCGCCATCTCCGGCAGGATAAGAATTGTAAATTAGCAATCGGTTATTTGAATAATCGGTTATATAAACTTTAGTTCCGTCATAAAAAACTCCCCTGGGCTGATACAAGGTATTGTCTGCGGCTGATCCACCTCGATTAGCGCTGCCGCTAGTAAAATCAGCTTGGCCGATAACCAGATCGGCGGAGACGCCATTTGCGGCTGGTATCGAGTTATAAGCAAGGACGCGGTTATTGTTATAATCAGATATTAAAAGCTTGCCGTTGCTATAGTGTATGCTATAAGGATTTTTAAGCTTATTAGCGGCAGTCCCGCTGGTCCCGGCAGTCATGAGGGTTTGGCCAATAACATAGTCAGCCGAGGCATTGTTAACCGCAGGAATTGTATCGAATATCAAAACACGATGGTTTGTACTGTCGCTTATAAGCAACTTGGTCCCGTCGGAGGCCGTTGACATGGGATAGTTTAGAGTGTTGGCATTACGGGATCCTTGGTTGGCGGTGTTATGGGTAAAGTCCGCCTGTCCGATAACTACATCGGCTGCAGCATTGTTGGAAGAGGGAATTGAATTATAGATTAGAACTCTGTGGTTATACCAGTCAGCAACAAACAATTTTCCACCGACAACAGTAACCCCCCAGGGACGATCGAGAGTGTTAGCAGCTACCGATCCTCCCTGGTTTGAACTTTTGCTTGTCATGTCAGCTTGGCCTACCACCACATCCGCTGACTCATTATTAGAAGCTGGAATAGAATTATAAATTAAAACTCGACTGTTGTTACCGTCTGCGATAATAAGTTTTGTTCCATCAGAATATATCTCCCTGGGGCTGCTTAGGGTGTTGGCGGCAGCGGCTAAAGGATCCCCTTGATTAGGGAAGCTGGAACATAAATCTGGTTGTCCGATTACCACATCTGGCTTTTGGTTATTGGACGTCGGAACAGAATTGTAGATTAAAACTCTGTTGTTCCCCTGTTCAGAGACAATCATTTTACTACCCGCTGTGATTACATTATTCGTCCAGTATAGCCCTCTTTCCCTACTTCCTTGGTTCTGCACATTGCGGCATTCAGTTTCGGTGCTAAAATCTGTCTGCCCAATGACCACCGTAGCCGGGCTATCGGCATAGTCTAAAGCATTAACGCTTTGGAGAGGGTAACAGACGATTAACGCCAAAGCCGCAAGAAAAAATCCACGAATTTTTGTCTTCTTAGCCATTTTCATTTATTTTTATTTTAGTCCGCAAATACCTTTGATATTAATTTAATACAAATTTTAATAAAAACATACTACTGTGTACTTCCAGTATTGATTATCCCGGAGAACAGTCCGGCAGTTTCCGGGAAAGTAATTTCTTGCAGTTTTTTCATTCCGTTTTCCCCGTCCTCCAAATACCATAATTTCTTGGCGTTGGTGTCGTAGCTGATCTCCGACAAATTGCTTCCTTTAATGAACTCAGCCGAGTTGCGGCCGCCTCTTCCATCCAACTCGACCATTTTAATGCCTGCGTTGTCGGCCACAAAAATGTTTTGATAGTCCAAGTACCATTGGACTTTTTTTAATTCTTCCGTATCCCGATAAATCACTTCCAAATCACCCGCGGTGTGCTTGGGTTGGACGTCCCAATCCCTCACGAAATAAACATAGGCTTCGTTTTTGGTCGAGAACAGCAGCTTCTTGCCGTCGTTGCTGAAATAAACTTCGCTCACCCCGGGAAAAATGAATTTTAATCCTGTTTCGCCCACCTTGTTGTTTTGGTCTTCATCCCAGACAAAAAGGTTTCCGTTGGAATCCAAGATAGCCAACCGATTATCGGCATAAGCAAATATTTGGTATTTTTCGGTCAGCTGGTAATTATCCGGGAAACTGACGTTTTGGCGCAAGTTGCCGTCGTGGTCGGATACTTCCAAATTCCGGGCCGGAACGTTAACCGAGCACAGATAACTGCCGCATTCGGTTAAGCCGTAGATATTTTCCTTAATTTTATTGGGCTGGACATCGGCCGTCACGGCGAAGTTGTTGGCGTTTTGGCTATTTTTCTTTTGAGCGCTGCTGCTGTTGTTATTATTGCCATTGAGGTTGTTCTGCTTATTCCAACCATCCAGGACACTGGCTGCCGACTGATAAAATAAAACATTTCCTCCGACAAAATACAAATTGTCTCGGTCATCCCAGAAGTAATCATTAATTGACTGGCTGGCGCCCGATTTTTTCTTCTTGTCTGCGGCCTGGTCGGAATTTTCCGCCAGGTTGTTCTCCCAGAGGGTCCCCACTGGCACTATTTCGGCGTAATTATCACCAGAATAAGTCAGCCGGATTTCCTGGATATCATTTTTTTTAATCGAAAACAGCAGCCACTGGTTGTCCGGAGACCACTTTATTTCTCCGGGCTCGGGAGTATAGCGCTGGTTGGCCGCCTCACTGTAAATTGGGAAATCGCTTCCTTGATCGAGATCGTGGATTTGCAAAGTTACCTTATTGTCTTTATTGATAAAGTAGGCAACTTTTTTCTTGTCGGGACTAAAAGCATATTTAGAGACACTGTCTTCATTCAGTGTTTGGGGGGTCGTATTATCCGGTATCAGTAAAACATTCCAGAATTCAGTGGCGATGCCGGGACTCACCTCAACGCTCTTTTTCCAGGGATAATAACCCGCGGCGTTTATTTCGAGTTGATAGTCTCTAGGTTCCAACCCATTAATGTTGAGCGAGCGATTAATCAGGTCGATGTTGGTTTGTTCAATTTTCTTCCCGTCCAGATTAATTTGGGGGCTTGAAGGAGTGGTTTTCATCACGATGCTGCCCGAGCGGATCACTTCTTTACTTTCCTCGTTAAAACGATACCCCATTGAATAGAAAACAATAGCAGGGGCAATAATTCCTAGGGCCACAAGAAAAGCCACGGAAACGATAATTTTTCTAATTAGAGAATATTTTTCCATCGATTTGTTTAGGGTGGGATAAATATATTACCTAGCGCGTTCGACGTATTTCCCGTCGCGGGTGTTTACCTTTACAATATCACCTTCTTTTATAAAAAGCGGCACGGTGATGTTTTGGCCGGTTTCCAGTTTTACCTGTTTGGTTCCGCCGTCGGCGGTGTTGCCTCGCAGCGCCGGCGGGGCTTCAACCACTTTAAAATCCATTTTTATCGGCAGGTCGACGTTTATCGGCTTTTCCTTGAAAAGCAGCACATTGACGCTGGTCCCTTCCTTGAGAAATTTGGCCGAGTCGCCCAACTGCTCCCGGCTTAAGCTGAACTGTTCATAGCTTTTCTCGTCCATAAAATAGTAAAGATTTCCTTCGCGGTAGAGATACTGCGCGTTGCTGCGCGACAAATCGGCTTCTTTCAAGGATTCGCTGCCTTGAAAAGTCCGGGCCACCACGTTTCCGGTGCGCAAGCTTTTCATCTTGGTGCGCAAAACCGCCCCTCCCCGGCCAATTTTACTGTGTTCCCGATAAACCACTTCGTAGGGCTCTCCCTCCACCTCCACCAACGTTCCCACTTTTACTTCCGGTAAATTCAACATAACTGTTAATAACTTTAAATATTATGATCTATTGGAAAAAGCTGCTTTTAGGGTAACCGAATCACTGTAGCCCAAAGAATCACCGCTGTGAAGCCCCCGCCCCAGCCGGGTCACCTTCACGGGCAAATCTTTCAATTCGCCTTCAATGTAAAGGCTGGTTGCCTCTCCCCGCGAGGTAAAATCGGTTGCCAGGATTACTTCGGTAATTTTTTCTTCACCAATCCTTTTTTTGAGAAATTCAATCCGCTTTTTAACGCCTTCGATCACTTTTCCGCCCCGGCTTCCCACCGCCTCGCCGTCAAGCACAAAATAGCGCCCGTGATACTCCGCTCCTTTATCAATAATTGCGGCGGTAAAAGACGAGCCGACCACGCAAATTTGATCTTTCTGGCGCGTTTCGTCCGAGCAAAATTCACAAAGCTCGCCTTGGGCGAAGAAAAAACATTTAGCGCAAGGACGATAGTGGGAAAATTCCTGCCAATACTTTTGAAATTCGGTTTTTTCGTCTCCGCGGCGCCACCACCAATCCAAAAAACGCTCGGCGCCGCGCTCGCTGAATCCGGGCATTTTGGAAATAAGCCTCCGCAACTCCGATAATGGTTTCGGCAATCCGCCCATCTGGCTTGAATTAAAGCTTGACTGAATAGATTTACTTTGGGATTATAGCAGGGAAGTTTAGAATTAAAAAAGAAAACATGATTAAAGTTATTCTCAAAGAAGACGTAATCGGGCAGGGAAGCAAGGGGCAGGTGGTTGATGTGGCGGAAGGATTCGCCCGTAATTTTCTTTTACCCCGTGATAAAGCGGTGATTGCCACCCCGGAAGCAGTCAGTAAAATCGAGAAAGAGCAGGTACTACAGCAGCAAAAAGCCAATAAGATTAAAGAAAAAAATCTTTCCCTAAAGGGAACGATTGAGGCTTTGGAACTGGAAATCAGTAAAAAAGCTGAAGGAGAGAAGCTGTTTGGCGCCCTTTCCGGCAAAGAAATTTCCCAAGAGCTGGAAAAGAAAAATATCACTATTGATCCCAAAAAAATACAAATTCCCGAGGCGGTTAAGGCTCTTGGGAACTACAAAGTCGGGATTATATTAGACAAGAATGTTGTTGCCGAGCTAAAGGTTAAAATCAGCGCGGAAAAGTAATTTATTCGCCCAATTTTTCGTATATTTCCAAAGTTTTTTGGGCCAGTTGGCTCCAATTGAACATTTTGGCGCGTTCTTGGCCCAATTTAACCTGTTCATCCCGATATTGTTTGTTCTCCAGCAACTTGCCGATGGCTTCAGCCATTTTATCGACTTTGTTTTTCTTCCCGATATCAACGAAAACAGCGGCATTTCCGGCCACTTCTTTAAACACTGGGATATCGCTCGCAATCACCGGGGTTCCGCAAGCCATAGATTCGATCAAGGGAATGCCAAACCCTTCGTAGGCGCTCGGGAAAATGAAAATTTCCGCGGCTTGGTAGAAACTGGGGAGTTTATCCATGGGTTGATATCCGGTAATTATCACATCTCCCAGTCCGATATTACCCATTTTAAATTGTTTTTGGATCTCCGACTCAATTTTCTCATCAAAATTATAGGCGTTTTTATCCCCGACAATCACCAATTTCAGTTTTTTCCAAGTTGGATTGTTTTTGAATTGCTTTTTGGCTTTCCCGAAAGCGGAAATTATCAGGGGGGTGTTTTTTCTTGGCTGGAGCGAACTGACATGGAGCAGGAAAGGGAAGCCGCCGCCTAAAACTTTTTCCACTTCGGCTTTAGCCACTTTTTGGCTTTGCGAGTGAAAATATCGGGCATCAACCGCGGGGCCGGCCACGAAAACTTTTTCTTCCGGACAGCGGTATTCCCGGACAATCTCCTTCTTAGTAAAATTTGAAACCGCCATAATCGCGTCGGCTCTTTTAATCGAAAGCGGGATGAACCGGTTTAATATCAGGCGGTCTTTTTTGGTGACCCAATTCGGGTTGATTTTAAAAGAAATATCGTGAATGATAGTTAAAATTTTTATGGTCTTTTTGAGAAAAAACGGAACAATATATTCCGTTTCGTAGATATCGACGGAATTTTTCTTGAGAAACCTGGGCAGGGAATAGAAAGTCCAAAGCAGCTTGCTGGTAGGCGCGACCCGCTGGACTTGGAAATTTTTTGGCAGGGGTTCGAGAATTTTCCGCACCCCGGCCGGACGATCGTCGGTGAGCAGCAAAAATTGGTGTTTTTTGCTTTTTTCGAGCTTGGCCAGTTCTTTTACCAAGTAATAAAACACGGCTTCGCTGCCGGTGCTCTTTTTCCCGATTTTTCTAATATCAACGGCTATCTTCATGATTGATAATATTTATAGTTAACTCGGTTTCCAAAATCTTTTAAGCTGACTTTTGCCGTTTCATTCAATTCATTGGCGTTTTTGCCTACACTGACCGCATAAAACGGGTTGTCTTGGGTGAACAAATCGGCAAACCCATGATGTCCCAGAGCGATCCCGGAAAGGATTTCCACTTCTTTTTTGCAGTATTCTTCGCTTAGACCATAGGCCAGCCCGTTTGCCAAAAAATGAGGCGGCATGAAACCGTCCACCAGTTCTGCCGGGTCAAAGGTGGAATCCGAGGACCAAAAAATAATCCTCGCGT
>Ga0172371_10004721_pt1 | contig 20479 bp, 17 predicted proteins | sample Lak12m_FD_114543 | JGI IMG/M metagenome (GOLD analysis project Ga0172371, IMG submission 114543) | Freshwater microbial communities from Kabuno Bay, South-Kivu, Congo - kab_022012_12m | ecosystem: Environmental > Aquatic > Freshwater > Lake | place: Democratic Republic of the Congo: South-Kivu... | reverse complement strand
CTCTACGAAGAGCACTACGAGGCCGTGGTCATGCTGGACAAGATCCTCAAGGGCGAGAAGGTCCCCTACGAGAACCCGCTGCCCGCACCCTTGATCACGAAGGCCGACCTCGACAAGTATTACGAAATCAACGATATGGTGGACCGGCTGCTCGGCGCGCCGGCGGCCGCGGCCCCGAAGGAAGAGAAACCGGCTGCTGGCGACTGGGTCAAGATGACGCCCCAGGAGATGGGCTGCAAGTACGGCAAGGACGGCAAGTGCCGCGTTGTGCTGTCGAACAGCTTTATCGGCAACGACTGGCGCATCCAGATGCAGAACACGGCCAAGGCCGCGGCGATGTACGAACCGTTCGCGAGTGCATTCGACTTCGAGATCCTGAACACCGAATACTCGCCTGAAGCGCAGAACGCGGCCCTCGACAACTTGCTGACCGAGGGGGTTGACGTCGTTCTGCTCGACGCGTACGGCCCGGCCGCGCACAACGACTGGATCGAGCGCGCGACCGCGGAGGGCGTGATCGTCGTCTCCTTCGACATCGTCACCGACTCACCGCTCGACTACAAGGTTGACTGGGACTTCTATACCGCCTCCAAATACGCCGGCCTCTGGTTTGCCAAGGAGCTCGATTGCAAGGGCAAGATCGCGATGGACCTGGGCCTCCAGGCCACCGCCATCGCCGAGCAGATCGCCGGGGGCGGCCGTGACGCCATCAAGGAAGTCTGCGGGGACGGCAAGATCGAGGAAGCTGCGACCTTCTACGGCGAGTTCGCAGAAGGCCCGATGGAGCCTGCGGTATCCTCCATCCTCGCCACCCAACCGAAGCTGGACGGCGTCTACACCCAGGGCTACTGCACCACGGTCGTGTCGGCCTACGAGGCTGCGAACCGGCTCAAGAGCGATAACCCGGTCGTCTACTGCCAGGGCTACAACAGCAACTTCATCCTGTTGGCGCAAGGTAAGGCCCGCGGCGTCATCACGGCCGGATCGCCCGCCATCAGCATCATGGCTATGCAGACGGCCTACCAGGTGTTGACCAAGCAGGACGTGCCTAAGTTGCAGAAGTACGTCCTCGGCGTCTACGCCACTAACACGAAGCATGATATCGGCGTGCCGTACGAGCAGATCGAGCTGAACAAGAACGCGTTCCCGAACCTGCCGGGCGGGTTCAGCTCCGTTATGAACATCACCAACTCCCCGCCCAACCCCAAGATCTGGGTGCAGATCACCATGGATGACCTGGGGAAGGTGGGTCAGAAGCTCAAGTAACCGTTTATCCGGGCAGATCTTTACCACCAGGGACCGAAGCCGCAAAGCAACACTCTCTGTGCGCCTTAGTTTCATTAATCCCTGGTGGTAAAACCGGAATCTCACCCGCGGAGACCACCGATGCGACTTCCACTCGACGCAGACAGACTGGCCCTGCACCAGGCCTTCTACGCGGGGCGACCTATGCACCGGCCCTTGTTCGGCTCATGGCTCTTCGGTTTCTACGTGCATCAGCAATACCCCGGCCTGGCCGCGTATCTTGAGCCCGGCCCGATCCGCCCGGAGCAACTGCCGATCGCGCCTTTCCTGGAGGACATAGATCGCCTCTGGGAAGCCTACACCGCGCAAGATGATGACTATCCCTTCTCAGCCGGCGCGCTCTTTGGCATCCCCTGGCTGGAGGCCATCCTCGGCTGCGAGATTCACTTCTCCGGCACGAACTTCTACAGCAAACCCTGGCTGGGCGATTATGCCGACGCGCCTCGGCAAGCGCCCAGGCTTTCAGATAACCCGTGGGCCCAGAAGTTGCTTGAGCTACTCGACGCGCTTGTCTCCCACGCAGCCGGCCGGTTCGCCTGTGGCCCCACCCTGATGCGCGGCCCGGCCGACCTCTGCGCTGCACTCCGCGGGGGTACGAATGTCGCGCTCGACTCTTGCGATTGCCCTGATGCTCTGCGCAGCCTTGCCGCGGTCTGTGCGGAGACGTGGATCGAGGTTGGCAAAGCGCAATTGGCTCTGGTGCCTGAATCCGAAAACGGCTACCTGGCCGGCTGCGCGGGCCTGCGCTGCTGGACGCCCAAACGCGGCATCTGGCTGCAGGATGATACGGTTTCGGTCCTCTCGCCCAGGGCGTACCGCAGCGTCTTCGTCCCTGAAGTCCGCCGCATCGTCGCCGAATTCGAATGTGTGGCGTTCCACTTGCACGGGAATACGCTCTGGCCCGTTGACCTGATCCTCCCCGTCGAGGGGATCAACGTGCTGGAGCTCAACTACGATGTCGGCCTGTGCGACTTCGACAAGCTGCTCGCCGCGTGGGGCAAGATTCAGGCCCACCAGCCGTGCATCGCGTTCGCCGACGTAACGCTGCCCGAACTGGACCGCATGGTGACGACGCTGTCGCCGACGCGGCTGTCTATTCAGACCATTTCCCCCACGTTGGAAAGCGCGCGGGAGAAACGCGACCTGGTATATGCCCACGGCGCCGCCTGAGTTGGCGGCAGGAGCGTTGAAGATGGCACGCGAAGAACTGGCACGCGCTCGGGCTGCTCTGGCCGCCGCCGGTGCAGATTGGGCCCTGTTGGCCTCGGTAGAAAACGTGACGTATGTCAGCGGCTGGGAAGCGCCCACCCCCTACGGCCCGATGGCACACCTGGCGCCCGCGCCGTCGCTGGCGCTGCTCGATGTGGCCGCGGGAACGACTTTCCTTCTGGTCCACGGCTTCTTCGTCGCGGGTGCGACCGCGGCCGCGCAGGTCGACGCGGTTCTATCTTATGAGCTGGTGCAGCTCTTCCCACCCTACGCAACCCAGGACCCGCGCGATAACTTCAGCCAGGCGTTCCGCGACCTGTTGAGGCAGGCCGGCATTCCCTTCGGTCGTGGCGGCCGGGTGGCCGTTGAAGAGGGCGCGGTTCCCAGCCTGGCGGCGCGCCTCTTGGCGGAGGCCGCGCCCACCGCTATCACGCTGGACGCGACCCCCGCGCTTGCGTCCGCCCGCCGCACCAAGACCGCGGGTGAAATCGCGCGGCTTCGCGCCACCGCGGAGATCATCAATACCGGCCAGAAGGAGCTTGCGCGCCAGTGCCGCACGGCCGGCGTTAGCGACTGGGCCATCTGGGCCGCCATCACCGAGGCCATGCATCGGCAGGCTAGCAAGGCGCTCTACATCTCCGGCGAGTTGGTCACCGGCCTGCGCTGCCGCGAGATCGCTCCCGGCGGCCCCGTGGGCTACGTGACGCAGCCCGGCGACCTGGCCCGCCTCGATGTCAGCCCACGCTTCAACGGCTATTGGGGCGACCTCACGAACACACTGGTGATCGCAGCCGAACCGACCGCACGGCAGCGCCTGTTCAAAAACGCTGCGCGCGATGGGTTTGAAGCTGCGGCCGGCATGCTCCGGCCGGGCCGAAAGGCTCGTGATGCGTACGAAGCCGCAGAGCACGCATTCGCCCGCCACGGCCTCAAGCCCGCGCACTACCTCGGACATCAGATCGGCCTCACCGTCAACGAAGGCCCCTGGCTGATCCCCTCCGACGATACCATCATCGAAAACGGTATGGTCTTCAGCGTCGAGAGCGGGACCTACGAGGGTGTGACCGGCGAACTAGGCGCCCGCGTCGAGAAATCCGTCATCGTGCGCGATAGCGGCCCGGAGATCTTCCCGGACTTTGATTGGGAGTTCTGAGCGATGTCTATGTCCTCCCGCGAGCGCGTCCTTGCGGCAGTCAACCACCAGGAGCCTGATCGCGTCCCGCTCGACCTGGGCAGCACACGCGTCACCGGCATCGAGCCTTCCCTGTATCGTCGGCTGCGTGAGCATCTCGGCCTGGGTGGCGACCCCGTCAAAGTCATGGACGTCTGGCAGCAGCTCGCGTGGGTGGAGCAGCCCGTCGTCCAGGCGCTCGGCGCAGACTGTCTTGGCGTGCCGCGCCTGGTGCAGGATTTCGGCATGCGCATCAATGCGTGGCAGCCCTGGCGGCTCGATGACGGGACAGAGGTGCTGGCGCCCGGCAATTTCGACCCCGTGCCCGACGAAGAGGGCGCGCAGCTCCTGTACCTGGACGGCGAGGTCGTGGCCAAGAAGGTGTCTGACAGCATCTACTTCGACCGCATGATCGAGTTCAAGGTCTACGACCCGTTGCCCCCGGTCGAGACGTTCGCGATGCCCCTCTTTACGGACGAGGACCTGGCGTGGCGCCGCCACTGGGCCGAGACCCTCCGGGCGGAGACCGACAAAGCCATCCTCGGCGAGTTCGGCCCGATCCTGGGCCGCTGGGGTTCTTATCAGGAGTGGATGTACACCATCGCCGCCAATCCGGAGTACGTCCGATCCTTCTATGACCGCAAGATCGAGATGCTCCTGGCGAACGCGCGGCTCTATTGGGACGCAGTGGGCGACCATGTGGATATCGTCTGGTGGGCCGAGGACTTTGGCACGCAGAAGGGTTTGATGATCTCCCCGCGCATGTTCAACGAGATCGTCGCGCCCTACTACAAGCGCCTCTTCGACTGGGTGCACCGTAACACGACTTGGAAAGTCTTTTTCCATTGCTGCGGCGCCATCCGCCCCATCATCCCGACGCTCATTGACTGCGGCGTTGACATCCTGAATCCGGTGCAGACTTCGGCAAAGGGCATGGATCCCGCTGGCTTGAAGGCTGACTTCGGCGAGAAACTGACTTTCTGGGGCGGCGGCATCGAGACGCAGAGCGTGCTGCCGTTCGGTTCTCCGGATGAGATCCGCGCGCAGGTCCGCGAGCGGCTGCAGATCTTCGGCCGCGGCGGCGGCTTCGTGTTCAACCCGGTTCATAACATCCAGGGAGATGTCACCGTTGAGCGGGTCATGGCGATGTATGACGCGGTGCGGGAGTGCGGCGTCTATCCGTTGTAACGAGACGGGCAAGGTTGGAGTCGGCCCGTCTGAATCGGAAGGGAAAGGGTGCATTCAGAATTGGTTCGCGAGCATCCTGAGCGGAGCACGGCGCACGACATCCACAGCCTTGCGTGACCCACAGCCTGCGCCGTGCGTAGTCGAAGGGTGCGATTCTGGCTGATAGACCGCTCCGCATCCTTCGACTGCGGGCGTGTCAGCGCCGCTGACCCGGCCCTCCGCTCAGGATGCTCCGCTTGGCTGGCACTAACTAACTTTGAACACACCCGAATGAAAAAGAGGTACACATGGCTGAAGGGCTTATGAGTGGCAAACGCGTGCTCGTGACGGGTTCCGGCACCGGGATTGGCCGTGGGGTCGGGTTGGGTTTCGCCCGCGCCGGGGCGGATGTCGCGTTTCATTACGCGCACAGCGCCGCGGGCGCGGAATCGGCGGCGGCCGAGGCGCGCGCCTGCGGTGTGCGCGCGGCGGCCTTCGGCGGCGATTTCGCGGTCGTCGAGCAAGCGCAGCGCGTCGCCACTCAGGCGGTGGATTTCCTGGGCGGCCTGGATGTGCTGATCAACAACGCGGGCATCACCCTGAACGTGCCGTTTGAAGCCGTGACGGTGGAGCAGTTCGACGTCGTCTACAACGTGAACATCCGGGCCATGTTCTTTGTCACGCAGGCGTGCTTGCCCGCGCTCCTGGCTTCGCGCGGTGCGATCGTCAACATGACCTCGGTGCATGCCTTTGAGGCCATGAACGAGCACTCGGTCTACGCGGGCACGAAGGGCGCCATCGTCAGCTTCACGCGGCAGCTCGCCATCGAGCTGATCCCTTCCGGCGTGCGCGTCAACGCCATCGCGCCCGGCGCGGTGCTGGTCGAGAACCACTACAAGGTCATCAACAACCTGGACCCGGAGGCGCTCGGCGCCGGCGTCCCTGCGGGCCACATGGGCCGGCCGGATGATATTGCGAACGCGTGCATTTTCCTGGCTTCATCACAGGGCCGTTTCATCATCGGTCAAACGCTCATCGTGGACGGCGGGACCACGTCCTGGATGCCATTCGGGGACGGCTATAAGACGAGGCTGGATGCGAAGTTCGGCCTGGGGTATGTGCCGGGAGTTTAGGCGCGGCGCGCGACGGAGGGATTTCATGGTCCTGCAAAGACATCCGAGTGACGTGATCGCATGGCGCGGGCATGACCTGCGCACGCGCGTCCGTAAGCTGATCCGTGCGTTCAGCGGCGCGCCGGTGCGGACACCCGAAGATGTGCCGATCCTGGTTAACACGCCCTGTTACTTCGCTTTTGGCTCGAACGACAAGCCCCAGGACTATTTCGACAACCCAGAAAGCATGTGGCGGTACCAGGCCGGCGGCTACGAGCGGCATCTCGCCCGCGTTGACGACGACATGGTCCCCTATTTCATGCCGTGGTTCGGCACCGGGGTGCTGGCCTCCGCGTTCGGCTGCGAGATCCGCCGCGGGCAGCAGGACGATGACCCGGCGGTGGCCGGCCCCTGTATTCACGCACCCGCGGATGCTGCCGCGCTCCGCCTGCCCGTGCCGGGCCGCGCCGGATGGATGCCGCGCGTCCTCGACGCCATTGACTACGCCGCCTCGGAAGGGGACCTGCCGGTCGGCCTCACCGACATGCAGGGGCCGCTGGACACCCTCGGCCTGATGTGCGGGCAGGCGCAGCTCTACCAGTGGATGTATTCCGAGCCGCGCATGGTTCACGACCTCATGGAGCTGGTGACCACGGCGTTCATTGACTGGGCGCGGCTGCAGAAGGCGCACATCGGCGAGCCGCTGGATGCCAGCCACGGCCTGCAAGGCGTCTTCTCGCCGGGGATCGGCATCTGGGAGTCGGACGACGACCTGGTGCTGCTCGATCCCGGGCTCTACCGCGAGTTTGTCGCCCCCTACGTGGCGCGCATCCTGACCGCGTTCGGCGGCGGGAGCGTCCATTTCTGCGGCAACGGCCTGCACCAGGTAGAGACGCTGGAGGCGCTGCCCGGGCTGAAGGTGGTCAACAACTCCCCGCTCGGCGACTTCGCGGCCTTCGGCGCGCTCAAGCGCAGGCTGAACGGCCGCGCGGTCATCGAAATCCAGGACGGCGCGCCGCTGGACCCCGACGCCTACTATCCGCGCCTCTTCAACGAGGTCGAGGACCTGCGCGGGCTGATCCTCGCGCCGTTCGTGATCGATAACGTCGCGATGGACCTCTCCGGCGGTTACGTGCTCGTCGCGCGCGATCCCTTCGAGGCCGCCAACCGGATCGTGGCCGTGAGCCGCGCCTGTTTTGCCAAGATCCTGGCGGGGGAACCCTGCTGGCGGACCTCCGAGCCGCCGGCCGCAGTGCAGGCGAGCGCCGTCCCGGCCGCAGCGCCCGTGCTCGGATCGGACCTTGGCGGAGAGCAGACGGACGCGCTGGCGCGACTGCAGGATCGTTTGTTGGCGTTCGACGGTCCGGGCCTGGCGGGCGCGGTGCAGCGCGCGTTGGACGCTGGCCTGACTCCGTTAGAAATCGTGCTGCGCGGGATGGCCGCCGGCATGAAGCAGGTCGGGCAGTTGTACGAGGAGGGCGAGTTCTTCCTGCCGCAACTGGTCATGGCCGGCGCCACCATGAAGCAGGGTATGGCCGCGCTCGAGCCGCTGCTCCAGGGATCGGGGAGCGCCGGCGGGCGGCACACGGTGGTGCTGGGCACCGTGCAGGGCGACCTGCACGACATCGGGAAGAACCTGGTCGGGATGATGCTGCAAGGCGCAGGCTTCGCCGTTGTGGACCTGGGCGTGGATGTCGCGCCACGGAGGTTCGTTGAAGCGGTCGACACGCACGGGGCGCAGGTCGTTGCGCTCTCCGCGCTCCTGACGACGACCATGCCCAACATGGCCCGCGTCCTCGACCTGCTGCGTGAGAGCGGGTTGCGTGAGCGGGTCAAGGTCATCATCGGCGGCGCGCCGATCAGCCAGGCGTTCGCCGACCGCATCGGGGCCGACGGCTACGCGGCGGACGCGGTCAAGGCGATCAGCGAGGCCCAGCGGCTGCTCGGCGTGACTGAGACAACAGGCGTCGCGCGCTGAGCGCGGCCGCTGACAGGGGGATGAACGCGCATGGCGATCAAGATCTACCCTTCGCACTACAAAGACCAGGACGCCGTCTCGATCGAGTCCGACAGCATCGTCGCGCAATTCCTGCCCGCCATCGGTTCGAAGATGTGCTCGCTGGTCTACAAGCCGCGCGGGCTGGAGTTGCTCGTCCAGCGCCCCGAGCCGCGCTACCGGGTCGCGGCCTACGACGGGGACTATGTCGCGGCGGGCGAATGCTCCGGCTTTGACGAGATGTTTCCCACGATTGACCGCTGTTTCTATGAAGGCTATCCGTGGCGCGGCACACCCATCCCGGATCATGGCGAGGTGTGGAGCATCCGGTGGAATTGCGACAGCGAGGACGGCCGGCTGCATTTTGCGACGCATGGCGTGCGGTTTCCCTACAAGCTGGAGAAGTGGGTATCCTTTCACGGTGACAACATCCTGCACACGGATTATCGGGTCACCAACCTCTCCGACTTTGACTTTGATTTCATGTGGGCGGCGCATCCCATGTTCTATCTTGAGGAAGGCGCGGCGTTAAGACTCCCCGCGGGCGTGCAGCAGGTGGTCACCGCACTGAGCTTCAACGGCAGCCTGGGCCAATACGGCGACACCTTCGATTGGCCGCTGGCGCGACAGCCGGACGGCCAGATACGCGACCTCCGGCGCATCAGACCCAAATCAGCCTGCGACGCGGACAAGTATTTCGTGAAAGGCAAGCTGCCGGAGGGTTGGTGCGCCTTGACCTACCCCAAGAGCGGCTGCATGCTGACCCTCTCCTTCCCGGTCGAGACCGTGCCCTATCTCGCCGTTCTGCCGAACGAAGGCGGCTGGCAGGATCTGTACAACATTTTCTTGGAGCCGGCGACCGCCGCCTTCGACCGGCTCGATGTGGCGCGCCTGCGCGGCGAATGCTCGAGCGTCAAAGCCAGAGCGGCCTACGAATGGGGCCTGGATATCGCGTTGACCGAAGGAGTGACTCAATGACAGGAGGATTTGGAATGTCCGATAACATGTTCTCACTAGCCGGCAAAGTCGCCGTTATCACGGGAGCGAGCGCCAAAGGAGGGGTCGGGCACGCAACCGCCCTTTGCTTTGCACATGCTGGCGCCGACCTGTTCCTGTCCGATATTGACGATGGAGGCGTGCAGGTGACCGGCGACGAGGTTCGGGCGCTGGGGCGCGTGGTCGGGGTGACGCACTGTGACATCTCGAACCCCGCGGATGTCGAAAACCTGTTCAATGAGGTTGACCGTCAATTCGGCCGCGTCGATATTCTGGTCAACGTGCCCTTTATCTTCCCCAGCCGGGTTCACCCGCATGAGCTGAGCCTGGAAGCCTGGAACAAGACCCTGGCCGTCAGCCTGACCGGCTATATGCTGTGTTCCCAGCAGGCCATCCGCCGGATGCTGGCGCAAGAGGGCGGCGGCTGCATCGTCAACGTCGGCTCGATCGCGGGCGCTTCGGGCATGGGGCGAGGCAACTTCCCATACAGTTGCGCCAAGGCGGGTGTCAACCAATTGACCAAAGAGCTGGCCGTGGAATATGCGCGGAACAACATCCGGGTAAACGCTATCATGCCGGCCCAGGTGCTCACCCCGGGCTTGAGGCAACTGCTGGAAGACCCGCGTTTTCAGGCCACGATCCGCGCCCGCACCGAGGCAGGTATTCCGCTGGGGCGACTTCTGAACCCGGAAGAAATGGCCGGACCGATTCTGTTTCTGGCTTCCCCGGCCGCCAGCGCGGTGACGGGCGCCCTGCTCCCGGTGGATGGCGGCAACCTGGCTATGAATGCCGGGGGAAGCCACACCTGGCCCCAAGAATAGGACAAGGAACAAAAGGCATGAGCGTATCAACGAGCACGACACCGCGCCGGCGCGTCCTTCAGGCGCTCGCCCACCAGCAACCCGACCGGGCGCCGCGCGACCTCGGCGGCACGACGGCGACGGGCATCAACATCGTGGCCTACAAAAACCTGGTCGCCCACCTGGGCCTGAACGAAGAGGTCACGCTGTGGAGCGAGCGCGTGCGCCTGGCGAACATCTCGGAGACGATCCTGCAGCGCTTCAAGAGCGATACTCGGCCGGTGATCGCTGGCGGTTCCTTCGGGGTCGGCGAACCGAACCCCGACGGCACGTTCACCGACGCGTACGGCCTGGTGCGCGCTTTGCCGGATGAGATCGGGCATTGGCAGGTGATCCGTTCGCCGCTGACCGGCGAGCTCTCCCAACAGGTGCTCCGGGCCGCGGCCAAAACCTGGCCCGACCCGGCCGATCCGGTCTACACGGCAGGCGTTGGGGAACTCGCCCGGAAGCTTCACGAAGAAACGGACTACGCGGTCATCCTGAATCTGCCGCTGGGCAGCATTCATCTGGCCCAATGGCTGCGCGGCATGGACCTCTGGCTGATGGACCTGGTGTCCGACCCGGGTTTGAGCATCTACTTTCTCGATCTGCTGCTGGAGCGGTGGTTCGAAGTGACCCGCCGGTTGCTGGCGGCCGTCGGCCGTCACGTTGACGTGCTCTTCTTTGCGGAAGACATCGCCTTTCACAACGGTCCCATGGTCTCGCCGCGCATGTACGAGAAGATCATCCACCCCTACCAGCGCCGCATCTTCCGGGCGCTGCACGACTGGTCGGAGGCCAAGATCATCTACCACAACTGCGGCTCGGTGACCTGGCAGATCAACGACCTGATCGAGATGGGAGTGGACGCCCTCAACCCCATTCAGGTCACTTCGCATGATATGGGCGATACCGCCGCGTTGAAGAAACGCTTCGGTGAGCGCATCGCGTTTTGGGGCGGTATTGACACCGGCCAGGTCTTGCCCCGCGGCACGCCGTCGGACGTTCGGGCCGAGGTGCGCCGCCGCATGCACGACCTGAACCGAGACGGCGGCTATGTCCTGGCCTCCGTCCATAACATCCAGGCCGACGTTTCACCCGAAAACATCTGCGCCATGTGGGAAGCCGCCGATGAGCTGGCGGCCTGATGAATGGCGAGCGGAGAGCACCAACATGAACAATCCACTCACGTCACGCGAGCGCGTCCGGCTGGCGCTGGCGCACAAGGAACCGGACCGCGTGCCGGTTGACATCGGCGGGCACTCGGCCAGCAGCATGGCGCCGACCTCGTATCAGAACCTCTGCCGCCATCTCGGCCTTGGCGCGCCCGACACGGTGCGTTTGATGTCCAGAGCGTTGCAGATCGTCTACATGGAGGAGCCGGTCCTGCGGGCGCTTGGCAGCGACTGCCGGCCTCTGATCGCGCCGCAGCTCATCGCCTCCGGCCCGGTGGCGCTGGCCGATGGCCAGATCACCGATGAATGGGGGGTCGAGTGGTATCGCCCTCCGGGCTGCGCCTACTATGAGGTGGCGCGTTTCCCGTTGGCCGGGATGGATGTGGACGATCTGGCGCGCTATCCGTGGCCCGACCCGCGCGATCCGAAGCGCACCGCGGGGCTGCTAGAGGAAGCCCAACGCCTGGCCGCCACAGAGTACGCTGTGATCGGCGTGCCGAGCAGCCTGAACATCTTCGAGCGGGCGATGCTCTTGCGCGGCTTCGAGCAGTTGCTGCTGGACATGGCGGCGGACAAGGCGTTCGTCCACGCGCTGTTCCGGCGGCTGTTGGAGATCAACCTGGCGGTCTACGACGACTATCTCCGCATCGCCGGCCCGTATCTGGACGGCATCCGCGTCGCCGACGACCTGGGCGGCACGCAGGCGCCCATGATCTCGCCCAGGATGTACCGCGAACTGCTCAAGCCCTACCACCAGGAATGGTTCAGGTTCATCAAGGCGCGCACCTCGGCCAAGATCATCTTGCACAGCGACGGCGCGCTCGCGCCGCTCCTGCCGGATCTCATTGACGCCGGGATTGACGCGCTGAACCCGGTGCAGGTTTTTGCCCACGGCATGGATAGCGCCAGGCTCAAGCGCGAGTTCGGCGATCAGCTCTCCTTCTGGGGTGCGATCGACACGGTCAACGTCCTGCCTCATGGCGATCGCACCGAAGTCGAAGCCGAGGTCCGCACGCGCATCGAGGACCTGGCGACCGGCGGGGGCTTCATCCTGGCCGGCGTCCACAATATCCAGGCCGACGTGCCGCCGGAGAACATCATGGCAATGGTCGAAAGTGCGCACGCATTCGGGCGCTATCCGCTCACGCGGCGCAACCAAACACAGGGAGAAGACGCCGCATGACAGATCTTGCAGAATGCCGCGTGCTGGTCACGCCTACTACCTTCGGCAAGTCTGATCCGAGCCTCTGCCGCGAGCTGGAAGCCCAGGTCGGCGAGGTCGTTTACAACAAGTCCGGGAAGCCGCTCAAAGCGGCGGAACTCGCAGAGCTGATCGGTGGCTTCGACGGCTACATCGCCGGGTTGGATGAGATCAACGCTGCCGTATTGGCGGCCGCGGACCGGCTGCGGGTCATCGCCCGATATGGCGTGGGCGTGGATCAGGTGGATCTGGCCGCGGCCCAGGCGCGCGGGATCGTCGTCACAAACACGCCCGGCGCCAACTCAACCGCCGTCGCGGAGTTAGCCGTCGGTCTGCTGTTGGCGTTGGCCCGCAGCATCCCGCAGGCCTCCGAAGGGACCAAGGCGGGCGGTTGGCCGCGGCTGAACGGCTTCTCGTTGGAAGACAAGACGGTCGGACTGTACGGCCTGGGCGCCATCGGCAAACAGGTGGCGCGCCGACTGGCAGGGTTTGACTGCCAAGTCATCGCCTACGACGTGCTGCCCGACCGCGACTTCGTCGCCGCGCACGGGATCCGCCTGGTCGCGGCGGACGAGCTGCTGGCCCAGGCCGACTTCCTCTCGCTACACTGCCCCGTGCTGCCCGAGACGCGCGGCCTGGTGAATGCGGCGTTCCTGGACCGGATGAAGCCGGGGGCGTTCCTGGTCAACACGGCGCGCGGCGAGCTGGTGGACGAGGCCAGCCTGCTGGTCGCGCTGCAAAGCGGCCGCCTGCGCGGCGCGGCGCTGGACGTCTACAGCCAGGAGCCGCCCGGCGCGGAGAACCCGCTGCTGAAGCTGCCGCAGGTCATCGCGACGCCGCACATCGGCTCGCACGCCGACGGCGCGACGAACGCCATGGGCCGCATGGCGCTGGCGGACTGCCTGGCGGTGCTCCGCGGCGAAACACCGCGCTTCCCGGTGCAGTAGTCAAACCATAAAAGCAAGGGAACCAAGATGGATAAGCAGGAGACACTCAAAAGAATCCTCGACCTGGGCCTGGTGGCCGTCATTCGGGGGCCATCCCCTGATCTCACCGTCAAGATGGTTGAGGCGCTGATCGCCGGCGGCGTCCAGGGGATCGAGATCACCTACAGCACGCCCGATGCCGAAGGCGTGGTGCGGCTGCTCGACCAGCGCTTCGGCGCCGCGATCGTGCTGGGCATGGGCACCCTCACCCGGCCCGAGCAGGCGCAGAGCGCCAAGTCGGCCGGGGCCACCTTCCTGGTCAGCCCGCACTGCGAGCCGGAGCTGGCGCGCGCCATGGTCGCCAGCGGCCTGGTGGCAATGATCGGCGCGCTCACCCCCACCGAGGTCGAGCAGGCGCACCGGCTGGGCAGCGATGTCGTCAAGATCTTCCCCGGCTCGCTGGTCGGCCCGGCCTATATCAAGGCGCTGAAGGGGCCGTTCCCCGCCATCCCCATGATGCCCACCGGCGGCGTCTCCGTCGAGAACGTCGGCGAGTGGTTTGCGGCCGGCGTGGTGGCGGTGGGCGCCGGGAGCGAGCTGTGCCCGCCCCAGTGGGCCAAAGAGGGCCGCTTTGCCGAGATCACGCAGCGGGCCAGTGCGTTCTGCGCCGCGGTGGCCCAGGCCAGAAAGAAGTGAGTGGCAACCCATGAGCTACGGATTGAACATTCCGCCGGACGGTGCGCTCGACCTGCTGGCGCTGGGCGCGCTCATCTACCGGCTTGACCCGGGCGTCGTGCCCTTCCGGAAGGCCAACCAGTGCCTGATCCACGTGGCGGGCGGCGAGTACAACGTCGCCGCCAACCTGTCCGACTGCTTCCGCGCGCGGACGGGCGTCGCCACCGCCATGGTGGACTATCCCATCGGCGATCTGGTGGCCGAGCGCGTGCGGGCGATGGGGGTCCAGCCGTTCTACAGGCCGTTCAAGCACAACGGCGCCACCGGCCCCAACATCGCCGCCGTCTTCAGCGACCGCGGGCACGGCGTGCGGCCGCCGGTCGTTTTCTACAACCGCGCCGATGAGGCCGCGGCGCGGCTCAAGCCCGGCGACTTCGATTGGCCGGCCATTTTCGCTGGCGGGGTACGCTGGTTCCACAGCGGGGGCATCTTCGCGTCCCTTTCGGCGACCACGGGCGAGCTGATCATTGAAGCCATGCAAGCGGCCAAGACGGCCGGCGCGGTCGTCTCGTTCGACCTGAACTATCGCGCCAAGCTGTGGAACCTGTGGGGCGGCCCGGCGCAGGCGCAGGCCATCATCCGGCGCATCATGGCGCACGTGGATGTTCTGGTGGGCAACGAAGAGGACCTGCAGTTGGGCCTGGGAATCGCCGGGCCGGAAGTGGCGGCGGCGTCCAAGCTCGATCCCAGCGCCTTCTTCGGCATGATCGCGGACGTCGTGCAGGCCTACCCGCAGGTCAAGGTCGTGGCGACGACCCTGCGCGAGGTGCATTCGACCAACCGCCACAGTTGGAGTGCGGTGGCCTGGGTTGACGGCCGGAGCTACGTGGCGCCCGTGTGCGAGCTGGATGTCTACGACCGCGTCGGCGGCGGGGACGGCTTCGCGGCCGGCCTCTTCTACGGCTTGCTTGCCGGCGAGCCGGCGGAGGTGGCGCTCCGGCTGGGTTGGGCGCACGGCGCGCTCTTGACCACCTACCCGGGCGACACCACCATGGCGACGTTGGAACAGGTGCGGGCATTTGCCGAGGGTGAGTCGGCGCGTATCCAGCGCTGACCTGCGGCCGGCCGTCAAAGCGGCCCACGAGTCATTCATCATCGAGGAGCATAGCAGTGCAACCTATTGAGACCATCTATAGTGCCGTCCTGGAAGGGGACGCGGCCGGCGCCAAGGCCGGTGTGAGCGCAGCGCTGGTGGCGGGCGTCGCCGCCGAGACGATCCTGAAGGAAGGCCTGATCGCTGCCATGGGCGAAGTGGGCCGGCTGTTTGAGGAGAACGAGTACTTTGTGCCCGAGATGCTGGTAGCGGCGCGCGCCATGCAGGGCGGCTTGGCGCTCTTGAAGCCGCATCTGGCGGCGGGCGGCGCCATTTCGGCCGGCAAGGTTGTCATCGGTACCGTCAAGGGTGACCTGCACGACATCGGCAAGAATCTGGTCGCCATGATGCTGGAAGGCGCAGGGTTCGAGATCGTTGACCTCGGCACCGATGTCGCGCCGGAGAAGTTCGTCAAGGCAGTGAGCGAGCACAAGCCGCAGGTTGTTGCTATGTCAGCGCTGCTGACCACCACCATGCCCAGCATGCGGCACACCATCAACGCGCTCGAAGAAATTGGGCTACGCGGCAATGTCAAGGTGATCATCGGCGGCGCGCCCGTCACCGACGGCTTCGCCAAGCAGATCGGCGCCGACGGCTACAGCCCGGACGCCAGCTCGGCTGTTCGTCTGACCAAAACGCTGATCGGCGTCTAGCGCACCGGTCAAGCTCCCCTCAGCCTCCGCAAAGGACTACGACTATGACAGAAGAAACCATCTCGCATCCAGCCAAGGACCAACTGCTGGCGCTGTACCGCACCATGCTTCTCATACGCCGGACCGAGGAGCAGTTGGTCAAGTTCTACGCCGCGGGCAAGATCTACGGCGGCGTGCACACCTATGTCGGCGAAGAGGCGGTCGCCAGCGGCGTCTGCGCCCACCTGCGCGACGATGACACGGTCTTCAGCACCCATCGCGGCCACGGCCATGCGCTGGCCAAGGGCGTGCCCCCGGCCGAGCTGATCGCCGAGGTGCTGGGCCGCGCTACCGGTTGCTCCGGCGGCCGCGGTGGTTCCATGCACCTGTTCAAACCGGAAATCGGCTTCATGGGATCGAGCGGCATCGTCGCCCCCTGCATTACACTGGCCGCGGGCGGCGCCTACTCAGCCAAACTGCTGAAGACCGATCGGGTGAGCGTCGCCTTCTTCGGTGACGGCGCATCCAACAACGGCGCGTTCCACGAAGGCCTGAACCTGGCCGCCGCCTGGCAGTTGCCCGCCATCTTTGTCTGCGAGAACAACCTGTACGCCACCGAAGTGCCGCTGCGCAAGGCCACTGGCAACCCGGACATCGCCGCCCGCGCGGCGGCCTACGGGATGCCGGGCGTGGCGGTGGACGGCAACGACGTGCTGGCGGTCTACCAGGCAGCCGGCGAAGCGGTGGCGCGTGCCCGTGCCGGCGGCGGACCGACCCTGATCGAGTGCCGCACCTACCGCACGCGCGCCCACGCCGAAGGGATGCGCGACGCGGGCTATCGCACGACGGACGAGATCGCGGCCTGGAAGGAGCGGGACCCGATCAAGCTTTTCCGCGACCGGCTGATCGCCGAAGGCTGGGCGGTCGAGGCGGAGATCGTCGCACTCGAAGGTGAAATCAAGGCGCTGGCTGAGGAGGCGGGCAAGTTCGCCGAAGCCAGCCCGCTGCCCGACCCGGCGACGGTGAGCGCGCATGTCTACGCGGAGGCGCGGCCGGTTGCGGCCCCGGCATCTGCCCAGGCGCCGACGCGCGAGCTGACCTTCGTGGAGGCGGCGCGCGAGAGTCTGGCGCAAGAGATGGCGCGCGACGCGACCATCTGGGTCGTCGGCGAAGGGATCGGCCCGCGCGGCGGCAACTTTAACACGACTGTCGATCTCTACGACCTCTACGGCGAAGAACGGCTGCGCGATTCGCCGATCAGCGAACGCGGCTTCACGAGCCTGTGCACCGGCGCGGCGGCCACCGGCACGCGGCCGATCGTGGATTTCATGTTCATTGACTTCCTGACCGATGCGTTCGGTGAGCTGTTCAACCAGACCAGCAAGCTGCAGTGGATGAGCAGCGGCCGCCTGAAGATGCCGCTCATCGTGCGCGGCTGCGTCGGCGCGGCGCCCTCGAACGCGGCGCACCATTCGGGCAACTACTACCCCTTCTTCATGCACATCCCCGGCTTCCGGGTCGTCATGCCCGCCACCCCGGCCGATGCTAAAGGCTTAATGAAGACTGCCTTGCGTTCGGATGATCCGGTGTTGTTCCTGGAGCATAAGAACCTGCTGGCGCTCAAAGGGCCGGTGCCCGAGGGGGAGTACTTTGTCCCCTTCGGCCAGGCCAGCATCCGGCGGGCCGGCACGGACCTGACGCTGGTCGGGATCGGCTGGACGGTCAAGCAGGCGCTGGACGCGGCTGAACAACTGGCCGCGGAGGGCGTCTCGGCGGAAGTGATTGATCCGCGCACGCTGGCGCCGCTGGACATCGGCACGTTCCTGGCGTCGGTGCACAAGACGGGCCGGCTGCTGGTCGTGGATGAGGATTTCGCCCCCTGCGGCGTCGGCGCGGAGATCGCCACCCAGGTGATGGAACACGGCTTCGACGACCTGGACGCGCCGGTGCGCCGCGTCAATGGTCTCTTTGCTCCTGCGCCGTATAGTCCCGCGCTGTACGAGCCGATGGTGCCGAGCGTGCAGGGGATCGTGCAGGCCGCGCGCGCGTTGTTGGCCGAGTAGGGGCGGGGTGACCCCGCCCCTACGGCCACGATGGAGGATCATATGCCATTTGAAGTCGTCTTGCCCCGCCTGGGCTGGAATATGGAAACGGGCCGGCTGGGCGAATGGCTGAAACGAGACGGCGAGCGGGTCGAGGCCGGCGAACTGCTCTTCACCGTCGAGGGGGACAAGGCCACCCAGGAGGTCGAGGCGCTGGAAAGCGGCATCTTGCGCATCCCGCCCGACTCACCTCCGGCGGGCAAAGAGGTGCCGGTCGGCACGGTGCTGGGGTACCTGCTGCAGGAGGGTGAGACGCTGCCAGTAGTTTTGACGGACGACCGACGACCGACGACCGACGGTGCAACTCCGGCGGTGGCGGCGCCGAGAGAGCCGGGCGTGACTGACCAGAGTCTGGTGCCTCGCAATCGTATCAGCCCGCGCGCGCGACGCGTCGCTCAGGAGTTGGGCCTAGACTGGGTCGGGCTCACAGGCAGCGGCCGCACCGGGCGGATCGTCGAGCGCGACGTGCGACAGGCCGCGGCGGCCGCCCAGGCCAAGCCATCCGCGGCCGAACGGATCAGCCCGCTGGCGCGGCGCCTGGCCGCTGAGCTGGACGTGGATGTCGACGCGCTGGCCGGCCGGCTGCCCGGCAGACGCATCGAGCGCGCGGACATCGAGGCGGAAGCCGAGCGGTTGCAGGTCGAAAGGTTGAAGGTGGCAGCGCCCGAACCCTCTGCACCTCTGCCCCTGCGCTCCTCTGCCCCCGCGCCGGCCGGCGCCATCTTGCCGATCACCACCGTGCGCCGCACCATCGCCGAGCGCATGGCGGCCAGCGCCCACACGGTCGCGCCGGTCACGCTGACGACCGAGGCCGACGCGACCGAACTGGTCAGGCTGCGCAGACAACTCAAGGATGATGCTGTCGGGGCGGGCCTCGCGTCCGCCCGGCCGGCGCCATCCTACAACGACCTCCTGGCGAAGCTGGTCGCGCAGGCGCTCCTGGAGCACCCGATGGTGAATGCCCGCTTCGAGGGAGACGCTATCGTGCAGTCGGCAACGGCCAACATCGGCATCGCGGTGGACACCGACCGCGGGCTGCTGGTGCCGGTGCTGCGCGACGTGCAGACCAAGTCACTCCGCCAGCTTGCGCGCGAGGCGGCCGCGCTGATCGAGAAAGCCCGGAGCGGCCGCATCTCGCCGGACGATCTGCACGGCGGCACGTTCACCATCACGAACCTGGGCATGTACGAGATCGACGCCTTTACGCCGATCATCAACCTGCCCGAGTGCGCGATCCTGGGCGTCGGGCGGATCGTGCCCAAGCAGGTCGTGGTGGACGCCGAGGCCGAGCGGGTCGCCATCCGGCATATGGTGTTCCTGAGCCTGACCTTTGACCATCGCCTGGTAGACGGCGCGCCGGCCGCGCGCTTCCTGCAGCGGGTGAAGCAATATGTCGAGCGGCCCTACTTGTGGCTGGTAGGAGAGTAGCGCGGAGAGCGCTTTGGTACATGGAGGAAGGTAAGCGATGCTGCGTCTCGCAGAGCGTATCAAGCAAACCGAGGTGTCGTCCGGCGAGCTGGCGATCTTCTGGATCGGCCAGGCCGGCTTCGTTTTCAAGACGGCGCACGGTGGGGTCGTTTACGTTGACCCTTATCTGACCGACTCGGTTGCTCGCCAGTTAGGCCACTTGATGTACGGTTTCAAGCGTCTGACGCCCACGCTCATTGAACCCGACGAGGTCGAGGCGGATCTGGTGGTGGTGACGCATGAGCATCAGGATCACTTCGACGTTGATTTGATGCCGGTCCTGGCTGGCAAATCACGGATGCGCTTCGCCGGTTCGTCGGGCTGCGAGCAGCTCTTCCAGGCCGCCGGCATCACGGCCGACCGCTATGCGGTGTTTCGTGCGCGGCAGCGGCTGGACTTTGACGGCTTAAGCGTCACCGGCGTCTACGCGGATCACGGCGAGCTGGCGCCGGATGCGCTCGGCGTGCTCTTGCAGTTCGGCGACATCACAGTCTGGCAGGTGGGCGACACGGCCTATCGGCCGGACAAGTGGCAAGACATCTGCCAGCGAGGTGTTGACATCCTCATCCCGCCGATCAACGGCGCGTTCGGCAACCTGGATGGGGCCGAGGCTGCCCGGCTGGCTGCTGACGCCAAAGCGAAGATGGTGATTCCTTGCCACTTCTGGATGTTCGCTGAGCACAACGGCAACCCGGCGCAATTCCTGGAGGCCTGTAAGGCGCTGGCACCCGAGTCACAAGCACACCTTATGTCGCAAGGGGAGCTGCTGCTGTATCGCAAATAGGCTTCGACGTGCCTTAACGACTGACCTGGGCGCGAGCAGGGCCTGTCCTCTGGCAGGTCGCTGCTCGCGCTGCCCACGAGACCGTGTCCAACCGCCCAGAACTCGGTTCGCAGTTCGCCCGCAGTTCCCACCGTTTCCTCACAACCGCCAATTATCCACCGGCGACGCCTTCCGATGCGCGGCGTCCAGGTCGGCCTGCGCCAGCGTCAGGTACGTCTGCACCATCTGCAGCGCGGTATGCCCCAACGCCATTTGCAGTTCGAACGTGTTCCCGCTGTTGCGCAGGAAGTTCACGGGAGACGTATGCCTGAACCGGCGCGGGTGGCAGTCCTGGACGCCGGCCTTTGTCCCCCATGGAAAACACCAGAACAGGGCATTCCCTCCATATTCAAGAGAACTGCTTATCTATCGGTTCGCTCCACGCCCTGCCGGGCAACAGAGCGAGCCCCCTTGGGGGCACGAACCCCTGTACCTGGATCAGTAGAAGCCTGTAGATGGGGGTGGGTGGGATCTCATGTTAGCCTACAGTGCGGAGGCGAAACTAGCGCAACGGTAGCACCAGCCGGGTG
>Ga0172371_10004720_pt1 | contig 20480 bp, 17 predicted proteins | sample Lak12m_FD_114543 | JGI IMG/M metagenome (GOLD analysis project Ga0172371, IMG submission 114543) | Freshwater microbial communities from Kabuno Bay, South-Kivu, Congo - kab_022012_12m | ecosystem: Environmental > Aquatic > Freshwater > Lake | place: Democratic Republic of the Congo: South-Kivu... | reverse complement strand
TGTTCGAGCGGCGGCTGCGCGAGCGCCTGTACGCCCGCTGGCAGGGGCAGATCGATCCGCATGAATACCGCCAGGTTTTGAACGCCCTGCACGAGCGCAAACTCGCGCCTTTCCAGGCCCTAGAGCGGTTGGCCGGCTGAAATTTCTCCGTTTTTTGGCAAGATGGGGGTTTGTGGATTACAATTTATTTGAATCATTTTAATTCATTCAACCAGGAGAATTTTTGCCATTATGAAGCGAACTCCCATTGGCAGCTTGAAAGAGCATCTGAACGAGACTATCACCATTCAGGGCTGGCTGCAGACCCTGCGCGACCAGAAGAACATGCAATTCCTGATCCTGCGCGACCGCACTGGCATGGCGCAGGTGGCGCATTACCGTCCGGCCAATCCCGAACTGGGCGGCTTGATTTCCGCACTCAGCACTGAGAGCGCCCTGACCGTAACGGGCAAGGTGGTCGAGAACCCGGTGGTCAAACTGGGCGGGTTGGAAATCCAATTGGAAAACCTGAAGATTGAGGGAGTCTCCGAAGCGCCGCTGCCGTTCGACCCGTTCGACAACGAAAACCTGCCGGCTATCGATTTCCGCATGGACTGGCGCTACCTGGACCTGCGCCGCGAACAAAACTTGCTGCTTTTCAAGGTGCAAACCCTGCTGGAACACGCCATGCGCGAGCACTGGCTGGCGCAAAACTTCATCGAAATCCACTCGCCCAAGATCACGGGCAGCCCGAGCGAATCGGGAGCGGAGCTCTTTGAGGTGGAATATTTCGACCGCAAGGCTTACCTGGCGCAAAGCCCGCAATTCTACAAGCAGATGGCCATGGCGGCTGGTTTTGAAAACGTCTTCGAGATCGGTCCAGTCTTCCGGGCGGATCCTTCCTTCACATCGCGCCATATGACCGAGTTCACCGGCCTGGATATTGAAATCTCGTGGATCGAATCGCATGAGGACGTGATGGCTTTTACCGAAGGCTGGTTGCAATTTGCCTACAAGCGCGTCAAGGAAGTTTACGGCGCGGAAATCCAGCGCGTGTTCGGCGTGGAAATCCAGGTGCCGCAGGTGCCTTTCCCGCGCATGAGCATGGCCAAGGCTTACACCATCCTGAAAGACATGGGTTACAAACTGCCCCCGGAACGCAAGGGCGATCTGGACCCGGGCGGCGAGCGCGCCATCGCGGATTATGCTAAAAAAGAATTCGGCAGCGATTTCCTGTTCGTGATCGACTGGCCGATCAGCGTGCGGCCGTTCTACCATATGCGCCATCCCGACGCACCCGAACTGACGCGCAGCTTCGACCTGATCGCCGGCGGGCTGGAGATCGCCACCGGCGCGCAGCGCGAACACCGCCTGGAAGTGCTCAAGGCGCAGGCGCTCGAGAAGGGTCTGGGGCTGGAGAACATCCAGTATTACCTGGATTTCTTTCGCTACGGCACTCCCCCGCACGGCGGCTTCGGCATGGGCCTTTCGCGCCTGCTGATGGTGCTGCTGAACCTGCCCAACATCCGCGAAAGCGTGTATCTCTTCCGCGGCCCCAACCGCCTGCAGCCCTAATTAAAAAAAAGAGGAAACATGATCACAGGAAAGCGCGTCAGACTGCGGGCTATCAGCAAGGATGATCTACCCGCCTTCACAGACTGGTTAAATGACCCGGAAGTGAACCGGCACATCGCCATTTATTATCCGCTTTCGCTGGAACAGGAAGAGAACTGGTACAAGCAGATGCTGGCGCATCCGGTGGAAGAGCAGCCGCTGGCGATTGAGATCAAGGATGGAAAAGGCTGGAAATTGGTAGGGGATACCAGCTTCCTGAATTACGATGCGCACGAGCGCAGCGCGGAAATTGGCATTTTCATTGGTGATAAAGCCGCCTGGAATAAAGGCTACGGAACGGAAGCCATGCAATTGATGAGCGCTTACGGCTTCGCCAACCTGAACCTCAACCGCATTTACCTGCGTGTGTTCGAAACCAACCCGCGCGCCGCGCACTGCTACGAAAAAGCCGGCTTTCAGCATGAGGGCCGCCAGCGCCAGGCGCATTTCCTCGACGGAAAATACATCGACGTGCTGATGATGAGTATACTTAAAAGTGAATGGAAAAATAGCGATATGAAAGAAGGTAAAGCATGAGCGCGCCCACCCATGTGCATTCAAGCCCCCTGATGTACGGCGGCATCCGATTATACGCCGGATCGTCCTGCCCGGAACTGGCCAAGAGCATCGCCGACCACCTGAAACTGCCGCTGTGCGAACGCGAGATCGTTACCTACCCCAACGACAACATCTTCGTGAAACTGCACAGCAGCGTGCGCGGCCAGGACTGCTACGTCATCCAAACCACTTCCATTCCGGTGCACCGCAACCTGATGGAGCTGCTGATCCTGATCCAGACCCTGCGCCTGGATTCAGCCGCGCGCATCACGGCGGTGGTGCCGTATTTATGCTACACCCGCTCGGACAAGAAAGACCAACCGCGCGTACCCATCACGGCGCGCCTGGTGGCCGACATGATCGAGGTGGCCGGCGCCGACCGCTACATGACCTTCGACCTGCACGCTGACCAGATTCAGGGTTTCTTCTCCATCCCCGGCGACGTGCTGTACGCCTTTCACGAGCTGATCGATTACCTGGAAGCCCAGGTGAAGACCATGCACCGGCCAGTGATTGTTTCGCCCGACCTGGGATTCGCCAAGAAAGCGCGCAACTATGCCGCGCGCCTGGACCTGCCGCTGGCTTTCATCGAGAAACGTCGCCTGACCAACGCCCCGACCGCCAAGGCGCTGACCCTGATCGGCGATGTGAAAGATCGCGATTGCGTCCTGATCGACGAAGAGATCAGCACCGGCCGCACCATCTCCGCAGCTGTCAACCTGATCAAAGATAAAGGCGCGCGGGATATCACCGTGGTGTTCATCCACCCGGTGCTGCCGCAGGGTTCGGTCGATCCGCTGGTGGCGCTACCGGTCAAGCAGTTCATCACAACCGACACCATCCCGATCTCACCGGAAGACCAGGCCAAGTTCGGCCAGCGCTTGAAGATCATCAGCGTGGCGCAATTACTGGCGGAAGTGATCTGCCGCGCCAACCAGGGCCGCAGCGTGGGCGAGCTGTTCAACGAGTAAACTGAAATTTTAGGAATCTGGTATGTAGTATAATTCCAGAATAGAATATTTATTCTATTTAAGAATATGAATCCGATAAATGAAATTTTTCTCGGTGATTGCGAAAAGGAATTATTAAAATTTCCTGATAATTATTTTGATCTTATTTTTACGTCACCACCCTATGCAGATCAAAGGAAAAATACCTACGGCGGTATTAAACCGGATGATTATGTAAACTGGTTCATGCCAAAATCAAAAGAGTTCTTGCGAGTTTTGAAACCAAGCGGCACGTTTATTTTGAATATCAAAGAACGCGTTGTGGATGGAGAACGGCACACCTATGTAATCGACCTGATTAAGGAATTAAAAAATCAAGGCTGGATTTGGACTGAAGAATATATTTGGCATAAAAAAAATTCATATCCGGGAAAATGGCCGAACCGTTTTCGGGATGCCTGGGAAAGACTGCTTCAATTCAATAAGACCAAGAAATTTAAGTTCAATCAGGATAATGTCATGGTGCCAATAGGAAATTGGGCGAAAGACAGACTGATTAATTTAAGTGAAACTGACAAAACTCGCGACGAATCACGGGTGAATAGCGGATTCGGTAAAAATGTATCCAAATGGGTTGGAAGGACGATGGTTTATCCAACCAACGTCATCCATCTAGCAACCGAGTGCGCCAATAAGAATCACAGTGCGGTCTTTCCTGTTGAGCTGCCAAAATGGTTTATAAAATTGCTGACTGAACCTGGGGATATCGTTCTGGACCCCTTTATTGGTTCCGGGACAACAGCCTTGGCTGCGGTTCAATTAGGCAGAAACTATATCGGGATTGATACCAAGGATGAATTTGTACGCGTATCGCAAGAAAGATTATCCGAAGCGCAGATGTATATTCCATCAATAGCAGAGGATGAAGAAGAATTTGGGGAGAATACGAAAAATGAACAAAATTGATCTTGACGGAGTAACTTCTTTTGTAAATAAGAACATTGATTCATTTCATGAAACCCGTCTGAAGTGTTTAGAAGACTTAAAACTAGGCAAATTACTTTCAAAGAATCCTTACTTATTTAAAGCAAAAAATATCAATAAAGCCAGCGAATTAATCGAGAGTCTCCTGGATGCATTTTTATCTTCGTCAGAAGAAAAAATATTCGGCGATTTTCTTGAGAGCCTTGTGATTTTCGTTGCGGATATGACCTCCGGCGGTTTTAAATCTGGCATAACGGGGATCGACCTTGAGATAAACAGGGAAGAAATCCATTACTTGATATCGATTAAATCCGGGTCGAATTGGGGAAATGCTTCCCAACACAAAAAACTTGAGCAGGATTTCAAAAAAGCAACAACGACAATTAAACAGGCGGACAAGACAATCAATGTCCAATCCATATTAGGAATATGTTACGGAAAAACAAAAACAAAATTCATTAACGGCTATTGGAAAGTCGTAGGGCAAAATTTTTGGTACTTTATCAGTGGAGAAGAAGATCTTTATAAAGATATTATTGAACCCATTGGGTACAGAGCCAAAGAACACAACGACCAATTCAACCAAGGTAAGGATAAGATAACGAATCTATTTACAAGATCCTTTATTGATCTATTTTGTGATAAAACCGGAAAAATTGACTGGGAAAAACTCATAGAATTCAATAGTGGCAATCTCGATCTGGATTCTATTAACCTTAGATAAGAACTATCATTGATATGCCCGAATTACCTGAAGTCGAAACCATCGCGCGCGTCCTGCGGGAAGGCAGCGGCTGCGCCGGTCTGCCCGGCAGCCGCATTGAATCCTGCCAGGTGCTGTGGGAGCGCACCATCGCCAGCCCGCCGCGCGCTGAATTCTACCGGCGCATTCAGGGGCAAACCATTGACGCGGTATCCCGGCGGGGCAAGTTCCTGGTCATGCAACTGACGAAAGACTGCCTGTTGGTCCACCTGCGCATGAGCGGCGACCTGCGCGTGGAGGAAGGACGGGATGAGCACGGCCAGCCCCTGCCCGTCCATAAACACGACCGGTTGGTGCTGGAGCTGGAGGGCGGCCGGCGGCTGGCCTTCAACGACACGCGCAAGTTCGGGCGCGTTTGGCTGACAGCCGACCCGCAGGAAGTTCTAGGCGGTCTGGGTCCCGAGCCGCTCGACCCGGCCTTGACCGCGGAAGGTTTCCGGGCCATGCTGGCCGAACGCGGCCGCCAGTTGAAGCCGCTGCTGATGGACCAGAGCTTTCTGGCCGGGTTGGGCAACATTTACACCGATGAAGCCCTGCACCTGGCGAAACTGCATCCCCTGCGCCGGTCAGATGGATTGACGCCCGCGGAAGCCAGACGCTTGCTGGAGGCCATTCGCGCCGTACTAACCGAGGGCATCCGCCGCAACGGCGCCAGCATCGACTGGGTTTACCGCAGCGGGGAATTTCAAAATCATTTCAAGGTATATCAGCGCACTGGCGAAGCCTGCCCGGATTGCGGAACGCCCATCCAGCGCCTGATGGTCGGCCAGCGCGGCACGCATATCTGCCCGCGCTGCCAGCCATTTTCTTGACAAGACTGTCATTATCCGCGCTCCTCATTTATAATCGCACTTCCGAATGGAATTCTGATGTGGAATAAAACTTTTCTTCAACGCTTGTTTCATTTAAGCCTGCCGATCATGCTGCAAAGCATGTTCGTGGTATTAGGCAGCACCATCACCACGCTGATGACCGGTCAGCTGGGTGATGTGCCTCTGGCGGCCATCGGCCTGGCCAACCAGCTGTATTTCATCCTTTCCCTGGTGCAATTCGGCATCGGTTCGGGCGCGGCCATCTTCACCGCCCAGTTTTGGGGCAGCAACGATCAGGAAAGCATCTCCAAGGTGCTGGGCGTCTCGCTGCTGATCGATCTGCTGGTCAGCGCCCTGTTCATGACGGTGGCGCTGGTTTTTCCGCGCCAGTTTCTGCTGTTGTTCACAACCGATACGCAGGTGGTCAACCTGGGAGTCAGCATCCTGGGCATCGTCGGCTTCAGCTATCTGTTCACGCCGATCACCTTCACATATTACGCCATCCTGCGTTCGACCGGCAACGTGCGCCTGCCGATGGTGGTTAGTTCCAGCGGCATCCTGTTGAATATCTTCTTCGGCTACGCCCTGATCTTCGGCAAGCTCGGCCTGCCGGCGCTGGGCGCGCAGGGCGCCGCCTACGCCAACCTGATCGCGCGCGCCTTCGAATGCCTGCTGATGGTGTGGATCACCTATTACCTGAAAACACCCTTGGCAGTCACGCCGCGCCGCATGGTGGCTTTCGACCGGGTTTTCCTCTCTAAAATCCTCAAGCGGGTGCTGCCGGTTACGGCCAATGAATTGTTTTGGTCGCTGGGCATTTCCGCTTACAGCGCCATCTACGCCCGCATCAGCACCGAATCCATCGCGGCCATCAACATCCGCTCGTCCATCGAAGACCTGTTTTTTGTGCCCTTCCTGGGCATTACACACGCTTGCGCCATCCTGGTCGGCAATGCGATTGGTTCGGGTGAACAAGAAAAATCGCACGATTACATCCGCCAGGCGGTGCGCATCGTGTTGTTCCTGAGCATCAGCCTGGGTTTGGTCTTGATCCTCGGGCGCGGGTTCATCACTTCGCTGTATAAGGTCAGTGACCTGACGGCTGAATACACGCGCAACCTGCTGCTGATACTGGGGGCTTTCCTGTGGCTGCGCACAGTCAACACGCTGTATTTCATCGCCATGCTGCGCAGCGGGGGTGATACGCGCTTTGGCTATCTCGTGGATGTCGGCTGCATGTGGTTGTCGGGTGTGCCAGCCGCGCTGCTCGCAGCTTTTGTGTTCAAGCTGCCGGTGTATTACGTGTATCTGTCCGTGATGATCGACGAGATCATCAAATTTTTCCTGTTCATCTGGCGCTTCCGCAGCCGCCGTTGGATCCACAACCTGGTGGAAGCGTAGCGGGGCATTTAATATATCGGCTAAAATTATTACAGGGAAACAGGCATGTATTCAATCATCATCGCCATCATTTTTTACGCGGTAGGGATCTGGCTGATGAAGGTGGAAGCGGGCAAGGAGCCCCACAGCCGCAACGTTTTCAGCGTGCTTTCCGCCATCCTTTCGCTGGTCATGGGATTGGCGGTCACGCTGGTGTGGCTGCTGGCGGTTTTTTAGAAAACACCTCCAAATGAACGCATGCGTAGCAACTGACATAATTCTCGGCGTATGGGTCATATTATCCACAGATTGACGCGGATTTTTCCAAGATGGACATGGATGATTTAAGTGGATTACCAAAGCCGATAGGCTGAGCCAGCCGATCGTGAAGCATATTTATAGGTAAACCAAGGACATTCCTGCGGATTCTGCTTTTGGAATTCCGGCATTAATGATTCTCAAAAAGCCGAGATCGCCACGCTTGACTCCGTCAAGCTCGCGAATACAAAACATGGGTTTCAGCGGGAATACGCAAAAGGCCGGGTAATGGTCGAATCCAGTTTTTTATTATTAACCACAGATCAACACAGATTGGCTTTTATAAATGATCCACACAGATATTCTTGCGATTATTTTTTGCTTGATTCTAATAACCTAATGGTTGCGTACCCCAAAGCCAACAGAGTTACCACGTAACGAAACCTCGGGCCGAGATTCCTCACTTCGTTCGGAATGACATTGCATTAGATAATGCGGGATTCCACCAGTACTCATCTTTTTTGAGTATTCCCGCCATCCCGATATCCAGCGGCGGCTAAGGAAAGCCACTCTTTTTTATATCACCGAAAACAGCAACCAAACCGCCAAAACAAAAAAGAGCACGGCCAAGCCGAGCTTGACCGCGGCGGCATGTTTTTGCAGGAAGCGGGTCAATTCCTTTGAAGTCGTGCCGAAATATGCCAGGACGAAGACTACGATCAACGGGAGGATGAATAGCAGGTTGTAAAGCACTAAATAGAATATGGCGCGCAGCTTCAGCTCCGGCAGGCTGCTGACGAAAATGATGGTCGGCAGGTACACCTGCCCTGTGCAAGCCAGCTCCAGGATGGAAATGAACAAGCCGGTTACAAACGCGCCGACGAAGTACGCCTGGCTGCCGCGTCCCTGGCGGATGACCTTGTTAATGCGCTTGCGCATCACCTCGGGCAGTTTAAGCGACATATCATCCAATTTACCCTGGCGGGCTTTGGAATAATCCAGGAAGCTGAAGACTCCCAAACCCAGGCATAACACAGCCGTGAGGATATACACCCACCTGGCCAGGATGTTCAAGGTATCGCCCAGCAGGTCCAGAACCTTGTAAAGACCCAGTCCGATCACCAGGTATGCCAGGAAAACGCCCAACGTAAAAGACACGCCCACGAAAATCACTTCGCGGCCTTTGCGGCCGGATAACGTCAGGTACGAGATAAAAAAGATCAGGGTGGCAAAGGCGCATGGATTCAGGCCGTCCACCAAACCGGCGAAAACCACCGTCAGCCAGCTCATTGAACGGAACTGCTCGATGATATCCGAGCTGCCGGCTTGCGGATCGTAAGCCTCCCACACCTTGGGCGAGCCTTCCTGCTGGTAGCACTGCAGCGCGACTTCGATGGTCTCCGGGGTGATCTCTGCTTCCCCGATCCAGGCCTGGTTGCCGATGAAAACAGCTGGCGTGTGAAAATCCGCCCCGTCGCGGCTGGCGCGTTCAGCCAGCCACATGCCCAGGCCGGGATGGTCGTACACGTTGAACTTCTCGACAATCATTTGAGGGTAACGGCTGCGCAGGTAAGCCAGGTCAGCTTCCACGCGGCTGCAGCTATCACAGCCGGTCTGGTAAAAATAAGCCGCGTAAATGGGCGCGCCGGTATCGCAGGTTTCGCCCGAATCCAGCGAGCAGACCTCAGAACCAGCAGCAGCGTTTTCTGCCGAGATGATGGCGGATGGATCGAAACCGGGGATATCCGGCCAGGCGATCCCGCCGCCCAGGATGCCGCCTTCCACAATCCCGCGTACCTCAGCGCCGATTTCTTCCGAACCGATCAGCACTTTCCCGTCGATGATCAGGGTTGGTATGGCGCGTTCTTCGGCTTTCACGCCATAATGTTCCTCGGCCTTGATCAACAGCTCGTAATTATCGGCATAATCGATCTCCACCAGGCGGATATCCAGGCGGGTGCCGAATTCATTCTGCATGGGCAGCAGCACACTGCTCAGGGTTGCCATGCAATGCGGGCAATCAGTCGAATAGAAATACAAGCCATGCACAGCGGATGGGTCGCAGGGCAGCGTACCCGCCTCGATCAGAGATGGCTGCGTGGGGGTGGGTACAGGATCATCGGCTGCCAGCGGGCGGATAAAGGCCGAGGCGGATATCCACACGGCCGCCATTAACAACAATAGAGTCAGAGCTTTTTTGTTACGCATGCGATATACCCGTAATTATAAAGTGATCGCTAATCATACTCCTTTTAGGATAAAACCGCTTTACTCAAGTATTCATCCCGGAAACAGCTTCTCAAATGCCGCCGGGGCGTATTTACGCACGGTATCCGAACTGATAGCATTCTGCCGGCAGATCTCGCCATAAAGCTCCACGCTCGGGCGGTGGACGCGCTTTTGGGTTTCCAGGTCCAGCCCCCACAAGCCGAAGCGCTGCGTCCAGGCGCGTTCCCATTCAAAGTTATCCACCTGTGACCAGTGGAAATACCCCTTGATGTTCCAGTTGAAATTCGCAGCCTTCCAGACCTCGTGCAGATGTTCGATGGTGTATTGCGGCCGAAGCGTATCCCTGGAATCCTCCACGCCATTCTCGGTGATATAAATGGGGAGATTGTATTTCTTTGCCCATTTCAGGGCCGCCGCCAATCCGCGCGGCAGGTTGGCGATGAAGCCGGTCTCGCTCAATTGCGAACCAGGCGCGTAAAACCGGCGGCTGAAGACATCCTTCACGGCCAACGGTTTAAAGACCACCTGGTCAACGGTATAGTAATTGATGCCAACAAAATCCTGCGTGCCGATCGCCTCAGGCACCATTGCGCTCTTCATGGCAAAATTAATCTTCCCGTTCATCAGTGCGTCAGAAAAGGCTTCGTTGAAGCTGGCATGATTGAATTTCGCCATCCAGACGTCCGGCGGGAACCAGGCGCGGGCCGGCTCGAATCCGCGGAAATTCTTGGCATAGCCAGCTTCTGCCGCGGGCTGCAGCTCATGGATGGCGCGGTAAGCAGCCGCGTGGCCTTTCAACAGGTTGCTCATCACCTTGAACGCGGCTCCCATGTCGTTCCTGCCGGGCGGGAACCCGCCGCCCACGTATCCGCCGGTCACATACACTGCCGGTTCATTGATTGTGACCCATAAATCGACCAGATCTTTTAAAGCAGGCACCACTTTTTTGACGTATTCCGTGAAATACGAAGGCGCTTTATCATTTTCCCAGCAGCCATTTTCGTAAAGCCACAACGGATCGGTAAAATGGTGCAGCGTGACCATCGGCTTCAATCCCAGTTTGAGCATGCCCTTGATGATCTGGCGGTAATGCTCAAGCGCGTCCTCGTCCCAGCGATCCGGGCGCGGCTGGACGCGGCTCCATTCAATTGAAAGCCGGTGTGAATTCTGGTGATACTTCGCAGCGTTCTCCAGGTCTTCCTTCCAGCGCCCGCCCCACCAGTCGCAGGCCAGCCCGCTCTTCTGACCCTGGGCGATGCGGCCTGCTTCGTATTCCCAGGCATACCAGTTGTTATTGATGTTGCCGCCCTCCACCTGGTGCGATGAAGTGGCCGTGCCCCACAGGAATCCCTGTGGAAAATGATAGGTTGCTTCCGGCATTTGTGTTCCTCCTGCCTGTGATGTTTTTTTACCCCAATGCAATTATAAAGGATGACAGTTTCTTAGTATAAGAAAATGGGTATTGACTGGGTTTTTAATCCAGAAATTACAGGAATTGTCATATAATACCTTTCGCGTTTATCGGGGTTATCAGTAGAGTAAAATTAATCGGATAATGTGATAAAATCTCGCGCTGTTTTTTTTCAGGAGTTCTCAATCAATGGCCATTAATTTCCATAAGGTTTTCCCCAATCATTATCATTTGCCCGAACGGATCAACCGCCTGGGCGAGCTCGCCTATAACCTCTGGTGGGTCTGGAATCCACATGGGCTGCGCATCTACCTGCAGTTGGATCGCCGGCTGTGGGAAAAAGTCAATCACAACCCGATCGCCTTTCTCCATCAGGTTGACAAAGAAAAATTGGCAGCCGCGGTCAAGGATAAATATTTCCTGGAAGAATACGACCGGGTCATGGCGGAATTCGACGCCTACATGGCAAATAAAAATACCTGGTTTGCCCAGCAATACCCTGACCTGAAAGACCGCCAGATCGCTTATTTTTCTTTTGAATTCGGCTTGCACGAATCCATGCCGTTCTACGCAGGTGGATTGGGCATCCTGGCGGGCGATCACCTCAAGGAAGCCAGCGACCTGGGTTTGCCCCTGGTCGGGGTTGGTTTTATCTACAAACAAGGTTATTTCGTTCAGAAGATCACTGAAGACGGCTGGCAGGAAACCAGCAACTACCACTTCAACTTCGAAGAAATGCCCATCATCGCCATCGTGGATGAAAAAGGAAAACCACTGACGGCGTCGGTTGAACTGCCAGGGCGCAAAGTCTCCGCGCGCATCTGGATGCTGCAGGTGGGGCGGGTGCCGCTTTTCCTGCTGGATTCCAACATCCCGCAGAACCAGCAAAACGACCGCCACCTGACCTCGCGCCTGTATAGCAGCGATCTGGAGATCAGGATCTCGCAGGAAATGCTGCTGGGCATAGGCGGCGTGCGCGCCATCCGCAAATTGGGATACAAGCCGGATCTCTGGCACATGAACGAAGGACATTCGGCTTTTTTGACGCTGGAAAACGTGCGCGAATTGGTGGCGGGCGGCATGCCATTCGCGGAAGCTGCAGCCAAACTGCGCCAGACCAATATTTTCACCACCCACACGCCGGTACCTGCCGGGAATGACCAGTTCCCCATCTGGCTGATCGATAAATACTTCCCCAGTTATTGGGAAGAAGTGAAACTGACGCGCGACCAGTTCGTTGACCTTGGTAAACAAACGCAATCCTGGGGCGATACTTTCAGCATGCCCGTGCTTGCTCTGCACCTGTCCGAACGCTGCAACGCTGTCTCAGAACTGCACGGCGAGGTGGCGCGCAAGATGTGGAACTTCTTGTGGCCGGAGCGGGAAGCCAAGGACGTTCCCATTCAGCACATCACCAACGGTGTGCACATGGGCTTTTGGCTGGCCAGGCGCATGCGCCTGCTGTTTGACCGATATTTGGGCATGGATTGGATGGAGCACATGGACGATCCGGATCTGTGGACGCGCGTCGAGCAGATCCCGGATTTGGAACTCTGGGACGTACGCCGTCACCTGAAGCGTAAATTGATCAACTACGCCATTGAGAACGCGCGCGAGAATTGGCAGAGCAGCAAGCATCACGCCAGCCAGGTGATCGCCGACGGCGTTATGCTGGACCAGTATTCGCTGACGATCGGTTTCGCGCGGCGCTTCGCCACCTACAAACGCGCGGATCTTTTCTTCTCCGATTATGACCGCCTGCTGGCTTTGATCAACGATTATGACCGCCCGGTGCAGATCATCCTGGCCGGCAAGGCGCATCCTGCCGACGAGCCCGGCAAGCTGTTGATTCAGAAAGTGTATCGCGTGGCCAAAGACCCGCGCAGCAGCGGGCGTATCGTCTTTCTCGAGGATTACGACCTCAACATCGCGCGCCTGCTGGTGCAGGGCGTGGACGTGTGGATGAATACACCCCGCCGCCCCAACGAAGCCTCCGGCACCTCAGGCATGAAAGCCGCCATCAACGGCACTTTGAATTTCTCGGTGCTGGACGGTTGGTGGCGCGAGGGATTCAACGGCAGCAACGGCTGGGCGATCGGCAGCGACGAAGACTATGAAGACCCCAACAAGCAGGACAAGGTGGACTCCGCCAGCCTGTACAACACGCTGGAAAATGAAATCATCCCGCTGTATTACCAGACGCGTTCAATGGGAGACGCTTCCCCCATGTGGATCGCCAAGATCAAGGAAAACATGCGATCGCTTTCCTGGCAGTTCAACACCCGCAGGATGGTGAAAGAATATCTTTCGAAAATGTATCTACCAGCATTCAGGGAAGAATAAATCAAGGTTAATTAGATGGAACACTTTTTAGCAACACAAAACATTTGGGTGGTCGCGACGATCATCTTCTTCACGCGGGTATTGAACATGGCGCTGGATACTGTGCGCATGCTGACCGTGGTGCGCGGCATGCGCACGATCACCTGGATTCTGGGCGTGCTGCAGACGGTAACATTCGTGCTCGCGCTCGGTTCAGTGATGAGCGACCTGGATAACCCGGTCAAGATCATCGCTTATTCGTTTGGTTTTGCCACCGGCAATGTGATCGGCATGATGATCGAAAAACGGCTGGCGTTTGGCTTTGTGAACATGACCATCATCAGCTCGGTGCGCGGCCAGGCATTGGCGGAGAAATTGCGCAGCCAGGGCCACGCCGTAACCGAGATCCCGGCGCGCGGTAAGGATGGCAGCGTGTCCATCCTGGAATGCAGCGTTCAAAGGAAATTCGTGCCGGAAGTCCAGACCACGGTTTTGGAGTGCGATCCGGGCGCTTTCATCACCTCCCGTGACATTCAAAAGATATGGCGCGGATATTGGCGGGAATAAGAATGGGTGTGTAAAAAGGCCGGAAAACCGGCCTTTTTTTACATTGAATTTCGCAAGTTGATTAAAAACAATGCCGCGCTGATCAAGGTCAGCAATGCACCGCTCCCCAACAAGAAAATATGCAAATTGGATCGCAACAGTAAATCGGCAGCGGAGGTGTAGTTACCCGATTTCTGCAGGTTCTCCTCCAGGCTGCCAATCTCCTGCAGTTGGGCAAGCCGATCATTGCGGTAAAGTCCCACGCTGATCCCCAGGATGATCCCCATCAATCCCAAAGCCAGCATGATCACCATGACCGTGGTCAATAATTTCTTCATCTCGATCCTCTTATAATTCCAGAAAGTCCACCCCGCTTGAGATCTTTTTTACCTGAGAGACCGGAAACCACACCGGTCTCTCATTTCTTGCTTTAACTTAGCGCAACGTTCTAAAGACGCCGCCGAATGCGCCTCCGCCCGCTCCACGCATCGCGCCAAAGCCGGCCGTTTCACTGGAAGAATCCGATGTGAAAATGGCAACCCGGTCGCCTTCCTGAATTTGATCGCTCACCACGGCGGTATACGCGTCGGATTCCGCGCTGATCTCCACCGGTACAATCTCCAGGGTATTGCCATCGCCAATCAGGGTGACAGCGTAGCTGCCATCTTCCTGCGCGCTAATCGCGTCATTCGGCACCAGCAGGCTGTCTTCAACCTCGCCGACGATGATGCTCACCACCACGGTGAATCCGGGTTTGACATCCTCATCGGCGTCTTCGACTTTGATATCCACTGAGAATTGCACGACGCCATATTCATCCGCTTCACCTGAAGAAGAGATGGATTGCACGAAGCCGGTATATTGTTTTTTTGAAATCGCATCGAAAGTCAAAACAGCTTCCTGCCCAACCTGGATCTTATTGATATCTTCCTGAGAAACATCGACATCAACGATCAGATTATCCAGGTTATCGATGCGGATGGCGGCTTCATTACTGCTGACGACGTCACCGGCAACCGCTGTGATCTCCGTGACGGTTCCATCGAATGGGGTAATGACTTTGGCTTTGTTCACCTGGTTCTGCAGGCTCTGCACCAACGCCTGCGCGGCGCTGATCTCATCGCTCTCGTTCACGTAACGCTGATAAGCCACACGGGCTTCTGCCACTGTAGAGACCTGTTGGTCATACTCGATGAAATCCGTTTCCACCGCGATATCAAATGGAATTCCTAAAATCTGGTTGAGCGCGCGCTCCAGGCTGTCGCGCTTGAGGATGCCGGCCTGCAGGGCCTCATATGCTTCCAGCCTGGCCGGATCATCTTCCGGCAATGATTTCACTTCTGCATAGGCATCTTCCAAATCCCAGACTTCCGCCCGGGCGGCATAGTAGTTATCGCGAACGGCATCAACCCGTTCCATGGATGATTGTCCGTAGTTCCAGGCCAATTTATCAGCCTGTTTATTGATCAGCATTTTCTCCTGGTAAACCAGATCTGCCAGCACATCCTGATAATCGCTATCCGTGGCCGTCAGCAAATCCAGCTCATTCTGCGCTTCCAATAATTCAGTGTATGCATTCAGGATCGAAGTGGCCTGGGATGATGGCTCCAATTCAAGCAGGACATCATCCTTTTCCACCTTATCCCCCACTTGCAGATTGAACTCAGCGACCACGCCGCTGGAATTCCAGACCAAAGTGGTTGAGGGCTGCGCTTCCAGCGTGCCGAAACTGTCAACGGTCTCAGTAATCGAACCAAGGGTAACCGTGCCAACCTCGAATTCCGCCGCACCGGGGCCGCCAGAGAACATCGGCAGCACAAGTGCAATTGTGATTGTCAGCACGATCAGAATCGCGCCGATCAAGATCAATTTCTTCTTATGGGTCGCCAGGAAGCTCATATATTTTTTATCGATTTTCATTTTTTTAACCCATTTCTCAACGCACCGGCGAGGCAGTCGCCCGCCTCACCGGTTATCATTTATTCAGTACGCAGGGCTTCCACAGGTTCCAGTTTCGATGCGCGGCTGGCCGGGTAAATACCAAAGACCAGGCCGACGCCGACAGAAAACAACACGGCAATCAAAACCGAGCCGAACGTGATCACGGGCGTCAGGTTGTAGCTTGAAGCCGCGGCAATATTCTTGACCACTGCCGTCAAACCCCAGGCCAAGCCCACGCCCAGAATACCGCCAACCAGGCCGATGATCAGCGATTCGACCATGAACTGCATCAGGATATCGCTGTTCTTCGCACCGACTGCTTTACGCAAGCCGATTTCCTTGGTGCGTTCGATCACGGATACCAGCATGATGTTCATAATGCCAATACCGCCGACCAGCAGCGAGATGGCTGCGATGCCGCCCAAAAAGACGGTCAAAACGCCGGTGATGGATGTGGCTGCCTCGGTCATGGTTTCCATGGACAGGATGCTGAAATCATCATCCTCTTCCGAGCTGATATCATGGCGCGCGCGCAGGATAGAAGTGATTTCGCTGACTGCCGCGTCGATCGAATCGGAATCCGTCGCGGATACCGAGATCATATCCACCTCGTCGTTGGCATTCGAACGCGCCACCAGGCGCGATAACGCAGTACTCAAGGGAACAATGATTTGGTTATCGCCCGAACCGACCGCCGAACCGCCTGACGATTCGAGAATGCCCACCACATCATAGAGCATATTGCCAATGCGGATCTTTTGGCCGATCACGCCTACATCCGAACCAAACAACTCTTCCACCACATCGCTGCCCAAAACGGCAACCGTCGATTTTCCATCGATATCCTCATCGCTGACAAAGCGACCGGAGGATACCGTGGTATTGCGCACCGTTTCGTAATCCGGAGTCACCCCCATGACTGTGGTGGAGATACTCTCGTCTCCATAAACAACCGTGCGCGAGGTGCTGACCGATGGCGCTACAGCCATTACGCTTGGCGCGCCGCCGGATTCAACGATCGCTTCGGCATCCGCCAATGTGAGTGCTTGCGGGTTGGCGTTCTCCCAGGCACGCGAAACGTAGATCAGGTTGGTGCCCATCGACTCAATGGAGCTGGTGATGGATGATGAAGCGCCCTCGCCAATGGCAGTCATGGAGACCACCGCCGCCACACCAATCACGATTCCCAGCATGGTCAGCCCTGTGCGCAATTTATTGGCGCTCAGGCTTTCCAAAGCTTCTTTTACAAATCTCCAGCTATTCATTTTCAACCCTTCCATCTAAAATGCGAACCGTCCGCTGGGTCAAATCAGCAATCTTGGGGTCGTGGGTAACAATGATCAGCGTGACACCACGCTCCTTATTCAATCCCAACAGCAGGTCCATAATCTCCCTTCCAGAAGTGGAATCCAGGTTGCCGGTCGGTTCATCCGCCAGAACGATGGCCGGGTCATTCACCAGCGCGCGCGCGATGGCCACGCGCTGCTGCTGGCCGCCGGACATTTCAAAGGGTTTATGGTTCATGCGATCTTCAAGACCGACTCGGATGAGCAGTTCCTGCGCGATTTTCTGCGGGTCGCCATGCCCGTTATTGTTTCGATAACGCAATGGCAGCATGACGTTCGCCACAGCCGTGGAGCGCGAGAGCAGGTTATAAGATTGGAAAATGAATCCAACCTGCCGGTTGCGCACATCCGCCAACTGGTCATCGTTCATGGTTTGGACGTTTTCGCCATTCAAAATATACGTGCCTTTAGTGGGCCGGTCCAGGCAGCCCAGCATATTCATCAAAGTTGACTTGCCGGATCCAGAGGGGCCCATGATCGCGATAACCTCGCCTTTTTTCACACTCATGGAAAGGCCGCGCAGGGCGTTCACCTCGATCTCACCCATCTGGTAAGTTTTAACAAGGTCAACTACTTCAACAATATTCTTTTTCATTTCGGTTTACCTGTTAATTTTTCTTTCTACCGTCCAGGGCCGCCGCCGGCCGGGGGTTGCCCGCCGTTACCGCCGCCACCGCCACCCATCATCATCATAGTGAACATGCTCTCTTCGCTGGAGCTGTAGATCACGACGGCATCGCCTTCTTCCAGCTCGCCGCTGGTGATCTCGGCGTACAGATCGGAGGTCGCACCAATTTCAACCGGCACCAGGGTGGTGCTGCCGTCGTTGTTGGATAGGACGACCATGTAAGAGCCGTCGCGGCTAACCACCGCATCATAAGGAACCAGCAGGGCATCTTCGACTTCGGCAGTTACAATGCTGACCACGGAGGTGAAACCGGTCTTCACCTGTTCATCCGCGTCATCCACCTTCACCCAAACGGAGAACTGCACAACGCCGTTGGAATCTGTTTCGCCGGACTTTGAAATAGATGAAACATAACCGGAGTATTTTTTATTTGCAATAGCATCAAAGGTAATGACGGTCTTCTGTCCGACTGCCACCTTGTTGATATCGACTTCGGAAATTTGCACTTCGACCATTAAATTATCCAGGTTGCTGATAGTCAAAGCCGTAGTTGAAGAACTGCTGGTAATCAGGTCGCCAGCCACCGCATTGATCGCAGTGACAGTGCCATCAAATGGCGCGATGATCTTGCCGGTGTTGATGGTGTTCACCAAAGCCTGCACGGCCGCTTCAGCGGCTGCGATCTCTTCGCTCTGGTCGAGATAACGGTTATAAGCCACGCGCGCCTCTTTTACTGCAGCCAAGGCAGCATCATACTCGATAAAATTAGTCTCAACGCCGTAATCATAATAAACACCTAGAATGTAATTTAAATTACGCAGCGCTTTTTCGCGAGCTTCGATGGCAGCTTTTCTTTCTTCATAGGCAGCCATCTTTTCCGGGTCGTCATCTTCCAAGTCGGCCAAAGCAGTATACGCAGCTTCCTTTTCCCAAACGACTTCCTTGGAGGCATAATACGCATCGCGCGCCGCTTCGATGGTTTCATCGGAAGCGCCCTTGGTGTTGTAATAATCACGGTCGGATTTATACTGGATCAGCGAATATTCCGCGTCAGCCAATGTTTGGGCAGCTGTATGTAAGGCAGTATTGGTGCTTTTTAAATTCTCCAAAGTCTCTTGAGCATCCAGCAGGCTGGATTGGGCTTCAAGGATTGAGGAATCCAGCGTGCTCTCGGTCAGGGTCATCAACACGTCGTCCTTTTTGACCATATCGCCGACTTCCACTTCAAAGGAGTCCACAATGCCGCCGGACTGCCAGGTGAGCGTGGCTGAGGGAATGGCTTCCAAAGTGCCGACCACGTCAATGGTTTCAGTCAATGAACCGCGCGTGACCTGGCCGTATTCCGTTGCTGCTTCTTCTTCTTTTGATCCAAAAACTGCCGGAAGGATAATGCCGGCCAGGATGAGGAGCACCAGCACACCGCTTCCAATCCAGACAAGTTTTTTGCGCGCGTTATAGAACGCCGCGACTTTTGTCTTTATTTTCTCGATATCCATTTTTAAAATTCTCCTGTCTCATAGTATGAAGGGAATAATAAACTTTCCCAGGCTGCAATCATAAGCGCAGGCAATCAAAAGCGCATATGCATTGGATAAAGAAATCGCGTGAAAACAGTCATGGGCTTATATGACTGCCATCACCCCTTATGGATATTAATATGTGTTAATATGCACGTATGCAAAAAGAGTACATCGATCACCGCGTGCTGCAAATCCTGCGCTGGTCCATTATGGTGCAGCTTCTATTTCTTCTATTAAGTTCATTCTCACCGCTCTTATCCATCCGCAATAACTATCTGAGGGTGGATGTCATTGACTATTTCACGCTGGGTTCGGTCGCCCTGATGGGGCTTATCCTCATCACAATTTCTATAAAAAAGATCGGCCAACGGGTTACCAAGCGATCGCTTTTATTCATCCTGTATGCGGTTGCCCTGATCACCATCCTTTCGCGCCATATTTTTTCGTTCTCGGTCAGACGCATTGTGCCAGATAGTTTTCCCGCGCTGCTGCGTTGGGATGCAATCTTTTTTCTGATCATCCCGCTGGTGTTCATTGCCTGGCAATATTCGCTGAAGCACGTCCTGATGTATTGTTTGGTCATTTTGATCACTGATTTTTTTCCGAATCTGCTCGACCAAAACAGGGATTTTATTCTCATCATCAGGGATATCACCAACGATTCCCAAATAAGCGGCGTCGCGGTGAGTGGTGAAAGCCGCGATATCTTTTTCCTGCTTACGGATTTCATGGGCAGCTTCGGCCGCAGCGTGATCCTGGCCATCGTGGGTTGGATCGAAAACAGCCTGGTAACGGTGCAGCGCAGCCAGCACGAGCAACTGATCGAAGCCAACCAGAAACTGCAAAAATACGCCCTGACCAGCGAAAAGCTGGCGCAAACCCAGGAACGCAACCGCCTGGCGCGCGAGCTGCACGATACGCTGGCGCATACCCTCAGCAGCACCTCGGTGCAGCTGGAAGCCATCAAAGCGTTGTTCGACCGCAATCCCGAGCAGGCCAAGGAAATGCTGGCGCAGACGCTGGAAAACACCAAGAACGGGCTTTCTGAAACGCGCCGTGTCCTGGTGGATTTGCGTGTGTCCGAATTAGAAGCTTACGGCCTCACGCAGTCCATCCGCAACGTGTTCCTATCTGCCGCTGAACGCGGCGGGTTCAATGTAACACTCCACCTGGACAGGGGCATGGATGTGCTGCCGGGTGACATCAGCCACGCGCTGTACCGCACCAGCCAGGAAGCCG
>Ga0172371_10004719_pt1 | contig 20483 bp, 24 predicted proteins | sample Lak12m_FD_114543 | JGI IMG/M metagenome (GOLD analysis project Ga0172371, IMG submission 114543) | Freshwater microbial communities from Kabuno Bay, South-Kivu, Congo - kab_022012_12m | ecosystem: Environmental > Aquatic > Freshwater > Lake | place: Democratic Republic of the Congo: South-Kivu... | reverse complement strand
GGACTCGAGCAGGGCCCGCAGCCCCATCCTCACGATCTCGTGGTCGTCAACGATTATGACTTTTACCGGTCTCTCAGGTTCTGTCATGCTACACATCTTTATCATTTACGGGGAAGGGAATACACAGGGCCACCAGGGTGCCGATGCCCGCTCTCCCATTTGAAACAGAGAATTCCGCCCCCATCGCTTCGGCTCTTTGCGCCATATTGATAAGTCCCTGGCCATTGCCGCCATAAGCGAAGGCTGCGGAATCATCGATTCCGACTCCATCGTCCTCGATCTCGAGAAGAAGAAAGTCATCCTTTAAATCCATCTTCATGGATACGCTGGAAGCCGAGGCATGCTTGATAACATTGCTCAGCGCTTCATGAACCATGAATGCTAGGTCTCGTTCCAGCGTTACAGGCAGGTTGATCCTGTCTCCGGTGACAGCTATCCTCATATCGATATTATTGCGCGAGGTCATTTTATCGGCCGCTTCCTTAAGGTAATTGTATATGTTAGCTTCTTCCATCTGGATAGGCCCCAGATTGAAGATATACTTCCGAATGTCTTTGATGATATCGTTCAATTGATCGACCACACTTTTTACCTTGACCCTTACCACTGGCCAGTCAGACGGGGCTAATTCTTCCTCCAACGTCGCTACGTCAAGTTGCGTGCCCGCCGCATAGATGGATTGGATCACACCATCGTGCAGATCGCGTCCGATACGCTGCCTGTCTTTGAGCAGAGCCTCTTCCCGCTCCGCCCTTTCCAGCCGCTGACGAAACTCGAGGTCGAATATCGAAAGGGTTCGAATAACGACCAAGGCGATGGCGACGCCAACCACCATGCGCCAGAATTGAATCGGGATGCCGGTTAGTTCGTGAATGTTTTCATTGTTCAGGTTTTCCAGGAAAGGAAAGCCACGCTGAGGCACTATCAGGCCTCCCAGGATCGCGTAAATGCCGAAGACACCCGCGGCTAGAGTCAGATTAGATATCGCCGAACGCGAATACAGACCGGCAATCCGATGCCTCTCGTTCAAAAAGGCTGCCGCCGTCAGCACGGATCCAGGCAATGCCAGCAAATATCTTACAAAGCCCTTTCCAATCTCATCCGGTAGCAAAAACAGGCCAACGAATATGACGGTAGCGCTCCAGACAGGAGCATACAGCCTGATAAACATCTTCACCCGGGGGATCAGCGGCAGGTGGGGAGCGATCATTGAGACCCCGAACTGAAGGAGGAAAGCGAAGGAGGCGCCCCAGCAGATCTCCTGGAGGACCTCAAGCACATCGATGCCCGCCTGTGACAGATACTCACCCTGGATGGGTATGAAGATCTCTCCCCATTCGCTCACACCGTGGATTATGCAAAAAACCCCGAGCAACCACAGGTTGTGAGCCAAGCGGAAATTGCTAATTTTACGCCGCTGCAAGATGATGGCCAGACCCGCGGAGAAAAAGGCCAGACCGTAAGCAAAAAGCAGCGGCACCATGTTTATATCTATGAATGTGCTAATGAATTCCAAGAGACTTTACGCCGTTAGAAAAAATAATCGATCACGTTTGCTTTGATTACGGGGAAGATTGATAGCTGAACAAAATCTGGATCATTCATACACTTCATCTAATAGTGTAGAGTCAAATCAGGCGCCAGGCAACAGGTTTTCACAAGAAGGGACGCCAGACGCCCGGCGCATAGCTTCCTCAGCATTCCGGATCAGTTCTTGAACTGATCTTGACACTGCGCTTGGCGGTCAGTCCCGCGTGTCCTGGCCAAACAGCAGACAGGCGGCTGCTGGGACATGCCCGAGAAGGTCTACGTCGCCGAGCACAGGGAACTGTCTGGCAACTGATTGTTCTGGCCGAACTCCTGGCTGACGAGCGCATTGGGAAAGCCCGTGACTTCATACTGGAACATTCCCTTTGCGGAGATACCGGGCGGCGAGAGATCGGCAGACAATTCAGCGCACAATCGATGAAAGTGTATTACATTCATATGTGAACTTCGCGGGAGGAAAATTGTCCGATCACGAATCTCATGAACGCCGCTTTCACGGCCAGCCGGAACGATTGCGCTCGACCGAGCGCCTGGCGCTGCTCGATGTCGAGCGTGTGGTGACCTTGAGCCTTGAGGATCTCGTCGAGACCCATCATGCCCTGGATGTCGGTTGCGGCACGGGTCTTTTTACCGAGGCTTTCATAAACGCTGGCATGGAAACGACCGGCATCGACGTCAATGCGGAGATGCTGGCTATCGCCCGCGAGCACGTGCCAGCTGCCCGGTTCCTCGAAGCTCCCGCGGAGAAGCTGCCCTTTGACGAGGACGCATTCGATCTCGTGTTTCTTGGCCACCTGCTGCATGAGACCGACGATCCGCTTGCGGCTCTTACAGAGGCGAAGCGCGTAGCAAAAAGCAGGGTCGTGGTGCTGGAATGGCCCTACAGGCAGCAGGAGTACGGCCCCCCGCTGGAGCACCGCCTGCGACCGGAGGCGATTGAAGATCTCGTGCGACGGGCGGGCTTCGATAAAGCCGAGCGCATCGAGCTCGAACACGTCGACCTCTACAGGCTTGGGTCCTGACATGACGCCCCAGGAGATCGATGCATACATCGCGGCGTTCCCGCCACCTGTCCGCAAGCTACTAAACGAGGTGCGCGAGGCGATAAGGAGGGCCGCGCCGGACGCCGATGAGGCGATCCGCTACAGGATGCCGACGTTCCGCCTGCGCAACAAGAACCTGGTGCACTTCGCCGGGCACACGCACCACATCGGTTTCTATCCCATGCCCTCGGCGATCGAAGTGTTCAGCGAGGAGCTGTCCGGTTACAAGAGCGCGAAAGGGTCCGTGCAGTTCCCCCTGGAAGAGCCCATGCCGATCCCGCTGATCCAGGACATAGTCAGATTCCGTGTGGCGGAATTAACAGCCCGGTAAGCAGTCGGCGTTCTTGTTAATCTGGTTCCTGGCTCACCGCCCAGACGTGGAACCTGGCGAACGTCTTGCGCCCCACGCCGATCGCGCCTTTGAACGCGTAGAACGCCCAGGCCCAGTCAGGCTCGTAAATGCTGGTCGTCGATGACCAGTAGACTTCCTGGACCGGACCGAAAGGATGGCCGCCGGGAATGGCTGGGTCGTGCCGGCCCATGTCGGTTAGCGACTCCAGTTCGTTGATGTTAGGGAGTCGCCAGAGCTTGCCGCCCTTCTCTGTCGCATTCAGATCCTTCACGGCCCGCAGCGCATCCTCCCAGAGAACCGGCTCACCCGTCAGATTCGCGGACTTCAATCAGTGCAGGCCGGTGAGATGGTCGATAACTGCAGCCACATCTTTGCCCGCTTCGGGGAACCTGGTCTTGTCTATATCATCAGCGATCTCGAAGCGCGGCTTCGGCCATGTACACCTGAGCGCCTCGTTCCCTTCCCCCCTCACCGGCCAGAGCAGATAATACTGGCTCATGGCTTCATAGAAGGTGTGCCCGCCCGCCATGTTCACGTACCAGGCATATCGGAGTTTATGGCGGCTGCATCTATGAGACTTCTTAGATCCTTACGCGATGGCATCCGCCAATCATCGAAGCCGTGAGCCCGCTCGCGGTTCGTCTGGTCGATGAAGCCCAGGGCGGCTCGCCAGTCGAGCGGAAGCTCCACCGGGTTTGCGTCAAGTGTCCAGGTCAATCCTGTGAGGCGGTCCACAGCCGTCTCGCCGCCAGCCTCGAACCTCGGCGACGGCCAAGCGAGGCCACGCGCAAACTCCGCATCCTGCCCGCTTCCCTGGCAGGGAATCTGCTCACCATCAGGGTCATGGCAGGTCGTCTGGCCTGTCTCTAAATAGCAGCTCATGCCACGAAACAGATCATGTCACGCAAATTGCGGGGATCACGGTTCGAGCCGCTGCGGCCCTGTGTCCCTGCGGCCCATCAGAATGACGGCAATAGACAGCACGGTTATCGCGGCGATCAGCGACAGGGACAGCACGCATAGCGGGCAGACGGCGTTAAGCACAAAGAGCTCGATCCATGTCAGCCAGAGCGAGAAGGCCAGCGCGGCCAGTGAGGCCAGCAGAAGCAGCCAGCCGATAGTCCGCTGGCTGGCGAAAGGCGCCATGGCGGCGGTTGCCAGTATGGCGATGACGACGTAACCCGCGATACCCATCCCGGCGACCGGTACCCCGTAAAGCATCGAGTACTCGCTCTGGTTCACCGCGGTACAGCTTACGGTCTCGTTGACGTCGCAGGACGACGTGTCCGGGGGCGCGTAATGCTGATACAGCGCGTAGCTCGCGTCTGCTATTCCCACGAACGCCAGCAGGATTATCGCCACCAGGATTATCTTGAGTTTCATGGTCCGCCTTTCATGATTCCAGCGTGGAAGATTCCACCCAAGTCATGAGTTAGCCCTTGGCGGGATTTCGCCCCCATCTTATATCAAGCACTGAAGCATTCCACGCCGCTTCGGTTGAAGTAATCCACACCGCTTCCGTTTTATTCCGGCTTTCCCGGGGGAATAGACGGTAATGACCAAGCGCGAAAAAACCATCCTTGTCCTGCTGGCCATGGCCCAGTTCATCCTGACGCTCGACTCCACGGTGATGAACGTTTCGATCTCAACGCTGGTCGTCGATCTGGACACGACCATCTACGGCGTCCAGAGCGCCATCACCTTCTACACGCTGGTAATGGCGGCGTCCATGATTCCCGGGGCAAAGATCGGTGACATCATCGGCAGGAGGAAGGCCTTCATCGTGGGCCTCATCATCTACGGCGTCGGCTCGTTTATCACCTCGATCAGTCCCAACGTGCAGATCCTCACCTTCGGCTGGTCGGTGCTGGAAGGCCTCGGCGCTGGCCTGATCATGCCGGCGATGATCTCGCTCATCTCCGGCAACTTCAAGGATAAGTCCGCCCGTATCAAAGCCTTTTCGACGGTCGCGGCCATGGCGGCTATCGGCGCCGGCGTCGGCCCGATCATCGGTGGCCTGCTGACCACCTACGCGACCTGGCGCCTCGCCTTCCTCGGGGAAGTGCTCATCGTCATCTACATCCTGCTCAAACGCGGAGCCATCGAGGACGTTCCGCTGGAGGGAGAAAAACCGACGCTCGATGTCGTCGGGGTCATTCTGAACGCGAGCGGTCTGGTCCTTATCGTCGAGGGCATCCTGCTTTCGAGCACGTATGGCCTCATCCACGCCCGGCAGGATTTCAGCATCAGCGGAAACGTGGTCATCAGCGCGGGCTCGATCGCACCTACGATCTACTTTCTGGCGGTCGGGGTCCTGCTGATGGCCGGTTTTGTCTGGTGGCAGGTCCACCGTGAGCACAGCGGCAAGCTGCCGCTTGTGCATCTGGGCATCCTGAAACACCGGGCGGTAAGCTCTGGCCTTGGCACCATCTTCAGCCAGCAGTTCCTGCTGGGCGGCGTGATGTACACGCTGGCCCTCTACACGCAGATGGAGCTCGGTTACAACGCTATCCAGACCGGCGTCACCATGCTGCCGCTTTCCGTGATGATCCTGGTCCTGGCGAGCCGCAGCGAGAAATACACGGCGAGATTCTCGACCCGGCTCATCGTCCGGACGGGACTCATCCTCTTGGTGCTGGGCAGCATCTGGCTTGGCCTGAGGGCCGGGTCGAATCCGGACTGGCTCGACCTGGCGCCGACACTGGCCCTCGTCGGGGCGGGGGTCGGCATCCTCGCTTCCCAGATCCAGAACATCATCCAGTCGGCGGTCCCGCCGGATGAGTCGGCCGAAGCCTCAGGGCTGACCGCGACCTTCCAGAATCTCGGCATGAGCTTCGGCACCGCCATCAGCGGCGTGTTCCTGGTCGGTATCCTGCTGGTGTCGAGCACGAATCTCATCAATGAGAACACGGTGCTGGGCAGCCAGGAGAAGACGCAGCTGCAGCAGGGGTTCAACGATCAGGCGCGCATCGTCAGCGACCAGGAGATTCAGGAAATGACCGCTTCGCTGCCGCCGGAAGAAGCCCAGGCGGTAACATCCATAAATGCACAGGCGCGCGAGAACGCCCTGACCGGAGTCTTCATATTGCTCGGAGTGCTGAGTTCGCTAGGGCTCCTCGCGACCTTCGGCCTGTCCAAGGAAAAACCAGAGGCCTCACAGTCATGACTGTGAGGCCTCCGAACCAACCGGGGAGTCGGCGCGTCTTATTTATTCCGTTTCTGCCGCGGTCTCTTTCGGGGTCAGCAGTTTCCAGATAGTGATCAGCACGCCGGCGAGCAGGCAGACGCCGAAGAAGATGACTATCTTGAACCAGAACTGCATCTGCGCCTGCGCGGTCATGAAGCCCTCGCCCAGCACCCGCTCGATATACGTCTGCAGGACACCGGCGACGCCCATCGCCAGGCTGAGGCCCAGGACCGAGAAGCCCATGATCCAGAAACCCCAGTGGGCGCCGGAGGGGTTGTACCGCCTGACGCCGCGCAGCCGCGGCAGGGCATACCAGAACATGGTCAGGTTGAGCAGAGCATAGGCGCCGAAGAAGGCCATATGGCCGTGACTTGCCGTCACCTGGCTGCCGTGGGTGTAGTAGTTGATCTGTGGCAGCGTGTGGGCGAAGCCCCAGATTCCCGCCCCGATCAGATGGCCCACGGCCGTGCCGATCGCGAAAAGCCATACCACTTTGTGCTTGATCACATGGCCGTGCCGGCGCTGGGTCAGGAAGGTGTCGATCACCATGGCGATGATGGGCAGCACTTCCAGGGCGCTGAAGATGCCGCCGATCCACAACCACGTATCAGGGGCGCCGATCCAGTAGTAATGATGCCCGGTGCCCGCCAGGCCGGTGAACAGGAACAGGGCCGTCTCCAGGTAGAGGTATTTCTCGATGACCTTGCGGTCGACGCTGGTTATCTTGATCAGCACGAAGGCTAAGATCGCCGCCGTCACCAGCTCCCAGGCTCCTTCGACCCACAGGTGCACCACCCACCACCAGTAGAACCAGTCGATAGTGAGGTTGCGGTAGAAAGGCATCCCGAACAGGTAAAGCAGCGCCAGGAAGACAAGGCCGCCGGTGAGCATTCCCAGGACCGCGGTCTTCCTGCCTTTGATCACCGTCATGCCCACGTTGAACAGGAACATCAGCGCTCCGACCACGACCACGAAGTCGAGGGGCAGGGGGATCTCCAGGATCGGCCGCCCCTGGGACCAGCCGAACGCGAAACCGACAAGCGCGGTCACGCCGGTCGCCACGAATGCCGCCAGCTGGATGTAGGCGAGCTTGACGCTGTAGATCTCGCGCTTGGCTTCCTCGGGTACCAGGTAATAGGCGCCGCCCATGAAGCCGAGCAGCAGCCAGAGCACCAGCAGATTGGTGTGCATTGCACGGGTCATGCCGAAGGGCAGGACGTCGACGATATCCTGCGGGATCGTGAAGGCGTAGCTGATCGCCAGCCACAGGCCCACCAGTATCTGCAGGACGAACAACCCCAGCGCGATGACAAAATACCAGTAAGCCACCCGCTGGGACTTATATGGAACCAGTTCTTCGCCCGGAGCGCCGGGCTGCATGGATTGAGCTGCTGATTCCATCGGCATCACCTTCCGTCTTGCTTGGCCAGGAACTCACCGACGGCGGCGCGATCGTCTTCGCTCAGGCCCCTTTGGGGCGGCATCTTGGAGTTCGGATTTATCGAAGTAGGGCTGAGGATGAAACGGGTGATCGTGGCGGCATCGTACTTGTTGCCGATGTCGTCGAGCGCCGGGCCGGTGCCGCCGCCACTGCCGCCGATCGAGTGGCATCTCATGCAGTTTTCCTGGAATACGGCCGCGCCGCGGGAAAGGCCCATGCCACCCGCCAGCCGGCGCTCGGATGCCGACATGGCGTCGTCGGTATCCTGGGGCGGCCAGTCGTTGTTGTCGATATTGCCCGTCCACTCCAGGAAAGCGATCAGGTCGGAAGTCTCCTGATCGGTCACGTTGAGGTCGGGCATCTTGCGGAACGACGAGGCGTAGATGACCTCCGGCTGCTGCACCGCGAGCCGGATGCCCTCGGGACCGATGCGCTTGTAGACTTTGGTGAGGTCGGGAGCGTAGTAGACGCCGAATCCCAGTATCGTGTGACACTCATTGCAGTTCTTTGACTCCCACACATGTTTGCCCGCGACGACCTCGTCGCTCAACTTCTCGGCGTGGGTGAGAGCGTCCACCTGTTCGTGCGTCTGCAGGGTCAATCCCAGGAAGATAACCAGTGAGATCGCCGTGCCCACAATGAATATGTAAAAAGAACCCTTGTTAGACACCGGCATCGCCTCCCTTCCGCATAGGAACCACCTCTCTGTGTCGATTGACAGACCGTTGGAGTCTCAGGGGAACGTTATCCGGAAAGCTATCCACTGAAACGGCGTCGTTGCCGGCAACAATATACTACTGTTAACACTATGTCAATAGTGTTTAATCTCACATCGTGATTGATCTATAATGTGATGACTTCCAACCAGGGGACTGTTTGAATGTGAAAAAGATGCGGGGACAGAACGATGAGATCGCCAGGCTGCTGGCGGATACGACGAGGTTCGGCATCTACCAGGCGGTGATCGGCGCGGGAACGCCTGTGACCGTTGCCGAGATCGCGGAGCAGTTCAAGCTGCATCCCAACGTCGCCCGCATGCATCTGGAAAAGCTCGCGGGCTCCGGGCTGCTTGGTTCGGCTTACCGAAAGTCCCCCGGGGGAGGCAGACCCGCGCGTGAATACTCTGTCGGAAGCCGCGTAGCGGCGCAGAGGTATCCACCGCGTGACTACCGATTACTGGCGGATATCGTGCTAACCGCGCTCGAAAGCGGGCGCAAAGCTGAAACGGTAGCCAGGCAGGCCGGCTGCCGGATCGGTGAGGAAGCCCTGGCAGCAAGGGGCATCGATCCCGCGAAGGCGACTCGGAAGTCCCTGGAGGAAAGCCTCAGACAGATAACCGAGGAGCAGGGCCTGTATGCCTCTATATCACGTCCCGCCGCGGACAGTCTCGAACTGGAGATTAACAACTGCATCTTCAAGGAGTTGTCCGCTGAACATTCCGATTCCGTGTGCAGGCTGCACAGGTACCTGTTTGCGGGCATCAGCGAGTCCCACTTCGGCAAGGTCCGTGTCTCGAGCCGTGCCGGGATCGCCAAGGGCGCAAACTGCTGCCGCTTCACGGTGACCAGACAGGCCGGCGGACGAAAGGCCTAGCACTTGACGCTGAACATCAAGGAAATCTTCCAGTCACTGCAGGGCGAGGGGCCCGCCATCGGTTCACCCGCGACCTTCATCCGCTTCTCAGGGTGCAACCTGAGCTGTGCCTATTGTGATACCGACCACCAAAGTGGCTCGGAGGTGGCAGTGTCATCGCTGGTGCAAAGAGTGGAGAGTGGCCCCAAACGTGTTGTCATAACCGGCGGCGAGCCGCTGCTGGCAGGTGAGGAGCTGGTCCCCCTGGTGCAGGCTATCTCCAGATCCGGCAGGTCTGTGGACGTCGAGACTAACGGCACCATCGCTCCCCCCGCCGGCATGATCGAGCACATCGATCACTACGTGATCTCGCCCAAGCTTTCGAATTCCGGCATCGCGCCGGGCGAGCGCAGGCTGGCCGACGGTCTGCCACCCGGTCCGCTCAAGTTCGCTCTTGCCGGTCCGGATGAGCTAGATGAAGCAGCGGAGATCGTGGGGAGATTTCCAGGGCGCGACATCTACATCATGCCGCTCGGCACTGATCTTCAGGAAATGATAAAGGCGATGGCGCTCCTGCGCCCGGATGTGGAATCCCGCGGCTGGAGGCTACTGCCGCGGCTGCACATCCTGCTGGGGATCCGCTAGAGCTCTTTCTCTCCCACCAGGATCGTCGTTTCAATGCCGCCCCTGATCCCCGCGGCCAGATCCAGCCGGCAGACGACCGGCTTTACCACATCGCAGTAATCCGAGTAGATCCTGGCGGCCAGGTGCTCGTGGGAGATAGGCAGGTCGGCGAAGCCGTAGTAATAGAGCTTCAGCGACTTGAGCTCAGGCAGCAGATTGCCCGGGATGAAAGAGATGCGCGCGCGGTAGAAATCCGGATAGCCGGTCATCGGGCAGCGCGCCACCAGCTCCGACGTCTCGTAAGTGACGATCTCAGAGACCTTGCCCATGTAGGGGATAGTCTGGATAGGATTCGGGTTCTCGAAAGCCATGGCGGCGGCGATGCGCTCCTCGAGCTCTTCGGCCGTCATGTCCTCGATCTTGTCGGTGTATTGCCAGTCGTTGTTCATCTCTCATCCATTTCTTGCATGCAATCGGTTTGCATCGCACCAGTCTCCGCCTCCGCGAGCGCCTCGGCCCTCTCCATGCAGGTCCCGCAAGTGCCGCACGGCTCTTCGCCGCCGTTGTAGCAGCTCCAGGTCTCTTCATCATAGTCTATCCCGAATTCCCGGCCCAGCCGCGCTATATCCGTCTTGGTCCAGGAAAGAAACGGCGCGTGCACCGAAAGCGCCTCGTAATTCCCGGCCGCGAGCGCCGCTTCGAAGCGCTCGATGAACTCCGGCCGGCAGTCAGGGTAGATGGCGTGGTCCCCCGCGTGGACAGCGATAGCCAGCCGGTCGCAGCCTTCGGAGATGGCGAAGCCGCCGGCGATGGACAGCATGATCATGTTGCGGTTCGGCACGACGGTGAGGCGCATCGACTCATCCTCGTAATGACCTTCGGGAACATCTATCCCCCCGGAAGTAAGGGCGTTGCCGCCGAGCAGCTCGCTGAAATTGCTGATGTCGACGATCCTGTGCGCGACCCCGAGCCGCTGGCAGGTCGCGGCCGCGTACTTTAGCTCCTTGCCATGCCGCTGCCCGTAGTCGAACGAGATCGCTAGAACCTCATCACCCTCGCGCAGCAGCTGATACAGCAGGGTGGTGGAGTCCATCCCCCCCGAAAAGACCAGCACAGTCTTATGAGCCACGCGAATCACATCCCGGAAACGTTGTTTGCGCCATCGCCGCTTTCACTTTCTTCCGGGGCCCAAATATACACATCCCGCCGACGGTGTTTCCTGCACCACTATCTTCGCGAGACCCGGAAGTTGCGGCTCCAGCTGCTGCCAGATCCAGGCGGCGAGGTTCTCGCTGGTGGGATTCTCGAGGCCTTCGATATCGTTAAGGCAGCGATGGTCCAGCTGGTCGAAAACCGGCCCGAACGCCCCGCCGATGTCGGCGAAGTCTCGGACCCAGCCGCTCTCCTTACCCACCTCGCCCTCGACGTGGATCTCCACGCGAAACGAATGCCCGTGCATGCGCTTGCACTTGTGGTCGTCGGGCAGGTTGGGCAGGAAGTGGGCGGCTTCGATCTTGAACGCTTTGAATATCCGCATAAATGGTCCCTGACTCTCTTTTAACGAATTTTAGCTCAATGACCGGCCAAAGGCATTATTTCTTCGATGACTCCCCGCCGCCACCACCTCCACGTACCGGCATTACGAGCCTGATACACCTGTCGGGAATTATTAGCATTGACATTTATAATAAATAAGAGTAGTCTAATTTGCGTCGGAAGATTTAACTAAACATTGCGTGTAGCAGGACCAGGAGGAGAGCATGGATTCATTAAACAACCTTTTTGAAGCGCTGGTCATCACCCTGAGAGAGGGCATCGAGGCGTCCCTGGTGGTCGGCATCGTCATGGCGTACCTGGCCCGCGCCGGCCGGCCCGAGCTCAGGAAGCCTGTCTGGGCCGCCGTGGCCGCGGCAATCGCCGGCAGTATCGCCGTGGCCGTCGCCTTCCAGGCGCTGGGCGTCGACCCGGAGAATGAATTCCGCGAAGGCATCATGTACTTCATCGCCGGGCTGATGGTCGGCACGATGGTCATCTGGATGTGGAGACAGGGCAAAAAAGCCAGGTCAGACATCGAGACGAAGCTGGGCAGCATCGTTTCGGCAGACAGAAAAGGCTTGCTCGGCTCCGGGATCGGCCTGTTCGCGTTCGTCTTCTTCATGATCCTCAGGGAAGGAATCGAGACGGCCATGTTCATGCTCGCGCTCGGCGGCGACGCGGCGGCCAGCCCGGCCTATAACCTGATCGGCGGAGGCATGGGCGTGGCGCTGGCGGCCGGGTTCGGATTTCTCCTCTTCAAGGGCAGCCTGCGCATCAACTTGAGAACCTTCTTCTCCGTCACCGGGGCCGTGCTGCTCATCATGGCGCTGAAGCTGCTGGCCGGCGGCGTGCATGAGTGGACCGAGGTGGAGATCCTCCCTGCCACTGACGTCTGGATGAACATCATCGGCTGGATTGCCAAGGACAGCACATCGACCTTCGTCCTGATGGCTCTGATCGGCCTGCCCGCGCTGCTGATCTTCTGGGAGTCGCGCAAGATCAGGCCGAATCTCGAAGGCATCGAATCCGCCGTAGACCGGCGCAAGGAACTGGCTGTCGCCGGTAGCGCGCAGACCTGGGGCCTGGCAGTCGGCGCGCTCGGGCTGGCAATAATGCTGGCGCTGGGCGGCACCCAGGCGGCGATCGCGTCCAGCCGCCACGACCCCTCGCCACAACCGGTCCAGGAGCAGGGCGACCGGGCGGTCGTGCCGCTGGCGGAGCTCGAGGATGGCCAGATGCACAAATACACATACACCAACGACGAGGGCTCCATCAGGTTCATGGTGGTCAAATATGACGGAGAGTACGTGGCCACATTCGACACCTGCGTGGTGTGCCCGGCCAAGGGCTTCCTCCAGGAAGGTGAGGATACGCTGGTGTGCAAGAACTGCAATGCCCCCATCGACATGGCGACCCTCTCCGAGGGCGGCGGCTGCAACCCCATGGTCCTGGAATCCTCGGTCGAGGGCGAGGACGTGGTCATCGAGTTCGAGGATCTGATGGATCCCGAGGCCATGGCCAAGATGCACGGCCACGTATAAGTGACGGACCACGTTGCTGCTGCATCTGGTAAAAGACTCACTGGTCAGGCGTCGCCGCAGGGTGGCGCTTGCGGTCCTGTCGCTCTTGGTGGGAACCGCGCTGATATCGAGCCTGTTGATGGTATCCCTGGATATCGAGGACAAGATGGGCAGGGAGATGCGCTCATTCGGCACCAACATCCTGCTTTCCCCGCGGTCCGAATCGGTGCCCGTGGAGGTGGCGGGCATGCCCGTCGGCGACATCGGCGAAAGGAGCTTTCTCGAAGAGGCGGCGCTCTCGAAGCTCAAGACCATCTTCTGGAAGAACAACATCACCGGCTTCGCCCCGTATCTCTACGGCAACGTCAATGTGAAGGGAGAACAGGTGATGCTGGCCGGCACCTGGTTCGAGCACGAGATATCAACCGACAATGGGCCGTTCGCGACAGGCGTAAAGGCGACCTCGCCCTGGTGGCAGATAGAAGGCGATTGGCCGGGCGGCAAGGGACAGCTGCTGCTCGGGCGCGAGCTGGCCGACCGCCAGGGCATATCCGCGGGCGACCATGTGCAGCTCGAGGCCGGCGGGATTTCCCGCGATTACGTTGTGGCCGGTATCGTCTCAACCGGCAGCTTCGAGGAGAACCAGATCTTCGTCGATCTGGCGGAAGCCCAGCAGATGCTCGGCTTGCCCGGCAAGGTAGAGAAAGTGCAGATCAGCGCGCTGACCAAGCCGCCGGATGAGCTGGCGCGGCGCGCCCAGCTGATGGAGGATCCCAAAGAGGGCCTCTCGCCCGCCGACTACGAAAAATGGTATTGCTCGCCATATATAGACGCCATCACCTACCAGATCGAAGAGGCCTTTCCTGACGGACAGGCGAAACCGGTGCGGCAGGTGACGGAAGCCGAGGGCGCCTTCCTCGGCAAGCTCAAGCTGCTGTTCGCCCTGATCGCCGGAGCCGCCGCGATCACTTCCGCCCTGGGCGTGACCGCCACCATGAGCGCCACGGTCATGGAGCGGCGCGCCGAGATCGGACTGATGAAGGCGCTGGGCGCCGAGAATCTCCAGATAGCCGTCCAGTTCATGCTGGAGGCTGCTTTCATCGGGCTTATCGGTGGGTTGGCCGGGTATGGGGCCGGCATCGGTCTGGCGGCGCTCATCGGCAGCCGGGTGTTCGGGACTGCCGCCGCATTCCCCTTTATCGTGCTGCCTCTGGCGATCTTCATCTCGCTGGCCATCGCCCTGCTAGGCAGCGCGGCGCCGGTCCGCCAGGCAAGCCGCGTGCAACCGACCCGGGCCTTGAAAGGATGAAAAGAAGGATGGAGATGTTCACTCGCCTGATAACCAGATCTCTGCGCCGGCGTCCGGGGAAGGCATTGCTGATCGTGCTGACGCTGATAACAGGACTGTCGCTGGAGTCGGCGCTGCTCAGCCTCTCGGCAGACATCGGTGAGAAGAACGAGCGTGAGCTATCTGCCTTCGGCAGCAACATCCTGCTGACGCCGAGGGACGCTGCCGGGCTGTCCGTTCCGGGTTCGTCGCCGCTGTCGCAAAGCTACATCGACCAGACACGGTTGGCGGCTCTCGATGGACCGGTCGATTTTCCGCTCGAAGGATATGCCCCCTTCCTTTACAGCCTGGCGGATGCAGGCGGGCACAAGGTCGTCATAGCCGGCACCGATTTTGAGAAGGCGCAAAAGATCAATCCCTGGTGGAGCATCGAGGGTGGTGCTCCGGGCAAAGGCCAGGGTGGCGCAATCCTGGGCAAGGAGCTGGCTGCCCGGCTGGGTCTCGCGGTCGGCGAATCGCTTTCGATAACAGCCGGTGGCACGGCAAGAACGCTGGCGGTGAGCGGTACGCTCCAGACCGGCGGCGCCGAGGACAACCAGGTGATTATGGATCTGGATCAGGCGCAAGCGTTCAGCGGCCTGGCCGGCAAGGTGAGTGTTGTCGAGGTCAGTGCGCGCGCGGCCGAGGGGCAGGATCTGGACCAGGTGGCGGCGTCACTGGACAGTCTCGTGCCCGGGGCACACGCCAGGACGGTAAAGCAGGTGGCTGATGCCGGCCAGAACCTGCTGGGCAAGATCAGCCTGCTCATGGGGCTCGTGACGGCGCTGATCATCTTCGTCTCGGCGCTCACCGTGAGCGCCTCGCTGGCCAATGCCGTCATCCAGCGGCGCAGTGAGATCGGTCTGATGAAGGCGCTCGGGGCCGACAGCCGTGGCATCGCCGCGGTCATCGTCGGGGAAGCGCTCGTGCTTGGCGCCGTGGCCGGCCCGGCGGGATACCTGCTGGGGTTGATCCTGGCTCAGGTCATCGGGCTATCGGTTTTTGACACCACGATCGCATTCCATCTGCCGGTACTTCCCATCGTCATCATCAGCGCCGGCATCCTGGCGTTCGCGGCGTCGCTCATGCCGGTCCGCCGCGCCATGTCCATCGACCCGGCAGTAATACTGAGAGGTGAGTAACATGAAAGAAATAATGAAGATCAGCGGTCTGAGCAAGGCATACGGCCAGGTCAAGGCGCTCGACCGGGTGGATGTCACAGTCAATGATGGCGAGTGGGTATCGATCATGGGCCCTTCCGGTTCCGGGAAATCCACCCTGCTAAATATAATGAGCGGACTGGACTCGCCCACGGATGGCTCGGTGCGGGTGGACGGTCTGGAGCTGGCGGGCATGTCGGCCTCCGAACTGGCCCGCTTCCGCCGCGAGATGGTCGGGCTCATCTTCCAGCAATTCCATCTGGTGCCGCACCTCTCAGCGATCGAGAACGTGATGCTGGCCCAGTATTTCCACAGCATGGCCGATGAGGAGCAGGCCGCCAGGACGCTCGAGCGTGTCGGACTGGCTCACCGGCTGGATCACCTGCCGGCTCATCTTTCCGGCGGCGAGCAGCAGCGGGTATGCATCGCCCGGGCACTTATCAACGAGCCCAGGGTGCTGCTGGCCGACGAACCCACGGGCAACCTGGACGAGAAGAACGAAGACGCGGTCATGGACCTGTTTCGGGAATTGCACCGGCAGGGAATGACTCTTATTGTGGTCACGCATGATGCCGGCGTCGGCGAAGCGGGAGACCGCATCATCAACCTGGAGCACGGGCGTCTTGCCAGTATGGCTGCTTGTGCCGGGTCTTTATGAGTCCAAGGAATGATCTCAGACACTCGTTGCTGCGCCAGGGCGTCCGGCTGGAGTACTTCACCGTCGCCTATAACCTGCTGGAAGGAATGGTGGCAGTCGGCGCCGGCCTTGCGGCCGGCAGCGTCGCGCTGATCGGATTCGGTCTCGACAGCCTGATCGAGATCGTCGCGGGAGTCACGCTGCTGTGGCGTCTAAAACGGGAAACGGTGGACGAGGAGGATCACACCGCGCTCGAAAAACGGGCGTTGCTGATAGTCGGAATCACTTTCTTCGCCCTGGCTTTGTACATCCTCATCGAAGCCGGATACGACCTCATCATAGGCCAGGAGGCCGGGGAGAGCCTCATTGGAATAATCCTGGCGGCCGCTTCCCTTGTCATCATGCCGGTATTGGCCCGGGCGAAGACCCGGGTCGCCCGCTCCCTGGGCAGCCGGTCGCTGGAATCGGAAGCGAAGGAGACCTGGGTCTGCGCCTACCTGTCGCTGGTGTTGCTGGCAGGCCTGCTGCTCAACGCGACCCTCGGATGGTCCTGGGCCGATCCGGTCGCCGCCCTGGCCATGCTCCCCTTCATCCTGAAGGAGGGCTGGGAGGCGGTCGAAGAAGCTCGTGAAGAATAGCGAGCCCTACTTCCTCAACTGCACGCTGGCGCTGCCTATGTTGCCGGCGGCGTCATACGCCTTGGCCGTGAATGTATGCAGACCCACCGTGTAGGTGCGCGTGTTTAGATAGAAGTAATAGGGCGCCGCCGTGTCAGTCGTTACCAGCCTGCCGTCGAGATAGAGCTCGACTTTCTTGACGCCCACGTTGTCATTGGCGGTGGCGATGACCGTCAGCTTGCGGGTGATCGTCGCGCCGGCCAGCGGTGATGTGATGCTGACCGTGGGCGCGGTCGTGTCCGCGGGCGGCGGTGCCGGTGTCGGGGTTGGCGTCGGTGTCGGAGTTGGCGTGGGCGTGGGCGTCGGATCTGGCGCTGGCGCTGTATCCGAAACCACGACCGCCGTCTTGAATGCCGCCAGGCTGGTCGCGGAACTGTTCACCCGCCAGTCGGTCTCCTTGTTGTAATTGAACCAGGTCAGGCCGACGATTCGCGGGAAGCGGGTCGGCAGCTTGGCAAAGGCGTCGGTGATCCAGGCCGCCTTGTCGCCGCCGAGTTCGGTGGACGCCATCTCGGAGATGAAGACCGGCTTGGCTGACCGGGCGGTGAATGCGTCGTAACTGTAGCCGAATACTTCCGTGAAGCTCTGCCAGCTGGAGGTCCATTCCGGGGTCTTGTACATCGTTCCCCAGTTGTAGCCGTCGATGCCGATGTAGTCCACGTACGCATCGCCGGGATAGTACTTGGTGAAGGTGGCCGCGGCGCTGGTGGCGTCGCCGTCGCGGTTGGGCGACCAGTCGAAGCTGGCGTTGGCCGCGCCTTCGGCCACGAAGATGTCATGGATGTGGCGCCAGGCCGGGATGTAATCCGACGGCACGTTGCCGTTCACGGTGCCGCTCCAGCTGGTCCAATCCCCGTTCATCTCGCACATCGGCCGGAAGATCACCGGATAGCCGAAGGCCTTGATCTGGCGGGCCCAGCGGTGGATGTCCGCGTCCCAGTTGCCCGCGGTGATGTCGCGCAGCTGGTAGTTGGGCTGGTTCACCAGGTCGGGCGCGCCGTAATCCCAGGGCTCCCAGGCCAGCTCGATGGTGCGCCCGCCCGCGGCGATGGGGCCGATTGTCGTCGTATCGAGCGATTCACTGATGGACTGGTACCAGAGGAAGACATCCGCCTTGCGGCCGATGTTGGTCTCAAAATTGGAAAGCTGGGACGGGTACTCCAGTGCTACCCCCAGTTTGAAGGTGGACACCACGGTCGCCTGGGCTTCAGTCGGAATGCTCAGCGAGACCGCGAAGATCATGGCGGCGAGAAGAGTCAGGGTCAGGGCAGCGGTCATCGAGATTTTTGCTGAGGTTTTCACTGGTTTGTCACTCCCGAGTTTATGGCGCTCATCCGTTCGTGGACGTGCTTTGTGGACTGGCAATGTTCGCGGATGAAACAGAAACGAGGGTAGGCTCTGGGTCTGGTCGGGGCTGATTCTGCGCCGGGGCTGCTTTCTGATTCTCTCCCGCCGGACCCGGGGTAACGCTCATCCATTAATTTGTATCGACCCTCAGGGGAGCTTCTTAAAAAAAGGAGGAGATGCTATCCTGTGGCCGTGGAGATCTGGCACGCAATCGTCCTCGGCATCGTCGAGGGCATCACCGAATTCCTGCCCATCTCGTCGACGGGCCATCTGACCATCGTCGAGAAGATGTTGGGCCTCCCGATCGACGACCCCGCGGTCACCGGTTTTACAGCTGTCATCCAGGTTGGCGCCATCGCCGCTTCGATCGTCTACTTTTGGCACGACATCGTCAGGTTCGTGAGAGCCTGGTTCGCGGGCGTCTTCTCGGCTGAGAAAAGGCAGGAGACCGACTACCGTCTGGGATGGTACGTCATCGTCGGCTCCATCCCAGTGGGCATCGCCGGCTTCCTCGGCAAGGATCTCATCAAGGGACCGCTACGAAACCTCTGGGTGGTCGCCGGCGCGCTGATCCTCTGGAGCTTCGTGATGTTCGCCGCCGAGCGCGTCGCGCGGCAGACCCGCACCGAACAGCAGCTCAAGCTTTCCGATTCCATCTTCATCGGCGTGGCCCAGTGCCTGGCGCTGATCCCGGGCGTCTCCCGCTCGGGCGCCACCATATCCGCCGGACTCGTGCGCGACATCGACCGCGTCACGGCGACGAGGCTTTCGTTCTTTCTCGCGATTCCGGCACTCACGGCCGCAGGGCTTTACGAACTGAAGGACGCGCTTTCGGAGGCTATCGGGGTGACGCCGCTGTTGATCGGCACGGTGATCAGCTTCGTGGTCGCCTACATCTCCATCGCCTGGCTGCTCCGGTTCGTCGCCCACCACCGTCTGGACGCGTTCGCTTGGTACAGGATAATCATCGGCTTGCTGCTGATCGTGGCGCTGGCTACCGGCTGGATCGCCGCGACTTAATTAATCGGGCTTCCGGTTGTCCCACTTCTGGCGGATCTTGCGGTCCCTTCGCTCCAGGTAGCGGGAGCCGATGATCCCGAGCGACGCCACCACCGCGCCGACTCCTGTAAGCAGATAAAACACCGTGAACAGGCGCGAAGCTTCTGACGTAGGCACAAAATCCCCATAACCCACCGACGTCATCGATACCACGGAAAAATAGAGGCACTGGATCCAGGTCCAGTCTTCCAGCGCGTGATATGAGAGCGTGCCGATGCCGATGATGACCGCGATGGTGGAGCCAGAAGCCGCGAGCGGTTTGGTCAGCTCACCTTTGCCGAGAGTGTCTTCCGGGTCAGAACCTAGCATTCGCGAATCCTCCTGTTATTCCTCACGCTGCCCTGCGGGCCAGGAATTCCAGCGCTCCCAGGTAGACGAAGAGGATAAGAGCGACAAGAAGCGCCCATGAGATCGAGGGCTGGTCCATGGTGACCAGGAACAGCAGCGCTACCACGATGCCGACCGCGCGCAGAAGCGTCCGTTGGCGCGAGACCCAGGCGCCCGCCGGCCCCAGGTCGACGTGGGCGCCAGCTTCTTTGCCCGCTGCTTTACCTGCTTCCTTACCTGATTCATATAGGCCCCAGATCGAGCTGCGCAGTTTCACCGCGGCCGGGTAGGGAGCCAGGACGAAGCCGATGACGGCCAGGAACAACCCGCCGGCGAACACCCGCCGGACGGTGGTCCTGAAAGACTCGGTGATGATGTCAAAGAACGAGGTCGCGGCAGGCACGTCGACGCTCTTGGCGGCGTTGATGGCGTCGAGATAATAGTTGCGGCCGGCGGTCAGGCCGACGACGAGCACCACCATGCCGCTGGCTATACCGATCCCGATCCAGAACAGCGCGGCCATCCGGCTTCGCGAAAGCCAGACGGCGGCGGCCAATAGCACCAGCGCTGCGACGGGCAGCCAGGTCGCGAGGCTGTTGAAGACACTCACGGCGCTCTGGGCCCTGGCCAGCTGGTCGGACTGGAACAGGGTCAACGTGGTACCGGTGTCACCGATGGTGACGTTGTCGAAGATGGTGACGCCCCGGTCGTGCAGCCTGGTCTTGACGATATCGAAGACTCCGCTAAGGTCGATGGCGATCTGTCCGTTTTCCGAGGTGACGGTCGTACCCTCGCCGAGCAACACCTTCCTAACCAGCTCGTGCGCTTTCCGGTTGGCGTTCTCCCAGATGGTCTGGAACTGGTCGGTGTCGAGCAGTTTGCGGACCTGCTCGTCCACGAACCCCTCGGTGGCACCCACGATCGGCGCCGCCAGGAAGTCGATCTGGTCCGGCAGCGCCTCGCGCGCGAGCTGGTCGGCGTTTGAGCGCTGGGAAAGCTCATCGGTGATCCTGGCGGCGACGGCGTCCTTGATGGCGTCGTTTTTTGCCAGCGGAGCGACAGTCTCGACATATCTGTCAGTATCGAGGACCACCTGGTTGAGCCAGATGACGGCGACCGACAGCGT
>Ga0172371_10004718_pt1 | contig 20485 bp, 18 predicted proteins | sample Lak12m_FD_114543 | JGI IMG/M metagenome (GOLD analysis project Ga0172371, IMG submission 114543) | Freshwater microbial communities from Kabuno Bay, South-Kivu, Congo - kab_022012_12m | ecosystem: Environmental > Aquatic > Freshwater > Lake | place: Democratic Republic of the Congo: South-Kivu... | reverse complement strand
GTCCACACTGGGCTATGGCAGGATTTCATTATGATTCCTTATCAGCCTTTCTTTTTGTATTGATGACCTTGTTTTTATATAAGGGTTTAGCTGATAACAGTAACCTTAAGATAATACTGAGTGGTTCATTTTTATGTATGAATGTATTTGCCAGAATCCCAAACCTGGCAGGGATGGGAATTCTTCTGTTGATTATTTATTACGGGTACCTAAACAGGTATTCATTTCAGCAATATATAAAGCCGCTATTCTTGTTCTCCGCAGGATTTGCATTAAGCTTTTTTGTTATTGTTTTTAGTATGATACTTCTAAATCATAACCTGTTTTATTATGAAATGTTGCTGGAAATAATTGAAAAGGGGAAAGGGGAAAGCTCCCATGGTATATCCAGTATTATTACTTTATTGCTTTTACAATATTGGAAATTTTTTGTTTTCATTTTTTTCGGGTTAATTCTTTTGCTGGTACTTTTCTTTGCTGCATGCAAACTGAAATCAAAAATCTATTTGGTCCTTCCGTTATTAATATCGGTTACGGTTTATGAGGCATTGAATCAAAATGATTTTATGAGGGTTAATGAATGGCATATTTATTCTTCATTTGTACTTGCTTTAATCCTCCCTGTTTTTTTTTATAAAAGTTTTACAGCTAACCAAAAAACCTTAACTCTTTCAGGATTACTGATGTTCTTTTTACTTCCGTTTGGAAGCGGGGCGGGATTTATCGCTTTTGCAGGACTTTTTTTATTTATTGCCTTGCCAATTGCTGCCGAAAGATTTTTGCTTATGCAGCCATTCGGAATTGCGTTTGCCGGAAAGCAACGCATCTATATAAACAGTTTTGTAGTATTCCTGACAAAAAAAATAATAATTATAACACTATTGGTTTTGTCTGTTTTTTCTTCAGTATATTATACGTATTGTGAAAAAAACGGAAAATACAATCTTCGTTTTTCTGTAAAGAATATTTATTCAGAAATGATATTTACTTCAAGAGAAAGAGCTTTGGCAGTGAATCAATTACTGGATACAAGCAAAAAATATGTTAAACCCAATGATTATGTCCTTGCATATGGAAATATACCGATGTTTTATTTTTTAACAGATAGTAAACCTTTTTTATATAATATCTGGCTGGGTGAATATTCTTTGGATTATTACAGGCATCTGATGGATAAGTCTTTATCAGAAAAGAAAATATTGCCAGTAATTGTAAGACCGAAGGTTTCAACTTGGGGTAACTGGCCCAGTGAAGTACCAGGAATTTCTTATGCAGAAGATAATGAATGGAATAACTATTTTAACTATTTTCTTGACAAAAATGGGTACCAGTTGGTATGGGAAAATAATACCTTTCAAATTCTAATACCGAGAAATAAAACAAAGATACTGACATTATAAACCAACGGAGCAATTTGATATTTTAGAAATAGCTATTGGAAGATTTTATTTGTAAGCTTTTATCAGGTAATGACTGTAGGGAATATTGATAAGATCTGTTTTTAATGAAAATTCTGTTTTTGAAAACAAGCCTGAATTATTAAATAAATCCTGCCATCCCTGATCGCTTTTAATATTTCCTCCACGGTCTTTTGAAAGAATAAATCTTGAGAGAAATGATTGACCAGGATGATAAACAGGCTCGAAGCAAAAGAAAAATCCCCCTTTTTTTAAATACCGGTTTGTGGTCTTAAATATTTCCTCAATCTCCGTGTCCGTAAGGTGATGCAAAACTCCAAGAGTAATAATAATATCAAAGGTTTCTTTCTTTGTTTCATCTAATTCAAATTCACCTGCTCTTTTACATACAAAGTTTCCTCTTGTTCCAAATCTTGTTTTCGCAGTATTAATATAGTCAGGATTAAGATCAAATCCTGTATAAACTATATTTTCAGGTAAAAAATCAAGAATATCTCCTGTGCCACAACCTATATCCAACATTTTAGTTTCTGCCTTTGGTTGAAAAAATTCACTGATCAGGTATTTGTAAACTTTTTTTCTTCCGACTGCATTTTGAAATAAATCATACATGGAACTTTTTTCGAAAATGCTATAAATCCCGGATGTTGTGTGGCTCATTTAATAAAATTGTTTATTGAATTAGTAATAAAAGATTGTTTTTTTTGCTCTGATAGTTCTCAAAAAGGACAATTGTAATAAGGGGTCTGTATCTCTCAAAATTAATTTATAATATTCTATTTTCTTTTAAATAGAAAATGCAAGACAAATACTGTTCTGATTTAAAATTATTTTTTCTTCAGAACATACAATTTTTCATTTCCTTTTACCATGTATAAAACATAATTGGCTTTGATATAGTTATTCAGTTCAGGAAAATGGCTTATCTGATGTTCTGCCTCCGTGAAATAAAACTGGTCATCTCCTATCAATTCAAGGAAAATTTTTGGTTTTAGTTTTTTTAAATCATTAATATATTGCGATAATACGAGTTCTTTAGAAGGAAAATTACAAATAATATATTGAGGATACAAGTATCTGTTCCCCATTAATAATTGAGTTTCCACGAAATATGAATTATGCCAACCCCAGATAGCCATCCTGTCTTCTCTATCCGCAATTTTTAAAATTTCAGAACTTAATTTATTCTGAAAGCCCGGCATACAATTAACGGAAAAAAAATTAAATGTATCATTAGAATATATTTTTCTAATCAAAAAAAGCGAGATGACAAGTGTAGCATAAATCATTACCGTTTTTCTTTGTTTAAAAGCAACATCAATTAAGAAAAACGAAAACCCGAGTAAAATAGAACATGGAAAAATAAAAAGAATACTATAATGATAAAATAATTGTGATGGGATAAAGATGCTGATACATACACCAATAAAAAGGGATAAAGTAAAAAAGAAAGCCAAAGATTGTAAACTATTCAATTTTATTTTTTTTACTGCCATTAATACCAGCAAAAGAAAGCTGACGGGGAGAATAAAGAGATTAACTCTTAATTCACGGTGGAATATTAGCTTAACAAATTCATAAATCTTAGCTGAGAAGGTAGGATATGGGCTATCAACCGGGGTCTTCGAGTATTCCAATATTAGTAAGAATTGTAAAATAACATCATTTAGCGTATTGAATACTAAAAAAAGAGCTATAATCGACAAAATACTGAAAATGCATCCACTTAAGAAGATGAATATACTTTCTTTATTCTTCAGATAAGAGAAAATAAAAAGAACTGATAGTCCGAAAATGCCAACAACAGGAACTGTCTGTTCTTTTGTTAAAGTAATAAGTGGTAATATCAACCCAAACAATAATGGGTTGAATTTGCTATTAGGTTTTTTTAAGCTTTTTATAAATAGGTAAAAGCATAACATCAGTGCAAAAACACACGGGATTTCACTATTGTATGCAATGAAATCATTTACATTAAACAATGATATTATCACGGTCAATATTGTAAAAGAAAACAAAGCAACCCTTTTGTTAAACAGAAGAAGTATTGTCTTAAAATAAAAGAATAAAAATAGAGTCCAGAAAATTAATGCAACTACCCTGGTAGCTGAGTAACTTATTTCAGAAGAAAACAACCTTATTAGGGATAAAGGCAATATGGTAAATGTTCTGGTAAACATCCTTGCCTGAAAGTTCTTAAACCAGAATACCGGATCATTAAAAAATGTGATGGCATTGGTTATCCAATCACCCTCATCAGGGTTGCATTCATGTCTTGTAAAATCAGGTAAGCGGACAATCAGCAGAATAATAAAAGTTACAAATAAAAGGATGAGAATTTTCCGTTTATCTAAGGGGATAAGTTCTGTTTTTATATATAAAAAATAGATATAAGATACATAGGCTGCAAGTATTAAACCTGTAAAACCTGTCCAAAAATTATTTACATGATCTCCAAAAAAAGAAAAAAAATTACAGAAAAAATTATGCATCATGAAAGATTATTTTTTGCTGAAGAAAGTAGAAACTGCATTGATAATAAAGTCCTGTTTATCTCTGCTTAACTCAAAATAAAATGGCAACCGTAACAGACAGTTTGTATAATAATCGGTGAAAGGTAATTCAACTAATTCATTTGTTTTTAAAAAGAATTCACTTTTATTCAGGCTTTGATAATGGAAAACTGCCATAATACCAGACTTCTTCAGATGTTCAACCAATTTAGTTCTTTCTTCCAGGTTATTGCATACGATGTAAAACATGTGGGCATTATTGGTTGAGTATGCAGGGATGAAAGGAAGCTTAAAAAATCCTTTTTCAGCTAATGGCAAAAGGGCTTCATAATAAGCAGCCCAAATCTGCTTTCTTTTTTTCTGTATCATTTCCAGATTTTCAAGCTGAGCAAAAAGAAAGGCTGCAATGATTTCAGAGGGTAGGAAAGAGCTACCTATATCCACCCAGCCATATTTGTCAACCTCGCCCCGGAAAAAAGCAGAACGGTTAGTTCCTTTTTCCCAGATTATCTCTGCCCGGTTACTAAACTGTTCATCATTAATGACCAACATTCCACCTTCTCCTGAAATAATATTTTTAGTTTCATGAAATGAGAAGGTTGCTAAATGACCAACAGAACCAAGAGGTTTATTAATTTCATCCCTCCCGGTATAGAAACTATCAACAGCCTGGGCAGCATCTTCTACTACATAAAGGTTATGGCGGTTGGCAATATCTGTTATTATATCCATGTCGCATGCTATACCGGCATAATGAACCGGAATAATAGCTTTCGTTTTTGGTGTAATAAGACTTTCGATGTTGTTTTCATCCAGCCCCGGATGGTCAGACCTGCTGTCTGTAAATACAATTTTAGCTCCTCTTAATACAAAGGCGTTTACTGTTGAAACAAAGGTGAAAGAAGGGGCGATAATTTCATCGCCAGGTTGAATGTTAAGTAGTATTGCCGCCATTTCCAGTGCATCGGTGCATGAGGTGCTGAGCAGACATTTATTAAATCCATAGTGTTCTTTGAAAAACGATTGACATTGTTTTGTAAATCTTCCGTTACCGGAAATGTGTCCGCTCTCTACTGCTTCTTTAATGTAATCGGTTTCTTTACCTGTAAGGTAGGGCTTATTAAACGGAATAGTTGTCATTTATTTATAAATAATACAAGCCTGTTGTATTCCAAACCCCCCACCGGAATAATCTTTTTCAATCCTATAGAAAATCTCATTCAGAGGATTAGTATAGCCGGGATAATCGTCAGCCTTTGTTACCAATTCTCTTAAAAATCTGGACCCCAGATAATATATTGAACTAAAATCAATAATCTCATATCGTAAACCAGCATTAATTAATAATTCTTCTAATTTTTGTTTTTTTAAGTATCTGTTAAAATCATGTTCCACAAGTGGTACTAAATTTTTTAGTGTACGAAGTGAGTTTAGCAATACCAGTGGCTCCCAGAATGCTTCAGACAATACAATAATTCCACCTTTTTTTGTAACCCTTATACATTCCATTATTCCAGTAACCTGTTCTTCCCAGTTTGGTAAATTTATTATCACACGGGTCGTGTAACTTATATCAAAAAAATTATCATCAAAATTAAGATGTCTGACATCACCAACCGAAAATGTAATTTCCTCTCCTATCTTGTTTTTTTTCTTACGCTCTTTTGCATATTCAATCATCTTCTCTGAGAAATCAATTCCATGGATTTTTATTTTATTTTTTTTTAATTGTTCAAATGAGGAGTAACCATTTGCACAGCCAACATCCAAAACATTGTCACCCTCTTTAATATATTTTGAAATATTTTCTACCTCTAAAGAGATAGCGTATTCATCTCCCCATGATGCCCAATGAGATTCTTTATGTTTTTCTGCAGAATTATCCCACGCTTTTTTAATAAAATCAGTCATAATTTCTATATTTTTTGTTTAATTATATATAATGGTCTGTTTTTTACTGTTTCAAAAATTTTACTTAGATATAAGCCAATAATACCAAGAATAAATATTATTAAACCAGACAAAAACCAGATTGAAAAAATCAAACTTGTATAACCACGGATAGGTACGTTATTTACAAAATAGTTGTAAATAAAATAAATAGCTATTAACAGTGAACTTGCTGACAGAATGAAACCCAATTTTATTGTAAGTTTTAAAGGTTTATCCGAATGTGCAAGAATGATATTTAATGCAAGAGCTATTAGTTTACTCCATGTATATGAGGTTGTTCCTTCTTTACGTTCACAATGAATAACATCAATAGTTCCCTTCTTAAATCCTACCCAATTAACCATCATTGGAAAAGCTCTCATAGGTTCATTTATTTTTTTCACTGCATTGATTACTGTTTTATTGTAGATACCAAAATTTGCAATGGTTGCATCCTGCTTAATACCGGATAAATAAGAAAACAATTTGTAAAATATTTTTGAAGAGAATTTCTTTTGAAAACTGTCTTTTCTGAATATTCTTTTTGCTACCACCAGGTCATAGCCGCTAATAGCTTTATTATACATTTTTGAAATTTCTTCAGGTGTATCCTGTAAATCACAATCCATCACAACAATCCATTCTCCTGTTGCATATTCAAGACCTGCAGTAATTGCGTGGTGTTGTCCGAAATTGCGGCTTAATTGTATTCCTTTTACTTTTGGGTTTCTTTTGCAGTTAGCCTCAATTTTTTCCCAACTCTTATCCGGACTTCCATCTTCCACTAAAATAATTTCATAATCGCCTGAAATTTTTTCCAGTTCTGTTTCGAGCCGGTTTACCAGCTCATCAACAATATTCTCAGCCCTGTAAACCGGGCTTACAACTGAGATCAGCGTTGTCATAAGGTTTTACCGGTTTTTGCTTTTATAAATATTCATTTGGTTCATAATACTTTCCGCTTTTCCCTGTTATTGCATGAAGAAAAGCCAGTGATGTGGTTCGTTCTACGTTTTTTAAAAAATAATTTTTCCCGAAGATAATACTTTGAACGAAAGTAATGAAGAGTTTTAGAAAAGAGAATTCTGATCTTATTAAATCAATTCTCTTTTTCCATTGATGATTTAATTGAAAGAAATGCCAGTTCCGGAAGCTGTAATAGATGCCGATGAATTTAAGTTCAGGGCTTTTTTTAAACGAGGCACTTGCATTATGAATTACTATGGCTCCGGGAACCAAGAAGGAAGATATATTATGATCCCTTCTCAGTTTAAAACAGTAGTCAAGTTCCTCTGCATACATAAAGAAACGGGTATCGAGGTAACCATATTTTTTAATGATCTCAGCAGGTATCAGCATATTGGCACCGTTCACATCCCCAACTTCTCTCAAGGTCAATCCTTCTTTTAATTCTGAAATTTTCTTTCCACTGTATTTATTATAGGTTTTAAAATCTATTGTTTTAGAATGGTCAAACTCAAAACCTCCGGCAAAGGAAATGGTTTCGTTATCGGGTTCTAATGAAATACCACCATAGAGATTATTCCCGTATTTAAGGTAAGCCTCCACTAATTTTGCAAGGCAATCTGGTTTCACTTCAGCATCATTATTTACAATCCAGAATAATTCAAATCCTTTATCTTTTCCCCATTCCCAGCCTAACCGGTTGCCGCCTGCATAACCGTGATTTACTTTTGAGGCAATCAGTTCAATACCTGACAATTCTTTTCTTAAAACGAAAAGTGAATTATCAACAGATGCATTGTCAATGACTACAATGGAATAATCCTTATAGTCCTGCTTTTGGATTGATCTAACACAATTTATTGTATCAGCAGCATTATTCCAGTTCAGAACGGAAATCAGAACTTGAGGTTGGCGGTTCACTTTGATAATAATGATTTAATTTTTCTAAACGGATTTAATATATTGTTTCCTAATTTGTAATCGGGAGTATTGTAAATCCATTTGAGTTGTTCTTCGTGCGAAATTTTCATCCGTTGATTTTCATTGTATAAATTCAATGGGTCTGGAAAATGTTCAGCATATAATTTCTGGTGGTTAAGATACAGTTTCCGCAGTTCTTTTTTTATTCTTTCGTTGAAGTCGCGTGTGCGTGTGATTGAGTTTCCCCGAATGCGATAATAAAAATGGGTTTGAGGTAATTTGTAAACCTCTCTTCCAAGTTCGATAATGGAAAGCCAGAAATCCCAGTCTTCATAAAAGTATTCCATTTTGGTGTTCCATCCTCCTATTTTATCATAGTCTTCGCGCCTGCAAAAGGCGGTGCAGAAAATCAGCGAGCGTTTCAACATTTCTTCTATTGAAAAATCCGGAAGTATGTAAGGTCCAGTTTGATCCCCAAAGTATTCGGCATTGCAGTATACAATACCTGCATTTGGGTGTGAATCAATATATTCAACGGCATCTTGCAAATAGCCCGAACTGATTATATCATCGGCATCAAGGGGCAGTATGTATTTGCCTGATGAATTGTTGGTAGCTGTGTTTCTAGCGCCTGGTAAACCAAGATTTACCGATTGAACCACTTTGGTTTTGGGCTTCTTGTAATCAGCAAGTTTTTGATTAGTGAACTCGTCCGTAGAACCATCATTTGCTATTACTATTTCAAAATCAGTAAAGGTTGATGTCAATACAGAATCAACGGTTTCGTCAATAAATGCGCCCATGTTGTAGCAGGGAATGATTACTGAAACTTTAGGCATGTTCAGAATAATTTGACTTTAAATTCATACAGGCATCTTTCCATCAAAAATTTTCTTTTCTCCCAATCTATAACCGGGTGCAATGATAAGGAACATGAATGGAACGTGATAAGCATTTGAAGTCCGTAATTTGCATTGAACTTTGCTATTTCATACCATTTTAGCGCTAAGTATTCATCAAAATAACCGTCATAAATTTCACAACTTTTGTTTTGCCTGATAAGTTTCATTATCCAATTTTTAATCTCCCCTATATGTATCCATTCAAGATTATCATAAGCAAAGCGAATACTTTTATGAAGTTTTAGTTCCTCTGTGGTTGGATTTATTTTCAGGGGTTTAAGTTGAGAAACAATTATTCTGTCAATATATTCGTTTATTTTATCTTCTCTCTTTTTGCTGATGCCCGATTGGTGTTGGCGGTACAATGTAAGTTTTTCACTCAGGTTGCATACTTTATGAGTTTTTGCAAACTGAACAAACAATTGATATTCTTCTGAAGGCGAAAAGCCTTTCACAAGCGGTTTGTATAAAATTTGTTTTCCAAGATTGGTTTTATACATCACGGAAGAATGTACAAAATAATTATTGAAAAGCAGAATAGCCGGAAAATGTTCCGCCTTTGCAAGCAGTTTTGAACTGCCCTCTATTGGAATGCTCTTTTCGTTAATGTATCCAAACCCGGTTCCAACCATTGCATAATCTTGATTTCTTTCAAGAAAATCAACCTGAACGGCTAATTTTTCAGGGAGAAAAACATCATCAGCATCCAGCACTGCAACGTATTTTCCCTGTGAATAATGCAACGCCCGGTTGCGGGTATAAACAATGCCTTCGTTTTGTTCATTATGAAAAACTTTTATACGCGGGTCGTTGAATTTTGAAATTTCAAATGATGTATTATCTGTTGAGCAATCGTTGATAATTATGAGTTCCCAGTTTTGGTAGGTCTGGTCAATAACGCTTTGTATCGCTTCGGCAATATAAGGTTCTGCATTGTATGCAGCCATATTAACGGAAACAAGAATATTATTCTTCATGTTTTTTAAACCAAATGTGCATTTTTAAAAACAATCCCGCTAGTATCAATATTGTTGTCTCTCACCCATTGTCTTGGTTGAACTATTATGCGTTCATTATTTTTATTTAACCAAACTGCCCACCATGCAAAAGTTGAATTGGGAATAATAAAGTTATTACAAGACGACATCAAATATAAACAGTCAGAAAATTTGTAGCCATAATAATCATTTTCTACAATATAGCTATTTTTCAAATTTTTAAATGATTTTTTACACCATTCAAGGTCATCACTAAAAATAAAGAACTTTGAGTTAGGTTTTTTTTTAAGAATATGACGGATGGATTGCTCGTAATATGATAAAGGCATTACTCCCATAAATTCATTTGCATTCTTATTGTGAACCAAATCTGCTCGTCTTATATTTAAAGCAACAGATTCTGATTGCAATATTTCATTTTTAAGGTTAATGAATTTTTCATTATTTGTGTTTTTAAATGAAAAATCATTTATTAGGATTTTATCAATGGCAGAAAAATAATTTGGATGCTGCCAATAGCCTGTTATGTAAACATTTTTTCTGGATTTAAATATATATGGATCATATTTATAAAGCTCGCGTTCATAATATTCATTTTTGTAAAAGAATGGTATTTTGTTTCCATATAACCATTTTATTTTTTGTCTTTCAAAAAAATTATATTCCTTGTTTAAAACAATTTTTAAATCTTCTTTGCTTGCAAAATCAACTTTCAAATTAAAGATGTCTAAAGAATAATCTCTTAAAACTTTCTCAGGATTTGTATTATCCAATAAGCTTGTAATGTCTAATTTTAGCTCGTTACTTTGGAAATGTGATAATGATTTTCCCAACGCATATTGAAACATCTGATTTCCCAATCCGCCTTCCAGTCTTACTATGATCATAATGTAAATAAATATCCCGGATTTATTTTATGCAATAGTAATAAATGTAAATCGAATTATTTACTTTGCAACCGATAAATCCGCTTAATAATATTATCAAGCCTGTTTTTTTTACAATGTTAAATGTCAATTTATTTTTTGGTTTTATTTCTCCGGTGAAGATTAAACTGTCCTGATTACTTATGATAACTTCAATATTATCAGGTTTTGATAAAACCGAAAAAAGCGAATGTGGCATTATTCAGCCATGGAAATATTCGGATTTTAATAAAAGCAGTAACAAAAAAATTATAGCAAGGGGAAGCGGATTAAGCTATTGCAATGCAGGTGCAATTGAAAATGGGATTTGCATTGAAATGAAGAACTTTAACCGGATTCTTGATTTTGATGAAAAGAATGAAACTATTACTGTAGAAACCGGAATACAGATAGGTGACCTCAATAATTTTCTTATAAAAAGAGGCTGGATTATGCCGGTTTTACCCGGCTACCCAACTATTACAACAGGGGGCTGTATAGCTTTTAATGTTCATGGTAAATCACAATATAAAATTGGGACATTTATGGATTGGGTTGACAGCATTACTTTATACCACCCCAGCCACGGTGAAATTAAATGCTCCAGGATGGAGAATGTTGACATCTTCAATCTTACTATCGGAGGGATGGGGTTTACGGGGCTGATCATGGAAGCAAAAATTAAAATAAAAAGGAACGATTGCCAGAACCTTGAGATATTTAAAATTGACTGTGAAAATATTAATCATGCTGTTCAAATTTTCAAAGAAAATGTAGAAAAATATGACTTTGTATATTCATGGAATGACATGAACAGCAAGGGTAAATCATTTGGAAGAGGTATTGTGTATCTTGAAAAGTTGGTAAGTGGTAAAACATACAAGGATATTAATTACAAAAATAAACTTAATTACGCATCTGATTTTCCAGGTGTTTTGAACAATCTCACTATACCATTAATGTGTTCAACATATTTTTACAGTGAGAAAATAAAGACGAAAAGAAGCATTATTGGTCTTCAGCGAGGGAGTTTCCCGATTTACGGGAAAGAAGTGTATTATTATTTATTCGGAAAAAATGGTTTCAGAGAATACCAGGTTTTATTTCCATTTGAAAGCTGGGAAAATGCAGTTAAAGAAATTCAATCAGCGATAACCAGGATTAATATTTCTGTTTCATTAGGCTCTTTAAAATTATTCCAGGGAAAGTCTCATAATATAAGTTTTACAGGGAATGGGGTTTGCCTTGCTATTGATGTTAAGGCAACACAAAAATCGTTACAATTTTTTAAAGAGTTAGACAGAATCACTTTAGAAAATAAGGGTACCATAAATTTATCAAAAGATAGCAGGGCGGATTCTGATTTTGTATCAAAAATATTTCCGGCTTATAATTCTTTTAAACAAAACCTGTTTTCATTTGATCCTGAAAAAATATTTTATTCCGACTTGAGAAATCGTTTGAATTTGTAAAATGAAAGAATGTGCTGTAATAGTTGGAGCAAGTTCAGGGCTGGGTAGAGCTCTTGCAGAACATATAAGTGAAAAAGGTGTTGATCTTATATTAATTGCCAGGGAGGCAAGAGATCTTCATGCTGTTGCAAATAATATAAAAATAAGATATGATGTGAATGTAGTTACTTTCGCCCTTGATATTGCATCATTAGATAATATAAAAGCTAAAGATTTTGTTGATGGTTGCTGTAAAAAAGTAACAATAATTAACCAGGTATATTTTACTGCGGGTATGGTCAGTGAAAGAGATAATACAATATTTAGTGGGGAAGTTTTAAAAACCATTATGGAAACAAATTTTTCAGGTATCGCTCTCCTTGCAACATATTTTTCAGAGTATCTTCAGCATAAAAAATCCACACTGGCTGTTATTTCCTCCATTGCTGCCATACGACCCAGAAGCATGAATATTGCTTATTCTTCGTCAAAGATCGCAATGGAATATTTTATAAAAGGTTTGCAGCACAATTATGAAGAATCATTAATTAATTTTCAGATATACAGGGTTGGCTATATGGATACTCAAATGAGTTTTGGAAAAAAACTTTTATTTCCTGTTGCTTCAGTAGATAAAGTAGCTGCCTGTATATTTAAAAACAGATGTCGCAGGAAAACAACATTCTATTACCCCGGGTTTTGGATTTTTATTGCAATTATTATAAAATTATTACCTTGGTTTGTTTATAAAAAATTAAAATTCTGATTTCTTAAATGAGCTCAACAGAAATAAAGAAACCGAACATCAGTATTTTTTTTCCGGTCTATAATGATGAAAGAACGGTTAAGAAAGTAACTGAAAAGGCTATTCATTTATGTAATGACCTTGCAAATGAGTTTGAAATAATAATAATAAATGATTGTAGCCCTGACAGGTCTGGTGAAATAGCAAATGATTTGGCTAAAGAATTTCCATTTATTAAAGTTGTGCATCACCCGAAAAATCTTGGTTACGGGGCAGCAATAAAATCTGGCTTTACCAATTCTAAATATGAATGGATTTGCTTTACTGACGGGGATGACGAATATGATATAGAGGACTTCCGTAAACTTCTTAAATTGAGGAGCTATTATGACCTGATCATTACCTTCCGATACAAAAAAATTTATTCAAGCAAACGTGTTTTTATATCATACATTTATAATTCGGTATTGAGATGGTTGTTTAGAACAAATTACAGGGATATCAGTACCGGTTTGAGGTTGGTAAATAAAGCTGTAATTGAAGATATTGTTTTGAATACTGATAGCCCTTTCATAGGGGCTGAGCTAACCATAAAAACAATGCTTAAAGGTTACAGGGTTGGCGAAGTTGGAATCCAAACTTTTCCCAGAGAATTCGGGAAAGGAGGATCAACAAGTTTCAGAAATATTGTGAAAACAATAAAGGACATGCAGAAAATTTACAGTGAAATTTTTTCTGATCATTATGATTTACCGAAATACAGAGGAAGAAAATAATATCCTAAAAGAATATGGAATTAGCAGATTTATACGACCGATTAATTCATTCAATCTCCGGTTTTACGAAAAGTTCCAACTGGAAAATTAAGCTCGTTCTCATTTGCACTTTACTTTCGTTGCTATTAGCAACGCCAGCATATCATTATTTACCAACTGCTATGCAAGACGAAAATTGGATAGCATTTAAGGAAAAGGTCAATCATCCTCTTACAATGTCCACTTTTAATGAAAATTCTCATGCAGCAAAAAAAGTTTTCAGACTTACGGTTCCTTTTATTGCAAAGATCACCTTTCTAAATAATTGGGGAGTTTTCATATTACAGTTTGTTGTAAATCTGCTCTTTCTTTTTTTTGCAGCAAAATTGTCAGAAAGAATCACCGGAGATAAAATATCTGCAGTTTTTCTGACGATTGGATTAACCTTTATTTATGCAGGACATGCAGGTTTTACTGATATTAATACCTGGTTCGATAATTTTGCATTTTTCTTTCTTTTATTCTCAATGTTGGTAAATCGTTTTCTATTAGTTTTCATTTTTATACAGTTAGCTTGCTGGACAGATGAAAGAGCCTTTTTTGCCAGCAGTTTAGTATTTATTTTCTTAAAAATTAGTGAATTAACAGACAAGGATTTCTCTTCGAAATCCTTGTTGAAGATAGCTGCTAATTCTTCCGCTGTAATTCTTTCATTACTCATTTATATAGTGGGGCGATTACTTCTGATGCATTTTTGTGGCTTAAGAACACCTACCGGCTCAATAGGTTTAGAAGTCTTGTTCAACCAAACCCAATTTTATGGTATGGGAATATGGACCGCACTGGAAGGATTTTGGATAGTTATAATTCTTGCGCTTATTCTTCTTTACAATAAAAAACAATATTTTTTGCTACTGATAATTTTTCTTTCCACTTCGGTCAGCTTATTAATATCATTCATGGTTTTTGATGTAACCAGAAGCAGTTCTTATATTTTTCCGATTATTTTTATTTCAATAGCACTGCTTAAAAACTATCTTTCAAAAGAAAGTATGCGCAAACTTTTATTAATCAGTGCGGTTGTCTGTTTTCTGTTCCCTGCCTATTATATAATAACAGATGTTTATCCTTATACTCTTTGGTATAAGCCAATATTTGTAAGAGTTATTGACTTGCTTAGAATGAAATTTATCCTGTAATTACTATAAGGTCACTTCTTTGCTTTAATAATAAAATTATCAGAATAAATGTGATCCATTAAAATTTCAAAGCCGTTTAGTTCTGCACACTTAATTATTGCTGATGTGTCTTCAAAATGGTTGGTGTGATCATCACCTCCTACTGCGTGTTTGCGGTAATACCAGTAGCGGGTAAACCGTTCAAAGATGGAATCGGTAAATATTTTTTTATATAAAGGAGTGTATTGCGAACGCTGAACTTTGGGCCTGTCTAAGTGGCTGCAAATAACTAATAAGCCTCCCGGCTTTAAGATCCTGTAGGCTTCGCTGATGAATTTCTTATAATCTGCATAATGGTCAATGGCTGATAAGGATAATACCACGTCAGCCAATTCATTTTTCAACGGCAAAAATTCGGCATGAGCTAAAATATGTTTCATTTTCAGCTTAGATAATTTTGGAAAGATTCGGATAAACTGGTCGTGCAGTTTCCTGAGATTTGGGTCCAATAAATAATAATCAATAGTTTCGGGATGGCTGAACAGGGTGCACAATGCATGCCCTGTTCCGCCACCTGCATCCACCACCTTTACATTTTTCAGTTCATTAAGACCTGAATATTCCGCAATATAATTTATGCCGGGCATACTGTTGACAAGTGTATAAACAGAAAGGGATCTGTGGTAATTCAGAAATTGTTCATTTAACTTCATCCACTCAGTATCGTTTTCGGTTGCCGATGATTTCATATTGATCACCTGTTCAGAAACCGGGATGATCTTTTTACTTTCATTGCAAACTATTTTCCCGTTCTCAATTGAAAGCCCTTTGTTTCCAAAAGGAGAAAGCAATTCGTCAAGGTATTCTTCAGGTGAATAGCGTACCTGGTCAAAGAGTTGGGCAGGCTCATAAATGTTTCGTTCTTTTGCTGCCAGGGCTGACTGAAGGGATAGAAAGTTTGTGTTCATGTTCCTTTGTTAATTATTTCCAATAGTCTGCAAATCCTTTTTTATAAATAAAAATATCTTCGGCATCGGTAGATGTTGCATTGTATTTTTCAGGAAGAGTTGCTATTTCTTTACGGTCTTTTTTAAACCAGAACCACATTCTGGATTTTACATGATATAGAGAGGATTCAAATTTCATTCTGTCAAAAATCAGTTGCATTGATTTGTTAGAGTAAAAAGCAGTATGAACAGCCAACAGGTAAAACCATTCCGGGTCGGGATCAATATTTTCTTTCACTAATGTGTGAAGAATAAAAATTCCGTCATCTGTAAATAGATTATTAATTTCTTCAATGGGTGTGTAATCTCTAATATGCTCTAAAACCGAAGTGTTGATAAGGGTATTGAACTTTGAGTTTTTGAGATCCTGTTCCGATAAATATTCAGCATTTGTATTCATCATATACTTATCATACTTGAGTATTCCGGTGTAGCCTTTCTTTTTTATAAGGTCAACTAAGTGTCCGTCACCACAGCCGTAGTCAACACCTTTTTTGTTCAGATTGATAATTCCTTCGTGATGGAGTTTAGAAAGAACTTCTGTCTGGTCATTGAGTCTGTCAAGCCATTTATGATCGTCATTATTAAATTCGCTTCCCATAAATACACTGTGGTATTCCACATTTAGTTTTTCCCACTCGGCTAATGACATTTCCAAATGCGTTTTAGAGGCAACAAAACCGCAGTTCTCACATTTTGAGTATTCAACCCTGGTAAGATTAAATACATTGAAATCTTTAAAGAAATAGGGATGCATATCACCATTGCAAACAAAACACTTCATAAATTTAATAAAAGAGTTAAAGGGTAAAAAAAATAAAAGGGACGAAATTATGATTTTTTTGCAAATTACTTAAAGCATTTTGGAAACTTTGACCAGATTAAATAAATATGACATATCAGGTTTTTACTTCCCGGAAAAGTAAGGTAGGCGATTCGATACAAAATAAAATAAATTCCTTAACAGACCTTGGTTTCTTCTGCCTAATGTATAAGCAATAATAATTATACTCAATTGTATGAAAATAATAACCTATCCATTTTTTATTGTTTTTATCATGTTGAATTAACTGGTATAATAGGTATTGCAATTGTATATAAACCAGGTTCCTGAACTGATAATTGGTATGTTTATTATATTCTTTGAAAATTCCGAGTAGTGTTAGTATAACTTTATGATTTGCAAAATGTGTGCTTTGCATAAGACTTGTAGAATTTACCCTGTATGCTCCCAGTATCTCGTTTAAAAAGAAAATCTTTCCATGAAAAGCTGCGAGTAAAGCCAGGGACCAATCACCCAATTTGAATTTAGTAAACCATCCAGGTAAATTTCCTAAAGCCTGTTTCCTGTAAATAACAGAAGATGTCATTATTATCCAACCTGTGGTTGGCAGAGCGATTGCATCTTCAATTTCCAAACAATTTTTTTTTACGTTCAGAGGAAAAATACAATTTTCAGTACTGTTTAAGGTAAGATAATGAACGGGATGAAAACAGGCAGAAAAATCAGAATTGTTTTCAAGAAAATCAATCTGTTTCTGAAGTTTTAAATGGCTGGTCCAATAATCATCCCCATCTAACATTGCAAGATATTTTGCATTGCAGGATTGGTAGGCGGTATAAAAATTTTTTACTGCACCTAAGTTTTTTTTATGAAAAATCAGTTCAATTTTATCGGGATATTTCAGTTTGTAGTCAGAACAAACTTTTTGGGTTTTATCTGTTGAGTGATCATCAGCAATGACAATTCTATACCTGAAGACGGTTTCCTGCATTAACACACTTTCAATAGCTTCTGCAATATAATTCTCTTGGTTATAGGTAAGAATTAAGATGTTGACCAAAGGAGGAGACTCTGTGATTTTGTTATTGTTAATTTCCTTAGTCACGTTGAGTGTCAGATGATATTTAATTAAAAAATTCTTTTAAATATTTTGGTATTCCTTGAAGAAGAAATCATCCTGTCGGGCAGGTTATCGTGCACATAAGTAAGAGCATCAATCAGGTTTTCTTTTCCTACGGTAACACCCTGGTGAATAAAAGCATTAGCGCCAACCAAGGTGCTTTCTCCTATTTTTACATTTCCACTAATTCGTGCACCGGGCAAAACAACTACGTTTTCTTCAAGTTCAGAATCATGACCTATAGTTGCATTCAGGTTAATACTGCAATGATTTTTTATTATTGCATTTGTTGATATAGTCGCATTGGCACCAATATAGCATCCGGCACCTATTTTTGCAGATTTTGCAATGTAGGCAGCAGGACTAATAATTGAAACAGGAATAAAATTTGAATACTGGCTCATAGCTTCGGCACACTTTTTCCGTTGTTTTGAATCGGAGAATCCGATTATGTAATTGATAATATAGTCGGGTTGATTTATTATATTCTCAAGTTTATTATCACTTATAAATGTTTCGTTAAATAAAACCATTTTCACCTGATCAAATTTATCATGGAAGTGAGTACTTACAATTTCGAAAATCTCCAACCCTGTGCTTATTTTTCCGAATATAAATAATTTATTTCGCTTCATAATAGCTATCAGTTGTTTTTTGATACGATGATTGATGCGATTCTTTCAACATCCATTTCATGCAGGTCATGAAAAAGAGGAAGGCAAAGCACTCTTTGAGAAATGTCTTCAGAAACAGGGGATTGTTGATTTCCTGTATAATTCAGTTTATTGAGAGATGGGTAGAAATATCTGCGCGGAAAAATGCCTGCTTTATTTAATTTTTCAACTACAACTAATAGATCATCTTCCGATTTGAAAAGAACCGGATAATAAGAAAAATTATATTCTGTATTTTCTGTAAGTACAGGGCTCTCTAATCCGGATCCGACAAGCAATTGTCCATACAATTGTGATAACTTTTTTCTTGTAAAAATTAATTCCGGAACTTTTGGAAGTACACATAACCCCATTGCAGCATTAAATTCAGATATTTTACCATTTATACCTACTCCGTCAAATGCTTCCGGTCCGTTATGTCCGAAATTTCTCATGTATGCAATTTTGTATGCCAGTTCATCATCATTAGTAATTATGGCTCCGCCTTCAATGGTGTGGAATAGTTTGGTAGCATGAAAACTTAGGGTTGAAATATCACCATAATTCAATATGGAGGTTCCTTTGTACCGCACGCCAAAAGCATGAGCAGCATCGTAAATCACTTTTAAATTTTTTTCTCTTGCTATGGAAGCAATAGCTTCTGTGTTGCATGGATTTCCATAAACATGCGTTGCAATAATCCCGGAAGTGTTTGCAGTTATTTTATTCTTTATTTCTTCGGGGCTGATGCATAAAGTTTTCGAATCAATATCGGCAAAAACAGGTTTGCAGTTTTCCCAGGCAATGGCACTGGTAGTGGCAACATAGGAAAATGGTGTTGTTATAATTTCATTTTTTAGACCTAATGCTTTTATGGCAATTTGTAAAGCAATAGTTCCATTGTTCACCATGAAAAGATGCTTTACCCCCAAGTAAATTTTCAGTTTTTCTTCCAGTTCCTGCAAAAGAGGACCGTTATTGGTCAGGTGTCTCCGCTCCCATATTCCTTGCAGGTATGCAGTATATTCTTCCAATGGTGGAAGGTATGTTTTGGTAACATTAATTTGCTGCATTGATTTGTTCAGTTGTAAATGATAAAAATGTGGGACGAATTACGCCTTGCCATTTTGCAAAATAACTTAAATCATCCTGGCGGGCATCGGTAATATCAAAAGCAAGACATTCAGGCAGCGAAAATAAAAGTTTTGGTCCGTTCGCATCCAGGATATTAAAGTTGATATAATAACTTCCATCATTTAAGAAGTTTGCCGGTATGTGAAGTGTGCTTTTCATTAGTCCGTTTTTAATGGATTTTATTTCTGAACCAATATCAAACAGGCACAAACCTTCCTGTGAACAGAAATGCAAACTGGTATATACTTTGTCCGAAACCGCATAATTATTGTAAAATTCAATGCTTATTTCAAGCGGAGTTTTTACATCAAAATTTTCAAGCGCATGATTGTTGGCTGCACGCACTTCCACTTTTTTTACTTTTACAAAATCATTTCCGGGAGCATTTTTTTGTTCCCATTCCTGTTTGAAAATCTGTTTTGCTTCGCTTGATAAATAACTATCTACTACTCGTTCCACTTCATCAGTCATGGCGATTTTGCCATTTCGCAACAGCAAAGCTTTCTTGCAGAGTTTCCTAACGGAAGCCATATTGTGGCTTACAAACAATACAGTTCTCCCTCCTCCTGAACTGATGTCCTGCATTTTGCCGATTGCTTTTTTCTGAAACTCTGCATCTCCTACTGCCAGCACCTCATCCACAATCAATATTTCAGGTTCAAGATGGGCAGCAACTGCAAAGCCCAGCCTTACAGTCATTCCTGATGAGTAGCGTTTTACAGGTGTATCCACATACCGTTCTACTCCTGCAAAGTCAACTATTTCATCAAATTTGGATTTTATTTCTGCTTTCGTCATTCCAAGCACAGCGCCATTGAGATAAATGTTTTCGCGTCCTGTCAGCTCTCCGTGAAAACCTGTTCCCACTTCCAGCAGACTGGCAATTCTGCCTTTGTATTTTACCGAACCTTCAGTAGGCGAAGTTATTTTTGAAAGTATCTTAAGCAGTGTTGATTTCCCTGCACCGTTTTTTCCGATTACACCCCAAATCTCACCGCGTTTAACTTCAAAGTTAATGTCTTTCAGCGCCCATACATATTCGCTGTTGCCTTTTATTTCGCGATCATTGGTTTCTGCAATTAATTCAGCCTCGCTTTTTTTAC
>Ga0172371_10004717_pt1 | contig 20485 bp, 14 predicted proteins | sample Lak12m_FD_114543 | JGI IMG/M metagenome (GOLD analysis project Ga0172371, IMG submission 114543) | Freshwater microbial communities from Kabuno Bay, South-Kivu, Congo - kab_022012_12m | ecosystem: Environmental > Aquatic > Freshwater > Lake | place: Democratic Republic of the Congo: South-Kivu... | reverse complement strand
GCATCTGGAACCTACACAAGTAAAATATATGATTTTGGTGTAGATACAAATGTTTCTTCTTTTAAGTGGAGCGAGGATTTGAATTATGATCAGCCTTTGCCAGATGCTATGCAAGAGTCAGATATAAACATGTCCGGAAATGTTTTGTTGTTGCACTTTGAAGATCAGCAATATGACGATACTTTTTCTTCATCAGAAATAGATACAAACAAATGGACATTGAGTTATACAAACTGTACAGGCTGTATTGCTACAATAATTGGCGGAAAACTGAATATGTTTATTGAATCAGATAATAGTTCAAGTAGTTATAAAGTTACATTAACATCAAACTTAGTCTCTGTCACAAAACCATTAGTTGATTTTGATGTTGCTGGTTCTGTAGGTGTACCTACAACAGGCTTAACAGGTGACTTTAGAGTAACGTTGTTTGTTGGGCAAGGTAGTTCATATGTATTAACAGGTTTTAAAGATTTTGGAGTAACCTACCCATATATGTGGTCTAAAATTATACAGGGGTCAGATTATAATGAAGATATTACGGAACGGTCTGCAGCAACATATGTAGTTAGAAATAAGAGGTTAAATAATACAACAACTACGTCTTATTATGGCAGTCCAACACAGATTTTATCGTATCGCTCTTTAACTGCTGATATCCCTCGCCTCGCTTTAGATGCAGGAGATTATTCAAATAATGTAAACAAAGATTTCAATGCAATATTTGATAATTTTACAATACATGTAGGTGAAAGAGTTTATGATTCTTCAGGCAACGACAATAATGGAATTATTTATTATCCAAGTTGGACAACAGGAAAGTTTTCAAATGCACTTGATTATATTGGCAATGGATATGTTAAGATCTCAAATGCATCTGAGTTAAATCCTTCTAATGGACAAATAACTATTTGTGCGTGGGTTAATGATGATAATTCAACAGGAAACAGAACAATAATTTCAAAACACAACTCAGGTGGCTATAAGCTTTACATTCTTAACGGGGTTTTGTATTTCTCAGAACGTAATGGCTCAAATACGGATAATAATGCAACAGTTGCATTTACAGACACAACAAATTGGCATTTGGTTTGTGGCTCGCGAGATGATTCAAATGTAAATGTTTATTTGGATGGAGTTAAAACACAGGGTCAGGCAATAACAGGTCACACAACAAATTCATCATCACTTTACTTAGGTGCAACTGATGGCAATTCAAATTATTTTGATGGGAAAATAGATGAGGTTTCTATATGGAGCCGCGCATTGTCTGAATCTGAAATTCAAAACATATACAGAAAAGGCATAGCAAATCTGAAATTTCAGATGCGTTCTTGTAATTCTTATGATTGTTCAGATGATAGTTTTGTTGGGCCATCAAATACCACTTCGGATTATTTCACAGACGGAAATCGCGATTATAATATAGATTCATATGATATGAATAGAGGGAGATATTTCCAGTATAAAGCATATTTCTCAACAGATGATACAAACGCATTAAAATTAAATACACCTACATTATACGATGTTAACTTTTCATATCCTAATGCAGAGCCTGATGTTAATTTTAGCACAGTTGACGGCTATACTCAAGACTCATTTCCGATATTTTCATACCCTATAGATGGCAATCTGACAATTGACTTTAATGTAATTGATCCAAACAATGACCGGCTTACTGCAACAATCACATATGATAGAACAGGTTCTGTTACAGAAAGCGGGACACTTGCTTCTGATCTGAACCTTGATTTGTATTGTGATGATACAAATTATTCTGATATAACTACATGTCATTATGATTGGGATATTCATGGTGTTGAGTTTGATGATTATACCTTACATATTTCTGTATATGATGGAACAGATACATCAACAGATGATTTAAATACATTTACAATAAGAAGTCTTTATTGTATATATACCAGCTACGGATATAACTGTAATATTTACAAATGGAATGACAAATTTTATTTAGATACAACTTGGTATGATAATAATCTGTATTATAACTACGGGACATACGACAGCAATATTTTTGATTTTGTTGTTGATACAAATGTGTATGCATTTAGCTGGCAGGAAGATTACGATTATAATCAAGGATTTCCCGATTATGGATTGTCAGATGCAGATCTGAATATGTCTGGAAACGTTTTATTAATGCATTTTGATGACCAACAATATGATGATGATTTTTCTTCATCAGAAATAGATACAAACAAATGGTCTGTTAATTATTATAATTGTACAGGCTGTAATGCAGAAATAATTGATGGCAAATTAAATATGTTTATTTCTGTTGCAAATTCAATCGCCCCTAACAATGTATATCTGAAATCAAGATTATTTTCTTCATCTAATCCTATGACTGATTATGATGTCAATGTTGATATTGACGTATTGACATCAAGTTTAGGGGGAGATTTCAGAGCAGTGTTATGGTCTCGTACAGGCAGTGATGCATATGTAACATCTGGTTTTAAGCAGTTTGGCATCACATATCCTGTCAGATGGTCTAAACTCAAATGGGGAATAAGCTCATATACAGAAGATAACACAGAAAGTTCATCAACCTCTGTTTCTATAAGAAATCAAAGATTGAACAATACAACAACATCTTATTATTATAATTCTGGATGGAATTCAATTATTTCTACAGGATTAATGAGTGAGAATCTGACAGAACTTGTTTTAGATGCAGGAGATTATTCTGATGATGTAAATTCAGATTTTAATATAACATTTGATAACTTTGATGTACTTGTAGGAGAAAGAGCAAGCGATACTTCTGGCAACGATAATAACGGAACAATTTATTATGCAACATGGGCAGATGGACGGTTTTCAAATGCATTAAATTACAATGGTTCAACAGATTATGTTAAAGTTGCAAATGCATCAGCATTAAATCCTTCTAATGGAAAAATAACTATTTGTGCGTGGATTAAAGCAGATTCTACATCAGGCACAAAAACAATATTGTCAAAATATAATACTGGTGGATACAAGCTTTATATTGCAAGTAATAATATTTATTTTGCAGAATCTGATGGTTCAGCAACAGAGAAATCAGCCAGTGCAGAATTTACAAATACAAGTAGATGGCATTTTGTATGTGGTCTGAGAGATGATTCAAATATAATTCTTTATTTAGATGGCAACCAGTATACTGGTGATGCCATAACAGGCCATACAACAGATTCAAATACACTTTATATTGGTGCAGAAGACGGGAATTCTTATTATTATGACGGATTAATTGATGAAATTGCAATATGGGACAGAGCGTTGACTGCTGAAGAACTGAAAATTATTTACTCACGTTTTGTTGGAGAGGTTACATTCCAGGTAAGAACTTGTGCGTTATCTGATTGTTCTGATTCTGATTTTGTGGGTCCAGATAACACATCTAATAGTTATTATAGTGACCGCAACACAACATATTCTCTTGATTTAACATTTCATAGATACTTCCAATATAAAGCGCATATGTATCTTTTAGATCCAACTAAATCTGAAACATATCCACCTGTTTTTTATGATGTGAATTACAGCTATGTAAATGCACCTCCAGATATAAATCTTGTTTCTGTTGATGGTTATGATTTCTTATCAGAACAGAGACTTGCATATCTGATTGACGGGAATTTAACAATTGATTTTAATGTATTAGAGCCGAACAATGACAGGTTAACATTTGATCTTAATTATTCTACATCTGGAACAGTAGGAACAGGTATGGCAATTGCAACAGATCTTAATTTAGATTTGATCTGTGATGACAGTAACTATGCAGATATAACGTCGTGTAGCTATGATTGGAATATTGCAAGTGTTGCAGATGGAAATTATTATCTAATTGGATTAATAGATGATGGAACAGATGCTGCATCTGATGTTTCATCAAATAAGGTTGATATTTTCACTGCACATTATGATATAAATACACAATCACTTTCTACAAATACCACATTTATTTATGGCGATGATGTTGATATTAATTTAACTTACAAAAATATAGGCGATATGAATATCACTGCAGATTATGACATAAATATTTATGCAGAGGTCTTGGATGGCACTCTTGACATAAATTATACTACAATTTCAGATGACTTGCTTACTGATGTAACTTCACAATACTCTTATATGTGGCAGATTCCAGATTCTGTTTTAGGTCAAGATATTAATATTGTTGCAGATGTAAATTATACAAGTGATTATAATACAGCCAATAACATGATTAGACAAAGCAAACACATTTATTACAGGGATTTAAATGCAATATCTGTTGTCTTGTCAAATTATGCCCCAGAGCTGCATAGCGCAGTTGACATTAATGTTTTATTAATTAATGAAGGAGATTATGATAGTAATAATTCTACAATATATTTGTATTTGTATGAAAACCTGAATCACGACAACAGCATTTTGTTTTCTCAAGATATAAATGTATTGGCAAATTCTGAAAATACAATCTCTTTTAGTTGGTCCGATGTAAATATAGAAGGACCTATTGATTTCAATTTTTATGTTATTCCGACACAAACAGATTATAATACAACAAATAACTATTATTATGCAGATTCATTAATAACTTCAGACTATGTAGATTTGAATGCACAGTTAGTTTCGTTTAATCCCGCAGATTTAGTTTATGGAGATACAGCAGATATAAATTTTGCATATGCAAATGCAGGAACAAGAGCAACAGCTTTATCTTATGACATAAACATATATGCAGAAACAGAATTAGGCACTTTAGATATAAATGCAATTACTTTGGATGACGTTTTATCTGCATCAGAAAGCGCAGATTATGTTCAGGCGTGGGCAATTCCAATAAGTTTAGTAGGTCAAGACATAAATATTGTTGCAGATATTAATTATGCAACAGATTATAACACACAGAATAACACATATCGTGTACAAAAAACAGTTTATTATAGAGATGTAAATGTTTCTGATGTTTCTCTTAGTGCAAGCGAAATCAATTATGGTGAAGCTCTTGATGCGAATATACTTTTGTACAATTCAGGAACCTATGATAGTAATAATGCGCACATTTATCTGGACTTTATGAAACATGGCGCTCATGATATAAATGTTAGCTATCTGTTTGACAATCAAAATATACTTACAGGCAGCAGCCTTCTTATTCAGAATACATGGGATGTTAATATTGATGGTAATGTAGATGTAAATGTGTATGTAGTTCCAACAGAAACAGATTACAATACCGAGAACCAGATTATTTACTTAGAAAATGTTCTTTATGTAAGGTCACTTGATTTGAATTTAGATTCAATAGATTTCAATACAGCCGCTCTTGTTTATGGCGAATCTGTTTTGATAACTGCAAATTATACCAACATAGGGTTTTCGACAGCAACAGATTATAATGTTGATTTTAAGATAAATGATGTTTTGGCAGGTAATTATAATAGACCTGAAGGTCTTGCAGTAAGTGATTCTAACTCTCAAACACACGTTTGGGATTTGAATGTTTTAGGTACAAATGATGTCAATGTATGTCTTTATTCTGTATTGGTAGACTATAACATGTCAAATAATTGTATATTGTCTTCCAAAATAGTTTACTATAGAGACGTTGTTGCAGTTGATGTTAATTTTAACAGTCCTTCAAATCCTGGCTATGGTGACACAGTAAATATAGATGTTAATTTGAGAAATATAGGAAATTATGACAGCAATAATGCATCTGTTTATCTGTATCTATATCCGACATCAGATCCAACAACAATCTCAGCAATATTAAACTTAGGTACAGTAAACCTATTGGCGGATTCGTATACGACAGCAGGCACAACCTGGGATGCAAATATTGTCGGCAGTGTTGATTATAATTTAATTGTTGTTCCTGCATCATCAGATTATAACGGTGCCAATGATTATACTTATAGTGCATCAGCTTTGTTTGTAGATTACGTTGACTTGACACCAACAAGAATTTATCTGGATACAAATATATCTGAATTAATATCAACAATATATTGTGATATAAACAACATAGGCACAATTAATGCATCTGACTATAATGTTTTATTTTATGTAAATGACATTATATCTGCGCAATTTGAGTCCTCTGCATTAAATGCATCTGATTCTAATATATATGATTTTAACTGGAGTCCTATTGCAGGAGATTATAATTTAAGATGCGATGTCAATTACAGTTTAACAGATTCAAATATGTCGAATAATTCAATTACCTTGGAATCAGAAGTTGTTAATATAGATTTGAATTCATATTTGACTTACGGGGATTTTAATGCAGGAGATACAGTTGATGTGAATTGTATTGCTACAAATATAAGCTCAGACACAGCAACAAATGATTATAATATTTTATTTTATCATAATTCTGTTTTAGTTGATTCTAATACAGTAACAGATAATCTTAGCCCTGGTGCATCAAATATATTATCATATTCGTTCTTTAGTACATATGCTGGAGATCATAATTTAGAATGCGATATAGAATACGCCGGTACTGATGCAAACATAGTCAATAATTACTATGAAGTTACTGCAATTTCTGGTGCGGTTACAAATGTAGATTTAACAGTTACAGATATTAATTCAGGAGCATTATACTCAGGTACAAATTCAGATATAAATTGTATTATTTATAATGTTGGTAGTATAGCAACAGAATTAGATTATAATATATTATTCTATGTTGATGCATCTTTAAATCAGTATTCTATACAGTCTGCTGTTTTAGATGTAAATGAGTCAAGTAATGTTACTTTTTCTTTCACACCAACATCTTCTGGTCATAGTTTTATGTGTTTAGCAAATTACACATTACCTGACAAGAACTTTGATAATAATTCATATTCTGAGTATATTGCTGTTTCAACAGATAATGAGGATAATGGAGATGGAACTTGTACTGGAAACTGTCATGGTCCGACAGTAGATATAATCTCGCCATTAAATGATGCAGAAGTTGGCACAAAATTTACTATATTATATAATGCAGATGATAGTGATGGTGATTCTTTAGTTTTTGATGTATATATTGATGATGACTTAGTATGTTCTGCAATAACTGAAACAAAATGTGATGCTGAAGATGTTAGTGAAGGAACACACAAAATAAAAGTAACTGCGGATGACGGAAAGTTTACAGACTCAAGTATAGTTTCTGTTATTGTTAAATCATTGGATTTTGCACTATCTTTTACGTCTCCTGAATTTGTTGATTATGAACATGATAATGAGTTTGTAGTTAAGATAGTAAAAACAGGAACCAGAACAGTGCCATATATAACCATAATTGGTGGTATTGAAAAAGATGGCATAGAGGATGAGATTATTAGTTTTGTTATATCTGGAAGCGAGTTTTCTGCATCAAATACTCTGATAAAAAATATAAATTTTGATGTCAGTAATGTTGATAATATTGTAAAATATGTTTCTAATGGTAAAATAAATGTGTTCTTTGAGATGGCAGAAGATGACGACAATCCATCAAACAATTATTCAGATAACGAATTAGAATTAAAATATTCGGAGATTAAAATAAGTGGATTTAAGTTTTATAAAAATGGTGCATTTAATGGGTATATTGAGGATTCTGAGATTGTAAAAATAAATCCAAATTCTATGAGTAGCGTTGGTGCAGATGTTAACTACATTATGCTAAACACAGGTTCAGATTCTGAGACGTTTAAGTTAACAATGTCTTGTGATAATTACTCTGATGAAGATTCTGAGACATCAACAAATTCAAATTCCAATTATAAAAATGTTGCGTTGTCAGCTTCTGATTTAGATTATAGCCTGCTTTTCAGCGATGCAAATGTTACTGATTGTGAATTAGTTTTGTATCATAATACTGATGAACTGCAAAATGTTTCCTTTTCATTTGTTTTAATGAGTTCTCAGGAAATACTTGACGAGCAGGAAAAGTTGGAAGATGAAAAAGAAAAGAAGGGTGAAATAGGCTCTTTTGGAATAAAATATATTAAAAATTTGAACTTAAATGGATATCAAAGAGTGTTTGCATATGATGATGAAAAACAGGCATTGAAAAATGTGTTTGTAAATATTTATAATGGCGATGTAAATCTCTTTGGTTACACAGATGAGAATGGAATAGCTGAATTTTTAATCTCAGAATTGGGCACATATAAAATATCTGCTAAATATAATGATTTAGATGTATTTGCAGAGTTCTCTGTATTTGATGGATACGTTGTCTCTGAATCTGACTTTACAGATTTAGTTAGTGTGCCATCAGGATATTTCCAGTTCTCAAAAATGGAAAAGGTTGCAACGATTATTATACTCTCTGTGTTTTTAATTCTTGGATTAGGATTGTTATTGTGGTGGTTTGTTTTTAGAAAAAAGAAAAAAGAATTATTAAGTGTTTACAGAAATAAATAATAGACAAATAAAGACTTGATTCTTATTATAGCTATGTAGACGGAAAATCCTTCAATTATTAATTAAATAATATTGTGATTTGAAAGAGTATAAAACAACAAATTATGTAGCACATTTAAAAATAACTTAGAGAAGATTTATATACTACTTGTTGTCAGAATATAGTAAGGTTTTTAAGACTTGCCTAAATTCCGGGGTTTTGAAATGCTAATTTTGAATGTTTTTTATGTTTCAAGTAACAAGGTGATGTACTATGTCAAAAAGAATTTGTCCTGAATGTGGATCTGGTCTTTTTACAAAAGATAAAGAAAAAGGAGAACTTGTTTGTAAAGAATGCGGACATGTAATTGAAGATGAACAAATGGACTTGTCAAAAGAATGGCGTACATTTGATTCTGATGAATATAGTGATAAAGCAAGAGCAGGAAGTCCATCCCAATTTTCTAAATTAAATCAAGGGGTCTCAACAATGATTGAACGCGGTGGAAGAGACGCTCGCGGAAATAAATTATCTAGTGAAACAAGAGAGCAGATGTACAGATTAATTAGATGGCATAAAAGAGCAGCAGTTTCAAATTCAGTGCAAAGAAATTTATCTATTGCATTAACAGAATTGAGAAGGATTGCCTCTTATTTGAACATTCCTGAACCATTAGTTGAAAAAGCAGCAGTATTATATAGAAAGACAGTTGAAAAAGAATTAATAAGAGGAAGATTAATTGAAGCAGTTGTTGCTGCTGTACTTTACGCAGTTTGTAGAGAAGCAAATATCCCTCGCACATTAAATGAAATGGCAGAAGCATCTGGCTTAACAAAAAAAGAAATTGGGAGAAACTACAGATATTTAGTCAGAGAATTAGGATTAGATGTTCCATTAACAAATCCAATTCATTACATTGCTCGTTTTACTTCTGAATTAAACTTAACAGGAGAAGTACAGGAAGAAGCAAGAAATATTTTGCAAACCGCAATTGACAAAGGTTTGATTTCAGGCAGAGGTCCAACAGGTGTTGCTGCAGCAGCAGTTTACATTGCGGCTTTGATTAAAGGTGAAAAGAGAACACAGAAACAAGTTGCAAATGTTGCAGGTGTAACTGAAGTTACTATTAGAAACAGATATCGTGAGTTAAAAGAAAAACTAAACTTAGAAGTTGAAGATGACGATATAGACAGAATGTCTGCAAATACAGATAAAGAAAATGAAGCTGTGTAATATCTTCTTTTTATTCTTTTATTTCTCTATGTATAATTAAGATTTTACTATAACTTTCCTCGATTTCCTATTATCGGTTTATAATTAGTAACACTTAATTCTCCCTTATTTGATACCATAAATAAAGAGAACCTTTTTCTTAGTGCAGTTATTACAGAATTATCTGATTTTGCTAAAATATTGCCTAACTCATTTAAAAGAGATCTTTCAGCACTGCCTTTTGCAAGTATATAACCTGTGCCTGCACCAATTACTGCCCCAAGAGCCATATAGTGGTCAAGAGCGTTTATCCTTTCAGATATATCTGCCTTTGGCGTTACTATAAAAATAAAATAATATAATGCAGACACAGTACCAACTAGTCCTCCTGTATATGCAGGCATTAAACTTCCTCTTCTCAATGATTTGAATTCATTCAGTTTCTCTTTTATTTCTTTAGGAAAATTTGTTGTATCTATTATCTTTCTGCCATATACAAAATAATTTAATTCTTTTAATATAGGCTTTGCAACATTTACATCTTTTAATTTGGCATATTTCTCTACTGCATTAAATAATTCCCATACTCTTTTAGTGCCTTCATCAGTAAGGTTTTCTTTCAACATAGCATGTTGTAATGTATGCCCGGCCTTTTTCATAATATGTTCTGATTGTTTTTCTCTTACAAAGTTTTGTAATCTTTTTTTTACTGTCATAATTATCTCCCCCTGTAAAAATTATTTAACAATTTTGTTTAATTCCTCTAAAAAAATTTTAATTTCTTCTTTTGTGTTGTAGAGATAAAGAGAAGCACGCAAACTGTTTTCAACTCCAAAGTTTCTATGTAATGGAATTGCACAATGATGCCCGCTTCTTAAGAAAATCTTTTTTTCTGACAATTTCATTGCGAGATCATTTACATTAAATCCATCACAGTTAAATGAAAACACACCCAATTTGTCTTTTAATGTGTTCCCAAGTATATTTGCACCTAATTCATTTAATCCATTATACATATACTCTGTCAATTTCTTTTCATGTTCTTCTATTTCGTCCATACCTATCCTATTCAAATAATTAATTGCAGATCTTAATCCAATTGCTTCTGCAATTGCAGGAGTTCCTGCTTCATATTTAGCAGGAGCTTTTGCATATCTGACATCAGTTAAAGAAACATCTGCAATTGTCCCGCCGCCTACCTGGTATTGCCCTAATTTTTTTAGCAATTCTTCTTTAACATAAAGAACTCCAATTCCTGTCGGACCTAACATTTTGTGTCCTGAAAATGCAAAAGCATCACAACCTAATTTCTTTACATCTATATTCATATGCGGGACAGATTGTGCACCATCAACAATAAATGAAATTGCATGTTCTTTTGCAGTTTCTGATAAGTCTGTAAAGTCATTTTTTATTCCTAAGACATTTGATATTAGTCCTAAAGCAATAACTTTTGTGTTCTCATTAATCTGCCGTTTAACATGATTTATATCAATTTTAAACTCTTTTGTTAATCCTGCTATTTTCAATTTAAAATCTGGTCTTGATTCACACCATGGCAAGAAGTTTGAATGATGTTCAGCTACACTTGTAATTATTTCTCCAGATTTATGATGCTTTCCTAAAAGGTTTGCAATTAGATTTATTCCTTCTGTTGTATTTCTTACAAATATGATCTCTTCTGGTTTTGCACCAATGAATTTTGCTACATCCTCTCGAGCAGACTCATATTCATCAGAAGCTTTAATAGACCAGTCATATACTCCGCGGTGAATGTTTGCACAATATTTATTGTAATAATCAGAAATAGCATTAATAACTTGCTTTGGTTTTTGGCTTGTAGCAGCATTATCAAAATAAATAACATCGTTTTTTAGGGCGGGAAAATCCTTCTTATAGTTAAACATATATTAAATAGAAAAGAAAAGAATAAAAAGAAGATGTTAGTTGTTAAATACATCTAATGAGCTGTCGTCTGTAACACTATCTTCTAAGTCGCCTAACTCATTAACAGAGTTATCAAGACTGTTTATATCACTTACAGATAATGTATCGCCAAATGCAGATTCCAGATCTTTTGCTAAAGCAGTATCTGTTAAGTCAGCAGTATCTTCTAAATCAGATAATCCATTATCTGAATCTTTTGTGTTTATGTTACTTTTGGAAACACATCCACTTAGTAAAACTGCTACAATTAACAATACACTTAAAATCAACAAAAACCTCATTAAATCACCTTACTCTTTAGACATCTCTATAATAGATTTTATAAGTTCTTTTAAATCTTTGTTAACTTCTTTTAACTTTTCTAATCCATCTTTTAACAGAGTTTGTCCTTCAGTAAGATTGTTTTCATCTTCTGATGCAATCTGAGACTTTGATTTTGCTTCTTTTAATTTTTCTTTTGCATCAAAGTACTTTGCTTGTACATCTGAATATGATGCTTCTAATTCTGTTGTGTCTTTGCCTGCATCTTTCATTGCTGAGAGTCTTGCATCAATTTTGCTAAACATATTATCAAAATGCATCAAAGCATAATCTATTTTATTTGCAACAACATATTGACTTTTTTGTACCATGAACTGATGTGCGTCTTTCCAGATTTCTCTTATATCAGTTACCATACTCATTACTGCGTTTGAATCCTGCAATTCAGAAACGTCATCTTTCAATTCAATTAACATTGAAGAATATTCATCAAGTTGTGCAATTATCTCTTCTTTATTATTTTCATATTGTGGCTGTTTTGAAATAAAGTCTTTTATTCTTTCCACTTTTATGATTGTATTTTCTAAATGATGCTCCAAAAATCTTTTTGCTAAGTCTAATCCTTTATCTGTATTTAAAATTGCAAGAACAGGTTTGTTTTCGCGTAGTGCTACAAACTCTTTTTTTGCTGCCGCATATTTATTTTTTGCTTCTAAAAAATTTTCTCTTGTAATTGCAAGTTCTTTCATGGCAATTAATTTGTTTTGGACATCTTCTTTAACTCTTTCTTTTATTCTTTCTCTAAGTCTCTCTTTAATTTGTTCTAATTTTGCATTTGTTTTTTTAGGATCATCTGTTGCCCAGCTTGCAGAATTATCATATGTGTTTATGTTTTCACTAGGTATACATGCAAATATTCCTTCAACATCAGTTTCTTTACATCCTGCATTTACATCAGAATTGCCTTGTTCAGCAGCAACAAAACCTGCTACTAATAATAACATAACTATTGTAATAAACATATTTCTCATCTATTCACCTCCAAGTGAATTTTAATATTCTAAAATATGTAAACTGGAAACCATATATATATCTTCTTGGAAACTGATGGAAACAGTCATTTCTTTTTCATCTCTTTATATAGGGTTTTTAGAAATTTCCACATTTGCTTGTAGTTTCGTTTTACTTTTTGATTTGCTTTTTTAACAAGTATTGTTAGTTGTTTTTTGTTAAATAGGACATTATCTTTCATTTTAATTGGAACGGCCATATAACTTGATCCTAAAATTTCTATAATAATTCTGCCTTCTTTTAGGTTTATTATTCCTCCGCGTTTAATGCCTGCTTCTTTCTTTGCATTCAAAACCCTTTCTGCACCTCCAAGATCTTTTACAACTAAATGAATAATAAATGGCTCTTGTTTTAGCCAAAGCTCATCATATTTTTTCTCATCTAATTTCTCAATCACTTCTTTTAACTTAACAGTGCGATGCCATTTTCCAACAAACAAGTTTGGCTTTTTTTGTTCTTCTTTGTCTAATCCCAAAACTAAAATTCTCCCCGCACAACTGCTTGTTGTGTATGTATCTTTTAGAGTAGAGTTATATCTTTTCAGATAAAGTACTAACATCTCATCTACAAGTCCATCTTCAATAGCTTTGTAAAATTTCTTCATTGTAAACTCGCGAGTCATATTATAGCGTGAATCTGAAAGCATAACACCACATAAATAAATAAACTAAAACATATTTAAATGTTTTCAAATATATTGTATATGACTAAATACATAGAATTGATTCCATGGGTACATAGTCTGCAATCGCAAGAGCACGAAGATATAATTAATTATATAAAACAGCTTCCAAAAGGCGCTGTGCTTCTGGTAGAGGGCTCTTATCAAGATTATTTACTTTATCATACAATAATAGATCTGGTTTTGGGGAGAAAGATAAATATTTCTGGTTTTACAACATATTACAAAGAAATGGTAAAAAAATTATCTTCAATTAATAACCTGAGTTTAAGTGACATTGCAGAATATGTTTCCCCAGGAACATTAGCCGCACTTGATTTAATTATGGAGTGTTTCAAATATAATGTAAAATTAATTCCAATTGAAATGGAGGTATACAGATCAAAAGTAATGAAAATAAGAACAAAATTAGAAGACCTTGATTACACAGATTTAACTAAATTAGATATTCTGCGTGAAACCGGAGGAATAAGAAATTTAAGGGCTTTTGAGAATGTTGTACAGCCATTATATATGCTTAGTGGTGCATCTCATACTTCTTTTAATGTCAAGTTACTGCGCGAAAACGGGTTTAATGCACAAATTAATTTAGATATTTTTACAGAGCCAAAACATATTGAACGAATAATAAAAGATGCAAGAAACAGCAGGCGCTTATTTTTGAATGGATATGTTGAAGATGCCGAGGATCTCACATTATTAAAAAATTCAGGAATCGTTCGCAGATTTAAAGACTATGATGTTGCGTTATTGCGACTGAAATCAAAATTAAAAAAATATGCAAATAAACAAATTACACGGTTTGAAAGAAGAAGATTGCGTGCAGGGAAAAATCGTAAAGCTTAAATATCAAAATTCTTTTTATGTTTATCATACATTGTAAGAAACTTATCTGTATTTTTATTTGTGAAATAAATATACCTGTTTCCAACTTTATTCTTCTCGATTAATTTTAAGTTAATTAATACTTCAAGCAAGAGGTCTAAATCATCATCTTCAAATGCACTGAAAAAATCTTGCCTTTTAATTTCCTGAAACGGTAATCCAGTTTTCTTAAGAATGCGTAAAATATTGAGGCACATATCTGATTTTGCAATTGCAAACAATTTTGGATTTTCTTCTAAATATTGAATAAATTCGCTTGCCATCTTATCACACAATATTAGAAACATATCTTGTTTATATTATTATCTTTTTGTAATCTTTAGAATATAAAGTTCTTCAAAAAAAAGTTTTTCTTGTTCAATAATGTCTGCTTTGAATCCTTGTTTCTTTAATTTTTGTTTTGTTTCATTTAGGTCATTATAGTCTGTATGCAAAAGCAATGCAATTCCTGTTGGACTCATGTGTTTTGCAAATTGGTTAATAAATAGATCAATAAAATACCTTCCTTTTTCTAAACCATCAACAGTAATGTCTTCAATATTATCTGAAACTAAATAAGGGGGATTGAAAAAAATCAAGTCAAAAAAATTATCTTTAATATTTTCAAACATATTGCTTTCAACAAATTCAATTTTCAAATTTTGCGTCTTTGCACTTTCTTTACCTTGTTTAATTGCCTCATAATTAATATCTGATGCAGTAACAAAAGCTCCTTTGTTGGCACAGAAAAAACTATTATAACAATTTCCGCATCCTAATTCAAGTATTTTCTTTTCACTAACGCAATGTATTTTGCAGATTGACTTTAATGCGCGATTCATTAGATGGGTGTCTTCTTTTGGAGTATAAATCATAAAAAAGGTTTGTACCTAACAGTTTATATGTTTTTCGACATAATAAATAATAAGTGGTTCCAGAAACTGATAATACAAGGTCAGTTAATTCTGATTCCAGTCAGAAAAAATTTCCTGCAAAAAATCCGCCTCTTTCTCTTAAGGCAAGATTTTCGAAAACTCTTTCTAATTTAACGAATAAAATATCTGTTAAAGATACAAACGAAGAAGAAGAAGAAAACGAAATCATTGTAGAAAAACAAAAATTCAAAACAAAAACAGTTAACATAGGATGGGACTGCTCTGTAACTGCGGAGCAATTTAATTCAGAGCAAAATGTTTTTGATAGCGATCTATTTCATATTTTCTTATCAAATGAAAAAATATTTGTAATTAAAGATATTCCCAAGCTATCCTTGGCAGAAAAAGGACTTTATTCTGAGGTTTTTGATTATATAAAAGATCTTCCTCTTTTGAATATAGAAGAAGATACAAAACGCTATTTTAGACAGTATTGTGAGCAAAACAATCTCTTGATTGATAAAGAGCAAGCAGATTATATCATAAACATGCTGTTGTATGAAGTCACAGGATTTGGACCGTTAACCACTATTTTGCAGGATAAAGATAATTTAGAAGAAATTGCAATTGTTGGATTAGGCAAAGAAAACCCAGTCTATGTATATTTAGCAAAGCAGGGCTGGCTCAAAACAAACGTATTTTTTACAGACGAGGATTATGTTCGCGAGTTAATAAACAGAATGTCCCGTGTAATAGGGAGGCGTGTTACATTAAATCAGCCTTTGATGAATGCTTCTCTGCCTGATGGTTCGCGGCTCAATGCAATAATTCCGCCAATTTCTAATACACATCCTATTGCAACATTGCGCCGCTTTAGATACAATCCATTAACCCCGCTTGATTTAATAGAATTTGGAACTATGTCAAAAGAAATTGCTGCATTTTTGTGGCTTACTATGCATACAGATGCAAATATTCTGATAGTTGGAAACACAGGCTCAGGAAAAACTACAACATTGAATGCGTTATTTTCATTTGTGCCAAAAGATGAAAGAATAATTGTTGTTGAGGAAACTCCTGAAGTAAATATTCCGCACCAACACAAAGTCAGACTGCGAACAGATGTAAATCTTGATATTAACATGAATGAATTGATAAAATCCACTTTGCGTATGCGTCCAGATAGATTAATAGTTGGAGAAATAAGAGATGCAGAAGAAGTGCATTCTTTTTTAGATACAATTCTGGCAGGGCAAGGTAAAGGCTCATTTGCAACATTTCACGGGCTCTCAAATCAGGATGCTATCCAGCGTCTGTTAAAATTAGGAATGCTTGAACAGGACTTAAATGCTTTAGATCTGATAATTGTACAAAGAAGATGGACTGTTTATGATATGAAGACAAACACAAAGCAAGAAATAAGAAAAATAATAAATATAAGTGAAATTATAAACAATTCCCTTGTTGATATTTTCAGTTACGATTACAATCAGAATAAATGGAAATTTAATAAGACGGAGCGAATGAAAAATAAAATAGAGATTGCATTTGGTCAGAAATTTTGGGATGTATATGATATTATGAATTCAAAAATAGACTTATTGTGCAAGGAAAATAAGAAACAACACTTTTCATTAAATGATTTTTTTGAGAAGGTGGGTTGAGTGTTAGAAAGATTTAATCTTGATTCCAATATAAAATTTCTTCAGCTAAAATATAGCTGGCTCGATATGCGCCTGTATAAAAAGACCATGTATTTCTTTGCGATTATTCTGTTCTTTTTCTTTACATTTGTTTACTATATATATTTTGATAATATTCTTAATGCATTTATTGTTGGAATTGTTTCCTGTGTTTTTGTTATACTTTCGTTTTATTATTACCCATATTCTTTGCGGGGTCATTATGTTGGGTTAATAGAAAAAGATCTTCCATTCTTCTTGTTAGAACTTGATATTAAACTAAGTATTGGAATGAATTTTGTCTCTGCACTTGAAAGTATGACAAAAGAGCAAAATATTCTTGCACATATTTTTAGACAGAGTTTAAATCAGTATGACAAAGGAATTCCTTTTAACAAAAGTTTCTTGAATCATGCTGGTTTTTATGAAAGCCAAGATCTGAGTAGAGCATTAAATCAGATATATGCAATATACCAGTCAGGTTATAAATCAGAGTCAAGGGCGCCTTTGTTTAGTCTTGCAGAGGAGCTTTTAGATAAACAGAAAGCAGAAGCAAAAGTATTCCATAGCAAATTAGTAATGATTTCACTTTTATTTATTGGCGCAACTGCGCTATTGCCTTCTTTATTTCTTGTTTTTATCAGTATAGGCGGCGCAATAATGGATGTTGGTATTAGCGCCTTTGAACTTATTTTCATATTTGTTGTATTATTTCCATTAATTGATATTGTAATAATTTTTGTAATTTATGCGATGACACCCTGGTTTATGAAATCATAATGTTTGTTTATAAAATAAATGTGTGATACAATGGATTTTGAAAATGTATTGAGTTACTTTATAGGAAATGTAAATTATAACCGATTTGTGGTTTATTTGGATAAAAATGATACGCAAGTTGATGACTTTCGTGATCAATGTATCTATTTCTTTGCTGGTGTATGCATTTTATTTTCAATTCTTCTTGCATTTGAAATACTGCCCTTATTTGTATATTTTTTCCTGATTGTGGTGGGATTTCCAATTGTTGTGTTTCTAAAGTATCTGCTTGTTTTGTATAAAGAGGAAAAAAGACAAAAAGAAATCGAAGAGAGTTTGCCTGACTTTTTGCTTCAGGCAAGTCTTTTTCCTCGCGGTACAGATATTACTGCGGTAATGCTGTTTATTGCTAAACAGAAATTTGGGCATCTTTCAAGAGAATTTAGAATTGCTTTAGATCAGATTAATAAAGGTGTTTCTGTTGAATCTGCTTTGAGAGGAATTTCTGTCAGAAATAGAAACAAATTGCTTTACAGAGTAATCAATTTTCTTATTATTGGATATAAATCTGGCAAAGATATGGGGTTTGTTTTTTCAAAATTATCTCAAGATCTTCTTGAAATGCAGAGTGTGGAGCGTGATCGTTATAGTGGATTGGCAATTCAGAAATATACGTTGCTGATTTCAAGTGCGGTTTTAGTGCCTTTAGTGCTGGCGTGGGTTGCATCAATTGTTTCTGAGATTGATCTGACTGCATTTTCCAGCTCTGGACTTGTATCTTTGAATCCAGATCTGTTAAAGTATGCAACCTATTCAACTTACATTTATCTTTTTGAGTTTTCGTTAATTGCAAGTTTTTTTATTGCTATAATAGATTCAAACTGGAAAAAATTTGTAATTTATGCCTTGCTTATTACTCCTTTAGCATATATAATTTTCTTTTTGTTTTAGGTTTAGTAGAAACCTTCACTATTTTATATTTGCAATTTGTCTATAACTGTAAAAGAAGTTAGACAAACTATTTAATAAGGAGACAGACTTACTTTTGTTACAATAAAAGTCAATGACTTTTAGTGCCTAAGAGATTTGTTTTGAGTAAAAATAAATCTTTTTGACTTTGCGTATGATAGACTGATTTGATCAATCAGATATTATACACTGTTTCTACAGAGCTTTTGGTTTAACAAGGAATTTTGTATAAGAATTCTTTGTTGTTGTCTAAAACAATCAATTTAGTGTCTTTCAATTTTTCACTTGCCCTCTCCTTCAATTTATCCAAGTCAATTTTTATTATCTCAAATGTGTTGTAATGCATAGGTATTGCATATTTTAATTCTAATTTTCGGGTCATGCTTACAAATACAAACAAATCTGCGGTAAATGTTCCGCCGCAAGGCATAATCCCTATGTCTGCATTTATCTTTACTTCTGGCAGATTTATTGTATCTCCTGCATAATATATTTTGGTGTTGTCATAGTCAAGCAGGAATGCAATAGGGTAATCTGACTGAGGGTGTTGACATGGAAGAATCTTAATAAGTATCTTTGCAACAGTCAATTCATCATCAACTTTAACAACTCTGGAATTTGCAGTTTGTAAGCTCATCTGAGTAAGTACAGGATTTGGAGCAATAACAACACAATTATCGCGGGAAACAAAATATTCTACAGCTTCTTTGTCAAAATGATCAAAGTGTTCGTGAGTTACAATCAAAACATCTATTTTAGGCAGTTCTTCTTTTTTTGCCTTGCACGGTTCTGTTACTACAAAACTTGCAGGAACATCCTTTCCAAAGTAGGGATCAATTAAAATAGTTGTGTTGTCAGAATAAGTTATTAAAAAACACGCATGATAGACTTTTCTGATTTTTATTCTCTTAGTATTATTGTTGGCGAAGAATTTTTTAATTATGCCGTGCATATATATAAAAATAACAAAACATTTTTATTGCTTTATGTTATATTTATAATAATTATTCTGAGTTTGTCTCAGAGAGGTGAAAACATGGTGTGGCTATGGATACTTATTATTGTGCTGATCATTTTGGCAGTATTGTTTATATATTACTATAACAAGATTGTAGTTTTAAGCAATAGAATAGAAAATGCATTCAGTCAAATTGATGTTCAGCTTAAGAGAAGAAACGATCTAATACCAAATTTAATTGCAACAGTTAAAGGATATGCAAAACACGAGAGCGGAACTTTGGATGCAGTAACTAAGGCAAGAACAGCTGTTCTTAACGCAGGTACATTTGATGCAAAGATGAAAGCAAGCAATATGTTATCAAATGCATTGAAATCTGTTTTTGCTGTTGCAGAAAGCTATCCTGACTTAAAAGCAAATCAGAATTTTATACAATTACAGCAGGAACTTTCAGATCTGGAAAGCAAAATTGCATACACAAGACAATTCTTTAATGATTCGGTTCTTGTTTATAACAACACTGTAGCCACTTTCCCGGGTGTGTTGTTTGCAGCAATTTTCGGAAAGAAAAATCAAGATTATTTGGCAACACCAGAATCAGAAAGAGCACTTCCTAAGGTTGAGTTTTAAACTCAATTCTTCTTATTTTCTTTTTCTGCGCCAGCCTACAAGAAAGAATCCTGCAATTATAAAACAAATCCCTGAAATTTGTAAGACCCATATTAAATAAAACCATTCAAATGTTCCTTGAATTAAGTTTACAACAACAGTCAAAACAAAATAAAGTAATCCTGCAAATAT
>Ga0172371_10004715_pt1 | contig 20500 bp, 16 predicted proteins | sample Lak12m_FD_114543 | JGI IMG/M metagenome (GOLD analysis project Ga0172371, IMG submission 114543) | Freshwater microbial communities from Kabuno Bay, South-Kivu, Congo - kab_022012_12m | ecosystem: Environmental > Aquatic > Freshwater > Lake | place: Democratic Republic of the Congo: South-Kivu... | reverse complement strand
TTTGACCGTAATGGAAAACTACTATATGAAATGCATGGTGATAAAAACCGAATCCTTGCCGAATGGGATGAAATTCCTCAAGATGTAAAAGATGCAACTGTGGCAATTGAAGACAAAAATTTTTATCGCCACAGCGGTTTTTCGATCATGGGACTTTCACGTGCTTTTTCTGGGGTCGTAACCCTAGATAAGTCTAAGGGTGGTGGCTCAACCATTACTCAGCAATTTGTTAAAAATGCCCTACTTTCACCAGAAAGATCATTGGCTCGCAAAATTAAGGAGTTGATACTTTCAATGGAAATAGAGACTATGTACAAAAAAGATGACATTTTAAAAATGTATCTTAATGAAATCCCCTATGGCTCTAATGCCTATGGAGTTAAGGTCGCCGCAAAAACATATTTCGATAAAGAATTAAAAGACCTCACACTTGAAGAAGCGGCTGTCCTTGCGGCACTTCCACAAGCACCAACTTACTATTCGCCTTTTGGAAGCCATAAAGAAGATTTAATGGCTCGGAAAAACTTGGTTCTTGATTTGATGGTTGACCAAAACAAAATTACAAAAGAAGAGGCCGAGGCAGCAAAAAATAAAGAAATTGTCTTTTCTAATAATCCATATGGAAATATTACAGCACCCCATTTTGTCATGTATGTCCGTGAAAAACTGGTTGAAAAATACGGAGAGCAAATGGCTTCCGAGGGCGGGCTTCGGGTTTATACTTCTCTGGATTTAGACAAACAAAAAGCAGCTGAAGCAGCAGTTGAAAAGCATGCTGATAAAAATCAAAAAAACTATAATGCCTCAAATGCAGCACTTGTTTCGGTGGATCCGAAAACAGGCCAAGTTCTTGCGATGGTTGGTAGTCGCGATTTCTTTAATCAGGATATTGACGGTAGTGTAAATGTCGCCACAATGGCTAGACAGCCCGGTTCTTCGTTCAAACCTTTTGGTTATGCTACTGCTTGGAAAAAGGATGCTTGGGGACCCGGAAGTACTATTTATGATTTTAAAACAGATTTTGGCGGTGGTTATATCCCTTCGAATTACGATGGGCGTGACCACGGCGTTCAATCAATGCGTACTGCACTTGCCGGCTCGTTAAATATCCCTGCCGTGAAATCTCTTTATCTAGCAGGCATTGATGAAACACTGGAGACTGCTCATGAAATGGGAATTACCGATTTGAATGATAGAGCTTCCTATGGACTTTCGCTTGTTCTTGGTGCCGGAGAAGTAAAACCGATCGATATGGCAACTGCCTATGGTGTTTTTGGCAATAATGGAGTCAAACAAGACCAAACTTGGTTTGTTAAAATCACCGACTCAGATGGAAAAACAATTGAAGAATATAAACAAAAACCGGGAAAACAAGCCATAGACCCACAAATAGCTTACCTTATGAGTAATGTTCTTTCAGACAACAATGCACGATCATATATTTTCGGTAGCAAAAATTATCTGACATTACCTGATAGGCCTGTAGGAACTAAAACAGGAACAACCAATGATAACAAAGACGCATGGACAGTTGGGTTCACTCCTCAGATTTCAACAGCAGTTTGGGTTGGTAACAACCGGGGTGCCGTAATGAAAAAAGGCGCAGATGGTTCTATAGTAGCCGCCCCTATCTGGCAAGAATATATGAAAGCAGCGACCGCCGGTATGCCTAAGGAAGAATTTAAAAAACCATCCGGGATTAAAACCATTACCTTAGATGCAATAACCGGTCGAAAAGTTACAACTGCAACTAAACAAACCAGAACCGATATTTTTCCTTCTTGGTATAAAGTTCAAGATGTTTTTGGGCAATCACAAGAAGTAAAAGTTGATAAACTCACTGGCAAATTAGCAACAGCAAACTGCCCCGATGAACTTATCGAAACTCGAACCTATTCACCGATAACTGCAGAAATTAGCCCAAAGGATTCAGCATATTCTCGTTGGGTGGCACCAGTCCTCGCTTGGGCAGCCTCTCAGGGTTATTCAACCGATTCAGGTAGTTTACCGACAGAAACCTGTGATTTACATACTGGGGCAGACAAACCAAGTATTGAAATACAAAATCCTTCTAATAATCAAAAAGTTAATAAGCCATTTACCATTCGAGCTACTGTTTCTACCCCGGCTGGTTTTAAATCGGTTATATTCAATGTGGGCGGAAAGGATTACACCGCCACTGCAAACGGACAATATTATGAGGCAACGGTTAATGATTTAGCTGCTGGTGATTATACATTAACTGCAACAGTTAAAGATGAAAAATTCCAGTCAGCTAAAGACAGTATCGCAATTGAAGTTAACTAACTTCTTGAAACAAATTTATTATCTTTTATATAAAATCTAAGCTTTTTGTCTTTATCAGTAGATGATTCAACTCCGATTCTTGTCGTAGTGATAATATTATTTCTATTAATTTTATCTGCAATTATCAGTATGTTTCCTATCTTTACTTTTTCGGTTATCCAAATATTTTGGCTTTCATTTATATTTTCGCAATTAAAATTTCCATTTACTCCTAGCCACTTTGTTAGCCTTGCCGGTCCGGAAGTGAAACGACGAATCTCAGAAGTCGTCAGTTTTTTTAGGTCAATTCCAGTATTACATAATGGTTCAAGAGCCCGGATTAGCACTGCCGACGGTTTATTTTCTGGTTCGGTTACAATATTTAAAAGCCAATGTATCCCATAAGTAAAATAAACATAAATTGTCCCTGAAGTTCCAAACATCGGTTCGTTCCTTTTGGTCTTTCCTCGACTTGCATGGCAGGCAGTATCGTTTTGGGCAAGATATGCTTCTGTTTCGACAATCTTACCAACCTTAATTTCTCCGCCTAATTGTGTAATTATCAACTTACCCAGAAGATCTTTAGCAACAACTTTAGGGATACGATTGAAAAATTCTTTTTTTAATCTAAAATCCAATTTTTACAACCTCAGGTTCAAGAATAATATCATATTGTTCTTTAACTGATTTTGCGATTTTTTCTTCCAGCTTAATAATATCGTTCGCACTTGCAGTTCCGGTATTTACCAAAACATTACCGTGGTGCATACTTACTTCTGCCCCGCCGATTTTGTAACCCTTTAGACCTAGGCTCTCTATTATTTTCCCGACAGAAACTTTGCCGTGCAAAATAAAAGGTTTTAGCATGTAAATGTTTTTTTCTGAAAGTGTTTGCACAGAAATATTTTTAAAATAACTTCCTGCGTTCGAACCAATGTAATCTTTAGCTCTTTTAGCCTTGTCATTTTCGATATCCTCTTGCTTTAATTTTGGTTTGGTAGATAGGTCAAAAGCTACTTCTATGACAACTGCGTCATTTTGATGTTTAAATTCAGAACTCCGATATCCAAAATGGAAATCACTATTTTTTAGATTCTTAATTTTATCTTCATGCCATATTTTGGCTGAAATTAGGATATCTGAAATACTCATACCATATGCTCCGGCATTACCCACAACGGCTCCGCCGATTGTTCCGGGTATTCCTGAAGCAAATTCAAGTCCACCCAGATTATTTTCTCTTGATTTTAAGGCAAGAAGCGCCGTAAAGGCAGAACCGTCCGCAATTAGCTTTGTTCCATTAAATTTGTATCCGCCTCCTTTGAAAATTATTACAAGTCCAGGAAAACCTTCATCGCTAATAAGAAGGTTTGATCCACCACCAATAATAATGAAGGCTTGTTTATTATCTTTTGACCAAGTAATTGCTTCGAGAATCTCCGATTGATTTTTTGCTTTCACTAAAAATTTTGCCGGACCGCCAATCCCAAAAGTCGTAAACTGGGCTAGAGTAACATTTTCTTCAATATTAATCATTTTTTAATTGTTGCAAAATACATTTTTCCAGCTGCAGTTTGCAAAACCCTTTTAATGACAACATTTACAGTTTTTCCGACAAGCAAGTCCCCTTCTTCAACGACAATCATAGTGCCATCAGGCAGATAACCAACCCCTTGATTTTTCTCTTTTCCGGCTTGTATGATTTTTAGTTCCATCTCTTCCCCCGGGATAATTACCGGACGTACAGCTTGTGATAGTTCATTAATGTTTAAGACTTGGACTCCTTCAATTTTTGCAACTTTATTTAGGTTAAAATCATTTGTCATCACATCTGCCCCGATTTTCTTTGCTAAATGAACTAATTTTAAATCAACTTCCTTAATTTCGGGAAAATCATCACTCGAGTTTTCCACTTCTTTCTTTAGAATCTTCTTAAGATCTTGGACAACATCTAACCCCCTTCTGCCTTTTGTACGACGAAGAGGGTCATCCGAATCAGCAATAAACTGTAGTTCAGCAATAACAAACCTTGGAATCACTAATACTCCGGGGGCAAAACCTGCTTTTGCAATATCTAGCAATCGTCCGTCAATAAGGACTGATGTATCTATTACAATCTTACGCTGCTGACCTTTTTTTGTTTTTTGACGATTTGATGTTCCTAATTGAAACTTCGGATGGGTTAGCACTGTAATGATTTTATTAATGTTTTTAAATGTCCCTGTGATTACCTCACGCCTTGCTATAAACAACCAAATAGAAACCGAAACAGAGACACCATAAAAAATAATCGGCAAATACTGTCCAAATATTCCGGGAAGTGCTTTAAGCGGCAAATATGCCAAAGTGCCGATCAAAAGACCGACTATTGTTGCAAAGATACCGATAAATAATACGTTTGCCTTCAATTTGGCAAGCTTGCTTGCAACTGCTGCCATAATAACAACAATCGCAAACGAGATAATGACTAAAAGATAAATGCTGTTCATTTTGACTCCCAAGGAGTCAGAATTATGAATTATGATTTAAGAATTTTGAATGAATTCTAAATTTTTAATTCCGAATTCTAACTGTTAAGTTACTATTTTTTCGATTGCTTCTTTTACAGTTGCAACCGAGATTATATTAATGCCAGATGTGGCAGTTATTTTTGACTTTGGCACAACCGCTTTTTTGAAACCAAGCTTTTTTGCTTCTGCAATTCGCTTGTCTATATTATTAACCGAACGGATCTCTCCTGCAAGTCCAACTTCTCCAAATATTACTACGTCTTCTGGTATATTTTTATTTCTATGCGCGGAAGCAATCGCAAAGCAAACTGCCAAATCTCCTGCCGGCTCACGAACCGCAACACCTCCTGCAATATTTAAATAAATATCTTGAGTCGATAAATTTAATCCACATCTTTTTGTTAGAACCGCCGACAGCAAATTAAGCCGATTTAAATCGAATCCAGAAGATGTTCGTTTAGGATAACCAAAACTAGTGCTTGAAGTCAGTGCTTGTATTTCTACAAGTAGCGGTCTTGTCCCTTCCATCGCCGGAAAAATAACACTGCCCGGCGATTTGTGAGCCCGCTCTGCAATCATAATTTCAGAAGGATTTTTTACGGCCTCCATTCCTTTTTTTGACATTTCAAAAATTCCCGTTTCGTTTGTAGAACCAAAACGATTCTTAATTCCTCGCAAAACTCTGAAACTCCCGAACCTATCACCCTCCAGATATAAAACAACATCAACTAAGTGCTCAAGCACCCTTGGGCCAGCAATTGTTCCGTCCTTAGTAACGTGACCAATCAAGATAATCGCAATGTGATTATCTTTAGCAATATTCATTAGTTTTGAAGCACAAAGCGAAAGTTGCGAAACACTGCCCGGAGTTCCGGGTATATCTGAGCTATACATTGTTTGAATAGAGTCAATGACTGCGAGTTGAGGTTTTTCATTTATTAAAGTTGCAATAACCGAATCAATATTTGTTTCCGAAAGGAGTAGGAGGTTTTTAGTGATTCCAAGCCTTTCTGCCCGCATTTGAATTTGACGTTCTGATTCTTCACCCGAAATATAAAGCGTTCCGGCGATTCCAGATGCAACCTGCAAAATCAAAGTGGATTTACCAATCCCCGGATCACCACCTAAAAGGATTAGTGAGCCTGGAACAATACCACCACCAAGGACTTGATCAAATTCGGTAATTTTTGTACTTAGCCTGTCAAAAGTATTTTTTTCGACATTCGATATATCCGTTATAGAAACAGCTTTTGCATTTGGTGTTTTTCTGGGACCGGAAGATTCAATTAATTCTTCAACTAATGTGTTCCAATTACCACATTGTTCGCACCGCCCCATCCAACGAGGATATTGCGCGCCACAATCAGTGCAGATATATCTAACTGATATTTTCGCCATTTCGATACCTTAAAATTAAAATAACAATTACTAAATTTACTATCCCCGCTCCTAAATTAGTAGCTATTAAGGGTAGATTTTTTAACGAGATACCATAAAGTAGCCAAATCATCTGACCAATTAAAATTAATGCAAACATCAAAAGAGATACATCTTTAGCACTTTTATCTTTATAAATTTTATAGGCTTGGGGCATACCGGCAAAAACAAGGATAATTCCCGCAATCATAGCGGCATTACCTAAAATAGTGGTCATTTCCATAATAAAAATTATCTCTTAGGAATTAATTAATAACAAGTAGACAATCTAAGATAGGTCGGACCTATTTTTTAAAACTTTCTGTTCTAACTATAACTAATATATATTAGTTATAGTTATTTATTAAAATATTTAGATATATTTAAAAGGACCACGTTTCACGTGGCCCCAATGGTGTGAGCCCTCCGACTTGCCCTGCGTAGTTCGCAGAACATAGTTGGGCCCACACCCCTCAAGGTACTTGTTCGATTCAGGCGAAAACGAATAAGAGTGCAATTGCCGTGAACACTGCGCCAAATAGCAAAGCTGCAGCACCCATTCGTTTGAAACCGAACATCACTAGCATCACTCCAAAGCCAAGCATTGCTCCGCCAGAAAGTGATACTGCATAGACGATGAAGAGTTTCTGGCTCAATCCAATCACCTCACTTGGTTAGCGTGACAGCACCCCAAACAGAAACGGGATGATAATCACGACTACGTATAGGCCCAGTACAGCAAGGGGTAGGGACCAAGCACTTTCCTTTGTGGTTTCGTTATGCTCCTGGTTCACTTCGATTACCTCCTCCTATACCAGATGCGGGGAAACTCCTTCTCTAACGCGTCGGTGTGTTCCTGAGTGATAGGCACACCAAGCTGCTTGCTTACCTTCTCGGCTGCCTTACTACGAAGTCTCCTGGTTAGTGGGAGGAACGCTCCCAAGAACATCAAGAGTCCAAGAACGATGATCAAGATGGGGTTCCAACCATCCGGGAATGGCTCCCACCACATTGTCGCAACTAGTGCGATAGTGAATGGCAACCAGATTAGCATGGTGTAGAGAAAGGCTAAGGCTCTTAGGTTAATGTCTATCGTTCCGTTCTCGTACAGCTCCATCGTCTCGTGATACAGGAAGAGTGCCTCGACTTCGTCTTTCGGCCACCAAGATGGCCTTGCGCTTTCAGTCATCATTCCTCACTCTCCGAAGATAGTCTTGAACTTCTCTTGTATTCTGCTCTCGGTTTGGAACGGACCATCCAGAAAAGAACGATTCTTGCCATGGGATTGGTTGATTTCCTGAACCAACTCTTCACCCAGGATGTCGTCGAGTTCCTTTTCGATCTCGCGGTAGTCGTTGTAGGCATAGCCCAAGCGATCGCCGTTGCGTTGGCGACTACGTAGAGGATTTGCGAGCACCTTGTTCCAATACTCTTGAGCTGCTAAGAATGCATAGTAGCACTCCAAGAGCATCTCGAGTGTTGCCTTGACTTGGCCCAAGTAGCGATCACGGATGGTGAAATTGTGGTTTACAATACAATACCATCCTCCATCCTTTCTTGAACCCGGTCTTACACAGAAATCTGTTACGCCGAAGACATAAAGGCGGTAGTAAGTCACAAAACCGCCCCTTTCCATACGCCAATGAAACATGACTCGCTCCTATTCTGTTGGATACGCCCGGTCAAGTTCGATTTCCGGAGAATCGAAAATATCTGGATAAGCATTATGGAGTCTCCGAAAATGATCTATTGTTGTCGGAAGTCCAAACGAAGTGCGAACTTCATCCATGTAGACCGCCAACTGATTAGGTGACGGGAATGGTTGAAGGCGGAACGTAAGGAATGCATTACCTGCAACCAGTAGCACCAGGTACAGGACTATGTTTACTTCCGCTAGTCCGTGAAGGCTAACACCTGTCAAAAAGACAAGAATAAGCCATAGTACAACTGCCTGTATACACTTAGCAAGCAGCTTGCGACCAATTTCACCGGACTCCATCAAGTGAATTGATCTGTCCTTCAACTCTCGTGCGGCGGCTTCATCTTGTGGCCACCACTTAATCTGTTTGGCCATCAGACTCGCCTCCGTTTCAAGTTTCCAACTTACCCCCAAAGTTCTTGGCGATTTTAACACAAAAAGAGCGTTTCGTACATAAAAACGCTCTTTTCTATAATTTTATTTTTTTACGGCAATCTTTGGTTTTTTGCCTGGGATACAAACCAGTTTTAGTTCACTACCTTCTTTTATCACGCTAATATTACTGCCGATTGTAAAATCACCACACAATATTCCATTTGCTAATGGATCCTCGATTTCGTTTTGGATTACACGTCGAAGCGGTCTTGCTCCGTTTTCGATATCATAACCTTTCTCAACAAGTAGTGCTTTAGCTTGTTCTGTAACACTAATTTTTATCTTTTGACCGGCAAGCCTTGAGATTACTTCATATAGCTGCAGATTGACAATTCTCTTAACATTTTCCCGAGAAAGAGCATGAAATACGATGATTTTGTCGATTCGATTCAAGAATTCCGGCCTAAATTTCTTTTTCATATCCGTCATGACTTTTTCTTCAATTTCTTTTTGAAGTGATTCCATTTTCTTTTTTCCTGTTTCGGCCACAAAACCGATTTCTTTGGTTTTTGAAAAATCGGTGGCCCCGACATTAGAAGTCATGATTATGACGGTGTTTCTAAAATCCACTTTTAATCCCTTAGCATCGGTTAGATATCCATCCTCCAAGATTTGCAAGAGCATATTAAAGACATCAGGGTGTGCTTTTTCTATCTCGTCAAACAAAACAACTGCATATGGTTTTCGTCTTATGATTTCCGTGAGCTGACCACCTTCTTCATAACCTATATATCCGGCGGGTGAACCAACAAGCCGAGAAACATTGTGTTTTTCCATAAACTCTGACATATCGATTTTGACAAGTGAATCAGCATCACCAAACATTTGTTCAGCTAAAACTTTTGCAAGTTCAGTTTTTCCGACACCGGTTGGTCCCAAAAAGATAAATGAACCAATTGGTCGTTTTTCATCTGAGATTCCTGTTCGGGAACGTCTGATTGCTGAGGCTATCTCTTTAATTGCTAAATCTTGACCTATCACTCGTTTTTTTAGATTATCCTCGAGTTTAAGGAGTGAGGTTTGTTCTTTTTCAATTAGCCTTGTCACAGGAATTCCAGTGGATAGTGCGATTACTTCGGCAATCGATTCTTCATCAATTGCGAGACCATTATCAGTCATACCCTCTTTTTTTCTGACCTTTTCGAGTTCAATTCCGAGCAAATCTTCTTTTTGCTTCAATTCAGCAGCTTGGGCATATTTTTGTGAAAGCACTGCTTGTTCTTTTTGATTTCTGATTTCTTTAATGTTTTTTTCTAAGTTACGGATATTTTTAGAAACAGTTCCTTTTTTTACTTTTAAAAGTGATGATGCTTCATCGATCAAATCAATTGCTTTGTCCGGAAGAAACCTATCCGAGATATAACGCTTTGAAAGTTTTGCTGCAGCATCGATCGCCGCATCAGTAATTTTTACTCTGTGATATTGCTCATATTTTGGTCGAATCCCTTTAAGCACTTGGATAGTTTCTTCGAGTGTCGGTTCCGGAACTATCACCGGTTGGAATCTGCGCTCAAGAGCTGCATCTTTTTCGATATATTTTCTATATTCATCCAAAGTTGTTGCGCCAATTACCTGGATTTCGCCACGTGAGAGTGAGGGTTTAAAAATGTTAGCCGCATCAATTGCTCCTTCTGCTGCGCCTGCACCAACAATAGTGTGAAGCTCGTCAATAAAAAGTATGATATCGTCATTTTCTTTTAATTCATCAATTATCTTTTTTAATCGTTCTTCAAATTCCCCTCGATATTTTGTGCCTGCAATTACAGAAGCTAAATCCAGCATCATAATCCTTTTCGAAAGAAGTAATTCAGGCACAGTTTCGTCGGCAATTCTTTGTGCCAACCCTTCAACTATTGCTGTTTTTCCAACACCAGGTTCACCGATTAAAACAGGGTTATTTTTGGTGCGACGGTTTAATATTGAGACTACCCGCGAGATTTCTTTTTCACGTCCAATAACCGGATCAAGCCGGTCATCTTTTGCCATTTTAGTCAAATCTGTTGCAAAACCGTCCAAAACCGGTGTTTTCGAATTTTTGTCCACCTTCTTTGGTCCAACCCCACTAAACATCATTTCCGGTGGTAACTCTCCGCCCATAGACTCTTCGTTTTTTGGGTTTGTGAAAGCCGCTTCTAGTTCATTCCGAAGCAGGTTCAAATCAACATGACAAGCAAGTATTACTCTTGCTGCTTTTGAATTCGGCATTATAACCATCGCAAACAAAAGGTGCTCGGTGCCTACATATGGTGATTGATGTTGACTTGCAGTGCCGACAGAGAGTTCGAGTATTCTTTGTGCATCCTCTGTTAGCCCACCAAGCCTCACAGGCCCGAGTGCAGTTTTCATTAAATCCGCATGAGCTTTTGCTTTTTCATAATCGACCGACTGAGCATTTAACAAATCAGAAGCAACCGATTTTTTTACAAGTAAAAGTCCCAAGAGAAGATGGTCGCTATCGATGATTGTCGAAAGTGAAGCCTTGGCTATCTCTTGTGCATTAACAAGGGCCAATTTTGCGTTTTCGGAAAAACGATCAAACTGGTTTAGCATTATTACCTCCTGGAGGTTTCGGAAATTTTTTTTCCTTGCCGAAACCGTAATCCCGCATATAAGTATTATGTGCGGGATATTGACTTAATTCATATCCCCCTAAAAACAATATTATTTTACTTCTTTGTCTTTTGTTTCTTCTTCGTCAGTTTGCACAGCAGGTTCTTTTGGTTTTGTATCTTTTGCTGATTTGGATTCTTCTTTATCTTCTGCTACAGGTTTTTCTTCTTTTCCATCTTCGGGTTTATTTTGTTCTTCGACTGCAGCAATTATTGCTGCTTCCAGATCTTTTTTGGCTGGTTTTGGTTTAGAGGCCGCAACCTCTACTGCTTCGATTCCAGCAGAATCAGAGCCTTCAATATCAACATTCCATCCGGTTAATTTAGCAGCCAAACGGACATTCTGACCTGATTTTCCAATAGCAAGTGAAAGTTGATCTTCCGGAACCTTAACTGACGCTTTTTGTTCTTTTTCGTCTGTCTTTATTTCTAATACTTTTGCAGGTGAAAGCGCATTTGTGATAAAGACCTTTGGATCTTCATCCCAAAGTATAATATCTATCTTTTCGCCGCCAATCTCATTCATTACGGCTTGGACTCTCATCCCTCTTTGTCCAACACACGAGCCAACCGGATCAACACCTTCTTCCTTTGTAAAAACTGCAATTTTAGTTCTTCCACCGGCTTCTCGAGATATTGATTTTATTTCGACTATTCCTGAAGGGATCTCCGGAACTTCGGTTTCGAAAAGTCTTTTGACCATTCCCGGATGAGACCTTGAAAGAACAATTTGAGGCCCTTTTGCTGTTTGTTCTACCCTCACAACAAATACCCGGAAACGTTGGTTAGGATAATATCTTTCGCCGGGAATTTGCTCGTTTCTGAATAAGACTCCCGATGCTTTTCCAAGATCACAGATTATCGTGTCGCCTTCAATTCTTTGAACTGTACAATTTAAAATATCACCTTCTTTATCTTTATACTCGCTAAAGACCATATCTCTTTCAGCTTCCCTAATTCTCTGAACAATTACCTGTTTTGCAGTTTGGGCAGCGATTCTACCGAAATCTGCCGGAAGGTCCATAATTTCGATTGTTTCACCAACTTTGATATTTTTATTTAAACGACTTGCTGCTTCAAGAGAAATCTCTAAATTCTTATTTTCAGGCTCACCCTCAACAACTGTTTTTGTGATATAGACTTCTATTCCGCCACTTTCTTCATTAATTACAACCCGAACTTCTTGATCTTTTTCACCATAATCTTTTTTATAAGCAGCAACAAGAGCAGCAGCAACTGCTTCCATTACAACATCTTTTGAAATGTTTTTTTCGGTACATATTTGCTCTATTGCTTGTGTAAATTGTGTTTGCATTTATCACTCCGTTCCAGTTACTAGTATTAAGTAACTAGTATTAAGGATTTTAAAATTTTTATATTTAGTTTTAGGCGATTCACCAGTCACAAGGCACTAGTCACTGAAGAATAAAAAATGCCCAAACGGAATCGTTTCGACAGTAACTAAATTATATATTCTCTAAACTTATTTGTCAATATCTAAATTTTCAATAACCATCCGTGATGTTTTCGATATGCTCAAGTTTTTTGTCTAGTATTAAAACAGCATCAATTCGCCAAGGTCCATCATAATTATTTTCTTTAATATATATGAGTGCAGCATTTTTAATCTTATTTATTTTTTTTGTCGTGATCATTTCACCAGGGGTTCCAAACATATTACTACTTTTGGCTTTGACTTCGATAAACACAAGGGTATCATTGTCTTTTGCTATAATATCAATCTCTCCGAATCTATTGCGCCAATTTCTGGCGATTATTTCAAACCCAAGATTTTCCAGAAACTCAACTGCAATATCTTCTCCCTTATCCCCGATTGTTTTCGTACTTTCTACCATATTGGCACTATCATACTATATAGTATGATAGTGTTTGTCTCCATTTTTAAGGAAAGTTTTCCGGTGTTCGGGGGTTAATCCGTTTTTTGTAATAGCTTCAAAATGTTTTTTAGTCCCATATCCTTTATGGGATTTAAAATTATAGTCTTCATAAACATTATCAAATCCGGAAACAATTGCATCACGAAAAACTTTTGCGACAATTGATGCAGCCGAAATGGAATAAATATGCTCGTCGCCTTTAACAACTGCTTTTTGCTTTAGATTCAGTTCTTTTATGCTTTTCCCATCTATTAGAGCGTGGTCAATTTCGGTTTTAAGCATTTTGACTGATTCAATGATTGCTTGTTCTGTTGCTGAAACAATCCCAATTTTATCGATCATTTGCGCATTTATTAGACCGACCCCAAAATCTATAGAATTATCTAGAATATATTCAAAAGCAACTTGGCGCATTTTTGGTGTCATCTTTTTGGAGTCGCGTATTTTTTTGTGTATTTTATGATTTGGAGGGAATATTACAGCAGCGGCAACAACCGGACCGGCAATACATCCCCTACCAACCTCATCGATCCCACAACAAAGGCAGTCACTTCTCCAGGCTTCTTTTTCAAAATCCATATGTGGTTGAATCACAATGATAGTATAGGGTATTTAGTATTAAGTATTAAGTATTAAGTATTAAAAAAGAGACTTTTTATTCTTTAAGTCTCTTTTTTAATTTTCTTCTTTAGCTTCCTCTGCTATTTCTTCCGCTTTAACTTCTTCTTTTACTTTCTCGGCTTTTTTACCTTCTTTTGCCTGAGTATCTTTTTCTGCTTCTTTTACCCCTTCTTCGATTTCGGCTTTCTCAGCTGCTTGGCCGCCATCATCTGGTTTGTCGCTACCTGATTTATCCTCTTTGGTTGCCTGTTTTTCTTCTTGTTCTGCAATTTCTTCTGTTGAGGCTGGAACTGGAGCTTCAGTAATTGGTTCTTCTTTAATGTTCACAGCCAACATATCAAATTGTTTATCTTTTAGCCTTGCTGATTTTCCTGTTAAGTTTCTTAAATATCCCAAATATGCCTGTCTGACTTTGGCCCGTTTTTTGACCTCGATTTTGGCTATGTTAGGAGAATGAATTAAATAATTCTTTTCAACCCCAATACCAAATGATACCTTTCGAACTAAAAATGTTTGGTTTAGACCACCACCCTTAACCCTTAAAACAACACCTTCAAAAACCTGAATTCTTTCTTTGTTGCCTTCTTTAATTTTTTGGTGTACGCGAACAGTGTCACCCGGTCGCAGTTCGGGAACTTTTTTAATTTGATTTGTATGTAATTTTGTTAGCCTTTGTGAATTCATATATTTAAATAGCTTATTGATATTATCAAAATAACTTAATTTCGTCAATAAAAATTCCGCCTTTTTTGGGCGGATGGGGCCCGACGGGGGCCGGAAGGAGAGGACTCTCGAGAGGTTCTCTGTCTTCCGACCTCCACGTCGGGAACCGTGCTCGCTGGCAGAAACTGTCAGGACTTGAAGATCCCAATAGCTGCCGCGATGATACACGGTATGAACGAGACTAGCCATGAGACCGGCCCCATTCTACTCATGCACTCATCGAAGAGTGCGTCCATTCCATGTCGCCATACGAATCGAGCTGCGAACACGAAGATCACAAACTCCGATAAGTACAGCAACCAGAATGTTGTTGCACTTGCAGTGTACACAAGCGCCGCAACAAAGACCGCCACAACTGCTTCGCGAACGATCAGTTTGGCGTTGAGTATTGTGTTCACCGTCATCACCGAAGCTGTGTAGTGAGTCTGGCTTCGATGTCGTTGGTGTCGCCACCAACGGCAATGCAGCGTTCCATGATCTCAGGAACATCCTCAGGCCTGAGTCTGAGATCCCGATCGATGTTCTCGATGCATGGATGCATGCAACAGACAGCGCTTTCGCTAACTATCTGCTCCCAGATCTCTAGTGTCACACCGTATAGGACGTGAGACTTGATGCACGACAACGCTACACAGTTGACCGGATCCTCACACGATTGTGAGATGCCAAGCATCCCACCGTCGTGCGCGAGCTTGTCGAGTGCAGCTGTTCTTCCTGCAAGCAGTACTGCCTCGACTAAATCGACGTTCGATTCGAGGATCGACTTGGCCAAATCCTGTGAAGACTGATGAACGATCCCCACAAACGGTGAGTTTCCTGCACGGGCAAACTCAAGTACCTTCGAGAGATGCTTGATTGCCCGGAGAATCGTTACCTGTGGCATTCGAGTGCTCCTCTTCTGCGATTAGGCCGATGTGGCCCGGGCTACGGTTGTTGCGGGATGGTTGTGCATGGCCGCGACGCGCTCAAGCTGACTACAAACCTTGCTTGCTTGCGCGTGAGCTGCCTTCTTGCTTGCACGCTCCCCGTTATGCGGGAAGCAGTGCTTGAGAACCCCACCGGAGTCACGAAGATGCACTCCGTGATGTGTGATGGTGAACCCCTGAGGGTCACCCTCCGTTGGGTCCGTGGAACGAACCTCATAGATCTTGGTCATGCTTGCCCCTCCTCAATCAGACGTTTTCCTTCCGGTTAGACGTCCGAATGAGGTTAAGGCCCTTCTGCTTGGGCCTCGAATTTCATGCCCCTCTTCTTTCTCTTCGTTTACGATTAGGTCACTAGCTTGTCAGGCATCACCTCCCTTGGTGTTCAGGCGGGACAGGACACGGGTGAACTTACGATACACCCGCTTGAAACTGTAGAATTCCGGCCACTGATCAAGTAATACACCCGCTATTGCCATTAGACAGGCAAAAACAAGTGCAAGAATGCCAAGGCCAAGAGGAGCACGAAAATCGACTCCGGTGAAATCGAACATGGCATCCTCCTATGTGATTCGATGAACGATGTGAGGTGCTAGGCCCCACACCGAAGGTGTTGGGCACGATTTTGTTATGCTAACATATTAGTACTCAAAAGTCAAGATGAGCTAGCCTCGACGGGAAAGTAGTGCGTTTATTTCCCCTATTAATTCTTCTGAATAATCTATCCCAAAAGGCATTTTAACTCTCTTTGGCGCACCACCGTTTGGCAGTAGTGCATATGTTTCCGTTTCTCCTTTGTTTTTTGCAAGTAAAAGTTTTAAAGCGGTTAGATCTGTATCCGTTGCTTCTCTTGGAACCCGTATTGTTGCAACACCATCATCATCTTCCAGATCAACCTCAATATAATTCTTTTTTGGTTTTGGTGCTTCTTTGCCATCGACGTTTCTTAGATCATCCAGACTATCGACCAAAACCTTTAAATTACCATCTTTGTTATTAATTTTTCCTTTAATAAAAAGTAAACTTCCTTCTTTTACCAAATGAGAGAAGGTTTGAAAAACGGCTGGGAATATAATCAACTCAATTGTCCCTGTTTTATCCTCAAAATAGGCAAAAGCCATAGGTTCGTTTTTGCGTGTAAGAATTTTTTGAACAGAAGTAATAACTCCCCCTATTCTAATTTCTTTTCCTGCCATATGCGGTTCGAGAACTCCAATTTCATGTAGATCCAAAGTCTTTAATTTCTCTAAATGAGCGTCAAGCGGATGCTCAGAAAAATAAATTCCGAGGAGTTCTTTTTCAAAGGCTAATTTTTCTTCAGATGTTAAGGGTTCATCAGGTTCTGTAAGTTGCAAATTAAATGCGGTTGCGGCAGCTTCCTCTTCTCCAAAAAGTCCCATTTGGCCATCTGCAGTTCCTTTTTGAACTTTTTGAGCAAAAGCAAGTAATCGCTCTATATTATAAAAAAGCAAACTACGATCAGCTAAGTTATCGAAAGCTCCACATTTTACTAATGATTCAATCACTTTCTTGTTGATTTCTGAGGCATTCACCCGAGTTAAGAAGTCTTCAATCGAAATAAATTTTCCGCCTTCTTCTCTGGCCGAAAGAATTGCTTCAATAATACCAGTGCCGACATTTTTGATTGCAGCCATTCCGAATCTAATTTGATTTTTTTCTTTATTTACGGCAAATTCACTAAATGATTCATTAACATCGGGTCCCAAAACCTCAATCCCCATAGATTGCGCTTCTGAAACTTCTATTGTAATTCTGTCTATATTTCCATGATCGCTAGTCATAAGTGCCGCCATAAAAGCAGAGGGATAATAAGCTTTAAGATATGCCGTCCAATAGGAAATCATGGCATAACAAGCAGCATGAGATTTATTAAATGCATAAGCTGCAAAAGATTCCATGGTGTCAAAAACACCGCTGGCAACTTTAGCATCAACTTTATTCGCCACCGCTCCGTCCACAAATTCTTTACGCATTTTTTTCATTAATTCAGCAATCTTTTTTCCCATTGCTTTTCGAAGCGTATCGGCTTGACCACCACTAAACCCGCACATATCTTTAGAAATTTGCATCACTTGCTCTTGATAGACAATGATTCCATAAGTATTTTTTAAAGCATTTTCCATTGTGGGATGTGCATAGGAAATTTCTTTTCTGCCATGTTTTCTGTCGATGAATTCCGGAATATTTTCCATTGGTCCAGGTCTATAGAGTGCCACCATCGCAACTATATCTTCAAAGCATGTTGGTTTTAATTCCTTAATGTATCTCTTCATCCCGGCAGATTCTAATTGGAAAACTCCGGTAGTTTCACCCTTTGCAAGAAGTTGGTAAGTTTTTTTGTCGTCAATCGGTAATTTGTCTAAATCGATTACCACGCCATAGACTTTTTTTATTATCCTCAGTGCATTTTTGAGCACCGTTAAGTTTGAAAGTCCCAAAAAGTCCATTTTAAGTAGCCCCAAATCTTCAATAGCGTGCATCTCATATTGAGTGTTTGTGGCAATATCACCTTTGGCTGCTTTTTGGAGTGGACTATAATTCACTAGATCTTCCTGGGCGATTACAACACCCGCGGCGTGTGTAGAAGAATGTCTGGCGACCCCTTCAAGTCTTTTTGCAAGGTCCAATAATTTTTTATAATCCCCTCCCTGACGATAAAATGCGGCAAGCTCTGGGACTTCGACAACCGATTTTTCAAGCGGTAAATTTGAAGGAATTACTTTAGCGACCTGATCGACATCCGCATAACTCATCCCCAAAACCCTACCCGTGTCACGGACTGCATTACGAGCAGCCATTGTTCCAAAGGTAATAATTTGTGCCACTCGGTCTTTTCCATATTTTTGCACTACATATTCAATAACTTCACTCCTGCGGTCGTCAGCAAAATCCATATCAATATCAGGCATCGATATTCTGTCGGGATTTAAAAATCTTTCAAAAAGGAGGTCATATTTTAACGGATCAAGATTTGTGATATTAAGAGCATAAGCTACAATCGAACCAGCCGCCGATCCTCGCCCGGGACCAACTAAAATGCCATGGTCTTTTGCCCAGTTTACAAAGTCAGCCACAATCAAAAAATAATCTTCATAACGCATACGCTCAATCACTTCCATTTCATAAGCAACACGTTCTCTGATTTCTTTGGTAACTTTTTCATATTTTTGAACTAAGCCTTCGGCTACTTTTTTTTCTAGATAGGGTCGTTTCTTTTCACCTGCTGGGAGTTCGAACTTTGGGATTAAAATTTTCCCAAGTTCAAGTTCCAAATTACACTTTTCGGCAACTTTTACAGTATTTGAAACAGCCTCAGGTACATCTTTAAAATAATCATAAAACTCTTCTGGTGGAACAAATGAAAGGTCACCTTCAAATTTCATCCTATCTTCATCACCGACGAATTTTCCGGTTTGGACGCACAAAAGAGCATCGTGTGCTTCATGATCATCTTTTTCGATATAATGGACATCCTTTGTCGCAACAAGTTTAACATTGCGCTTCCTCGCCAAAGAAATCAATTTTTTATTGGCTTCTTCCTGCTGCTTCCAACCTGGATGATATTGAAGTTCAATATAAAAATCATCGCCGAAAACTTCACGATAAAAATTTAAAGATTCTTCAGCACTTTTTTCATCACCATTATTTATTTTGTCGGCAATTTCTCCGTGCAAACAAGCCGATAGAGCTATTAAACCTTTTGAATGTTCTTTTAAAACTTCTTTATCTATTCTCGGTTTGTAATAATAACCCTCCAGATGAGCAATTGTTACAAGTTTCATTAGGTTTTGATAACCGGTAAAGTCTTTGGCAAGAAGAACCAAGTGTCCGGGACTAGTGTCAATTTTTGGAGTTTTGTCATGCAGTGTTCTTGGGGCCACATACATCTCACAGCCAATTATTGGTTTTATTCCTCGTTTTTTTGCTTCTTTGTAAAATTCGATAGCACCATACATTACACCATGATCGGTAATAGCGACTGCCGGCATACCAAACTCCATCGCCTTATCAAGCAGTTGTGGGATTTTGCACATACCGTCGAGGAGCGAATAGTGAGTGTGCACATGAAGGTGAACAAAGTTTTTTTTGTTCGTAATAACTTTTTTTTCTTTGATTTTTTCTGCTTTATCCGGCATTATCCCCTCTAATTTTCAATTTAAAATTCACAATTTTTATTTAATTTCTAATTCAATTCAAATTTTAAATTAAAAACTAAAAATTATTTAGGCCGATTCTAAATACAACACTTGTTGTGCTTATTTTTAGATCAGCCCAGAAGAGCTACCCTCTTAAATCTAGTATATAGAATTTAGTATTTTGAATAAAGTATAAAATTTGATTTTATTGCTTTTTATGGTAAATTAACTGCGACTAAACGAATTTGTAGGATTCGTGCAGGGATGCACATTGACGAGGGGGCAAAATGAAAGTCAAAGACCTAGCACAAGGAATTGTGAACTTGTTGTACGCTTTTGCCATTTGCTTCATCGCAATTGGCATAATAGGACTGGGGTGGGCGTTCGGATTATGGAACGGAGCAGTGCCAGTGGGAATAGCTTTCCTGGCACTTGCATCGAACTGCATCCAGTTCGCAGTTCATCTCCGCCGGAAGTTGTATAACAAGCAATCAAGCCTTTTCGAGTTTCTCGAAGAGGACTTTAGAGAATCGAGAGAATCATGAACAAGTCATCTTACTTCAACATCCTTCGGACGGCTGTTGATGTCCATTCAGACAAGTGTCGTCACGAAGCTTTCAGCGCAAGCCTTCGACAACTACGGAAGATTTTTGTGAGTGTTGGCATAGCCTTCCTTTGCGGAGCGCTGGTTGCTGCTGTCTGGGCTGGGTTCTCCACCGCTTTTCGGTTTGCGAATCCAAGCATTGCGGTGGTTCTGTTCTTCGCGGTGTTTTGGCCGGTGTGCGTTTGGCTCACGCGAAAGCAGCGTACGCTCTATTTCAACGCCAGACGCAAGATCGCCGTTAAGCGCATCAACCGCGTACTTCAGCTCAACCGTGAACTCCGGGAAATCACTGGATTCAGCCATGAGATTGTGAGGTGAGCATCATGTCAGAAATCTGTGGCGCAGTTCTGCCGGTCAAGGTAGGAGATATCCTGACCATCGACACCTCCAAGAGCATGTGTATGTGTGTCCCACCCGAGTCGCAACTTAAGGTTGTCGGAGTATTCCGCCAGGACTGCGAATCGGTGAGATTGAACCTCGACAACCTCACCCCAGACAACCTCCTGCCCTCGAACCTCGATGCAACCCTGTTTCGAGGCAGAAGAGGTGAAGATGGACCCTGGTTCGATGCGATCAAGTTGATCAATCTTTCCTTCCTCCACGTGTTTGAGGTCACGAA
>Ga0172371_10004713_pt1 | contig 20504 bp, 18 predicted proteins | sample Lak12m_FD_114543 | JGI IMG/M metagenome (GOLD analysis project Ga0172371, IMG submission 114543) | Freshwater microbial communities from Kabuno Bay, South-Kivu, Congo - kab_022012_12m | ecosystem: Environmental > Aquatic > Freshwater > Lake | place: Democratic Republic of the Congo: South-Kivu... | reverse complement strand
GCGTCGGTCAGAACAGGGTAGGGGTCGCTCCAGCTATTTTCGTAATACTCAAAGCGGATGGCGCCGCGCGGCCCGAGAAAATCGACCTGCACCGGTTTGTCTTTGAACTCGTGGAGGGTGCTTTGGCCCTCGAGGGGTGTGGCGACGATTTGGGTATCTGCCCCCGCCCGCAGGTGGTGGATGCCGCGCCCGGCCCAATCTACCAGGCAAAATTGGTCGGCAGCCGGGCGGAAGCTGGTGGCGAAGGATTTCTGTGGCACCAGGCGCAGCGTGACGCCCTGGGCCTCGAAGGTGAGGGTGCGGGCGTCGGCGAAGGCGATGGTGACGGTTCCGTTATCAGTGTTCAGATCAAGTCGGTGGGGTTGGGCGACCCAGGTATAGGGTACTTCGACGCCATCACGCAGCAGCGCCAACTCGAAAAAATCGGCGGCATAGGCGTGCATGTATTTCTCGGTCACGGCGCGGCGCGAACTGGTTTTGTAGAGCAGGCGCGGGCTGCCGGAGCCGTTGCGGGATGTGACAATGAGAAATGACCCCGCCAGCGAGAAGGGGATGGTCGAAAGGTCGTAATTGAGCATGAAAAGCCTCCAGTTGTAAAATTATCCAGATAACACAAATTTTTCGATTGCCAACACCACTCCATCATTTTTGTGGTTGGCGGTGATCCAGTCGGCGACGGCCAGTGCGTCGGGCGAGGCGTTGAGAACCCCGTGATTGTTGCCGAAACAGCCCACCGGGCACATGTCGTTTGACCGCATGGGGTGGTACTGGACAAAAGTGTGTGCAATGCCGACCGCCAAGTCCAGGGCCAGGGGATTGCCGGTCAGTTCGTGCCATTCGACCAGTGGCCAGATCATGCCACCCAGGCTGTCGGCCGGCAGCGGGAGGTAACCTCGCTCGTGGGGATGATCGTCGGCAAAGAGCTGCTGCCACGCCGAGTTGTCCTCCATGTCCGGGATGCGCAGATCGTCACGCGCTACCCAGTCAAGCGGCGGCTCGTAACTGGGAAAGAAGATGCAGACGCCCTTGCGCACGGCGAACCTGTCCAGGCCGCTGATCATGGTTTTGATGCGCCCGGCGAGCAGATCGCGTTCCCGCTCCCCGGTCTCCGAACGCCAGCACTGAATCCAGCCTTCGAGTACCGACCGGTCGCCCCAGAGCCAGGAGTAGCGCGGTCGCCCGGTGCGTTCTGCGGTGTACTCGGTGGAATAGGGGAAGCCGTACGGCCCGGCGATACGCCGGTCGATCTCGCGCAGCATGGCCAGCCTCGTCTCCTCGGCGTCCCGGCAGCCTGCCACGCGTTGCGCGCAGGCGATGCCATAGAGCCATCGCCCCAGATCTTCGATGTCGTCGAACACCATCTCGTGGGCGAACTGCGGAGGGTCGGGGAGAAAATCAATTCAGAAGTACGGCAGATCGTGACGCTGCGCGTCCGTCGCGGCGGCAAGGAAGCGCAGCGAGAGGCGGGCTTGATCTTGAAGGTCGAGTGGTTTTCTCATCATGTCTCCTATGGTGTTTATGTACTGTCAACGCACGTTCACGCCACGGGGAACGTGTCCAGACGTTGTTGTATAACACCGCCTGTTTCAGTTCACCACGCGAATTCGCGCCCTTCGCAGGTAAAAAATTTGCTCGTGTCAGCAAGCGTCAAGCCATCTATCACCGCCAGCATTTGTCGTACCGCGTCGGCAGGCAACATTGATGCTTGACTACCACCCATACCCGTTCGTACCCACCCCGGATGCAGCGCTACTACAATAACGCCAGTGGCTCGTAAATCGGCTGCAGCCCAGCGGCGGGCGCGTACACGGGCCCGAAGATAATCCCTGGAGAGCGTCTCCATTTCCGGTTCCATAAAGGGATACGGGAAACCGGTTCGTACCCAGCCGATCCCTACGGCTTTCATCAGGTCGATATCCCAGTTGCCATGCTTAGCGATGGCGTGGATAAATTCCATGGTTTCTTCATCCTGATCATAGGTTCAAATGCCAGGTCGAACGGAGCCCTGACCCGATTCGCCATCAAGGCCAGGAGGTTGACCGCACCACGACTTCCTCGACGTCAATGGCAGGAGCGGCCTGAGCCAGCAGGCAGACCGCCTCAGCCGCATCATCGGGCTGCATACAGCGGGGCTCGTGACGTACATCGCCCACCATCTCCGTTGCCATCACACCCGGGCTGAAAGCCGATACGCGGATATGGTGCGGCGCCAGTTCGAGGCGGGCGGTCCGGCTGAGGCCCATCAGGGCGTGCTTGCTGGCCGCATAGTGGCTCAGGTTGAGCATCCCCACGTGGGCTGCCAGCGAGGCGATGTTGATGATGTGGCCGCCGCCAGAGGATTTCATCCGCGTCGCCGCGGCGCGCAACACGATGTAGGCGCCGATCACATTGACCTCCAGCAACCGCCGCATGACCTCCGGGCCTGTTTCCAGGATAGGTGCAAAGTGGATAATGGCCGCATTGTTAATGACAATATCGAGGGCCGGGAGAGTGGTGACATAGGCGTTGACCGCCGGTTCATCGCACACGTCGAGGCGGTCGAAGGTAACCGAACCGAATTCGTTTCCCAGGGTTTGCCTGGAACGATCAATACCCTCGGCATTCCTGTCAATGCCGAACACCCGGCATCCCTCGGTCGCAAAGCGCCTGACCAGCGCCAGCCCAAAACCTCCGGTTGCTCCGGTAATCAATACCGTTTTTCCCTTCAGTCCACTCCCTTGCATAAGAAACCTCCTGACCGGGCACAGCGGCCCTGTTGTGAGTCGAGACAACAAACAACGTAGAAAGTAATCTACTTCCTGCGCAGTTCAAACCGGATTCGGCACATATTGGCCGCCGCGGCACTGCTTGAGATAGTTCAGTACGTGCACCTGTCCGGTCATTTCAAGTTCATCCTTGTAAACCGGATCATGCCATCCCTCCACATCAATCGAGCCGGTAAACCCGCCCATTCGCAGGATGGTGATGATATCGGTCCAATTACAATCGCCAAACCCCGGCGTACGCGCATGGGCGAATGGCGGCACCCTAGGCACTTTGCCCGGCATGGCAGGAACCTCATTCATCACCGAATGAATGCCAACCTTGCGGATGATATCCCGGTTCACGGATGCGTCCTTGCCGTGGATATGAAAGATGCGGGAAACCCATTCCATTCTGCACAGCGAATTCCTGTGCTGCCCTGATCCGATCACAATGCCAATTGGAGCACCCGAAGAAGCGGATGTACCCCTTGGCTGTAAGGTTGTTGAGCGTCTCGATAATCTCGCTGACCGGTCTGGATGGATCGTCACGATGCAGCCAATAGAGATCAATGCAATCGGCGCCAAGGTTAGCGAAGCTCCTTTCCAAATCGTATGTGATGTCGGTCTTCGATAGCCGCGGCTTCTCCAGAGCACTAAAATCGGGATAAGCGCCTTTGGTCCCGACCACAATGCTTGGCCGGTTGTTCCGCGCGCACATCCAGCGCCCGATCGTTTTCTCGCTGGCACTCGGCTCATACTGGGGAAGCCAGTTTGCGTAAATGAGGGCGGAATCGAGAAAATTGCCCCCCATTTCAACGTATTCGTCAAGCAAAGCAAAGGATGAAGCCTGATCGATCTCGCTTCCGAGAAGGGCTGTGCCCATGCAAATTGAAGAGACCCTTAGGTCTGTTCCGGGAATGGTTATCGTGTGCACAACATGACTCCTTGTGACTGAATACTCACTGCGACAGTCACTGGCCTGCCTGGTATTAACAGGCCAGACACCTTCAAAATGATTTCCTTTGGTTGTCTCCTGTTACGCCATGCACTGAATTTGGTAAACGTGACCCTGAACCAAGTTGCAGGTGCGGCTATTTTTCGCGCCAGACATTTGCTACCGATACTCCACGCTGACCATGACGAAATATTCCAGCCGCGGCAGGGTGAAGCAAACATAGACTCCCTCGACGGAGAAAGCAAGTTCCTCGCCACCCGGCAGCAGGTGCACCCCGCACACGGAAGCACCATCCGTCCGCACACGGATGTGCAAATCCTGGATTGGGATATTGGGCAGCTCCTGCTGCACATTGAGCACATTGACGGTATACCGTTTGCGCCCGGGTTGGTGGTAGAGCAGCACCTCGGTGGCCGGGTGACCGTCGGTCTCGAAAGCAGGCGGCCTTGCCAGCAGCGAGCGCCACAGGCGCGCCAACACACCCCACAGCCGCGGGTGATCCCAGCACTCGATGGCCCCGGCGCTGTAAAGCACACAGCCTGCGCCAAAGCGGTTCAACACCAACGCCGGATGATCCAGTACCCGTCCCGGGGGATTGGTCAGGATGGCCGCATACCGCTGCCCACGCGGATCGGTGAACGGTTCGACGACTCGGGCCACCACCTGGGCGCCGGGGAGCGGATCAACCAGGATCGGAGTGTCGCCGGTCAACGTGGCCGGCCACTGGCCCGTGAAGGGGTCGAACAACGCTTCGAATTCCGGTTCGGGCCGCACGTAGCTCTGGTCGAAACGCAGCTCGCCCCGGCGCGTGACGCCGAACATATCGGCCAATTGGAAATCATTCCGGCAGGTACCATCCCAGCCCAGGAGGGAGGAATCCTTGCTGGCATATAGGCACCCGCCTGCGGCCACATAGGCGCGGAAAGCAGCTACTTCTTCCTCGTTCATAACCGTCACGCTGGAAAGGATGATCAGTTGATAACGGGAAAGGTCAGCGAGATTTTTCCTGGTAATGACGCCAAAGGGCAGGTGCGCCCAGGTCAGGATCTTGGCCGCGTTCATGGAGGAGCCGCGGTGGGTAAAATGGCCGGGCCAGTGCTTGGGCCCACAGGAGTATTCGCCGCCGTCAGTGCGTTTATGGTTTTCAGCCACATCGTACACATTCTCAAAGCTGTAATAGATGGCGATATCCTGGCAGGGAATCCCCCCGGCGTGCGGTTCGTAGGGCTCCATTTCGCGGAACACCGTGCCGATCTCGTGATAACGCGGCTTGTGGATCGCGCCCGAGGGATCCACCGGGTCAATGAACACCATGGCGCCATCGTTGGCCAGGGCTGAGAAAACGTTGACGCGCATCTGCTCCACGCTGCGGGGAACCATATGCTCGTGGATGTTCGGCCACACCCAGGCGTTGACATGTTCGAAGGGCAGGAGGTTGCTCTGCGAACGAAAGAGCTTGGCCCAGAACGAAAGACCGTAGCGGTCACCGTAGAGGTCAGCCGACAGCCAATCCATTTTTCGCGCCAGCTCAACCGAAGGCGCATACATCCAGTCGGCGCTGAAGGTGCCGGATTGGTGGGCAACCGACACGCCGGGTTTGCCCTGCTTGAAAGCCGTGGTGACCAGCTCCACGAACTCCACCAGCCACTCCTGGCGCTTGCGCTGGAACCGCACCCAGTCTGGATCGGCCCAATGGATGACGCGCGGGATTTCAAGACCCGTCTCGGCGCGGTAGCGTTCCTGGCAGGAGCGGCAGTAGCAGACCGTCGGCCACCAGGTCATATCCGGCCAGACGCCTTCGAATTCATATCCTGCGCAGACCTCCCGGATTTGCGCCAGGGCGTATTCACGGTATTGCTGATTGTTGGGACACAGCAAGCTGAAACGATGCGGGTGCCCCCAGGAACCCATCCACTCCTTCTCGCTGATGCCGCGCCCATCCACCACCCGGCACTCGGGATGTTGGTCCCAATACCAATCGGTGTAGATCAGGCAATAGTAAATGACCACATCGATGCCGCGCTTGTGAAGCGCCTGGATCATCTCCCCCAGCATATCCCGTTTCTGCTTCTCCCACTGCGCGTGCATTTTGCCCACGCGCGTGGGATAGTTGCACAGCCCCGTGTGGGTGTTGGCAAACACTGTCATCGCCGTGGCGTTGGCGAGTTTGACGTGTTCGGCCATCTCCTCCGGGTCAAAGGAGGCCAGGAAGGAGTCATCCCATTCGGCAATATGGAAGTCGAGAAACATTCTGCGGCGTGACCGCTGATACCATGGCAGCTTCATAAACTGTCCTTTCATGAATCAAGGAGGACGCTGTCTCCAAGTAAGAGAGAACGGGTGTTAGCATTACTCATTGTAGACGAACTTCACACCCAGTATCTCGGCCAACATCCGTAGCTCTTCAACATAGTCGCCGTAGACAATGGAATAGTGATGACCGACCGTGTTGGGCAGGATTTCATCCACATCCTGCTTGAAGGTGAGCCCGAAACCGGGCCACCGACTGGCTACATCCTGCTTGCCTTCGATCTCCCGTTGACTGGTGGTGGCGCGAACCACGTGGAACCGCAGCGTGTCGCCGTTGCCGCCGATGCGGAACATCGTGACCGGACGACCAATTTCCAGTTCAAAACTGATACAGCCCCCCTTCATCTTGCCAATAAAGTACTCGTTGGGAACGGCTTCGTCGGCAATGTTTCCAGGGATCGGATAGACCTGGATGCCCTTCTTCTTATCAGCCAACGAGATGGGGGCTGTACCGCAATTGAAGAAGGTGAGCTTTTTCTCAGGTTTGTTGGCGCGGGCGATATCGGCAAAGAACACGGGGGTTCCGGTAAACAGACGCAGAATGTACATGGAAAGCCCGGCCGGCACATCCGCCTCACAGGCGGTCGTGATACCGTCTTCGTTGAGCATACAAGTGGCAAGACATCCGCCATAGCCATAGCCATACCTGGTATGCATCATTTCCGGCATACACTTGTTGGCGAAAATGTCCACGTTGTAGAGCTTCTTCAGGCGCTTGAAAGCCAGGTACATTTTTGCCTGGGTGAAAATGGCATCTCTCTCAAGTTTATCGCCATCTACCTCCCAGTTGATCTTGTCAACCTTTTCCAGGAATTCATCCGCCACCTTTTGCGCTTCGGCGTCGGGAATGTTTTCCATCTCGGTGAATACCTGTACGGTATCGTACTGTGGGAAATCCACACCAAACACCTGTTTCCAGTCGAATTCGTTCACCTGTGTCTGGTACATCATCATGCACTTACCGCCAATGGTGGCGATTTTCCGGTTGCGCAGTGAATTCTTTACCCAGGCCGCTCTGAGGTAAGTGAGAATGAACGCGTAGTTCTTTTCGTCGCGGATCTTCCCCGACAGGTACGGGAATTCTTTGCCCATTTCCTGTAATACATAGCGAATCTGGATCGATGCACCCAGGTTGCCGTTGGCAAACCGGTCGGAAAGCCCCCAGAGAACAAATGGCACGTGAAGGTCGTTGATGGCAGCGATGGCAATGGAGGAGTAGATCCAGGTGCCCACCACAAACACGATGAGATCACAGCCTTCCTTCTCAAAGCGTTGCGCCGTGGCCACGATCTCCGCTTCGTCAAAGAGCGCCGTATCCACAATCAGATGATCGATGCCGGACTCTTGTGGCAATTTCTGCCTGAAATAATCCACCATCTCGTTGATTTCGCCCTTGAAGTGGTTTTTCTTGGCCAGGGCAATAAAGCCAAGTTTGGGTTTGGGATTTCTCATACAGAATCTCCTATTCCTTGTCGATTCGGTCAATGATGGCGGTAGACTTCCCAGCCGAGATATTTTTCAGCCGCTTCGGTCAGGGCTTTGGCGGCATGGCCACGCGCCATGGCCACATGATGCTCGAAACCGTTCATGCACAGCGTGTCGAGCAATTCCTGCAGCCGCTCCACATGGCAGACGGCCACGCCGCCCGCGGTATCGGTCGGGTCGGCGGTGAATTCGCCCTCACCCACGTACATCTTGATCACGCCACGCGCATCGTCGGTGGAAATTTTCAAGAAGGTCATCGGCCCCGGCGAAACTTTACCCTTCACCGCGCCAAAGCAGCGTTCCGCGCCCAGCGAAGCGCCCAAAATATCGAGCGTGCCGATCTCCTGGATTTCGCCGATGAAGCTCCTGGGAAAATTGGAGCAGTGGAGATTGATGCACTTGTTTTCATCGTCATCGTAGTTGTTGTTCCAATCCAGGTAGCCGGGGGCGTTGCCGGTGGCCAGGCGCAGCATATACATCGAGAGCGCACCCATCACGTCGGTTTCGCAGGCGCTGGGGTTGCCCTTCTCGCCCATCATGCTCATCGTCAGGCAGGTGGCACAGCCGTAGTTGTTCTGGATGGATGCCCAACACTGAATGGCGCTGGCGTCGCATTCGTTGTCGGCGATCCATTTTTCGACCGTCAGGGCCAGTTTGGCCTGGCGGAGCAGGTGTGCGCTGGGCGTGGCCGGCGCCACAGGACCGTAGCCCTGGATCTCAGCCACGCGCTGCAGCACCGCTTCGGTATCGCCCATCGCCTGGGCCGCCCCGATGATCTCGGACAAATCCACTGCGCAGACATGCACGCCCGAGGTTTCGAGCAGCTTTTCCGAGAAGCGCACCGTGTTGAACGGGTCGGGGCGCTGGCCGATCATCCCCAGCCGGGCAGTGGAGATGCCCTTGACGATGCAGCAGACCGTGGCGAAGTAGTGCAAGTCGGCGGTGAAGGCCTCGCTGTTGATATCGCAGGTGTGGCGAGATGTGTTGGTGATAGCAAAGCCGCGCTGATACAGGTTGTTGCAGACCGACAATTTACCGCAGAACGAATCGCGTCGGTGGGCCAATTCCATCTTTGCGACGATATCGGGGCTGGCCTGCACCAGGATGGGGACCTGCAGCCCGGAGCGGGCAATCGTCTCGACCACGCCCAGTTCGTCGCCAAAATTGGGCAGGAGGACGAGAATGCCGTCAATCTGCTCAGCGTTTTCGCGGAATAGCTTGGCGCAGATTTTGGCATCTGCCAGGGTTTCAATGGCCCCGTTTGGGGTGGCGTCTTCGGGCGGCAGGATCGCGCCGTAGCCAAGCTGATCGAGTTTGGCTAGGATATCCTTGCGCCCTTGTACGGCCAATGAGGCCGGGAAAAAGCCGCGGGTACCGACGATGACGCCAAAAGTAATTCGTGATTTCATGGGAGGATCCTTTCTCTACAAATGGGATGTGAAATACAAGTTGTTTCATTTCCTCTGCTGACTAGAGATCGTTTAGCCGTGTGCGCCGGATGGCTTCCTGCCAGCCGTCGTACAGTTCTGTTTGGCGGGCACGATCCATTTTCGGCTCGAAACGATCGTGCGGGCGCGGCAGGGCCGTGATTTCATTGAGCGTACGCCAGATACCAGCGGATAACCCGGCCAGGTAGGCCGCACCCAGGGCCGAGACATCGCTCACGCGCGAGCGCAGCACCGGCACGTCCAGGATATCCGCCTGGAACTGCATCAGCAAGTCGTTCTGGGCCGCACCGCCGTCGGCCAGCAATTGAATCAGAGGAGTACCAGCGTCTGACTGCATCGCATCAAAAACATCGCGGATTTGGTAGGCGATGGCCTCGATGGAGGCGCGGGCGACGTGCGCCGGAGCGGTGCCGCGCCGCAGGCCGGTGATCAGCCCGGTGGCGTCGGGCTTCCAATGGGGAGCGCCCAGCCCGGTGAGGGCGGGTACGAAGTAGACCCCCGCAGCGTCATTGACCCGGCGGGCCAGTTCATCCACGCCGGCAGGGCCATCCACCCCCAAGAGTTGCGCCGTCCACTCCACCCCCGCCCCCGTGGCATAGATGTTGCCCTCCAGGCAGTACACTGCCTGGTTGCAGCCCCAGGCCACACTCGTCGAAAGTCCGGCCTGCGAAAAGAGCGGCTTTGCGGTGGGCATCATCAGCGACGAGCCGGTTCCGTAGGTGGCCTTGACCGATCCCGGCAGGAAACCGGCGTGACCGAACAGGGCGGCGTGTGAATCGCCGATCAGCGCGCCGATCGGCACACCCGCAGGAAAGCCCTTGGCCTGTGTCTCGCCGTAGTTGGCCGATGAAAGGCGAACCTCGGGCAGCATGGGGCGCGGCAGGCCGAACAGCGCCAGCAGGTCGTCATCCCAGGCCAGGGTGTGCAGGTTGAACAACTGCGTCCGCGAGGCGTTGGTCACATCACAAGCATGGACTCGCCCGCCGGTCAGGTTCCACAACACCCAGGCGTCCACCGTCCCCAGGCAGATTTCTCCGGCCTCGGCGCGAGCGCGGCCGTCCGGGATTTGATCCAGCAGCCAGCGCGCCTTGCCAGCGGAGAACATCGGGTCAAGGGTCAGGCCGGTGCGCTGGAGGACCATCTCCGCGTGGCCGGCATCGCGCAACGGCTGGCACAGATCGGTACTGCGGCGGCATTGCCAGGTGACGCACGGCCCCAGCGGTTGGCCGGTTTTACGCTCCCACAGCAACACCGATTCACGCTGGTTGGTGACGGCCACGGCAGCCAGCGATTCGACCTCGATGCCCGCAAGCGCCTCGGCTGCCGCAGATTGCACGGTGCGCCACAACTCCCAGGGGTCTTGTTCCACCCATCCGGGCTGTGGGTAATTCACTTTCACCGGGCAGGCGGCTTCTCGAAGCAGCGCGCCGCTTTCGTCGAAGATGGATACCTTGCTGTTGGTGGTGCCCTGATCGATGGCGAGAATGGTTTTCATCGGGATTTTCCTCCAATTTGTTTGGCAACCGCGGCCAGCCCTTCCGCGGTGATGCCGTAGTGTTTGAAAATCTCTTTCTGACTGCCCGTGACGGTGTGTTCGTCGGGGATGCCCACGATCTTGAAGCCGCAACGCATTCCATGCTGCATCAGCACCGCCGCGCAGGCTGCGCCCAAGCCGCCATGGATACTGTGCTCTTCCAAGGTGAGGATGGCATGGGTCTCTTCGGCGGCTTGCTGCAGAGCATCTTCATCAAGCGGCTTGAGCGTGTGCATGCTGATCACGCGGCAATCCAGCCTGTCGGCGGCGAGCAGTTCGGCGGCCTGCACGGCAATGGATACCGTCTCCCCGCAGGCCACGAAGGTCAGGTCGCGGCCAGGGCGCGCGGTGATGGCCCTGCCGATGGCGAACGGCTGGTCCGGCGGGTGAACATGCGGCACGGCGGCCTTGCCGAAGCGCAGGTAGAGCGGGGAATTCGAATCGGCTGCCGCCAGGATGGCCTGGCGCGTCTCGTGGTTGTCGGCCGGGGCCAGGATGGTAAGGTTGTGAACGGCCCGCAGCGCGGCAAAATCATGCAGCGAATGGTGGGTGGAACCGAGCGCGCCGTAACTGACCCCCGCGCTGATGCCCACCAGCCGGACGGGATGGTTGGAATAGGCCACGTCGTTTTTGATCTGCTCGAAGGAGCGTGCCGTCAGGAAACAGGCCGGCGAGACCGCAAACACCTTCTTGCCGCTGGCCGCCAACCCGGCGGCCACGCCCACCAGGTTTTGTTCGGCGATGCCGACTTCGATCAATTGATCAGGCAAAACTTGCCCAAAGCGGGTGAGTTTGCCAGAACCGCGCGAGTCACTGGTAACGACCACGATATCCCGATCCTGCTGGGCCAGTTCGAGCAGCGTATCGGCGAAAATGTCGAGGTTGGGACGGGGAGGATTCATTTCGTTTGCCCCTCCAGTTCGGCTATGGCAACAGCGTATTCTTCATCGGTTGGCACATGGTGGTGCCAGCCAACCTGATTTTCGATGAAACTGATGCCCTTGCCTTTGATGGTCTGCGCCAGAACCAGACTGGGTTTGCCCCGCTCAAAGGGAACCTGGCTGAAGTTCTCCAGCAGTTGGTGGAGGTTGTGTCCATCTACGCTGCGTACAGCCAGGCCAAAGGCGCGGAATTTCTCCGCCAGCGGTTCGAGGGCGTTGACCTGTTCGGTCGGCCCGCTGATTTGGAGGCCATTCCGATCCACGATGACGGTCAGGTTGTCCAGCTTGTAGTGAGAGGCGGCCATCAGCGCCTCCCAGTTCGATCCTTCGGCCAGTTCGCCATCGCCGAGAAGAACAAACACCCGGCTGGTGCGGCCGTCCATTTTGGCCGCCAGCGCCATGCCCACCGCCACCGGCAGGCCGTGACCGAGCGCGCCGGTGTTGTGCTCCACGCCCGGCACGTCCCGCGTGGGGTGACCGGCGAGGCGGGATGGGTAGCGGCACAATGTATCCAACTCGGCGGCGGGGAAAAAGCCCCGCTCGGCCAGCACCGTGTACAGCGCCTCGGCAGAATGGCCCTTCGAGTGCAAGTAGCGGTCACGGTCCGGGTCGCCAAAAGTGGCGGGGGAAACGTTCAGGACCGCGTTGTATAACACGTTCAAGATGTCCACGCACGAAAGGCTGCCGCCGGTATGCCCGGCATTGGCCTGTTTGATGATGCGCAGCACCGTCTTGCGATATTCGACAGATTTGGCCTGGAGGAGTGATGGAGGGTTCATCATATCAGGGGAGCCTTTCAATCCATTGTTTCCGTTCCCCAGGCCCCTCCGGGGCGGATACCCTGCATGCCGCGGTGATCCAACTCATCGAAGATAGCCTTGAGCATGCGTTTGCCTTTCTCAACCTTGGCGGGGACTTTGCTGTCCACCATGGCGTTATAGTAGTAGATGGCGTGTGATAACTCGTAGGTGGTCAGCGCCGGGATGTCGGCGGGGGTGTTCAGCGGCCTGTCGGTAAAGTGGAACTGGTAACTGCTCTCGGCGTTGGGATCATCCACGAAGCGTTTGGCGCGCGGCAGGTGGTATCCTTTGGCTTTGATGCGCCTGCGGATTTCCGCCAGCGTGGCGCGGGCGGCGGCGATCTCATCCAGCACCCATTGCCGGTTGAAGGGGCAGGTGCGGGCCGGGGGCGCCGGCCAGCGCCCATCGGAGTTGGCGGCGCAGGTCAGGTGGAACCAGAACCGCCAGACCAGTTCGGCAAATTCCTCCTTATGCGCCCCCTCGGTGATCGGCTGGCAGTGTTTTTTGTACTGGCGCCGCAGCCCCTCGAGAATCGGGTCCCAGTTGCGGGCTTCGGGGGTGCCGCCCCAGACCACGGAATAGGTGCGGTGCCAGGCCCCGCCGTCTTCCACAAAGAACGGCTCCTCCACCGGCTCCATTTCGCAGGCTTCCTTGAAGGTGATCAACTGCCCAAATTCCTTGAGTCCGCAGATCATGGCATCCAGTTTGACCGGGGCTTCAGGGTCCACCATGAAGCACTTGTCGTAATCGCGGAAATACTTGACATAGTAGTAGCCGGTCGTGCCGCAGTATTCGGCATCGTCGGCGATGATTATGGAGGCGCCCTTGCCGCTGCCGGTCCAGTGGCGCACATTCGCCAGGTATTCCTCCAGGCTGGTTTTGCCCAGGAAGTAGGTAATGTATTTGCCCACCAGCCGGTCCGAGCGGCACATGCCATGCAGACCCGGCACCACGTCGCGGAAGGGCTGGTGCAGGAACTTGCAATCCGGGTTGAGGTTGTACCACGGCAGGTTGCCGCCCCAGTAGATATCCTGGGTGCGGTTACGTTCCACCCAGGCATATTCCTTGTCGTTGGAGTTCATGTACGATTCGAAATCCAGCGTCAGGTATTTGGCCCCGGCTTTGCGGAAGGCATACGGCACGTATTGCTTCCAGGTGCATTCGGGATTCCACCAACTCTCCGGGCGGAAGCCGAGATGTTTCTCGAAGGTGCGCTGCGCGGCTTCACAGGACCAGTAGCCATCCTCTTCCGGCACGTTGGCCATGATCGGGTGGGCGTAGGGCGCGCCCATGAACTCGCACTGCCCGCTGCGGATGGCGTCCTTGAGTTTTTCCAGCACATCCGGGGTCAGTGCGGCCATCGTTTCGATGGTGTACCCGGAGGCTTCGAAAACATACTGCTGGTCGGGGTGCTTCCGGAATGTGTCGAAAATGACTTCGTAGGAGGCGCGAATGGTGCGCTCGTACTTGTCGGGGGTCAGGAAGGCGTAGTTCAGGTTGGCATGAAAAATGGCTACATATTTTGCTTTGTTCATGGGGAGAATCCTCTACAACGGTTCAAAGTCGGCATAAATGACCACGCGGGGCCCGTCACCCGGGATGTGAAAATCGCCGTGACCCTCTCCCTGGCCGAGGATTGCCCCGGTACGCGGATCGATGATGCGATAATGGGTGGGCACATCCTGGATTGTTGCCGGGTTGAGCGGTCCATAAGACCCGTTGGGGAAATAGACGATAAAAAGTTTGCCCGGCACGATCAGCCCGGCCCGCCCGTAGGTATGACAGTAATCCGGCTGCATGCCATCCAGGGGCAATCCCTCGAAAATGCGCGACAACGCGCCGATGTAGTGTGAACCTTCGAAATCCAGGGCCTCCTGCCAGCCGGCGTTGCGCGCCATGCACCATTCCTGGTGTTCTTCGCTCGTGTCCAGCCGCCACTGCCACAGGCTGCCTGCCCCGTAAACAACGCCCATCGTTCCACCGGCTGTCAGGTTGTTCCAGGCTTCGTGGCCCTGCCACCAACCGGCAGCGCGGCCCGGTTGCCCGATCTGCTCGTAGGTCGGCTCCCCGTTGGCGATGGCCTTAACCGGGCGCTTTTCGCGCATCGTCGCCACGCGCTGCGGGACATGCTCGCCGTTGTGACCGGTCTGGCACCACTGGAAATCGAGCCAGGCGCGATCCTGGTAGGCCCAGGGATGCTGGTGCGGGGCGTAATGGATGCCGGTGGGCTGTCCGTAGGTGTCCCAGCGTTCGATCTCCCAGCCGCCGGGGTCTACGCCGGGGGCCAGCCCGTCGCCATCCGCCGACACCAGCCAGATGGCCGGCAAGGCGCCATAACGTGCCACCAGGTAACGGCAGTAGCGGGCGTATTCGTGCGCCGGAATCACCGGTCCGGCGACATCCAGGCCCTTCCAGCCGTAGCCGTGAAAGACCGGGTTCCAGACCGGGATGATTTCGTGGGCAACAAGAATCCCGGCCAGCCGATCCACGTATTGGAAGTAGGCTGGGTTGAGTTGGTTGATGTGCCCATCGGGCAGGTCTTCAAAACCCACATCAAAGCCGTCGTGTTCAGTGCGGCTGCGCGGCCCAACAGCGCGGCGGTCGGGCTGGACGGACATGAGCAGGGCGGCATTAAAACCCTTGGCCTGGCGATCGCGGGCATAGGTTTCGCATTGCTCGTGCGTGGCGCGCCAGGGCAAAGCCCAGGCCGTGTCAGCCACCAGCAGGGCGGGTGTGCCATCGGCATGCAGCAGGTTGCGCCCGCCCGGCGGGATGCGCCAGAAACCATGCCGGTGGAAGCGATTGTTTGATTCAGATGGGGTAATGTGAATTTCCCCGGTTTGCTGAGCCAGACCAGCGTCGCGCGGGGCGCTGAAACTCTCCCAGCGCCATGTTCCGGCGGGGAGTGGTGATGCAAAGCGCACACGCCAGGTGTTCCCGCCATCCCAAAACGCCGGGCGCAGCAATTCGACACCGCTTTCGTGGCGGAAGCGTGCAAAGACTTCCACATCCGTGTAAGGATTGGCATACTCACCTGTGGCAATCAAGGTGACCTCTGTCTGCTGCCATGCTGAGATCGTTGTCATACGCGTTTCATTCTCCTTCTTTTCAAATGATTAATTATGCCAGGAGAGAAATACTTTCTTTCATCACGATATATGCTGGCTTGGGCCGGCTCTTCACATCCACCAGGCCCCACGCGGTCTCCACCGGGCAGTCGGGCTTGCCGCACTGCCAGCAGGTTTCGGTATCCTCCCAGCGGAAGAAACACTGACCGAGCAGTTTTTCACGCTTCCGGAGAAAAACATCCATTGTCTGGCGGATGAACTCCGCCTGGACCTCGGGCGTGTGCCCGGCATCCCAGCCAAAGACCCACTTCTTCAGTTGGCAGTTGGGTGCCCCGGACCGGTGCTCTGCCGCAGTCATCATCGCACCCGCCGAGGCATAGCCCCACTCGTTGACGAAGATCTTCACCCCGCGCGTTAACGCGTATAGTTCGTCAATCCGCTCGGCCCACGCCTGTGGACCGCCGGGCTGCCACGAGCCGTAATACTGGTCAATACCGCAATAATCCGGCTTCAGGCGCGGGTCGTTGAAAAGCAAACCGATGAACTCATTCGTGGCAGGCGAGCCGGAACAATTGGTGCTGACCAGCAAGCCCGGATCCACTCCCTTCATGGCGATGGCAGAACGGATGACCAACTCTGCTGCCTGCCGCAGGTCGAGCGGACCGGCAAACTGCTCCCAGTCAATTTCGTTCGCCACCTGCCAGACCGGAGCGAGGCTGCCCACGTCTTTCGCCAGGAACGCGCAGCCGCGTTCATACTGCTGGTAAAACTCCTCGCTGCCCGGCTCCGCCATCCATGCGGGCAAGTGAGATTCGAAGACCATGCGCAAATCGCCCACCGCGTCCGGCTGGTAGATGCCGTGTCCCAGACCCGGCGTTCCGCCGATGAGACGGAATCCGGCCGCGGCCCAGCGGCGGGCGTGTTCACGCGCCTGCAAATATTCCTCGGAGAGCGCGCCCGTTCCCAGGTCCGCGAAAGGATAGGGAAAACCGGCCCGCACCCAGCCGAAACCCGCGGCTTTCATCAGCGCAATATCCCACGTTCCGTGTGATGTAATCCCATTGATGAATTCCATTGCTGGCTCCTGCATGGGTTTCCAAATCATCCATTGTTGTCATTGGAGTTTCTGCCTCCCGGTCTCGGCGCCTGGCGCGTTGTGCTTCCAGAAGACAAACTCCTGCAGGTTGAAGAACCGGTTTTCGGAGCAGACCGCTTCCAGGAATACGGCGTGCCGTCCATACACGGGCCGGTGTTCCAGGGTGGCATTGGCGAAACCGTCGATCCCGCCGGTCACCCAACCACCCGTGCATGGCAGCATCATTTCTCCCAACACTTCACCATCCCAGGCATCGAGCCGCACGCGCAGCCGGCATCCCGCAAAGAGCGATGCGCAGGCCGCGCCGAAGCGGTCTTCGCCCGCAAAGTCGAAGTACTTGTAGGCCGCCCCGCTGCCATCCTCGAGGCGGGTCAGGTAGCGTTCCGAGCGGTCCATCCGGACCTTGCCGCGCAGCAGGCAGGCGTACACGGCGGGGAGCGGCGTCCTCGGCTGCAACAGGGTGCCCGGTCCCTGGGTGGTCATCTCCACCTGGGCAATGGAGCCATCGGGCTGGAGGCTGATCCTTTCCATGCACAACCGCCGCATGCCTTCCCGGCACATGGAGGAACGGTGATAGCAGATGTACCACTGGCCATTGAATTCCACGATGGAGCCGTGGTTGTTCCAGGATTCAGGGTCACAGTCCACGCAATCGATGATGGCACCCTGTTTGGTGAATGGCCCCAGCGGCGACTCGGCAGTGGCGTACGATAGGCGGGTGGCCCGCCCTCCACTGACATCAGAGTACACGAGGTAATAGAGACCACCGATCTTGCGAATCGAAGCGCCTTCGTGGAAGCCATGGGCCATTTCATCGAGCAGGCTCGCCTGATAGGTGGCAGGATCGATGGCATCCAACCCAGGCAACAGGCGCGCGGCATGGCACTGGAACTGTCCCCAGTAGTAATAGACCGCTCCATCGTCATCCACCAGGACCGCCGGGTCGATCTGCCTGACCGGCAGGTGAACTTCCCTGACATTGGAGAAAGGACCGGTCGGCGTCGCACATTGCGCCACCCATTCGCGACCGCAAGAGGATGCCCAGAACAGGTAATAGGTGTTCCCGATCTTAACGCAGTCCGGGGCATAGAGCAGGGTGTTGGGCGAAGGTGTCCATTCAGCCTTCATGCAAATGCCATGGTCGGTGAACTCCTGCAGGTCGGCCGTCGAGAACACATGGTATTCCTGACTGCAATAATAGGTGTCAAAGTCCTTATCGTAGGAACCATACAGATACAGCCTTCCGTCGAACACACGCGCTTCGACATCGGGGACACGATGGTGCAGGGGCAGAACGGGATTCATCGTCGGAACTCCTGTAGTCCCCGAACGGGGCATTGAGTTTTCATTCCATGATCCCGGAAAAACCGGATCCTAAAGTTGGTCATCTTTATTCTCCTTCCCTCATAAACGATTCAATCTCCTCCCGGCCAGGCGCGGAGGGCTGCGCCCCCAACCGGGTGACGCTGATGGCCGCTGCCGCGCTGGCAAACCGTGCCGCTTCGGGCAACGCTTTGCCTTCCACGAGGGCTACCGCCAGCGCACCGCAGAAGATGTCACCAGCGGCAGTGGTGTCCACCGCCTCCACCTTGAAGGCCGGGATGTGCTGGCGCAGGTCTGCCGAGGCCAGGTAAACGCCCTGCGCGCCAATGGTCAGGATGACCGTCCGCGCGCCTTTGGCAAGCAGGGCTTCGGCGGCCTGTTCCACTTTTTCGGGGCTGTCCACCGCGAAACCGCACAGAGCCTCGGCCTCGCCTTCGTTGACGGCCAGGTAGGTCACCTTGGGCAGGTAGGCGGCGTCGAAGGGACGGGCGGGGGCCAGGTTGAACAAAATCGGCACACCGAGCCTGTCTCCCAGTTCGATGCAGGCGTAGAGCGTTTCGGGCAGGATTTCGTATTGCAGCACGAGCATGGCTGCTTCGCGCAATAGCTGTTCCATTTCAGTGATCATGGCTGGGGTCAGGCGGTAATTTGCGCCCGGCGCGACCGAGAGATAGTTCTGCCCGGCCCCGCCAACCATCACAAGCGCCGCCCCGCTGGCAATACCGCTTTCGGCCCGAACATGCTCCACATTAACCCCAGCCTGGCGCATGGCATCGAGCAGGAGCGGGGCAAAGGCATCATCGCCCACGCAGTTGACAAACCAGACCTCCCCGCCGGCTTTGGCCGCCCCAACGGCCTGGTTGGCGCCCTTGCCGCCAAAGGTTTGCATGAACACGGCGTCGGTAATGGTTTCGCCTTTTTCGGGCAGGCGCTCCATTTTCATGATGAAGTCCACATTGGAACTGCCAATGACGACAATTCTATGTTTCACTTTTCTCCTCCTTGATGGGTGATCTACCCCATCTGCGAACATTCCCTGTGTTCTTCACCCATTCTTCCCTTTTCTCCATAACGCCGGGAGTGCTCGCTTCGCCGTAGCTCAACGTATCCAGGAAAGCGATCACTTCATACAACCGGCCTTCGATCAGGTTCACGGCGACCGGACGGGTGGGATTCTGTTTCAGGTCCCAATGAAAACCATGCAGGAGCTGGTCGATCAGGAACATCTTCTCCTGCGGCTTTTGCGCGCCCGGGAACCTGCGCACAAAGTCCCCGAAAAGCTCCAGCACGGGTGCTGCGCCACTTAACTGCTTGTGCTGGATCGTGGTGAAATACTCGCCCCAGGTCAGTTCCCAACCGCACTCATCGCAGTGCATGATCTCCTCTTTACGGGAGCGGTGCGAAACGGTGCTGCCACACGAGGGGCAGACAGCACGCCCGTACCCGGCTTGATTGGCTTCGAGAAAACTCTGGCAGCGGGCGCGCAAGGAATACCCCACCTCATCAAGCAATTCATCATCGTAGATCCCCTGCGCGTCCAGATCGTACAGACGGCGGATTCTCGAAGGGTGGATACGCGGCGCCCATTGAGGCAGTGTTCTCGTGTTCACCAACTCATCCTTCCAGCACGGAGAAGTTCATCACCCGGCGCAGATAAGCCAGCCCGCTGATCCAGCCTCCGGCGTGCGGGATCCAATCCTCATCGGAATAACGCAGCGGCGAATCGTTTTCGATGGTCGGCTGGACTTCGAGTTGGAACTGGCGGTTGGTGCAAAATCCATTGCCGATGCTCCCCGGGACCTGCGACCAGGTGCGGACCGAGTTGCTCCCGATCCCATGGATGAAACTGTATGGGATGGCTTTTTCTTCAGGGATATCCTCGCGCCACATCACACTGCCATCGAAGGATTCGCTGGTCATGCCGCTGTTCAGTCCGGCGATCCATTGCAGGTTTCCAACGGCGATCTGGCGGAACTGCCTGTCATGGAAAAAATTTTCCAGTTGTGATGCAAGCGCAGCGGCATAGCCGTAACAGACATTGAAGCCATGCCAGGGGCCGGCGAAGGTCAGCAAGCCTTCCCCGGCATAGTAACCCTGCGGCAACAAGTAAAATGGGTTGGCCTGGCAGGCGGGCAGGAAATAGCCATAGGCAAAATCGTGTACGGCTTGCTTCCAGCGCGGTCGGTCAGGATGGTCAGGAAGCAGGTTGCACAGATCCATCAGCGGGGCGATGTAGTGGTTGAACATCATGCTGGTATCGTATCCCACATGGTGGTGGATGAAGGCCTTCTCGGTGAAAGTGCAATCGGCAAACGTGTAGAAGTGACCGTAGAACTCGCCTTCAGGCTTATCCTTCGTCACCTGGCGTCGCAGGATTTCACTGGAGCGGAGGACGGCTTCCCCAAGGTATTCTGGCTTGCCCGATTTCGCCAACTCCACCGCACCCCAGACCATCATCAGCAGGTCGCCGGTCATAAAGGAAGTTGGGGAATAATCGGGAGACGCGCCATGGAGCAATGTGGAAAAATGCGGCAGGGTGGATGGCTGGCAATTACGGGTGAGGAATTCATACGCAGCTGCAGCGCGCTTCAGGTAATCCATGCCGCGCTGGTGGTCTATCTCGTAGATGTGGCGCGATGCTTTGGCCAGCGTCACCACGAATTGCCCCTGGTCTTGCGGGATCAGCACCGGGTGATTGGGCATTTCATGGACGACTGCACCGGCTTCCCAGCCCAGGTCGGCGGCGCGCTGCTGGCAGGCGACGAGATAGTCGCAGCCGTGGATGATTTGCTTTGCCAGG
>Ga0172371_10004709_pt1 | contig 20512 bp, 27 predicted proteins | sample Lak12m_FD_114543 | JGI IMG/M metagenome (GOLD analysis project Ga0172371, IMG submission 114543) | Freshwater microbial communities from Kabuno Bay, South-Kivu, Congo - kab_022012_12m | ecosystem: Environmental > Aquatic > Freshwater > Lake | place: Democratic Republic of the Congo: South-Kivu... | reverse complement strand
GAATAGTCTGAAGCCCCTGACTCCTCCCAAATTCATACCATAGAGAATTTTTATCAATATCTCTTTTTAGCAACTCCTCCTTATTGTTTAGTAAATAACTATACGCTCTTGGATATTTACTTTCCAATTCATCTTCGGGAATTACCACATAACGATTATTTATTTTTTTATATGGGAAAATTATTGATTTAAGGTCTTTGGTGTCTCCTTTATAGGTAGAGCCTTTCACAATCTTATACAATATATCCTTTTCTACCCATTGGCCATTAAACAAAGCGATATCATCTTTTTCTTCTACAATGTTGCTGATAAAAATATTATCCCTCAATGTTGCAAAACCATATTGAATATCAAAAAAATCCAAAACCTTCCTATTGTCACTGGAAAATATTTTTTTCAAAAATTCCATCTCCTCCATTCTTGAAAATGACCAGTTTTTATCGTTCAATTCTGAATAACTAATTTTATTGACTTCGGTAATTTTTCCATCGTTCAATTCGTTGTATGAAAAATAATCATTTTTTTCAAAAAAATTTAAAACAGATATGGCTGTATAGGTAGAAAAATCATTAAACACCTTGTTTGCCTTAAAATCAGTCAACGATTTTATCGCTCTCCGCTCTTTTAAATATTTCCTAAACGAGGCATAAGAAGAATTATGCAAATAGCTATTTGGTGTTATATATCCAAGAACACCGCCTTTGTTTAACAGCTTAAATCCTAGCTCAAAAAAAGATATATAAATATCGATTGTGCCTTGTGAAAAAGAAAATTCTTTTTTGAGTAAATCGCGCGTATCACTGTCTAAATTATGTATTCTGATATAAGGAGGATTGCCAACCACGAAATCAAAATATTTTACTAACTCTTTATATTTATGCAAAGTATTTTCATTATATATTTTCCACTCAACGCCCAAATCACAGCCCAATCTTTTATCAACAAGGTTATTTAAATTTTTTACACAATTCAAAAACTCTATTTCATCAATTTCTATTCCATAAACATTTTCTTCTAATTGTTTTTTTATGTCAACGATTGAATAATTCAGCTTTTCACAACTATCAATTATTCTATTAGCAATAATTTTTAAAAAAGCACCGTCGCCGCACGCCGGATCAATAATTTTTTTATTTAGGATGTTTGTATCACAATAGCCGACAGAATCTAGAATTTCTTCAACTATCCAATTTGGCGTAAAAACTTGTCCGAGAATTTTTTGCTTTGTCATACTTATTAAATAATTAAAACATCAATTATATTACTATTATACCAAAAATTATTATAACTAGCAAACAAAAAAACCTGCCCCGAAGACTCGGGACAGGTTTATATATTTGAGCTAGATTTTATTTTATCTCATACTCCCGCATCGTCAATTGAGCTTCGATTTGCTTGACCAACTCGATTACTACCGACACGACGATTAGCAAGGATGTGCCACCGATTGCTAAGGATTGCATGCCAGTGAAATACTTCAACACAAGAGGCATGATGGCGATTGTTGCCAAAAATAAAGCGCCGACGGAAATGATTTTGTAGGTTGTGTTTGATAGGTATTCCGCCGTGTGACGACCTGGTCTGATGCCAGGAATGAAGCCACCTTGCTTTTGCAAGTTTTCAGCGATTTGGTCAGGGTGAAAAATAACTTCAGTATAGAAGAATGTAAAGGCAAATACCAATACAAAGTAAGCGATGCCGTAGAATAATTGATTTTGGAATAAGGCGATTGTCGATTCAGCCGCACTGGCAATCCAAGCTGTCTTGGCGTGCAAGAAGAATTGTGCGATCATTGACGGAAACAAGATGACAGAAATGGCGAAGATGATCGGAATAACGCCAGCCATATTCACACGCAATGGCAAATGAGTCGAAGTGCCGCCGTGTATATGACCACCACGAATCTGTTTTGCATATTGCACTGGAATATTTCGTTGTGCTTCTGTGATATAAATAACGCCGATCACAGTCACGATTCCGATCGCGATAAAAGCTAACATCGTAAATAATTGATCTGAGCTATAAGTTGCCAAAGTCTGTTGAAGCGCTTGCGGTAAACCGGCTACGATACCGGCGAAGATCAAAAGCGATACGCCGTTGCCGATTTTTTTCTCCGTAATCAATTCACCAATCCACATCAAAAAGACAGTTCCGGCCGTCACGATAATGATCATACTCAGCAAATCAAAGGCGGTAATGTCTCCCAAAATATTCGCTTGCGTTCGTCGTAAAAGCGTAATCATGCCAAAAGCTTGCAAAGCTGACAAAGGGACAGTCAGCCATCTAGTCCACATATTGATTTTCTGTCTTCCGGATTCTTCCTTTTGCATTTCCTCCATCGACGGAATAATCATACCGAGTAATTGGAAAATAATAGAAGCTGTAATGTATGGCGCGATGCCCATCATAATAATAGAAAAGTTTTCCATGCCACCGCCGGAAAAAACGTTCAACAGGCCAAGAACTTGATTCGAAGCAAAAAATTGCTTCAAAGCCTCCGCATTGACTCCCGGCAAAGGAATGTGCGCCGCAAATCGAAACACGACCAACATCGCGAACACGAATAAGATATTTTTTCGTAAATCCTTGATTTTCCAAATTTGTAAAAACTTTTCCATATTGTTAACTTCTTAATAAATCAAGCTACTCGTCATTCCCGCGAAGGCGGGAATCCAGGTACCTCGAATTACGATTTAAGATATAGTAAATTTATTGAAATAGCATAATCTTCTTATCAGAATAATATAGTTTTCTATAATTATCAATACACTGTTTGTGGCGCCTGGATTCCCGCCTTCGCGGGAATGACGCAGAAGTAACTATAAAAAAATGTAGCAGTGCTACATTTTTTTTATTTATAAAATTGTTCCGTCTAACTTGGTGATTTTTTCTTTAGCACTTTCTGATATCTTGATGTTCTCAAAGGTCAGACCTTTTACGGTTAGCTCACCGTCGCCCAATATCTTCACCGTAATCGTCTCTTTGGCAATCAAGCCCTTTTCTTTCAAAGCTTTATTATTGATAATGTCCTTATCCTTAAAAACATTCAAGTCGTCCAAATTAAGAACCTGGTCTTTTCCATTCAAGGATTTAAAACCTCTTGATTTTGGAATTCGGAGTAAGATTTGGCGCATACCCAATCTCTTCAAACCACTCACACCCGCACGTGCCTTTTGACCTTTTAAACCCTTACCAGAGTAAGTGCCGATGCCGGAACCATTACCACGACCAATTCTCTTTTTGGGTTGCTTCAAGCTCTTATTTGATTTAATTGTATTTAATGATAATGTCATATAATTAACTAAAATTTAAAATTATTTTTTACTGTCTTTCTTTTCTTTGGTTTTTGCTGCGACTTTCTTAACTGCTGGTTTTTCCGTCTTTACAGCTACCTTCTTTTCAGTTTTTTCAGCTTTCACTTCAGCTTTATCAGCGCTTTCAGCCTCTTCTTTTTTAGCTACCACCGCCTTTTTATCAGTCTTTCGTAAAGAACTCAAAGCCTCAATCACATTTCGAGAAATACTTACCTTATTGGTTGTTCCCAAAATCTTACTAGAAATATTCTTGATACCAGCAAGATCAAAAATGATACGAGCCGCACCACCAGCAATAATACCTTTACCTTGCTTAGCTGGTTTCAACAAAATCTTGGCTGCCCCAGTTTTCATATAAATATCGTGTGGAATAGTGTCATTAACAATCGGCACTTCAATCATCACTTTCTTCGCTTGATTAACCGCCTTTTGAATCGCAATTGTCACATCCGCGCCCTTGTCCAAGCCAATACCAATACGACCATTCTTATCACCAATCGCTACGCAAGCTCGAAAACGCATTCTTTTACCACCAGCCATCACACGAGTGACGCGCGCCAAATCAACGATTCTTTGTTCGAATTCTTCTTTTGGTCTCTCGCCACGACTATCCGGTCTTCTTTTTTTAGAAAATTGATTTTTTTTCTTATCACCAAAAACAGACTTAGCAGTTGCATCAGCTGCCTTCTTATCAGTATCAACCTTTGCTTCGATTTTATTTTCTACGTTATCGTTTGACATAATATTTATCTAAATTATTTTATGTTTTATAATATTAAAATTGTAATCCACCTTCTCTAGCACCTTCAGCCAAAGACTTAATTCTACCGTGATATTTATAACCGCCGCGATCAAAGACAACTTGCTCAACTTTCTTCGCTTTTGCCTTTTCGGCCACCAATTTGCCCAATTCAAAACCGGTCAAGATTTTGCCAGCCAAAGCGCCGTCGCCTTTCTTGCCCTTCACTTCCTTTGCAGAACCGCTCACCAAAGTTTTTCCGGCTACGTCGTCAATAAGTTGCACAAACATGCTTGCGTTAGAACGAAAAACGCTCAATCTTGGGCAAGTCGCTGTTCCAGAAATTTTCTTTCTAATCTTAATGCGTCTCTTAAGTCTCTTTTGAATTTTAGCTTTATTAATATTCATATATTTACTTCGCCACGCCATAGCTTTAGCGACGGCGGGTTCTTTGATTTCTATATTAACTACTTCGCCTCGCCATAGCTTTAGCGACGACTGGTTTTATTTACCCTTAGCTGAAGTCTTACCTTCCTTTCTTACAATCACCTCATCAGAATACTTGATACCCTTACCCTTATAAGGTTCCGGTTTCTTGATCTTTCTGATTTGTGCAGAAATCTCTCCGACAACTTGCTTATCGATTCCTTCAATTGTAATCACATTAGCCTCAACTTTTCCAGTAATGCCGGTTGGCAAAATGAATTCTACCGGGTGAGAAAAGCCAACGTTCAAAGTAATCTTTTGTCCGGCAATCGCACTCTTATAACCCACACCTTTCAATTCCAATTTCTTGCTAAAACCTTCAGTCACGCCTTTAACCATATTGTTCAACAAACTCCAGAACAAACCCCAAAGTGCGTTATCTTTTCTTGAAACACCTTCCTTAATACTGACAGTCATTTCCCCTTCACCTACATTTACAGTGATTAATGGGTGTAATTTTTGCTTCAATTCCCCTTTCGCACCTTTAACAATCACGAATCCCTTTTCAACGCGCACTTGAGTGTTATTATTAAATTTTATTGGTAATTTTCCTAAACGTGACATATATTATAATTTATTATTCTTAGTAAATTTCACAAATAACTTCTCCGCCCAAACCTTCTTTTCTGGCTTGCTTGTTAGTCATCAAACCTCTTGATGTTGAAACGATTGCGATACCCAAGTTATTTAAAACCCTTGGTAATTCAAATTTTTTGGAATAAGCACGCAAACCTGGCTTACTGATTCTTTTGATGCTAGTGATTGCTGATTTGCCACTCTTTTTGTATTTCAAAACAATTTTTAATTGGTCAAAAGCTGATTTTTTAGGGTCTGCACTAGCCTTAACAACGTCAACATCATAAACCCACCCTTCTTCTTTGAGAATCAAGGCTATCTTATGCTTCATTTTGCTCATTGGTAAAAGAATCTCTGCCTTTTTCACAGTGGAAGCATTTCTTATTCTTGTTAACATGTCAGCTATTGGATCTGTCATAAAATTTATATTAATTAACTATATATTGTTATTATTATTTATAATTATTGTAGTAAGCCTCGCCACAGCATCTGCTTCGGGCGGATTACCAAGCGGCTTTCTTTATTCCCGGAAGATCACCATTGTCAGCTAATTCACGAAAACAAATACGGCACAAACTAAAATCACGCATATAACTATGGTTTCTGCCACATCTCCAACATCGGCGAATAACGCGTGTTGAAAATTTAGGTGTTCTTTTTGCTTTTGCAATTAATGCTTTTCTAGCCATATTATCTTAGCCGTTAATTTATTATTTATTAAAAAATTATTTATTATCCTTTTTAAACGGAAAACCGTATAATTCAAACAATCTCAAACCTTCTTTTCTGGTTTTAGCAGTTGTTGCCAAACTAACTTCAAGGCCGAAAACATTGTCGATTTCATCACTGCGAATTTCAGGGAAAGCCAAATGCTCTTTGAAACCGATGGTCATGTTACCGGTTCTATCCATGCCCTTATCGGTAATACCGCGGAAATCTCTCACACCCGGGAAAGAAAGATGAATTAATTTAGTTAAAAAATCATTCATTCTCTTGCCTCTCATGGTTACGCTCGCGCCGATGACCATTCCTTCACGAAGCTTGAAAGCCGAAATCGCCTTTTTAGCTTTGTTTTCAGATGGTTTTTGACCAGTGATTCTTGTCAAACCATTCAAAACGTTTTGAATGTAAGCTTTTTCCTTAGTCTGTCTGCCAAAGCCGACATTAACAACAATCTTCGTAATCTTCGGAATCTGCATTGCGCTCGTATAACCAAATTCTTCCTTCAGTTTCGGCATTATTTCATTTTTATATTTTTCTTGTAACATAATTATTGTTCTAATTAATCAATTACTTGATTACATTTTTTACAAACTCTATATTTCTTCTTTTTATCATCTGAAAATTTATAACCGATTCTCGCATCTTTGCCACACTTAGGGCAAGACAACATTAAATTAGACAAATCCATTGGTGCTGGGAATTCAATTCTTTGACCATGCTCACCTTGTCTTCTCGGACGCATGTGTTTGATCAATAAATTGACACCTTCAACACTGGCTCTGTTCTTGTCAGGAAAAACTTGCAAAACTTTTCCAGTCTTACCGTTATCCTTACCAGCTACTATTTTAACTTTGTCATTAACTTTTATTTTCATATTATATTTCAATTTGTCATTCTGAACGGAGTGAAGAATCTGGTTAACGATAGATAGCTATCTATTATAGATCCTTCACTTTGCTCAGGATGACAATGTATATTACAATTTTATAAAACCTCCGGTGCTAATGAAGCAATCTTCAAAAAGCCCTTCTTTCTTACTTCTCTGGCAATCGGACCAAAGACACGACTTGCTTTTGGTTCTTTCTTTACCTTGTCAATAATCACGCAAGCGTTTTCGCTAAATCGTAAATATGCGCCGTCTTCTCTGCGGATTTCTTTTTTGGTTCGAACGATAACAGCGTGAACTACATCACCCTTCTTGATCGCTGCATGTGGCGCTGCCACTTTTACCGCGCAAGAAATAATATCACCAACACCGCCGTATCGCTTTTTATAACCGCCAAAAACATGGATACACAAAACTTCCTTTGCACCCGAATTATCTGCTACTTTTAATCTTGACTCTGTTTGAATCATATCTTTAAATAAATCTTAATTAGTAAACCACTCGCCATCTCTTGTCCTTGGACATTGGCCGACATTCAATAAATTTCACTTTATCGCCTTCTTTATACTGTTCTTTTTCATCATGAACCTTGTATTTCTTGCTTACAGTATATCTCTTCTTATATCGTGGGTGAATTTTAACACTATCAACTTTTACCACAATTGTCTTGTTCATCTTGTCGCTCACAACCTCGCCATTAAAAGTTTTCTTAATGACTGTTTTTACAACTACTGCTTCATCAACTTTAGTAGTAACTTTCTTATTTGATTTTACTTCTTTTTTAGTAACCATACAAGTTATGCCGATAGGCACTAACGCAGTCCGCCTTGGGCGCTTTAGCATTTAATCAGCATTCAATTATATTATTCCGCCCAAGGCGGGTCGTAAAAAAATTGAAATTTCTTTACGATAGATTATTTAATAACTTCTTTTTTAGTATTAAGCAAAGTTAAAATTCTGGAAATAGTTGTTCGCACAACGCGAATATCCGTTACCTTTTTCAATTGCTTGCTCGCATCCTTAAATCTCAAATCACGCAAATTATCTCTCTGTTCTGCCAACATTTTGTGCAATTCAGGAATGCTCTTTAATTTTAATTCTTTTAAATTCATAGTTTTATCTGCTTACTACTTTACATTTAACTGGTAGCTTGTGGGCTGCCGCGCTCAAAGAGCTTTTTGCAGTTGCTTCATCAACACCGTCGATTTCAAACATGATCATGCCCGGCTTTACAACAGCAACATAGTGATCAACGGAACCTTTACCCATACCCATCGGAATTTCACCGCCTTTTTGCGTAACCGGTTTATCAGGGAAAATTCTAATCCATAGCTTACCGCCTCTTTTAGTGGCTCTAGTGATAACACGACGAGCCGCTTCGATTTGTCTGGAAGTGATCCAAAATGGTTCAATTGTCTTCAAACCAAATTTTCCGAAAGCCACGCTAACCATTCTGCTCGCTTTTCCGCCTCTTTTGCCCTTGTGTGACTTTCTATATTTAGTTTTCTTTGGCATTAACATATATGTATAATATCACTAATTGTTATAAAAGCTTTAGCCTTTTTGTATGGTCGGGAATTCATGTTCCACGACCGTATAAATTATTTATTTCTTCTTGCCAACGACTTCGCCGCTGGATTCATTTGTTTTTTCAAATTTATCGCCTTTGTAGATCCAAACCTTGATACCGATGGCACCGTAGGTTGTTCGCGCAACACCACGAGCATAATCAATGTCAGCGCGCAAGGTATGCAATGGCACTTTACCACTAGTCAACATTTCACTGCGAGCGATTTCTGATCCGTTCAAACGACCGCCGATAATTACCTTAATACCCAAGCCGCCGGCTCTTTCCGCTTTATTGATTGCCTGTTTCATTACTCTACGAAAAGGCATTCTTTTTTCAATTTCCAAAATCATTCCCTGCACCATAATTTGAGAACTCAAACTTGGTCGGTCAACCTCGTGAATATTTAAACTAATATCACTCATCTTTACTGCTTGTGGCTTAGATAAAAACTTCACCAAAAGCTCTTTTTTCAAATCCTCAATACCGGCACCGCCACGACCAATAATAAAACCTGGCTTCGCTGTATAAATATTAATGGCTATTTTCTTTGCATTTCTTTCAATCTCTACTCTGTCAACACCGGCTTCAATATATTTTTTCAACAAATGTCGGCGAATATACAAATCTTGTTGCAAATTTCTCACATAATCTTTGCCAGTTCCAAACCACTTAGAGTGCCAAGTTCTAGTAATACCCATTCTAAAAATTTTTGGATTAACTTTTTTTCCCATATAATATATAATTATTAAAAGATAATTTAATTATCCCGCCTTTCTTCTAAACATCTTGCTAGCAAAACCCTTGGTATCCTTACCTTCGGCCTTGTTGTGCTTGTGCCCTTCTTCCATCGGCACCTTAGCATTACCCTCTTCTTTCACGTTACCTGTTAATTTCATCGGCGCTTCAATCTTGGTTTGCTTGCCTTTTTTCTCACCGCTATCAACCAATTCTCCCAAAGTGATCATCACATGACTGACACGCTTGCGGATTACTGTGGCTCGACCTCTTGCTCTTGGCATTGATCGTTTCATAGTCATTCCTTCGTCCACTCTGATTTCTTTCACCAATAAGTTATCTTTTTTCAATTCGAAATTGTTTTCTGCATTGGCAATCGCTGATTTCAAAAGCTTATCGATCGGATGAGTTGATTTCTTATTGATAAACTTCAACTGATCCAAAGCTTTTTCTACTTTCATGCCACGAATAACGTCCACTACTAATCGAACCTTTCTTGGTGATATTTTTAAATTGTTTAATTTTGCTGATACTTGCATATTATCTATTCAATGAATGAATTATTTATTTCTTAACTTTGGCCATTTTACCACCATGGTTAATAAACTTTCTGGTTGGCGCAAATTCACCAAACTTATGTCCTACCATATCCTCAATTACATATACATCAACGTGCTTGCGACCATTGTGAACACCCACTGTAAAACCAACCATTTCTGGTGTAATTGTGCAGGAGCGATCCCAAAGACGTAAGTTAGTCTTTTCGCCCGGTTTCAAATTCTTGATTTTGTTCAAGAACCGTTGATTAATGTATGGTCCTTTTTTTAAACTTCTAGACATTTTGTTATATAAATTAATTATTTACTTGCCCACCATGGGAGGGTTATTTCTTTTTCTTGTTAGTTCTTCTCTTAACAATCAATTTGCCAGATGGCTTTTTCTTGTTTCTAGTCTTCACGCCCAAGGCTGGTTTACCCCAAGGTGTCTTCGGATGTTTCAAACCGATAGATTGGTTACCTTCACCACCACCATGAGGATGATCAACCGGATTCATCGCTGTTCCGCGAACTGTCGGTCTCCATCCCAATCTTCTTTGCCTACCCGCAGAACCGATCTTAATATGTCTTTGGTCAACGTTACTAACTTGTCCGATTGTGCACATACATTCTCTCTTGATCAATCTGATTTCACCGGATGGCATTTTTACTTGTGCAAATTTTCCCTCAACACCCATGACGAATAAGGCGATTCCAGCGCCACGAGCGATTTTAGCGCCACGTCCCGGTTCGATTTCTACATTATATACGGCTACACCAGCGGGAATATTTCCAATCGGCATCGCGTTACCTTTTTTGATTTCAATTCTTTCTTGTGATGACATGATCTTGTCGCCAACAACCAATCCAACCGGAGCGACGATATATCTCTTTTCACCATCTGCATAAAACAACAAAGCAATTCTAGCGCCTCTGTTTGGATCGTATTCAATCGCATTAACAGTGGCTTCGATACCAAATTTTTCTCTCTTGAAATCAACAATTCTAACAAATCTCTTGGCTCCGCCGCCTCTGTGTCTAACAGTAATCTTACCCTGTGCATTTCTACCACCGGTTTTCTTCTTGATTGTAATCAAGTTTTTTTCCGGCTTGCTTTTGGTGATATCTTTAAAATCATCAAATGTAGCTTGACGTCTGCCTGGTGTTGTTGGTTTTACTTTCTTAATACCCATATGCTAAAATTTTTAATTTCTAGTTATTTTAACTTTTCCCCTCACCCTTACCCTCTCCCGCCGGGGCGAGGGAGATTTGTATTCGTAATTTGTAATTTTTAATTAGCCTAGACTCCCTCGTATACGTTAATTGACTTTCCCTCTGGCAATGTAACAATCGCTTTTTTCCAATCCTTTCTCTTGCCCTTAATACGAAAGAATCCATTGGCCTTACCCAAAACATTCATCACGTTAACGTCAGTTGGCTTGATGCCATAGACATCTTCGATTGCTTTTTTGATTTCAACCTTATTGGTGTCATGCGCCACTTCGAACAAATACTTATTCGCAGTTGCAAAATTAGCACCTTTTTCAGTCACCAAAGGCTTAACTAAAACTTTGTAAGCATTTGACACTTTATTGCCAGTCGCTTTCTTGGTTTCACCTTTAGTTGCTTCATCTTTGTATAAATCTTTCGTTGCCATATATTAAATCCTGCTTATGCAGATAATTTACTTTTTATAAGTTGTTTCCATCTTCTCAACGGATGCCTTGGTAATAATCAAATTTCGATATTTCAATAAATCGAAAATGTTGATGTTGTCCAAATTGATAATCTTCACACCAGCCAAATTGCGACCAGAGTATTTTACCTTATCATCGTTGCTAGAATCAATAATTAATACGCTTCTTCTCTTGCCCTCAACTTTCTTCATTGCTTTTTCTTCCATCTTGCCGATAATCTCGTTGAAAGTCTTGGTTTTAAATTCACTCATCTGCACTTCATCCAAAATCGCCATTGTTTCACTGGCTACTCTGTCAGAGATAACCATAAACATTGCTTTTTGCTTCATTTTCTTGTTGATGTCTTTTTTGAAGTTTCTATCTTTCAAAGGACCGAAGGTAACACCACCGCCAATCCAAATCGGTGAACGACTTGAACCGGAACGAGCGCGACCAGTTCCCTTTTGTCTCCATGGCTTTTTACCACCACCGCGAACTTCAGCTTTAGTCTTGGTGTGTGCCAAAACTTGTCTTTCGTTTCCTAACTGCGCAACATAAGCTTGGTGAATCAAATCGTTGTTGGTTTTTACGCCAAAGATATTTTCACTCAACTCAATCTCGCCAACTGTTTCTGCTTTTTGATTGTATAATTTAGTCTTAATGGACATATATCAAACTCTTAATAATTACTTAGTTATTTCTTGTCCGCGCTAGCGTCTTCGATTTTTTTACCAGCTTCGATTACTACTTCTTCGATATTTTCCTCAACTTTAGTCTCTTGTGCTGAGCTTGTCGAAGCATCTTCAACTTTTTCAACCACTGCTTCTTCGACCTTCTCTTCAACAATCGTCTCTTGTGCTGAGCTTGTCGAAGCATCTTCTACCACCTCTTCAACCTTTTCTTCAACTTTCTCCTCAGCCACTACTGTTTCGTCAACGAATTTCAAGTCACCCTTGCCTTTGATCATTACCAAGCCATTAATTGCTCCTGGCACAGCGCCCTTGATGTATAAAATATTATTTTCGCTGTCAACTTTAATAATTTCCAAATTGCTAGTTGTAATCTGCTTGCCACCCATACGACCACCCATTCTTGTGCCCTTGAAAACATGAGCAGGACCTTTCGCACCGATAGAACCGGACATTCTTACTTGGTCTTTGGTGCCATGAGTTTTGATTTGGCCGGCAAATCCATGTCTCTTAACTACACCTTGAAAGCCTTTTCCTTTTGAATTAGCTGTTACTTGAATAATATCGCCTTCTTGAAATGTATCAACACTTACCTTGTCACCCTTTTTTGCTTCAACGCCTTCGATTCTAAATTCACGAAGCTTAGCAAAACTGCCCAAACCTTTCATATGACCTAATTGTGGTTTTTTGATATTTTTTTCTTTACGAACACCAAAACCCATTTGCAAAGCAGAATAACCATCGGTAGCGTCATTTTTTACCTGCACAACTACATTCGGCTCCGCCTTTACCAGAGTTACCGCAACAACCTTGTCATTCTTCCAAAGTTGAGTCATTTCTTGTTTTTTTCCTATAATAAATTTCATAAAATATTCTGTTATTGTCGCAGATCCCGAGAACTCGGGATAACGGATTTAAGAAACAAAAAACTGGCTTATAACAAAACCAGCACTAAAAAATAATATAAATTATCTTCTGAGTTGTACTGTGTATTTTTGTTAACTTAATCCTTTCTAGTTTTGCTATTTATCCATCATTAAAGCACTGTCACCGCGAGCGATGAGTTACCAAAACAATGCAGAATAGCTCTACTTATATAATGACATTATATGTCATCTTTTTAAAAAATGCAAGTCTTATATATTACCTATTATTAGCCATTTTATTATTTTAGTAATATAAAAATAATATTTTGGCAAATAAAAAACGTAATAAATGGATTACATTTTTATCTCCACATCAACGCCGGCTGGCAAACTTAGGCTTGTCAAATCCTCGATAGTCTTAGCTGTCGGTTCAATAATGTCAATCAGTCTCTTGTGAGTTCTGATTTCATATTGATCTCTAGCTGTCTTGTGAACGAAAGTTGATCGATTCACAGTGTATCGCTTTTTCTCCACTGGAAGTGGGATAGGACCAAAAACGCTGGCACCGCTTCTGTTCACGGTGTCAATAATTGTCTTTGTTGACTGGTCAATGATCTTGTGATCAAAAGCCTTAATCTTGATTCTAATTTTTTGTTTAGAATCGTCTTTTTCGCCTGTTTCTTTTTTGGATTTTTTTTCTGCTGTCATCTTAAATCTTTAAATAATGTTAATTATTTTTAAATAAATATTACAACCCCGCTCCTCGCGAGGGGCGGGGCAAAGTACTTACTTAATTACTTTAACTACTACACCGGCACCTACTGTTCTGCCACCTTCACGAATAGCGAATCTCATTTTTTCTTCCAATGCGATTGGAGAGATAAGTTTCACCTTGAAGTTGATAGTATCACCAGGCATTACCATTTCAGTTCCTTCTGGCAATTCTACTTCACCAGTAACATCAGTTGTTCTGATATAGAATTGAGGTTTGTAACCTTTGAAGAAAGGCTTGTGTCGTCCACCTTCTTCTTTCGATAGAACGTAAACTTCCGCTTCGAATTCAGTGTGAGGTGTCACTGTTCCGGTTTTAGCCAAAACTTGTCCACGTTCAACTTCATTCTTCTTTGTGCCTCTCAAAAGAACACCAGCGTTGTCACCAGCCATACCGCTGTCTAACTGCTTGTTGAACATTTCGATACCGGTTACAACTGTTTTCTTTGTATCCATCAAACCAACGATTTCAACTTCGTCACCAACCTTCAAAACACCTCTTTCAATTCTACCTGTTACTACTGTACCGCGACCTTCGATTGAGAAGACGTCTTCAATAGGCATCAAGAATGTTTTGTCAGTATCACGAACCGGTTCTGGAATAGCTTCGTCCAAAGCGGTCAATAAATCCATAACTTTCACGCCGTATTCCCCAGTTGGATTTTCCAACGCTTTCAAAGCTGAACCACGGATGATTCTAGCATTGTCGCCGTCGAATTCATATTTCTTCAATAAGTCTCTGATTTCTTCTTCTACAAGGTCGATCAATTCTTGGTCTTCTACCATATCGCATTTGTTCAAGAATACTACGATGTTAGCGATACCAACTTGTCTTGCCAAAAGGATGTGCTCTCTTGTTTGAGGCATAGGTCCGTCTGTTGCTGCTACTACCAATACTGCACCGTCCATTTGAGCGGCACCAGTAATCATATTCTTTACATAGTCAGCGTGACCAGGACAATCTACGTGAGCGTAGTGTCTCTTGGTTGATTCATATTCCACATGAGCAGTCGCGATTGTAATACCACGAGCTTTTTCTTCCGGAGCTGCATCAATTTGATCTACATCCTTGTGAGATGACATCAAACCATTAGCGGCTGCTACCTTCAAGATAGCGGCTGTCAATGTTGTTTTACCGTGGTCAACGTGACCGATTGTTCCCACATTAAGATGTGGCTTGTTGCGTTCAAATTTTTCTGCCATTTTTTTAGCTTCACGACCTCTACTTAGTTCAAAACCAAGAGAGTTTTGTCCAGTCGTTAAAATTAATTTTATTATGTTAATTAAACTATTTATTATTATTAATTTGTCATTCTGAATCCGCCGCGGCGGATGAAGAATCTGTAATAGTGTGTTAACAAAGTATTATAGATCCTTCGCTTCACTCAGGATGACAAAAATCTAAAATGTTATTTCCTCCAAATAATGTCTATCTTCTTCAATCACCTCTTCAGCGACTTCTTTGATATTCTTAGGAATGCTCCAATGCCCTCTTTTGCCGTTAGGCTCGGAATAATCTTCGTGATGACGGTCAAAATTACCTTCCAAAAAATTCATTTTATCAAAATCGCTTTCATTTGACAAATTATCCTCTTTCGAGATTGAGAGGTCGCGATTTATTTTATCAATTCGCTCCTCTTCTGTCAAGTGACTGTCTACCGGGGCATAAAAGTTATTTTCACCCTCATAATCATTGCTCAAAACATTATCATCACTCTTTTCCTCTACCCAAGAAAAATCATCATCATCTTCAAAATCATCATCCATTTCCATAAATCCGCCTCTTTCAGACACTTCCCGCTCATATTCCGCAAACGGAATCAAGACGTAAGAATTTTCCGGTTCACGAGAATCAAAAACGATTAACTTGTCTCCGGTTTTCTTTGCTAGATTTATCGCTCTCTGTAATTGACTAGACATAAAATATTAATCACCAATCACCAAGCACTAATTACCAATGATTGAAATAAATATTTATTAAATTATTCTTTAATTGATGATTGTGATTTGGTTATTGGTTATTTATGATTTATTTCTTCTCCTTTTCTCCGGCAATCTCAGCCACAATGTGCTTTGGCGCTTCTGAATAGTGCAAGAATTCCATGGAATAAGCCGCGCGACCTTGACTCATCGAACGCAAATCAGTGGCATAACCAAACATCGAAGATAATGGCACTTTCGCGTCAATAACTTTACTCTTGCCACGATCGGCCATTTTATCAACTTGACCGCGACGAGAATTCAAATCACCAACAATGTTACCCATATATTCTTCCGGAGTGGTTACTTCTACTTTCATAATCGGTTCTAGCAATACCGCACCGGCATTTTTTGCCGCTTCTCGGAAACCAAGAATTGCCGCCATCTTAAACGCTGCTTCAGAGGAATCCACGTCATGATAAGAACCGTCAGTCACAGCCACCTTCACATCAACCATCGGAAAGCCGGCGATAACACCGCGACCCAAAGCTTCCTTAACACCCTTTTCAATCGCTGGAATAAATTCACGAGGAATAGAACCACCTTTGGTTTCATCAGCAAAGCTGTTACCAACACCGGCACCAGCCGGTTCAAGACGAAGATAACAATGACCGTATTGACCGCGTCCACCGGATTGCTTCACGTGCTTACCCTCACCCTCACCATTTTGTCTGATTGTTTCACGATATGATACTTGCGGTTTACCGATATTAGCTTCAACGCCAAATTCACGTTTCATTCTGTCAACAATAATATCCAAATGTAATTCACCCATACCGGAAATCAAAGTTTGATTGGTTTCTTCGTCAGTCTCAACGCGGAAAGTCGGATCTTCTTCCGCCAATTTTTGCAAAGCGGTACCCATTTTTTCTTGATCAACTTTTGTTTTTGGCTCAACGGCAATCTTGATAACCGGCTCTGGAAAAGTAATCGATTCCAAAACCAATTTCTTATCTTCATTACATAAAGTATTGCCAGTGATTGTTTCTTTCAAACCGATTACTGCGGCGATATCACCGGAGTGCACTTCTTTGATTTCTTCTCTGGAATTAGCGTGCATTCTCACCAAACGACCGATTCTCTCTCTCTTGCCATTAGAGGAATTGTAAACATAAGAACCGGATTGCAAAACGCCGCTGTAAACACGCACAAAACATAATTTACCCACGAACGGATCAGTCGCGATTTTAAACGCCAACGCTGCAAAAGGCGCGTCATCCTTCGCTACTACTTCAATCTTATTCTCTTCATTGTTTGGATCAGTTGCTACGATTGCCGGCACATCAAGTGGTGATGGCAAGTAGTCAACAACAGCATCAAGCGCAAATTGCACGCCGATGTTTTGCAAAGCGGTGCCCGCTAAAACCGGATAAATCATATTACCCAAAACGCCTTTTCTAATTGCCTTTTTCAATTCTTCAATAGTCACCTCTTCACCGCCTAAATATTTTTCCATCAAGGCGTCATCACACTCAACCACGCGGTCAAGCATTTCTTCACGATATTTCTTGACGTTGTCTTGCATGTCAGCCGGAATTTCTACTTCAACAATTTGTTCGCCGGAAGCACCCTTAAATTCATAACCTTTCATAGTCACCAAGTCAACGATACCGCGCATTGTATCTTCGGCACCGATTGGCAATTGGATTGCCACCGCCTTTTCATTCAAACGATCTCGAATAGAGTCCAAGCTCATAAAGAAATCACCGCCCATCTTGTCCATTTTATTCACGAAACAAAGTCTTGGCACATTGTATTTATCCGCCTGTCTCCACACTGTTTCTGATTGTGGCTCGACACCGGCAGAACCGTCAAACACGGCCACCGCACCATCAAGCACACGCAAAGAACGCTCTACCTCTACAGTAAAGTCCACGTGACCGGGAGTGTCGATGATATTGACACGATTGTCTTTCCAAAAACAAGTTGTGGCTGCTGAAGTAATAGTAATACCACGCTCTTTTTCTTGTTCCATCCAATCCATATCCGCCGCGCCGTCATGAGTTTCACCGATTTTGTGTTTTTTACCGGTATAAAAAAGCACCCGCTCGGTAAATGTGGTTTTACCGGCATCGATGTGCGCCATAATTCCTATATTTCTGGTTTTTTCTAATGAATATTCTCGAGACATAAATTTAAATCAATTATTTAAACAATAAAAACTGTAATAAGTGTTTTCAACAAAGCGTGGCTTTGATTATTATTACAGTTCTTTTTGTATTTGTTTGTTATATGAAATGTTAAACATCAAATTAATATTTTCAGTCGACAATTATCTTGCAAAGTGAGCAAAAGCTTTATTTGCTTCAGCCATTCTATGGACAGCTTCTCTCTTTCGAACTGCTGCGCCTTCACCGGCAGATGCCGCCAAAATTTCGTCAGCCAATTTTACGTTCATCGGTTTACCTTTTCTTTCCTTAGCGGCTTGGATCAACCAGTTGCAACCCAAAGAAAATCTGCGTTCTCCTCGAACTTGAAAAGGAACTTGGTAGTTTGCACCACCAACACGCTTACCGCGCACCTCCAATAAAGGCATGATTTTTTTCAAAGCCTTGTTAAAGACGTGTCGTGGGTCTTGCTTAGTCTTATCTTTGATAATTTCAAAAGCATCATAAACAATACCTTGCGCCACAGTTTTCTTGCCTCTTTGCATGATATAATTAATGAATTTAGAAATATCAGTATCATTATACTTAATATCGCCTTCTATTGGTCTTTTTGGTGCTTGTTTTCCACGCATATGCTGTCATATAACACGTAACAGATAACAAATAACAATTTTATTAATGTTATAAATTATATATTTATTATTACGTGCTATATTATGTTATATTGTTAAATATTTTATTAGTTGTTGTATTTATATGTTAACTGCTAACTGTTAACTGTCTTTTATTTCTTTTCTCGCTTAGCGCCATAAGATGATCGGGATTGCTTTCTATTGGCAACGCCTTGAGCATCATAAACACCACGCACTACCTTATAACGAACACCACCCAAATCTTTTGTCTTACCACCTTTTAGTAAAACGATTGAGTGTTCTTGCAAATTGTGTCCGATACCGGGAATATAAGCTGTTACTTCTGAACCGTTAGAAAGTCTAACCCTAGCGATTTTACGTAAAGCGGAGTTTGGTTTCTTTGGAGTTGTTGTTGTAACCTTCAAACAAACGCCTCTTTTAAAAGACGCCCCTCGACTCAACTCAGTTCTTTTACGATGAAGAGTATCCATGGTAAATTGCAAAGCTGGAAACTTGCTCTTAGTTGTAGTTTTGGTTCTTCCTTTTCGAACTAATTGATTAATTGTTGGCATAAAAACTGTTTTTTACTTTTATAAATCATGTGTTAACAAAAACAACCCCGATAAAAACTCAGGATGTTATTGTTTAATTTATCAAAAAAGTTTAAATAAGTCAAGGCGCGACGCGCAATAACCAATAATCAAAAAACAATCACAAATTATTGACTAATATTAAACATAATTTTACCAATAAAATTCCCCTCTCGGAGAGGGGTGCCCGAAAGGGCGGGGTGTGTTGCGACGAAGAAAATTGACAAAAAAATAATTAGTGCTAAGTTTGATTCAGTTATAAAAAATTATTGTCCCATGCTGTCACTTTAATGAAGACGATAATTATCTCATTAATTCTATTTTTTGGCCTGACATTCTTTTCCGGGATTTTTGTGGCGAAAATTTTTGCCGACACCCTCTCCCCATTGGATTTTTCAAATAACTACAAAAAATTTGAGACTAAAGTAGGCTTTGACCAAGATAATGGTCGTTATTACTCTTATCACTATGAATTTTAGACACCGACAATCATTCTAAACAAAAATTCAATCACCGGAATTATCAATTGAAAGCCGAACATTATAAAAAATAAAACCAACAACATGCCATATTTCTCCAAATTAGCATATTTGATTTGCCAACTATACGGCAATAACGGCATCAAAACCTTGGAACCGTCCATAGGCGGAATCGGAACAAGATTAAATACCATTAACAAAAGATTGATATAAACAATCAATTGCAAAAGACCGGCTAAGGCCATTGAAGTAATTGAAAAAAAACGCAAAACTAAACCAAAGAATATCGCAATCATCAAATTACCCAAGGGACCCGCAATTGCCACCTTGGCGGCACCGTATTTTTTATCACTCAAATTATAAGGATTAAAAGGCACCGGCTTCGCCCAGCCAAAAACAAACGGCGAACCGCTAATCAGTAAGATTGCCGGCAAAAACACCGAGCCGATCGGATCAATATGCGGCAAAGGATTCATAGTCAGACGACCTTCATCCTTGGCAGTTGAGTCCCCCAATTCATTAGCCATCCACCCGTGCATATATTCGTGAAAGATAGCGGAAAAAATTAAAACAACGATTTGAAATATAGCCATTTCCATAGATTTATCAATAAAATTATTTATTATTACCCCTATATTATCACACCTTGCAAAAAAATACAAAATGTGATAAAGTCATATTATCAATATCCAGTTTTGGCAAATATTGATTTTTTTATTATTATTTTTATCTTATAAAAATCAAAAAAACACAATTCCGATAGTAATTCGTAATTCGTAATTTTTAATTTTTAATTAACGAAAATGGCAACAAAATGCGAAATCTGCGGCCGCGGACCCCAAAAAGACGCGCAAAGATCACACTCCAATATCAAAACCATCAAACGTCAATATATTAATTTGCAAAGCAAAAAAATTGACGGCAAAAAAACTGATATCTGCACTAAGTGTATCAAGACGATTAATAAGGAATAATATTTATTCCCATTCAAACAAAAAACAATCCTAGCAGGATTGTTTTTTGTTTTAATCACTCAAACTTTTGACAAGAAGGTTTATTTAGACAAAAAACTTTTATAATTATCCTTGTTAATCAAATCCACTTCACTTCCCGGATAAGTTTCCGAAAAAATTTTAGGTATCTTTAGATTATCTTT
>Ga0172371_10004702_pt1 | contig 20523 bp, 19 predicted proteins | sample Lak12m_FD_114543 | JGI IMG/M metagenome (GOLD analysis project Ga0172371, IMG submission 114543) | Freshwater microbial communities from Kabuno Bay, South-Kivu, Congo - kab_022012_12m | ecosystem: Environmental > Aquatic > Freshwater > Lake | place: Democratic Republic of the Congo: South-Kivu... | reverse complement strand
GGAAGCACAGACGTCAGTCCGAAAGGAAACGACTCTACGGCACTGATGAATCACACTTCCCGGAAATCCGGGACCAAGAACTGCCCCGTGCCGCATGACTCATGACAGAAAGTAGCGGCACCCGTTCACATGCAGGGTCGGTGAAATGACCGGCAGCAACAATACCTAGGAAGCGAGCAGTCGGATACGTTGACCGCATTGGTATTAATTTACCGCTGTCGTCTCTAGCCTTGTCTTTGGAGTGCCGGCTCCCTCTACGCCAAAAGCACTCCAGGAAAGCCACCGGGATTCCAACGACTTCTTCGTTTCCGCCAAGTTCTAGGACAAAGTCGTAGTCTACGATATTGCCATCGTCGTCTTTCCAGGAAATCTTCTCACCACGGGCGGGTCGTTTGATGAATCTATTATCCAGAAAAAGACCGAGTTTCGCTGCGACTTCTGTCAAGAGCGGTAGCACAAAAGACTCTTCGAACCAATCCCCTACAAGTTGACCGAGCTTATGCCCAGCCGACGACGGCTCTTTATTGAACTTATTCGTCATGTCCCCGATATTACCCGTTTATCCATAGGTACCCCTCGTGAAGAGGTACTCGGTGTTTACGGTTCTTCCATTTCACGTTTCTTGATCTGATCTTTTCAAACGTAAATGAATTGAATCCCGCACTCAAGGCAAGTTGGCCAAGCCAGCGGTCAACTGGAACATAAATCCCATAAGGAGCCGAATCGCCTATGACAAAACACACTAAAGCCCCTTCGGACGTCACTCGGCGCAGTTCCACCCACATCTTTGCCATGTCGCTGAAATAAGCTGCAATCATAGTGTGATAAGGCTTTTTCCCGCCATGATGATGACGTTCAACTTCAAGCAATCTCACAGTCGCCGTAATCTCGCTTCTGATAGGGTTCAACAATGGATCGTCTATGATTCTGCCGGTCTCCCCGTTGAGTCTTGATACGTGCTGTGTGCAGGATCGAATCAAATACTTCCTGACAGCTTCCTGAAGATCGCCCCAACCTTGAACGTCCCCGAGGAAGCTCATTTCGAGCCGTGTTGCGTCCGCGTAGTCGTAATTGTTTGCATAAGGGGGTGATGTTATCACAAGATCGGCCCAGGAATCAGGAATGGATGGACAAGACCGCGCGTCTTCCTTGTACAACATTGCCCTTCTCGAAATATGTCGGGATTTTCTGAGGGCCATGTCACCAGTCATCAGCAAAATCTTGTTTTCGAAAGCCCTATATGGATCAAGAACTTTGATTTTCTGTTTTTTTGGAAGGATATATTGCCATGGAGCAGTGCCCGCCGGAGAGCATTCCCTCAGAATTGAGGCTAAAGCTAACCACGTCAGTTCAGAATATGGCGAGCCGTCGGCCCTCTTTTCCCAGGCTTTTTTCAGCGAATCCAGCTTAAGCAGCACCTCGGGCGGGAAACATCTGTTTATCAGGTGTGGATATATATCAGCTTCTCCCCGCCACCCCTTTGCGTCTTGGAGAACAGATAGCCCGTAACTACAAAATTCTTTGTGGTTGTGGTGCCAATACAGTTTAGCTCTGGCCACGCGCCAAACAAACGGGTGTGCTTCGATTCCTGCAGATTCCACGTCACATGATTCGGCTTCCAGCAGAACGGTCCCCGATCCCGCAAATGGATCTAGAACCGATCCCCGCGAAAGCTTCTTTTCGCGCTCTATGAGTTGCCTGACCCACACAGCGGAAAAGCCCGCAGAATAGCGAAACCAACCGTGGACCGGAAGAGGGAGATTGTCTATGAAGGTTGATTCTGTCCGGTTTTCGGCCTCCTGGACAATGTCAAGGAATAGACTCGTTTGCCGTAAGGTCATGGATTGGTTTGTGTTTCTCCTTGGAAATTCTTCGAAAGCTCTTTGTAATCCTAAGTTCTACAATCGCAATCGAGGACGGAAGTCCTGTCTCTCCTTCAGTTGTAGTGGGCGTTCCGCAGTGGCCCCTCGTGGAAACACACAAAGTGGCCGCTGATAGCAATGAATCCGTAGGACTCCAGCCAACGTCTCGTTTTTATTGGAGACCTCTATGCTGCGTCCGGCAACCTGCCGCGCAATAACCATGAGCTCTAAACGATCTGCGTACCTCGTATATATGAAAAATTGGGGGATTGCCAGCAATGTTTCCGGCAAGCGGAGTTCTCTCTGGAACTATACATGCCGGCTCTGACTTTCCTTTTTTGCCTCCACAGATGATAAAGTTCTCGAAGTGACTCGCCACAAGACCCGCTCGGAGGTTGACAGCAGGCAGAGCTGATGGCAACTTGAAGCAGGTTATGGCCCGGTCGGTACGGGGACAAGGCTCCGCCACTGGAGCCGAGACATGCGTGTAAATTCAACTGTAGGGACGGGCAACGTGACAAGACTTCAGGGACCCGAGACAGATCCTGAAAACGAGGACGATGGGCTCGCGGATGAGCCGGTTCCGATACCTATGGACGGAATCCTGGACCTCCATACCTTCTCGCCGAAGGAATTGCCCCAGCTCCTGGATGATTACATCGAGGCCTGCCTGGAAGCAGGCATCAGGGACCTGCGAATCATCCACGGCAAGGGGACGGGAACCTTGAAGACCCGAGTTCGGAGCATCCTTGCCCGCGATCCTCGGGTAGTGGATTTCGGAGAGGCGCCGCTTGAAGCAGGCGGCTGGGGCGCCACCGTCGTCCGACTGAAAGGCTGATGGAATGTGATCGTCTATTTGGAAATGATTCCGGGGGAAAACTTTTTTGCAGAAAAGTCCCTCCCCGGGCCCCTCCCCAAAACCTCCTAGCATATCAGCGGCTTCCGCTGGTCGCCGCTCTCTTGAAGGGTGTGGGAGGTGTACAACAAGCCCGGAGGATCTTGATGAGTAATCCTCAATATAAGATAGGGCCCAGAAATCTCCTGGGTCTCCTCAAACACCTGCTCGTGATTCTATGTTTTGTGGCCGCGGCTTTCGTAGCGATAGTTGTTGCGGAAAAATTTCTGGGGACGGGCACCTCAACGTTCGGCTGGACTTGGGTGCTGTACCTGGTCGGCGGCCTGGTGATTTTCGTGATACTCAGCCGGAGAAAGCCATAGTGGACAGTTTGCCTGTCTGCTGTTGACCGCTATGGAGAAAACATGAATAGCGAAGAAGAAAAAGGACTCGCAGGATTGCTTGAGGCCCTGGGCGGAGCGGAAGAGCCCATGGGAATGTTCTACAGCGATGAAGAGCCCCAAAACGCGGTGACGCCCAAACCGGGACGTTTGCCGTCCATTGAGGACGAGGCCCGCAACGAGATTGATTGGCAGCAGCTGTTTTCAAACTTCTCCTGCGTGTTGGGCATGTTGTGGATAGCCAGGAAGAAGAGGAACGCGACATACTTTGACCATGAGCGATTCGGTTGCTTGGGCGGTGCTTTCTTTCTCGGTTATCTGAAGCCCCAGTTCGAATTCATCGTGCACTACGTGTCCACAGGAATTCCAGACATAGTGGAAGGGGAGAGATACCTTAGTTCACCTGAAACCACCAGACGCTTCTATCAGCAGATTGATCCCCGGCCTGCTCCCAAGCGTTTCTGCGTGTTCAAGCCGGTTACGGCCTTTGTCGAGGGCGAGAGCCCGGAACTTGTCATATTCTTCGCTCGGCCTGAAATCCTCTCCGGGCTGCATCAGCTGGCGGTTTTCGTTACCGACGACTTCGATGCCGTGGCGTCGCCCTTTGGATCCGGTTGCGCCAATATCGTAACCTGGCCCATAAAATACCTTTCCGAAGGGCGCCTGCGGGCCGTACTCGGGGGATGGGATCCCTCTGAAAGACCATATCTAAAACCCGACGAGATAACTTTCGCAGTTCCCTTCGAGATGTACCGCCGGATGCTGGACCGGTGGCAGGACTCCTTCCTCACCGCCAAGGCTTGGCAGAATGTGCGCAAGAGAATCACCAGAAGCCGCCGTGCCTGGGGCGAAGAATAATAAAGACGATTCTCATGTGAATGGCCTGTGTGCTTTTGTTGAAGACAACAGGCAAGACAGGGTTACTCGTCTGAACGCGAAATGGTGCGATCCTCTAGGCCCTTTATGCTCTGATCCTGGATCAGTACGGTAGCCTTCCGGGATTCCGCTCCGCTGAAGGTGCAATGTTAGTACAGGTGACGGCAAGCCAAGGCTTTGTTATTTGACAGCGAATCTTCCGGCCAAGATTGCGCATCATAAATATCAAGGCTGACCGGCTTGGAAGGATTGGGAACCAAATCGGGGCTTGACTGCCCCTGAACGAGTCGGCGCCCGGTTGTTTCAAATCCGAAGCCTGAACAAATCGCGAAGCCCTGGCGGCAGCGATCCCCATGAAAGAGGAGTCAGCAAGCATGTTTTACCCGGTAATCAAAGAAGACGAGTGCACGAATTGTCGTGCCTGCGCACGGATCTGTCCCAAGAACTGCTTCGATGACGCCGATGACAAGCCATGCGCCCGGGTATCCGATCCGCTGCTATGCACCGGCTGCGAATCCTGTGAAGCGGTGTGCCCCATGAAAGCCATCAAGGTCCGCGAGATCTAAGGGCTAGGCGGCATGAATATGGTGACTTGTTTTTCGCCCTCGGGATTGCTTGCTCTCTCCGTTTGTCGCAATGACATGTGCTGGACCTGTCGTGGCGAGCGAAGCGAAGCAATCTCATGGGAGGAGAGCCCGCAACCCTATTTGCGCCACAGAGCACCAGGTCTTCCGATCAACCGTTGCAGTGTTTCTTCCTCACATAATCCCCACAAATTATTCATCAATCTCTAACACCTTGACAATCGGCCCCGAGCCCTATAGTATTCGTCGCTACTTTTTTGTGTCTAGGACTAGTTCTTTTTGGGAGGTTACAATGACAAAGAACGAGTTGGTGGCTCGAATCGCCAAGGATGCAGGGATTTCCCGCAAGGCGGCCGACTTGGCTCTCAAGGCATTGGTCGGCACCATTCAGGAGGTACTGAAGAGCGCAGAGTCTTCAGTGCGCATCCCGGACCTGGGAACATTCAAGGTGTCCCAGCGCAAGGCCAGAACAGGCGTTAATCCCAGGACTCGTCAGAAGATACAGATCCCGGCTGCCACAGTCCCCGGTTTTACGGCGGCCAAAGCTCTCAAGAACGTCGTCAAGGGATAGGGGGCCATCTCGGGGGGACTCGCCGGATAACCAGACCTGGAAGCCCTTCTTGCCAGGGAGATAAGCAGACGGTTCAAGAAATCGGAAGGATTCCTTAAGTCTCTCCCCTCGGGATTGACGTGATGCTAGGGTGCGGGACGGGTTTGCCTGCGAAAAGTAGTGAGTGCCTCAGAGGACAATGAAGTGAAGCGGACCGTCGCTTCAGTGAGTCCTTCGCGCGTGCCGGCAGACACTACCTTGGCGTAAGCATCTCCAGCCACGGGATTCGCTTGTTCGTTCAACAGGCGAATCCTGACGTTTTCCCACTTGGACAGGGCCTGCGGGGTAACCAAGACTGCCGATGCCATGGAAAGATGTGTGATCCAGGCCTGAGCCCCGCCTTGGCTCACGGTCTTTTCGGCGAGGAGCTGGATTTGGACCTCGATCCTCTCATCGAGAGGCTGCGGCTCCTCTTCGCGTTGGGGCAGCAGGACGTCGTAACCGCCCCGTATTCCTTTCACGTCGTACAGAGTTACTGTCCCCGGGACACCCTTCATCTCCACCTGAAGGACCCTCCCGATCTCCAGAACTCCCGACAGCTTGTTGTGAGTGGCTTGGCTGATGAGCACCTGCCCGCCAACGGTAAAGGATTCCATTCTCCCCGTAAAGTTGACCTCCGGTCCGACGGCTCCATATTTGGTCCGCTTCTCGGACCCTATGTTGCCGAGAACCACCGCTCCCGTGTTTACCGCGATGCCCATTTCCAGGCGTGGGAGTCCCTCGGCATCGTTGAGAGCGTTAATTTCTTCCATGGCAAGCTGCATCTTCAGAGCACAGGCCACGGCCGCGGCCGGGTGTTCCTCCATGGTCTCGGGGGCTCCAAAGAATGCCAGGATGCCGTCCCCGATAATCTCGTCAATCACCCCTCGGTGATCAAGGAGGATCTCGAGCATTTTGCCCAGGTAACGGTTCAGGAGTCTCACCAGTTGTTCGGGTTCCAGGCTCACCGTGATGGCCGTGAATCCCCTTATGTCCGACATGAGGATGGAAATTTCTCTGCTCTCTCCCCCTAATTTGAGTCCATCCCTGGATTCCAGAAGACGATTGACCACCTCCTTGGTAAGATAACGGCCGAAAGTGTCCCGGATGAAGTCTCTTTCCTTGAGACCGTGAACCATTCGACTGAATGCCTCGGCCAACTGACCGACCTCGTCGCGCGTCCGAATGTCCGACAGATCCACGTTCAGGTCGCCTTTGCCCACCGTTGTCGTGGCTTGGGCCAGTCGCCGCAGCGGCCTTGTTATGGACTTGGCAACCAGGAGGCTAACCCCGAGCAGAAGAAAAACACCCACCACCGCCATTATTTCAGTGGCGCTGTGCAGCTTGTCCACTTCCGAGAAGATTTCCGTTTTGGGAAATACTGCTCCAAGGGACCATCCAGTTGACTGGACCCTGGCCCAGGCTAGGTACGAGTCCTGTCCGGTCAGGCTCGTACCCAGATGTGCAAAACCGGACTTGTCGCGGAGCATGGCCCTTGCCAGTTCCCTCATTTCGGGGGCTCCGCGTTCCTCAGCCAGACTGAAGACGGTTTCTTTCATTACAAGGCGGCTGTTGGGATGGGTCAGAAAAGTCCCGTTGGCCGTGATGAGAAAACAATAGCCGGTCCGTCCTATATTTATCGAAGAAACAAGCCTGGTAAGGCCCTCAAGCGACACATCCGCCGTCGCGATGGCTCTCAGGCGGCCCCGTGTTCCGTCCGCCGGCCTTTCAAATACGGGGTGCGAATAGGTGGCCATGAGCACGTTCCCGCCGCCCTCGTCAAAGAAAGGTTCGCTCCAAACGGGAGCCTCCAACGTCTTGGATATATGGTACCAGTCCCGCTGAAAGTAGTTGTAGGTTTCGTTGCCTAGCTGCACCAATTCCAGGCCGTTTTTCCCTCTGTATAAGTAAGGAGCGTACGCATCGAGGTCCTTGTCGAAAGCCCTGGGCTCGAATGCCACAGTTGATCCATAGATCTCCTGGTTGCTCTGAACCGTATTTCTGAGCAAGCGCTCGATGGTTGCTCCGTCGCACGGGACTGTCTCCAGGAAGCAAGCCAGATCCTGCGGGATTTGCTCCACGGACCTCATCTCGCTGTCTATCTGACGCGCAGCGGCCAGGCAGATATTTTGCAAGCTGTCCTCCGTTTCCGCGAGGATCAGGTGCTTCGAGTAAATGTAGCTGTAGACGAGAATCGAGGCAAACACGAGAGCCGTGCCTGTCAGCACCAGCAGGGTCATCTTGAGAGCTATGCTCCGCACCGGCTTCATAGGGATTCGCTTTCTGCAAAGTTTCTATGAAAATGCACTTCCGGGGGAAAACTTTTCTGCAGAAAAGTCTTCCCCCGGACTCCTTTTCCAAAGACTCCCACGCGGGGGGCACGCTCTCGCGCGTGCCAAAAATCTATGGGTGGACGATCAAAACGGTCACATGGCCAAAGGCAAATCATCTTCATTGTTCGCTGCAACTTACGGCAAACAGGGCCTTGCGAGTCCGCTTCCACCCCTCGCGGAGTCACCTTGGCCCTCGGTAGAATTCGCCGTAAGGCGGGGTCTCCCGGATGAGCTTAAGATCCTTAAGTATTTCCCCTACCTTGGAGTAATCTTCCTGTCGGAGCTTTCCCAACGCGCTCTTGTCCGATTCCCGAAGTATAAGATCTTGCATGCGGTTAAGCATCCAGCGCTGATGCGCGAGGTTTGTCCCCGTATACGCGGCCTCCGCGTGCTTCATGACCACGGCGAGAGCTTCGTCCTTGTGCTCAAACGCGTAAAGCCACCCTTTTAGGGATGCGTGGGCGAACCGTGCGCACAGGTCCGGGTCGGACTCATAAGTTCTCTCCAGGCAGTACAGGCCGTCTTCGGGAAAATTGAGGCTGAATTCGCTGAAGAAGAATGTTGCAAGCTCTTCCGGATTGACGCCACAGTTCAGTATGCAGTGGTACTCGTTGTACCACATTGCCGACACAGCCTGCACGCCTCCTTTCAGGAACAGATTCACTGTTGAATAGACGGGCACTATCTCCGGTGAGACATTGTATTTACGAAAAAAGGCGAGAGGCTGAATCCGGAAATCCCCGCCCCAAATTCCTACCTTCTTGCCGTCGAATGACGCGGGCGTATTGATACCGCTGCTCTTCTTCGCCAGCAGCATCAGCGCGGAACGCTGAATCACCTGGCCAAGGTTGACGAGACGGACTCCCGCGGCTCTCTTCTGTATGCCCGTGGAAAGCCAGGCAGTGCAAAAGGTGGCAGCGCCTGATTCCAGGGTTTCAATGGGGGGGGCGGAAGGCCCGCCCCGGAGAAGTTTCAGATCCAGCCCCGCCTCGCTGTAGAAACCTTTTTCCAGGGCTACCATGTAACCCGCGAACTGGCCCTGAGGTATCCACTGCGGCAGCAGAGACACCCGACTCGGGGCATCTACTGCTTCAGCTACGGGAACCACCCCCATAACCAGAAGCAAGAAGACTATCGCCGCGGTTCTTCGCATGGTCTTCCCGGATTGCAGAGCGCGTTAACGATTAAATCGGAGGAGTTTCGTGCCTTGCCGATGAAGTCCGGCACTTAATATCAGCATAATCCCCGGCGCGCATATTGTTCAAGCCATTTGTGTGAAAATTTCTTTCGGGAGGGACTATTGGCGAGAAACCTGTCCGTCGGAACAATCATTCATACAAACTCGCGCCTCCACTCGCATGAGGGTTCGTGGTAATATTTGCAGCGGAAGGCTCCGGACAAAATGGAGGTCAATTGAAAAGGCTTCTCAGAATGGTCTTCGCTGCTGTCAAGTGGACAATCATAGTCTTGGCGTGTGTCGAGGTTATGAGCTTCCTGGTGATAACCATCTCGAACTTCGTCGTGTACGGACACGCGCGGGAAGGCAGCCGGGCGGTTTACGATCCTTACACTCTTTTCCTGCAAAGTCCGGGAGTAAGGCCCACGGCGAACAACTCGGTAACCGCGGACGCGAAGAACAGCAGAACAGTCTGGATGTTCGGCGGCTCCACTATGCGAGGCTCCACGGACCACGACGACAGGACCATCCCGAGCTTTCTGGCGGAATACTTGAATTCCAACGGTTCGGGCACGCATTTCACCGTGACCAACTTCGGGATGAATTCCTTCAATTCGCTGCTGGAAACCAAATACCTCCAGAAACTACTGGCAGAGTCCGATCTGGCACCGGATGTGGTCATATTCTACGACGGAGCCAACGACGCCAAGTACTTCGCCGAACACCTGAGTCCATACGGACACCACGGTTACCGCCGCGTAAAGGCTCTCATCGAGAGCTACTACAAGAGCTGGTTCGGCCTGCTTAAACCATTGAACGCAGCCCTCTATTCGTCCTTTACCAAAGAACTTTACGACAAGTACGCGGAGTTCTTCGTGCCGCTCACGCCTGCCCCCGAAGAACTTCCTAAGCTGGCCTCCCTAACCCAAAAGAGATACGAGCATGTCAGCAAGTTGGCCGAATGCTGCGGGGCGAAGTTCATTGTCTTCTGGCAGCCCATGCTCTGGGTCGAAGACTGCCGCGCCCCTGATTCGGTAAGGGAAAAAGAACGCGGCTTGTTGATCTCTGTGGATCGTATGGCAACTGCGCGGGAGAACCTGGCGTTGCCTTACAAGGCTATCCTCGAGCGACTCAAGGGTAAGCCGTACTTCGTGGACTTCCGCGACGTTCTGTGCGGCAGGGCTGTTCCCATGTATCAGGCCGACGGGGTGCACCTTAACGACGACGGCAGGAAGACAATAGCCTCGAACATGGCGAAGGAGATCGAGAAAAGACTTGGAATGACATCGAGAAAAACCGATGAAGCTGGCCGTAACCATTGACGTGGAAGAGGAGGGGCTATTCCGGAACGCGTACGACCCTGGAAACGCTTCTGTAGCCAACGTGCCGGAGCTCCACCGACTGGATGCGGTTTTCCGGGAATTCGGCATCCGCCCGACCCTTCTGGTCACTTACCGGGTTGCCTGCCAAAGTCCCAACCAGGAGTTTCTCCTGGATCTACAGGACAGGTGGAAAGCCGAAATCGGCGCGCATCTCCATCACTGGAACACGCCTCCTCTCCAAACCTTACCTCATCCAGATCCTGTTCCGTCCCAACTGATTCCCGCGGAGCTCCTGCGAGCCAAGATGGACAGCCTCCTGGAACTCCTGCGCGCAATGAGGGTGTCGCCCGTCTCTTTCAGGATGGGTCGTTTCAACATGGGTTCAGGAATGTTCTCTGTCTTGGAGCGGACCGGGTTCAAAGTAGACAGCAGCATGGCTCCTCTCCGGAGGTACTATGGCGGCCCCGATCATCTTTTCGTTCCTGTGGATCCCTATTTCCCGGATCCCGCGGACCCCCGGCGCCGCGGAACCTCGTGGATAGTCGAGGCCCCCATTACCATAGTGCCTATCACAGGAAGGCTGGGACAACGCCTGGATGGCCTTCGGGAATGGGACATCGTACCGGACCGATGGATTTCCTGGTTTGCCATGAATCTGGGTTCCTTGCCGGTTCAGCCCGCGTGGACCGGTCTCAGGCGGCTTAAGGCGGCTGCGGTTCTCCATCAGATGCGGGGGGGGCGCGTATTGACCATGTTTTTCCATTCCTCGGAACTCATGCCCGGAGCCACCCCACTGCACCGCACCGACGAAGAGGTTAACCAGTTTGTGGAGAAGCTGCGAAGATTTTTCTCTTGGCTCTTCGGCCGGTTCGCTGTAGATTCAGTAACTTTGTCGGAACTCGGCGAGCTTTACCGTACTCACAGAGTCACCTGATCTCGTAACTGTGGGACAAGTCTTCACGCCAACGGAGCATTTCCGGATTGACAGCCCCAAGGACGGCATACGTTCTGCTCTGGTTTCCCAAGCCCTCGGAGACCTTTGTCTTCAGAGAGGTGCTGAACCTCCGGAAGATGGGCCTACCTCTCAAGGTTTTTACTCTCTACGGAGAACTCAGAAAAGACCTTTCGCCGGAAATGCGCGCGGTGTCCGATCAGGCGGAGAGAATTGGAATCGGCTTCCTGCGGCATCCCGTTCAGCCGTTGGCCTTCTGGTTGAAAAAAGACCGGAGCCGCACCCTGGAACTCCTCCGCACAGTGCCGTTCCGCCGGTGGAGCGGCTTTGAGAAAGCCGGCGAAAATCTCTGGGCTTTTGCCTGCGGATTTCATCTTGCCAGGCGGTTCCTGGAGGAACGCATAGAGCATATTCACGCGCCCTGGGCAAGTGGACCGGCCACCGCGGCATGGATAGCTTCCAGGCTCACGGGCATTCCCTTCAGTTTCACTGCCCGAGCATGGGACATTTACCCCGCTGACGGGGCCTTAGCGGAAAAGATAAGGGACGCTGCATTTGTCAGGAGCGAAACCGCGACCAACATCAAGTACCTGGCGAGCTTCGTCGGCGGCGATGCAAGTAAGATTTACCTGACTTACAACGGTGTGCCACTCGCGGCTCACGGCGAGGCGGAGGTTCCCATGAGGCCTCCATACAGGTTGCTCGCTCTGGGCAGGTTCGTAGGAAAGAAAGGTTACGATTTTCTTCTTCGGTCCTGCCGCATTCTCATGGACTCCGGCCTGGATTTCCGCCTCACCCTTGCCGGTGACGGCCCCAGAGCGGTTCAGTTGAAGCATCTGGCCAAGAAATTGGGATTGTCCGAAAGGGTCAATTTTCCCGGGTTTGTCCCCTACGACGCGGTGTCGGATCTGTTTTCAGCTTCCGATGTATTCATAATGCCGAGCATAGTCCATTCATCCGGCGACCGCGACGGAATCCCCACCGTCATCATGGAGTCCTTGATGCACCGCGTGCCGGTTATCGCCACGGACGTAGCGGGTATAGCCGAGGTGATCCAGGACGGCGCCACGGGACTTCTCATTCCGGAGAAGGATCCGCAAGCCCTAGCGAACGCAGTGCGAAGGATGGTCAGCGACAGGGATTCAGCCCTGGACATGGCAAGAAGAGGAAGGGAGCGCGTAATGGAGATGTTCGATCCCATGCGCAACCATCAGGAAGTGCTCGAACTCTACCGGCGGCTGGTTCCGGGGAGCTGAAGGGATTGCCAAGAGTAATGTCCGATGATGGCCATGCCCTGGTGGGGCATCTTGGCCAGCATCGGTGCCCGTTTCGGACATCGAAATCGCTCGGAATTCTTTGGCAACGGCTATGACTGCAATGAAAAGTTGTCGCAACAGATGTCCCGTCACCACCGCAAACCTCTGAAGCTGGCCATAGTACTCCAGGATCTGGAATTCGGAGGCACCCAGCGCTACGCGATCCATCTTCTCAAGCTTCTGGATAGAGATCTGTTCACACCGGAACTATGGGTGCTTCGAGGCGGCGACGACATGGTTGCCTTGGCCCGGGAGACAGGAACGCCCATAGTCAAGATGTCGTCCTCCTCGTGGGTGACGCCGGGCTCGTTGCTGGGCCTGTTCAGAGAACTGGCGCGGCGGCAACCTGAACTAATCTACACCCTTACTGTTGTCCCGAACATCTGGGGTCGTGTGTTCGGCCGCATCACAAGGATCCCGGCCGTGGTGTCCGGGTACAGAAGCCTGCTCCCCAAGCAGCACGAGAGGCTGCTATGGAGGCTTTCGGACAAGATCATAGCAAATGCCGACGCCCTGCGGGAGATCATGATCCGCCGCTTCTCGGTGGACCCGGACCGTATTGCCGTGGTCCCCAACGGAGTGGCCGCGGATTTCTTTTCTCCCGCTCCCCACATGACTGCAGTGGAACCTTGGGTCCTCTCGGTCGGCCGCTTTGTGGAAGACAAGGACCCTCTGAATCTGCTCGACGCTTTCAGGCTTGCCGCAGAGAAAGTTCCTGCGGCGCGTTTCGCCATAATGGGCAATGGCCCGCTCAAACAGCAAGCACAACAATTTATATGCCAGCATTCCCTCGAATCCAGAATTCAACTTCTGTCTGGAGTAGGAGACATCAGGCCGGGTCTCAGGAAAGCCTGGGTCTTCGCTCTCGGGTCGGTCCGGGAAGCTTCCCCGAACGTCATTCTGGAGGCAATGTCGGTGGGACTGCCTGTGGTGGCCACGGGCGTGGGGGGAATCCCTGAGCTGGTTGTCCCAGGCGAAACCGGGTTTCTGGTCCCGCCTCGCGATCCCGGGGCCCTGGCCCAGGCCCTGGCAGATTTGCTTGGCGACCGGGACAAATGCCTGTTGATGGGGAGAAGCAGCCGGCAACGGGTTCTCGACGAATTCACCCTGGAGAAAATGGTCCGCCGGACCGAAAAGGTCCTGTTGGAAGCGGCATTCCACCGCAGGAGGCCCGCTAGTATTCGGAAATGATCTGCATCGTGAACCACTGTGGTCACTCAGCGTGTCGCCCGTGTCGGACAATGCGTGAGGTGAAGAAGAAAAGCTCTTACCTCTACGTCTTCGAATTGCTAAGATGTACCAAAGCCTGAGTTGTGATTTTTCGGGGAAGACACTGGAGGGACTCTTACCGCAAAGGACTGTTCAGTTTGCTCCGCAAGTGGTTTTGGTGCTCAATGCGTGGGCCGACTCCTTTGTCCTTGCGAGCGAAGCCAAGCAATTTAAAGGGATTGACGGTTCAGGCTGTTGAGATTGCTTCGTCGCTCCGCTCCTCGCAATGACACGGAATCGTGAATCGGTCAATGAATGCGGAGCAAGCTCAACAAGCGATTTCTGCAAAAGAGCATCCAGGGGGAGACTTCTTGCAGCCACGTCTCAGGGCGTTCTTGAGGACAGAATCCAGGCAGGAGGCTTTCAGTAAAAAAGCTTAATATTGTGACAAGATACCTCATCGCTCGCCTGTCTTGACTGCGGTATCCTTGAGTTGTTGCAGGAGATTTATTGTGGAACCACTTGTCATATTGAGTCATTTCGAGTATAATAATGAAATACGTGATTTATTGTGCCTTGGGGTATGATTTATGAAGGGTTTGTTGCGCGGAAGGGTTTCGTCTTACGTTGTCGCTGCGGTAATTCCGTTGACCCTGGCGCTGGTGATTCCCGGATCCGGTCAGTGCCGGGACGGATTCAGCGTCAGGGAAGACACGTTCTCCATATCTAATGCTCCCGGTTATTGCTTTGCAATGGCCGCGTTTTCCAGATGGTATTACCTGAACCACCAGACGGCCGCACCTCTCAGAAAGGTCATGGACCGAAGAATCCAGCAGCGTGTGGCACGGGAGCTCCAGGAATTTTACAGCAGGAACCTCATAAAGATTCAGGCTGAATACTGTAATCGCTATCAATCCAACCAGCTTGAGTCGTTCCATCGCTTCGTCACAGGGATTGTCTCAGGCGAGCCTCGAATTGTGCTTCTCATGAACAAGGGCCAGCGCGGAGCTGTCCTTCATGCGGTTCTCGCATACGAATGGCTCCCTGAGAAAAACCTGCTGAAAGTCTACGACCCCAACTACAACACTGAGGAACGCCATGTGGATCTGGACAAGGGCGAGTATACGTCACTCGATATAACATATAATTCCATATGCTTCCCTGAGGTACTTCACAACCACGAGCTTCTTGTCAGAAAGATGGAAGACCTGTACTCGGTGCATATCTCACGGAGACCCGTCTACGCGGGTGGCGGCCCGGTGGCGGACCCCCAGTTCCGGAAAGCTTCAGCTTCACGTCGTTCGTTGGATTAGGGGCGTCGGGAGCCTTGGGGCTCTCTAGAACCCGAAGGCCACACCAACAGAAAGAATGGGCATCACGTACGTCCACTCGTTGTTTAGTGGCTGATGGTCCTCGATATAGTGAACAGCCCTGCACGACGCGCTCAGGATGACCTTGGCGTCGGGGTGCGCTTCCCAGTAGACGGAACATCTTGTCGCCCACAGGAAACCCCTCGTAATCATGTGAATCCCCTCCAGCTCCAGCCCGAGATCAAAACCGTGGGGGAGAAGATATCGGGCCTCCAAGCCTACCACCGGATAAGTACCATCCAGAACCCGGCTGTTGGATTGAAGGCCATCCTCCTTTGTCTCGCCGTGAATGGTTGTGCCACAGATGATGTGGTGGCATCCGATTCGGGGAGCTATCCACCAGGACGGGCTCGGCGAAACCTTGTACGCGTAGCACAATCTGAACCAGCTGAGATCCAGGCGCGTCTCAAGTAATGCCCCCGCCTTGTAGGTCCTATTGTGAAAACGAAATGTCCGGTGAATTTTCTTCACGCCGGACGGGGAGCAGCCCATGTAGTCCGCGTCCACCAGATGATTGTCGAGGATTTCACCTCTCACGAACATGCAGACAGCCTCGCCCTGATCCACGCCGAGCTCTGAAGCCGCGTCAACCTTTGTTCCCGAACCGGGCCGGCCCCCGGACGGGATCAAGAACTCGCCACCCAGCCAGAAGATTCCGGATTCCATGCCCAAAAAGAAACGGGCGCCTGGGAATAATTTGAAAGGCTCCTGCGCTCCCGCCGTTAAGGCAGAAAGATGCAAGGCCAGACAACTGGATAGAATCAATACGGAAAAAAATACCGTGCGGAGTCTCATGGCGGTCTCACCCCCGGCAGAGCTGTCGTTCCGCGCGGCCGGTTATATACTTTTCCACTCCCATGAACAACAAAGAAATGGCTGAAGAGAGAGTTATGTCATTTGCCAAAGAGTGGGCCGCCGTACGAGCCTCCGGGTTCGTTTCCGGCGGAGATCCCCGGCACTCACGGCGGCCCCTGAACATCAGGTTGACAGCACAGTCGGCAATGAATAAGATGCCCCCCATTGATCGGGGAGTCAGGAGACGCGCATGAAGGAAACAGAGGTCCGCGTGCCGGGCGAAGATGTCAATGTCGTCTCTGAGCCGGAGCTGTTGCGCCGGCGGGAGGTCATCACCCAGTCCATTGATCTGGACGCTCTCTTCACCAAAGACGTTACCACCTCGGGGAGCTTCGATCTCAGTCACGTCAGAAACGTGTCCTTCGGCAGGCTGCTTGAAGCAATCCCTATTCCCACTCTTCTTGTTGACCCGTCCAGTTCCATTGTCTTCACCAATAGGGCTGTGGGGAAGCTTGCCGGAGACACCCCTCAACTTGTAGGGAAGGCTTTTTCCTCCCTTTTTGCCGTGCCGGCGGAGAGCCGTCGGGCCGAGTCCGGGTTGCAGTCCGTCTTTTCAAACCGTAGGACCCGGATAATTGAGGGTCTTGTCCGGATAGACAGCAACTTTCTATGGTGCAGGATTCACTTACGTTCCATAAGGTTCAGAAATCAGCGATCCGTCCTGGCCATCGTCGAGGATCTGACCTCCGAGAAGAAGCAGCTTCTAATAAACGAGAAATACCATCAACTGGTTGACATTTTCCCTATCGGCATCGCTGAGTTTACCCTGAAGCCGCCAGTGGCCGTTGATCGTCCGGCCACGGATGTCCTGGCATCGGTTTACGAATCCGAGCTTTCCAGTGGAAATTGCGAATTCGCGCGGATTCATGGTTATTCAGAGATTGATCTGATGAGGGGGATCCGGCTGGACAGAGTGTTCCCTTCCGGAGACACTTACCGGCACTTCTACTACACCTGGATCAATAGCAGTTTTCCCGCACGTGGCTTCGAAACGGAAGAAAAGGGCCGGGAAGGAGCGGTCCGGTACTTTGAGAACACTTTGGTGGGAAGCGTCAGGAACGGTTATCTTCTCGGCTTGTGGGCAATGAAGCAGGACATTACGGGCCGAAAGGAATCGGAACAGGCCCTGCGCGCCGCAAGAGACAAGCTCGAAGAGAGGGTCAGAGAAAGGACCGCCGAGCTCTTGGCCACAAATCAGAAACTCGTTATGGAGATAAGAGATCGCCGGCGAGCTGAAGAGGAGCTGGAGAAATTGGTCGGGCAGTTGCAAGAGGCCCTGGCCAAGGTCAAGACCCTTAGTGGTTTGCTGCCCATATGCGCTTCCTGCAAGAAGATCCGAGACGACAAGGGCTATTGGACTCAAGTCGAGGTGTACGTGAGAGAGCACACCGACGCCGAGTTCACCCACGGCATCTGCCCGGAGTGCGCGGCTAGACTCTACCCCGAGTATTACGATCCAAAGTTCTTCAAGGCAGACCGATAATAAACGTATCCTCTGATGATTGACAGATTTACGGCGTATTTCACGCGGCGGGCGTGTACTTGATCTGGACCACGAATTCGGCCCCCTGGTTTGTCCTGCAGAGTGACAACTGTCCGCCGAGGGCTTCAGCGAGAGCCTGAGCACCTGCCAGCCCCAATCCGTGACCCCTCACCGGGAATCCTTCCACCTTGACGCATTGAAAATACTGGTCAAATATCTGCTGGTGATAGCATTCGGGGATGCCCGGACCGTCGTCTCTCACCGAGATGCTTATGTTGCCGCCCTCGGTGTAGCACTTCATGTGGACGCTCTTCTGCTTGTACTTGAAGGCATTGGAGAGCAAATTGGTGACGATGAGGCAAAGTTTGGTCTCGTCCACCTGAATGGTTCGGGTGAGCTGAGATTCATCGGCTTCGAGGATGATGTGGTTCTCTCGCAGCAAGTCAAGCATCTGGTCGAATGTGGAGGCTGTTGCCAGAGCGTCGGACACGTCCGGGTCCACCACGTCGAAGACTTCCATCAGAGCACTCTTGAGAACGCTGGAGAGCGTGCAGTCGGTGGTCTTTGTGATCCCGAGCGCTGCCATGTCCACTTCCAGCATGTTGTTGGCGAGGTTTCTGATCTTGAGTGCATTTCGCAGCATCCGCCTGACGACCTTTTCCTGTTTGGCCGTGAGGCTTCCGTAGCGATCCTGGTTTTCCAGCAGCGATCTCGCGCCGGTCTCTATGATGTTGGTGGGATTCTTGAGGTCGTGGACAAGATGTGACGTCTGAATGTTCTTAATTGCCACAGAAAAACCCCTCGGATGATGCTGAACAGTGGCTGGCGATCATCTATGGATTATGGTAGATTCACTTATCTCTAGATCACGTTCAAATCTCTCCCAGAATTCCTTTTCCGTTTTTCTCCAATCCGGACCGAAGCGTTTGCCGAACGAACTTCCTAGTCTATCAAACAATGTCTTCCACGCTGACCGATGACTGAGACTGAGCACGTCTTCAAGAAACGGCGCGAGCTGGCCAAGCTGATCCTTGGGCAAGTAAGCCCTGGCTCCGAGTTCGATTGACTTCTTGAGTGATTCGGGGCTCAACGCGTGGGCCGTCAGCATAACAACGGGTAGCTTTCTCATTATCGCGTATTCGAGAAGCTCGAATCCCCTGACTCCCATTATGTCCAGGATGAGCAGATCATAAGTCAATGACGAGATCTTCTGTATGGCTTCTTCATAGGAGTAAGCCCGATCAGTGCGGACCCCGTAATCTACCAGTTCTTCTTCGATGATCTCCAGAACATCGGGTTCATCGTCCACTGCCAGGATCTGCTTACCCTTCAACAGGTTTGCCGCCATCGCTTGATCTCCAGTAATTGTATATTATACCAGGCGGATTCCTGTCAAGCTGGATCAAGGCCGTTTCAGGTGTCAAACAAGGCCGGTGTGCGGAAATCTTACCCTGGAGGCACAAGGCTGGGGTTTCGTCTCCGTAATCTCAGAACCCGGATTGAAGGCGAAATCAATTCAATAACCGTTCAGCGGGCGTGGAATACCGGTTGCCATTGCCGGCGCACTGGCATCAGGTGTCCAGGTTTGATTCCAGGTCCTTCCATGCCGGCAAGACGCCGAGCCCGTCTGCTCTGCGTATCGCGTGGATCACCGACTGCTGGAGAGCTTCCGCAGCGAGAAGCGCGATACGGTTCGGATCCGCCTCCTTGTCCCCGGTGCTCAGGACTATGGTGAGATCACCGTCAATGTGGCTGTGAAAAGGCCTTATGACTCGCCCCAGTCCCAGCGTGGCCTGAGCCGCTATCCTGGAAGCGGTAATCTTATCCACCCGGGCGTTGGCAGCGACCACTGCCAGAGTAGTGTCCTGGACAGGGAGCCGTCTCGATTCCGCAGCGCCTTCCTTCAACAGACGAGCTGCGTCCGCGAGTTTCAAGGATGTTGGTGATACCCTCGCGCCTGCAAGGAGGTTACCCTCGGCGTCCGTGACGTCGCCGTATGAATTCACAACCACCAGAGCGCCCACCACGATTTCGCCCGAGATTACGGACGCAGATCCAAGGCCGCCTTTCATACCATGCTCGATGCCGAAGAGCTTTCCCACACTCGCGCCGGTGCCCGCTCCCGCGCTTCCCTGTTCCACGGGCCCGGAAGAGGCTCTCTCGCAGGCGAGAATCCCCATTTGAGCATCCGGTCGCAGGGAGCCGTCGCCGAAGTTCAGATCAAATATCGCAGCAGCCGGCACTATGGGTATTGTCCTGCCGACTACACGAAACCCCACTCCCTGGCTTTCGAGGTAAGCCAGGACTCCGCCGGCCGCGTCCAAACCGAATGCGCTACCGCCGCAAAGGCATATCCCGTGAACTCTGTCCACAACGTGCAACGGCCTCAAGGAGTCCATCTGCCTCGTGGACGGAGCGCTGCCCCCTATGTGGACTCCTGCCCTGGCGCCTTCGCCATCGGGCAGTATCACGGTGACCCCAGTTTTGCCGTCGTAGTCTTGTGCATGGCCCACCCGTATCCCTGGCACGTCGGTCAAGTCATTGTGGGCGCCGGATTGTGCAACCATATTTGGAGCCTCGTTCATCGGAATCGGGAATGGCGAACATCGTAACATTCGCCCCCTGCACCTGAATACCACGAAATTCAAGAAGCCCCATGATCTTCAGGCCAAGCCGGTGATGAAGATGGCTTACTGTAAAGGCGGCCGGCCTGTCGCCCGTGCGCAGAAAGGGGACTTTTACATAGAAAGTCCCTCCCTGGCGCATTTTCGCCAAACTGCACTTTCATACAAAGAAATGTTTTTCACGATCGAGAGATTTATTTTCTCTCTGCAATCGCCCAGTGGGAAGTATCGCCGTCCTGTATTCTAGACGGGCTGGATGGGCGCCACTGTCTGTCGGCCTCAGTCCCGGGACTCTTCAGAAAATTCCTCGCTCAACAGGGCCTGGTATTCGGCCTCCCACTTGTCTCCGCACATTGCTTTGCACATCTGCTCGAGATCTTTCTTGTAGCCCTCCGGGTCGTTTTTCTTCCACTCATGGTCTTGCCGCCTGTGATCAAGAGTCGCTGTCATGGCTCCCGGACGAGCGCCGAGAAAATCGAAAGAAGTTTCAAGTTCTGCCAGATCCTTATCGTCATCTTTGCCGGGCATGGTTATTCAACTCCTTGGGTGCCGCACTCATTTCGAGACACGCAAGATAGCAGTTCTCCCCCACGGCGGCAAGGCGGTCGAGGGCCCATAATCCACCACCTCGTCTTTCAATGGATAGCTTGACGTCTTCTCGGACGATGAATTCCCCCTCGATGATGCCCCCCGCTCGTGCGAATCGGCGTAGTGGCACGTCAGCCTGATTCGTAT
>Ga0172371_10004700_pt1 | contig 20533 bp, 17 predicted proteins | sample Lak12m_FD_114543 | JGI IMG/M metagenome (GOLD analysis project Ga0172371, IMG submission 114543) | Freshwater microbial communities from Kabuno Bay, South-Kivu, Congo - kab_022012_12m | ecosystem: Environmental > Aquatic > Freshwater > Lake | place: Democratic Republic of the Congo: South-Kivu... | reverse complement strand
GCCCGGGGGGAACGCCGCGCCACGGGGCGGCGAAGAAAGCAAGAATTGGAGCGGATGAAGGGATTTGAACCCTCGACCTTCTGCATGGCAAGCAGACGCTCTAGCCAACTGAGCTACATCCGCACTCGCGTTAGAAATTATAGGGAAAGCGGAGGGCGGTTTCAATCGGTTCCGTCAACCGCCGACCAGATACCTATCGTCGGCAGCACCCGGATGAACTCTTCCCACTTGCGCTGATACTCGAGAAATTCCCCAAACGGATCGCCGCGCAGCTTCGATTCCGCCTTGCTGATGGCGATGTTGATCATGCATTCATCGGCGTCATCTTCCATGCCGGCCTCCATGTACTCGCTGGCCATTTCCATGGAGGTCTGCATCACCAGGTCGTGGAAATCACCCTTGAGGAAACGGCCGGGGTACGGATCCAGATCGTCGGCGTCGACGTGAGACATGCCGCCATCGTGCTGGGACATGAGTTTCGCCCGCTCACGAGCGAAGCGGATGATGTCCTGCCGCAACTGGTGCCAAGGAGGGGCGCATTTTGGCGGCGGCAGATGGCGGACCCATAGTTCATTATCGAGAAAGAACTCGTGGCCGAAGAAGCGCGCGTTGATGAGATAGTCGATATCCTCGCCGCGAGGCACCGCCGGATCGAACGGAAGCTTCTCGAACAGGGAACGGTGAAGGACCATGTTGCCGCCGAAGACGAAAGGCGTCGGCTGTAGCCGGGGTCCCTTCTCGATGATGCTGAAAGCCTGGTTCATCGCCTCGCGATTACCCCACCGGCGCTGCCATTCCAGCTCGGCCGGCGGCACCATGACGGACCCGTCCTGGTTGACGTAATAACCGGCCACTCCCGAGATGAAGCGGCCTTCATGCTGGCGGCCGATGAACTCCAGGGCCTTGTTCAGGTACTCCGGATCTTCATAGACCTGGTCGTCATCGAAGAGGATGGCCGCATCGGCCTCGGAGAGCACGGCAGCGAGCAGGCACATGTTGCGGATGTTGGAATAGCCGTCCAGGCTGAGGAACTCGTCATACTCTGGCATACCAGCGGCCGCGAGGCGGCGGCGCCAGAAAGTCAGCTCATCCGGTCCGATCATCAGCAGGGGGAAGTCGTAGTCGTACTGGGCCACGATCGACTGGACTTTGAGCTGGACAGCCTGTTTGATCTCCATCCGGGTCGAAGCGGCAACCACGGCTACGCTGAATTCTTCATCCGTCTTCAGGGCGGAGAGGCTGGCAAGCGCTCGCCCGAGCGTTCCTTCGGTATCGAGAGCGGTGGCGTGATCATATATATAATCCGACTCGAGGGTGCACATCGGCGCCTCCTCGACCGGGCCACGCCAGTAAGTAGGTATGACTATCGTCGTTTTCAAATAATCTGCCGCGGGTCAGTGGCCTGCATCATCAAGCGCCCGGTTCACCAGCTCGTCCGCGTAGGCGTTGGCTTCCCGGGGAATGCTCTTCAGCTCATACTCAGCCAGGCGTGAGAGCAGTGATTTAGCTTCCTGATAGTATGGCCGCAAACCTTCGTTCTTAACCCTGTAGGCTCCCTCGAGCTGGCGGACGATCAGTTCGCTGTCGGAAAATATGGCCAGGCGCGTGACGCCGCGGTCGAGAGCCAATTCGATCCCGGAGATCATCGCCTGATATTCGGCGATGTTGTTGGTCGCCTCTCCTATGTAGTTCGCCAAGGTGTCGAGGGTCTCGCCGTCGGGACCGGAAAGGACCGCGCCGACCCCCGCCGGGCCCGGATTGCCCCGCGAGCCTCCATCTACGTGCAGCTGATGCATTGAATTCTCCTCTTCATCAGGGATGATGACCCTTTCCTTTGCCGGCGCCTGACGCCAGAATCCCGTCGGCGCAGATGACATAATGATCTTCACACCCGCCGGACCCATTTCCTGCTCGAGCCGGGGAAGCCAGCTGGACAGGGCCGCCTGCTCGCTGATGTCGTGCGGGATATCGACCAGTGAAAGTCCCAACCCGGACGCGCTTTGGGCATCATGATATTTGATGTCGCCTGTGACCAGCACCTCGGCCGCTTTCGCAGCCACCGGGATGTGGCCGGCGCCGCTGCCCGGCACTAGAGCTACCCTGCGTACGCGAGATCGTGGATCGCCCGCGAAACGCGTGTGGCTCATGCCGAACAGCTCCGCCAGCGAGCCGGCGAAATCCTCGAGAGCGATCGCGGCCGGCGTCTCGCCCACCCGGCCGCTGCCGGCATTACGCCGCCGGCCGGCCAGAGGATATATATCATAAGCAGGCTCCTCGTAGGAATGCGAGGACCGGAGGGCTGCCACGATATCGCCCTCGAGTTCTTCCGGGAAAACCATCTCCAGCCTCAGCTCCGGCACCCTCTCGTCACGGCCGACTTCACCGATGGTCGGCTGGGCGCCCTCCATGGGTAGAAATGTGCCGGTTCCCTCAGTAATGTAAGAGCAATGCAGGTAATCGCCGATCACGCCCGCGCCGGCAGCGAACAGGGCCGCGCGGACCCGTTTGAGGTCGCCCTCGGGGACGAACACCGCCAGCTTGCGCTGGCCGGCGCCCGCGGCGATCAACGGCTCGACCTTTTGCAGACCGATCAGACCCGCCAGCACGTCGGCCAGTCCACCGGGGGCGGCATCCAGATTCGTATGGGCGGCCACGATGGCGATATCCGAGCGGGCCGCCCTGCTGATCAGACGCCCTGTCTCGGTGTCATCGCTGGCTGAGGTGATGGATGGAAATATCAGCGGATGATGGGTAAGGACGGCGCCACAATGCAAATCGTCAGCCTCGTCAAGAACGTCAGCAGTGACATTGAGAGCGACCAGCACTGAGTCGAACCTGTGCGAGCGACTGCCCAGCTGCAGGCCGATGTTATCCCAGTCCTCCGCCAGCGACACCGGGGCGAGCCGCTCCAGAACCTCGAGAAGTTCGTCGATCAACATCGGCATCAGGCCGCCTCCCCCAGCTCTATCATCGAATCCTCACTCCCGCGTTGGTCGCGGAACCCTTCGCCATATCATACACGGAGCTGATGGTGATGAAACCCAAGTCGTCGATGCCAATACCCGCAGGCTCCAAAACGCCGACCACGATGATCACGCTACCTTGGGCTCAGGGCTCGAATATCAGGCCGCCGACCAGAGGAGCCGGGATGCCGGGGATACGGTCGATGACCTGGTCTTTCTCGACATCGTAGACGAAAATGCTGCTCACATTATCGATCGGCTCATGACGGACAGTGATGTATGCTGTCTTGCCATCCGGACTGAAGACGATGGATTGCAGCTCTTTGCCTACCGGCACGGTCTTCACGACAGCCTCCGTTTCCATGTCGAACTTGACCAAGGCGCCATCGATGCCATCGGTGATGTACATGAACTTGCCGTCGGGCGTTACCTCGGTCTGGTTTGCCATCGGCGTAGCTGCACCCGTGGTCGGCGCCTTGGTCACGTTCTCGATCTTCTTGACCAGTTTGCCGCTGGGCCATTCGACCTTGGCGATGTACCCGGCTTCAGCCGGGTTGGCAGGATTGGGCATGTTGCTCAGGTATGCGTATTTCGCGTCTCTCGACCAGGCGATGCCGCAGATGCTCTGCGTGACGTCGCCGCCGCCAACGTCAGTAGGCGTGATGACACCTTCGACGGGATCGAACAGATAGACCCTACCGTCACCCATGCTGGACATGTAGATCTTGCCATCCGGTCCCTGCTGCATGCCGCAGATCGCCAGCTTGGCGCCCGCGGGTGCGTTGATCGTCCTGATGACTTTTTTAGTGTTCATGTCGATGATGTTGACGCTTCCATCCTCCGCATTACCCAGATACAGGACGTCAGGGGCCTCTAGAGCCACCCTGCCGTTCGAGTCGGGCGCTGTCCTGGCATCGACGCTGAAGATGATGCCGTGCGGCGCCTTGGACTCGGCGATATTCACCATTTCGACCCTTTTCGTGGCCAGGTCGACGATGGCCATGCCCATATTGCCTTCTCCGGCTGTTAGCTCACCGACTCCGGTCACTGCGACATATGCTGTACCCTTGTCACCCTTGGCCGGACTGGCTGTTGTCGACGTGGTTGTCGTCTCCGCGCCGCAACCGAATGCAGCGGTTAACAAAACCGTGGTTAGAGCGACTGCTGCGACGGCAGACGAGAATCCGGCTTTTCTAAAGAATATTTTCGTGACTTGCTCCTCTTCCCTGAGAAAGACAGGAAATTTCGTCAGGATTTCGCCAGTCCAGTGATCGTTTCCTGCCCTGGCCAGCGCTGAATAATGCCTTTGCTGCAGGAGATTCGGCCCGATGGCTGAACAGATATCTGTGACCCCAGAAACAGTCAGGAGGTTGATGATGAACTGGAAAAAACTTACGACAGTCATTCTGGCCTGCCTGCTCCTGGCGCTGATGCTGGCGGGCTGCGCCCAGTCGAACCAGGCAGTGGGGACGGCCGGCTCAGACGGTACCGCCGGTTTCGGTTCCGGCCTCTGGCACGGCTTCATCCTGCCGGTCTCCTTCATCATCTCCCTGTTCGACGACAGCGTCGGAATCTACGAGATCCACAACAACGGCAACCTCTACAACCTGGGCTTTGTGCTGGGTACCTGGTTTGTCTTCAGTGTCCTGCTGGCATCACAGAAGAACGCCGGGCGGCGGTGAGACGCGGCAGAATGCTGAAGCCCCGGTTGAACGCTACTGTACCGTGATCTTGCCCTTCATGCTGGAGTGGATACTGCAGTGATAGCTGAACGTCCCCACCTGGTCGAATTCATGGCTGAACGACTTGCCCTTGCTGAGATTGCCGGAATCGAATGACTTGTCGTCCGCGACAATCGTATGATCGAAGGAATCATCGTTGGTCCAGGTGACCGTCGTCCCCTTGTTCACCACGATGTTGGCAGGATTGAAGCTGGTGTTCTTGCAACTGATGGCGGCCTGGTTACCGGACACCGTGATGGGACCCGAATCGCCATCGCTGCTGGTCCCGTAACCGCAGGAAAGCGTAACGAGCAGAAGCGCGAGCATGAGCGAGAGCGCGATGCCGGTGGCCGCCACTCGAAGCGAGATGACACTTTTTCTTCTGAACGCTTGCACTGCCAACCCCCTGACTAGGATATCTCATTAGATAATAGTGCAGATATATCCGTTGTCATTTCATAGTAAACCCGGGAGCGCTTGAGAGCAGGCAAATCCGGGAATGTTCTCCTGACAGATGGAGATGAATCCGGAAATGAAAATCGTGATAATCAGGCACGGCCCCTACGAGGTCCGTGGCGGCATCCCTCTGGAGCGGGAGCTGATCGTTTGCGACCGGAGCGGCATCCCGGTCGAGTGGCAGAAGGGCAAGAGATATCCGGTCCGAGATAAGTACCGTCTCTGCCGCTGTGGCCGTTCCAGCGCCAAGCCATATTGCGACGGCACGCATACGGAGACAGGCTTCGACGGCACCGAGACCGCCAGTAGAGAACCATATTTCGAAGCTGCCGACCTGATCGACGGTCCCGGCATCGACCTGGCCGATCTGCCTTCACTGTGCGTCGAGGCCAAGTTCTGCCACCGGGCCCAGGACGTCTGGCGGCTGGCCGCGACGTCGTCCGATCCGGAATCCATCGAGCTGGCGATACGGAACGCGAGCGACTGTCCGTCAGGCCGGCTGGTCGCCATGAACAAGGCTACAAGGAAACCGATTGAACCTGGCTTCGAGCCATCGATCAGCGTCATCGAGATGCCGGCGGCCAGGTTGAGCGGTCCCCTGTGGGTAAAAGGCGGTGTCCCCATCGAGGCGGCTGGCGGCTGGACCTACGAAATCCGCAACCGCGTGACCCTCTGCCGCTGCGGCGCATCCAGGAACAAACCGTTCTGCGATGGGACTCATTACGACACTGGTTTTAACGATGGGGATGAGACGGTGAGGCGGTGAGCCATCGAGATGGTGAGCCCGCCTGTCGGTGAAAATGGGAGACGGTCAGACGTGGTCGTTTCAGTTGCTTGATGCCTTTTTGGCCTTCGCCGGCGGCTTCATCCAGCGGCGAGCCCACTCGGCCATGCTTTCGATGACGGCATTGAGCGCCCTGCCCTTCTCGGTGAGTTCATATTCGACCCAGGGCGGGATGCTGGAGCGTAGCTGCCGCTCCAGTATGCCCTCGGCTTCGAGAGTCCTCAACCTGGCGCTCAGCGTACGGGCATTGAGGCCTCCTAGTGCCTGGGACAGTTCGTTGAAGCGCTTCTTGCCATCGATCAGCGCCCGGATTATCTCCAGAGTCCATTTCTGCCCCAAAAGCGAAGTCGTCGCGGAAACCGGGCAGAATATCTCGTCACATTTATCGTTCATCTGAAATCACCAATCGAAGTCTATCTCAAAGCATGAAGCTCTTAAAGTACTTTATATTGTATTTTGCTAATAATATTATAGCACTTGTTTTTTGTTAGTGTTTATATTACTATGTTGATAGCGAGCAAACGGCCGGCAATCCGGCCAGTAGAAATCACAGGAGGTGCGATCAAAATGGCAGACAAAGGAGAAGTTCTTAGGTGCGAGCTGTGTGGCAATGTCGTCGAGGTAATCGAGGCCGGGGGAAATCCCGAGCTTCAGTGCTGTGGACAACCGATGACCCGAGTGGAAAAATAGTTGTTGCATTGTTGTAAAAGCAGAAATCGCCAAAGGGCGGGAGCAGTCCCGCCCTTTGTCCTTCTGTGACTGGGAGTCTTTTGAATTAACAACCGACCGAGTTGGTGGGCCCAGCTGGACTCGAACCAGCGACCGGCCGATTATGAGTCGGCTGCTCTAACCAACTGAGCTATGGGCCCGGTTAATCAGGGCAAGTATACCAATTTCTGATATACTTTCCTGCGTGAATCTCAAAGGATTAATCCTCAGCGGCGGCACCGGCAGCCGTCTGCGCCCCATCACTCATACGAGCGCCAAGCAGCTGGTGCCAGTGGCTAACAAACCCGTGCTCTTCTACGGAATCGAGTCGCTGCGCGACGCTGGCATCACCGATATCGGCATCGTCGTGGGCGATACCGCTGCCGAGATCGAGGAGGCTGTCGGCGACGGCTCCCGCTGGGGCGTGAGAATCACCTACATCCCCCAGGAGGCCCCTTTGGGGCTGGCCCACGCTGTGCTGACGGCCGAACCTTACCTGGGCGACTCCAGCTTCGTCATGTACCTGGGAGACAACCTGTTGCGCGACGGCATCAGCGACCTGGTCGAGTCCTTCGTAAGCAACGGGCCCGACGCGCTCATCTTGCTGCAGAAAGTCCCCAATCCCGAGGCATACGGCGTCGCCGAGTGCGAAGACGGCGCTGTCGTGCGACTGGTGGAAAAACCCGCTGAACCCAAGAGCGACCTGGCGCTGGTCGGCATCTACATGTTCACGCCGGCGATCCACGCCTGCACCAAGGCGATCAAGCCCTCCCCGCGAGGCGAGCTGGAGATCACCGACGCCATCCAGTGCCTCATAGATGAAGGCAAGCGGGTGGAACCCCACGTCGTCAGCGGCTGGTGGAAGGACACCGGCAAGCTGGAAGACATGCTGGAGGCCAACCGCCTGATTCTGGACGCGCTCGATACGGATATCCAGGGAACCGTCCTGGAATCCGAGATTCACGGCCGCGTCGTCGTGGAAGAGGGCGCCTCGATCAGCAACTGCACGATCCGTGGCCCAGTCATCATCGGCAAGCGCACCGTCGTGCACGATTCCTACATCGGCCCCTATACTTCGGTCGATGCGGATGTCGAGATCCGCAATTCAGAGATCGAGCATTCCATCATCCTCGAGCAGAGCAAGGTGCTCGACCTGCATGCCCGCATGGAGGGCAGCCTGATAGGCAAGAACGTGCGCATCGTCAGGCTCAACCAGAAGCCGAAGGCATACCGTTTCATGGTCGGGGACAATTCCTGGATCGGAATCGTTTAATATCCGGAGGTCAGATTGATTAACGGAGTCAAAACCAAGAGTTTGCGGGTCATCCCGGACGAGCGCGGCCGGCTGGCGGAGATGCTGCGCGCCGATGACGACCTGTTCATCAAGTTCGGCCAGTGTTACATGACCACCACCTACCCCGGCGTGGTCAAGGCATGGCATTTCCACAAGATTCAGACCGACAATTTCGTAGCCATCACTGGCATGTTCAAGGTCGCCCTTTACGACGACCGCGAGGACTCCCCCACCCACGGCGAGGTAAACGAGTTCTTCCTGGGTGATTTCAACGCCACGCTGCTGCAGATTCCGCCGGGGGTCTATCACGGCTGGAAATGCATCAGCGAGCATGAGGGCATCGTCGTCAACGTCTCCACCGAGATGTACAACTACGATGACCCGGACGAGTACCGCCTGCCCTTCGACACCGACAAGATCCCGTACGACTGGGACATCAAGATGGGCTGATGCATGAGACCGGCGCGAAAAATCCACGGCAGCCGCTGAAATGAGGATCCTCGTCATCGGCGCGGCCGGGCAACTGGGCCACGACCTGCTGGAAGTCTTCTCTCCCGATAACGAGGTCATCGGCGCTGACGTCGCTGGGGCCGGCGCCACCCATGAGATCGATATCACCGATGCCGGCGCGACCGACGCCCTGATCGTGGACGTGCTGCCGGACCTGGTGATCAACTCGGCAGCCTTCACCAATGTGGACGGCTGCGAGCAGCACAAGGAAAGCTGCTGGGAAGTCAATGCCGACGGGGCCGGTAACATCGCCCGGGCCTGCGCCGAGCTGGAAGCGACAGACCTGGGAACGATCGGCAGGGTGCCGGCAAACCTGATCCACATCAGCACCGACTACGTCTTCGATGGCAGCAAACGCCAGCCCTATGTCGAGAACGATCCCGTGGCGCCCCTGGGCGAATATGGCAAGAGCAAGTTCGCCGGCGAGCAGCAGGTGCGCGAAGCGCTGCCGGACCGCCACCTGATAGTCCGCACCGCCTGGCTCTTCGGCGACCACGGCGCCAATTTCGTCAAGACCATGCTGAAGCTGGGCAGGGAGCGCGACCAGTTGAAAGTCGTGAACGACCAGACGGGTTCGCCGACATACGCGGGCCACCTGGCTCAGGCGCTCAAATCACTGGCCGATAACCGGCTCGCCGATCCCGGTGTCTATCACATGACCAATACCGGCCACTGCACCTGGTACGAGTTCGCGGCGGAGATCTTCCGCCTGGCTGAGATCGACGTAGACCTGGGACGCACAACTACGGCAGAGTATAACGCGCCGGCGCCACGGCCGGCCTACTCGGTGCTCGCCAATACCCGGGCGCCGGAGATCGCGATGCCCCACTGGCGCGACGGCCTGATAGAATGCCTCGAACATCTGGGCGAGCTGAAGAACAGGGGTCATGCATACCCTGAAGGTAGCACCGGACAAAGTAAAGACTGACGTTGGAGGATTGACTTGAAGCTTTTGGTAACCGGCGGCGCCGGATTCATCGGCAGCAACTTCATCCGGCTGATTCTCGAGAAATATCCGGACTATGAGGTCGTCAACCTGGACGCCCTGACTTACGCCGGCAACATGGAAAATCTCAAGGACGTCGAGCAGAACGGCAATTACCGCTTCGTGCAGGGCGACATCCGCGACGAAGAGGTCGTCGACAAGGTGATGAAGGGTGTGGACGCGGTGGTCAACTTCGCTGCCGAATCCCACGTTGACCGTTCGATCGGCGGACCGGCCGATTTCATCCAGACCGATGTCTACGGCACCTATGTGCTGCTGGAGGCTTCCCGCCAGCACGGCGTCGGACGCTACCTGCAGATAAGCACCGACGAGGTTTACGGCTCTATCGAAGAGGGTTCTTTCGTCGAAACCGACATGCTCGAGCCCAGCAGCCCTTACTCCGCCAGCAAGGCCGGCGGCGACATGCAGGTGATGGCCTACAACACGACTTACGGCCTGCCGACCATCATCACCCGCAGCTCGAACAACTTCGGCCCCTACCAGTACCCGGAGAAGATCATCCCGCTGTTCATCACCAACCTGGTCGAGGGCAAGAAGGTGCCCCTCTACGGCGATGGCATGAACGTGCGTGACTGGATCTACGTCACCGATAACTGTGAGGGCATCGACACGGTGCTCCACAAGGGCGAGGTCGGCGAGATCTACAACATCGGCGGCGGCAACGAGCGTAGCAACATCTTCATCACCAAGAAGATACTGGAGTTGCTGGGTAAGTCAGAGGACATGATCGAGCCGGTCGCCGACCGCCTCGGCCACGACCGCCGCTATTCGATCGACTGTTCCAAGGCGATGGCTCTGGGATGGAAGCCCGCCCACGATTTCGAGAGCGCCCTTGAGGAAACGGTGCAGTGGTACATCGACAACGAGTGGTGGTGGAAGAAGATCAAAAGCGGCGAGTTCGAAGCCTACTACCGCGAGCAGTACCGCAAGCGCTAGTTGCTGATATTTTTGAACTCCGGCGGCACTTCATTGTAACCAGGTGGTTCGTAGTCCGCGTTCAGGTCGATGCCGCCCGGAGCGTAGTTGTAATACAGCTTACCGCCGATCGCACGCACCTGTTCCTCGACCGGTCCGGTATCCTGCGATTCAAGCGGATTCAGCTGGCGTGACTTCCCGATGGCGTAGACCGCCTTGTCCACATTCCTCTCCTGGACATAAAGACGCGCCAGGGTCCGCCAGGTCCTGTCATTCTTCGGATCCTTCTCGAGGGAGCGCAGGAAAAGCTGCTCGGACTCATCCAGTTTGCCCAGCGCCATCTTGGCCTTCGCCTCGAAAGCGATCGCCTCGCCATCGAGCGGATTGAATCGCTGTGCGGCGCGTGCCGCCTGATCCAGATTGGCCATGTCACCCTTGCGGTCATACTCCCTGACCTTGTCCATACGGTTGGCGGCGAGCATCGGCGGGATCGTGACGAGCATCGCCAGCAGGCACAGAAGCCCAACCGCACCCGGCCAGCCCAGTAGCTTGCGCGGCGACCAGCCACCCTGCTCCGCTTTCCTGCGTCCGGCCCCTTCAGCGGCAGCCGCTTCAGTCTCACCCTCGCCGGCCCGGGACAGTTGCCCGAAACGCAACAGCGCGCCGGCAAACATGAAAAACAACAGGAAGATGACCGGCATCTCCCAGTCCCAATCGATCATCGCGTGTACCAGTAGAGCCAGACAAGCCGCGAAGAAGGCCCCATAAACCTCCCGATAATGGCCTTTTTTCAGAATCCGCAGGTCCTTGATCGATATGACCAGGAATACGGTCACGAACGCGACCATGAGCCCCGCCCCGATGATGCCCAGCTCCGAAAGGTTCTCGAAGAACCAGGAATGGCCGTCCTTGCTGGTCATCTCAAACGGCCTCCATTTGAGCCAGCCGACCACCCAGGTAGCGGCGCCGGTGCCGGCCACAGGATGCTCGGTGAACGTCTCCCAGGCCGCCTTCCATTCCTGAAAACGCTCCGACTGCGACGTGAACAGACGCGCCTCGACTGTCTCGGTGGACTCGGCGCGAGTGGTAGAAGTGAACGCTTCGATCCGTGCCTGGGTCCAGGAGATCGGCCCGCCCCGACCTCCGGTTGCAGTAAAGCCGATAAAGCCCACCAGTAGGATGACGGCGCCACCAGCTGCTAACGCTATTCCGATCTTGCGCGCCAGCGCCTCGGTGATGGTTATCCGCTTCTCCAGCAGGATGAGGCCCCATTGGGTGGCGGCGACAAGCAGCAGCATCAGGATGAGCACCAGGCCCAGACTGTGGCCCTGGCTGGACCTCAGGTCCGCAGCCGGCTGGCTCTCGATCATCGCCGGCAGCCAGATATAACTGACGGCGACTACGACCAGCATCCAGAAGAAGCTTACGCCCGCCTGCATCACGGCGCGCAGGCGCTGCGACGAGGTAAGCAGGAAGACGCCGATGGCGCCGAGCAGGATCACGATGCCGGCGCGGGAGACCGTGTAAAAGATGACCACCAGGAAAAGAAACAGCGAAGGACCATAGAGCAGGCGCGTCACCAGGTTCGTAGCCCTGTCGGCAAGTACCCGCAGACCGATGACGAAGGCCATGCCCATGAACACGGCCAGCGTGTTCCAGTAGGTGATCGGATAGTTGAGGCGGTTGGCTCCGAACGGGTCGGGGTCGGTTATCTGTCCGGGCAGCACCTTTCCCAGTAGCGCACGCACCGCGACGATCACGGCGATGCCGACGAATAGATGCCCGAGCCAGGCCAGCCACTCCCGCCGGGCCATGTATAGGTACACGATACCGAAACCCGACAGGTAGAGCAGTGCCCGTACGAACTCGTCAAAGCTCCGAGCGGGATAGTAAGACCAGCTCACCGAGGCCAGATTCCAAAGAGCGAATGCGCCGAATATGCCCACCTCGGCCCAGCCCAGCCGCGACATGCCACCGCTCACCTGCAAACCGAAGAGAAGCCCCAGCACGATCAGATAGAGTACCCAGAGTTCACCGTAGGAACGTTGGGCCACGAAGTAGCCGCCGGCAGAGAACGAGTAATAGAGGATAACCAGGAGGCCGCCCGCGAGCAGGCCCATACGGGCGAAATCGGTGCGGCTATAGCCCTCGGTAGTCAGTTTGCGGCTGACTCCCGCCAGGAAGCGTTCGGCCCGCTGGGCGCCCGTGGAGGTTTTTTTCTTCGACTCGGGCGGGGGCACGCGGCGTTTGGCCTTCTTGGGAGCCACTTTCGGCGCCGTCGCTTTCGGAGCCGCCTTGCGCTTCTTCTTCTTGGCGAAAAAGCTTATGCCCTCATGGGCGGCGCCGGCCGCTGCCGCTTCGGCCAGCAGGACCGCCTCGGACGCGGGCCGCGCCATGGCGGAGAAGTCTTCGCTGATTTGCCATGTTCTTCTGGTGAACCTTTTGAGTTTAGTCAGCAATCAAATCCCAGTCACTGGCGGTTAGCATCTGCTTTCGGCCGCGAGCAGCCCTTTCCTTTAGATCTTCAAGGATTGACGTGCGGGGTGGAAATCCGCGGTGAGACCGTTACATCCCCAAAATTATCGTTCAGAGCGGGCGCCGATGCAACTGCGGCGGTCATTTCTTCATGACTTGCTGATATATACCCATGAGCTTGTCATAGTGAATCGCAGGTGTATATTCGGTCTCGGTCAACTGGCGGGCATTGGCGCCCATCTTCCGGACCAGGGCGTCTGTATCATTCCAGAGAAGACTGATGGCATCCCGCAGTCCCTCGACATCGCCCGGTTCTACCAGCAGGCCGGTCTCTCCTTCCCTGACCATCTCAGGTATGCCGCCGATACGCGTTGCCACAACCGGTTTACCGCAGGCAAAAGCTTCGAGAATAGTCATGGGCGCATTCTCATACCACTGGGAAGGGGCACACATGAAGCGGGCTCCCTGTATCAGGCGCCTGACCACCTGACCGGATTTGAAGCCCGTAAATTCTATATTGTCCGCGTTCAGTTCACGCACCAACTGCCTGATATTGGCATCGAGCATGCCCGTGCCAACTATTTTTAACGGTATCTCGGGCAACTTCGCCATCGCCCTTACAAGCGTCTCAACGCCCTTCTCCGCCGCCAACCTGCCAGAGAAGATTACGTAGTCATCAGAACCGTCACTACTACCTGGTTTCCAGCATGTCGTATCGATGAAGCGTGGAAGCACCTCGATCTGCTCATCTGGCAGACCCCGTTCCCTAAGCTTGCCGGCGACGAACCGGCTAGGCGCGATGAACCGGTCGACCCTGCCCGTATATGCCCGAGTCAGATCATGGTACAGCATCTCCAGAGTGCATAACGCGCTCGCTGCTCGCGAGTCATGTACGCAACGGCCGGTCAGGCAGCTGGTATAGCGCATGGGAGCACATTTTTCACAGACCGTGCCGTTTTTATATAAACGCAGCGCCGGGCACATCAGCTTGTAGTCGTGAACTGTCATCACCGTGCCGACGCCCCGCTCGACCAGTGGCTTCAGAACCGAGGGTGAGATGTGGTGATATATGTTATGAAGATGGGCCACGTCAGGATTCGAGATCTCAGTCAGGATCCTGGCGCGGCTGGCCGCTTCGCTAGAATGCAGGATGCGCTTGGCAGTGGCAATGCGCTTCCAGAAAGGAAGTCTGTACGGATCGGAAAGTTCGACAGGTGAAACAAAAAGTGACGAATAGTGGCTGGGATTGTTTGCAGGATCTTCCATGGCGAATGGGATGATCTCGTGGCCGCGATCGGTCAGCATGCGCGCAAGCTCGAAGATATAACGGTCGCTGCCGCCGCGGACTCGCCAGAACTTGTTAACCTGCATGATCTTCATGTCTGTTCCGTTTCGTTTGCAGTGAACAGAACCAAGATGCCCCAGTCTAGAGCATGCAGTCCTGTTTCGACAGCCCAATGTGAGGCGCGCCCCGGCGCCAAGGCCGGATATTGACATATACAGCGGTGATTGCCGACATCAACACCAGGCTTGGTTTGTCGTATAGAATCATCAAATGGCTGCCATGCAGTACCAGCACGATCATTGAGAGCAACAGGATTGCAGCGGGCGCACGGGGATCCAAGTACGCGTGACGGACCTCGTTGACCAGCAGCAGGATGAGCCCTCCAATCAGCAGCAGTCCCGGCCAGCCGAATTCCATCATCCAGGTCAGCGGCAGGCTGTCGACAGCGTGATGATCCGTGCCAGGAGAGTTGAATAAGCCTACGCCAAGCGGATTATCCTCGAGCACAGCCCAAGCCGCGGGGAAAAGACTGGCGCGGGTGCTGAGAGAGCTCGCGCGCGACATCCACTGCTGGGCAATAACTCCCGGAAGTTTCAGCCTCCCCTTCTGCACTACCACATCCTTCAGGATGAAGTAGGTATCGTCATCGACGATGCGGAAATCAGTATGGTCATTCATGCGATTCTGGAAACTAGGGTTATTGAGAAAAAATGCAGCCGATGTCCACTGGTGGGTGTCGGTCTTGATAATCGAAGCAGTGGGTGTGTAGATTACATCATCAGTCTCAGAGCCGTTCCCCATGGAGTCGTAATCGATGCGCAAAGCGCCATGCCCGCGGTCAAAATAACTGATCACTATCGTAACCGGCCCCTTGCCGCCACCATAGTAAAACGAATCAGAGACATCAAAGTAAACGAAGCGCGTGTAAGGCAATATGCCATCAGCTTCACCGCTGGCACGGGCTACCGGCCCGTCAGCCTGTACCCAATGCAGGCCCTGTTCATTGACCGTTGGGCTGAACTCCGCCGAGACCTCCTCGCGGTTTATGTAGTCGAAGGCTACAACCAGCACGGGAAGAATCGCCAGCGGCGCCACCCACTTGAGATTGCGTCGGAGCCAGTCACGAGCCCTGAAAGTGACGACCGGCAACACCAGTAGAGTGCCGATGATCCAGGAGCCGCGACTGAAGGTCAGAAACAGCCCCATGGTCAGCAGCGCTAGTGACGTCGCCAGCAGCCAGCGGCGCTTCCAGCAGACCAGCATGACCACCGGCATCGATCCCAGTAGCATGGCGCCAACGAAACTCGGATGTCCCACCAGCGAACGGATACGATAGAACTGGTCACTCGCGGCCGTTCGGGCGTCGATGCCGATCACGTCGATCTGGATCGAATCGAACAGCGGATTGCTCTTGAAGATGTATTCGAACAGCCCGAAAACGGCGATGATCAGGGCCGCCCCGGCGATCGTCGCGAGCACTAGCCTGACATCACCCTTCCCTCTGGTCGCGAACCGGACCAGGTAATAGACGCCGGCGCCGGTCAGAACCCAGTTGAATGTGATGGAGAACGTCTCCGGAGTGAGCGCCCCCCTGAAGATGAAGATGGCCGCGAGCAGGGCCATCAGCCAGTCCGCCACCTCGAAGCGCGGCAACCGGCGTTCCCAGATCCAGAGAAAGAGCAGCAGGATCCAGGAAATGGCGAAGGAAGCGCGGAAGAAAGTGATGAGAGTGGGACCGAACCCGGCTCGCCCGGTGCCGACCAGGTTGAGCAGATGGAACATTCCCGTTGCCAGGGTTATGGCGATACTTGCCATCAGGGCGCTGTGAATGCAGCGCGCCCGCGGGAAACGGACAGAACTGCCGCCGGACACGCCGGCTCCTTCCGATGGATTAACCGCTAGCGTCATCGCCAGGCCCGGTTAATTTCCAAACAGCTTTTTCTTGACCAGCCTTTTCGGGCTGCGGCGAGGCAGCAGGTCGACCTTGGCCCTGGCGAACTCCCGCTTGATAGGGATGTGATAGGGGCATTCGCGTTCACAGATGCCACAGTTATCACAGGCCTCAAGGTTAGGCTTGAGATCGTGATAGTGGTCGCGCGCCCAGTCCCAGGAATGATAGCGGTCGAAGTATTCGTACATGCGTAGCGCTTTGCGGATGTCGATTCCCTGCGGGCATTCCACGCAGGTCTCGCAACGCCGGCAGAAGACCTTGAAGCATTTCTTCTCGGACTCGCTGATGGTATCAAGGATCTCATCCCGGCTCACGGGCTGCGCGTCGGCTTCGGCATCGAGGTTCTGGCCCAGCTCTTCGACATTGTAGGTGCCGACGATGGTGGCGTCGGGGCTGCTGTTGAAAACGTATCGCATGGCCACGTTGGCGCTGCCGGCGTAACCGAAGACCATGGGCTTAATCGAGACGAATCCGACGCCGCGTTGCTGCAGCACTTCCAGTAGCCTCTCCGAGCCCTCAACGGCCTCGCGGTCGACCAGATTGATGGGGAATTCGACGACGTCGAAGGCGGCCATGTCCAGGGCGGTGAGGATGGTCTCAGGTTGATGGGCGCTGATGCCCACCTGCTTCACATAGCCAGCATTGCGCATCTCCTCGAGCGCGTGATAGGCGCCGCCCGGGCTCATGATCTCCTTGAGCACCGAAAGAGTGAGCACGTTATGCAGCGAGTAGATGTCGATATAGTCGGTGGAGAAGTTGCCCAGGCTGTCGCGAACTTCCTTCAGGGCTTCGGTCTTCTTGCGTTTGTGGGTGCTGGTGCCGAGGATCACCTTGTCACGCTCACCGCGTACCGCCAAGCCGATCTTGTTCTCGGAATCGCGGTACATGCGCGAAGTGTAGAAAAGGTTCACGCCACGCTCGCGCGCGAGCCCGATGATGTCGTTAGTTTCCTTCTGGCTGATGTATTGGAAAGGAATCCCTCCCAATCCCAGGCGAGAGACTTCGAGTCCGGTATTGCCCAGTTTATTGATCTGCATGGTGTTCCCCGTTTCCCGGCTTGCACGATTCCCGCTTGACCGCGTAGACAGTCATGGCGGACGAGCGGCTGGTGCCCTTGACGGCGCGGCTATAATACGAGAGCGCCTTCGTCACCAGGCGGTCTATTACCGTGGGATCGTGGATCACGTCATTCTTGCGCCGCAGCCGCCGCTCCTTGAAGTACTGCCAGTTCATCTGGCTGTAGTAAAGGGGCGTCTCGAAGACGGTCTCCGCCACACAGAAACCCGATTGCGCCAGCAGCTTGGCCAGCGATTCCGGGGTAAAGCTGTACAGGTGGCGCGGAACCTCGTAGATGAACCAGTCCTGCCCCAGCAGGCTTGCTTCGGGCGCCGCCGCGTTTTGCGTATAGATTACCAGCAAAGCGCCCTCGGAGGTTATGCGGGCGATCTCCTCTATGGTCTGGCGCGGGCTTTGCACATGCTCGAGCACGCCCCAGAGAGTCACCACGTCAAAGGCGCCGTCCGGGTATTTCGCGTCTTCCAGCTGACCGGCGACGGCATCGATACTGAGCTCGTCGCGCACCAGATCGACCATCTTCTGGTTGTAATCCACGCCGGCGACATCCCAGCCGCACTCCCTCATGAAATAGAGGAAGGAGCCGTCGCCGAATCCGATGTCCAGCAGCCGGCCTTGCTGCTGATACTTGTCGATGCGCCCCTTGCGCGGACCGAGCAGCCGGCCCAGCTCTTCCATGCCGCGATCCTTGAGGCCGGCGGCCTTGTTGTAGAGGTCGTAATCATCCTGGGGATAGAAACGGCCCATCTCCTCGAAGGAGGGCCGGGGATTGACGAAGATCAGGCCGCAGTCCTGGCAGCGCACCAGCGGGAACTCGCCCTCGATGTTGAACAGCCTGTCCCGGCCTACGAAGAGCAGGTCGTGGTGAGTACCGCCGCAGAGATCGCAGACGTCCCGGGCGCGTTCGCCGGAGCTCGACGCTTCAGCCGCGCCCTGGTCCGAGGCCACGCTCACTTCCATCCCTTGGGCGACGGGTACCAGACATTGCGCGTGTAAGCCCAGTAGTTGCAATCGCGGCAGAGGTCGATCTCGTTCCAGCGGCCCTGTTTATGCAACGAGCGGTAACGCTCGAACTCGGGGCTTTTCCAGACATCGGCGATGGACTGGGTGTTGACGTCGCCGATGATGCCCAAGTGGTTGAAATCGACGTTGCAGAAGCTGACCTGACCGTCCCAGTTGATGGAGAAGGAGTTCCACAGGAACGTGCACGGATAGCGCTTCTTCGGCAGCTGCATGAGGCTCTGCACCTGGGGGCGATGGCCGCCCCAGTTGATCGCCGGTATCAGCAGCACGTCCACCTCGTGCGGACCCCACTGCTCCTTGAAAAGCCCGATCTCGTTGCGGGTCTCGGCCATGACGATCAGCTGCACCTTTACCTTGGGCCAAACATAGCCGCGCTCCTTGCGCATGGCCAGGAACCGCTCTATGTTGGCGATGACCTGATCGTACTTGGTCGAGCCGCGCACTTTCTTGTAAGTCTCCGGCGTGGCCGCGTTCACGCTGAACAGCAGCACATCGAGTTTCGAGTTCAGGATCTTCTCCGCCTTCTCCTCGTCCAGCAGGAGAGCGTTGGTATCCATGTTGAGCAGCGTGCTGGGAGCCACGGTCTTGATGCGGTCGATGAGCTCGAATATCTGCGGCGACATCAGCGGCTCGCCATCCTTGTGCAGCCGGACCTCGGCGGGGGCCTGGCGGGAGATCTCCTGTGCCAGCTTGTCGAAGAGGTCGAGGTTGATCTCCCCCACCGGCCTGGTGAGATCCTTGCGGGGGCACATGTTGCAGCGCAGATTGCACTGGTTGGTCGGTTCGATATTGATGCGGGACGGGAACTCCGGATTTACCTCCAGAGAACGCACGGCCTTGTCCTTGACGAGTGTTTTTGCCTGTGATTTGAGTGACATGATTATTCCTGCCTAAAGCATGACGCTTTCTATATTATCCTGCAAATAATAACTATTTAGATAATAACCCAGCCCTGAAGTTTCCAGAAACGGGATAAGGCTTTTGGGCTCTATGTGATCGGTTCGAAGGTTCCTTTTTTAAACGTTTTGAAGAGGATCCATTCGATAGGCAGCGAGTAAAATCCGGTCTTTACCCGGGCGCTGGCAAGGCTGTGCAGCACCTTGTAGGCCCACTTCTTGCTTCCGTGGGACAGACTTCGCTGCATGTTGATGTCGGGATAGGCGAAGGGATAGTAGAAACCGTTCACCTTCTCGATCATCTTGCGCTCCCAGGGCTCGACCCACTGGCTCTCCATCAATGTTGCCGGGTTATAATCGGCCCATTCCTCGAGCGATTTGGGCTCGGCCATTCCATATTTTATCGAGAGATCGTAAAGCGGCGTCCCCGGATAGGGCGTGAACACGAAGATCTTGGTGCGGATTCCCGGATGGATCTCCTTGAGCTTGCGGATGAAATCCAGCAAATCCTGGGTCGTTTCCTGCGCCGGGGTTCCGGCCGGATGCGGAAATCCGGTGATAAAGGTGAAGGTGCCGCCGATGCCGTAGTCGCGGCAGACCATGGCGCTCTTGAGATGGTCCTCCGCGGTTGCTCCCTTGCAGATCAGCTCGAGCACGGGCTCGGCAGCAGATTCGGCCCCCACGATCACGCGCTTGCAGCCGCTCTTGCGGATGAGCTCGAGAGTCTCGGGCTTGTAGCGGTGGAATGTGTCCGGCCGCGCCGAGGCTACCCAGCGGATGTCGATCTTGCGCTCGATGAAGCCCTCGCAGATGGCGCGCACGCGGTTCTGGTTGGCGAAGAAATTGGCGTCGCTGAAATTTACCTGGTCCAGGTTGTAGGTCTTCACCAGCTGCTCGACCTCGTCGACAACCCGGTGCGCGTCCAGTCCGGTCCAGTGGCGCTGGTAGAGCTGGGCATCGGCGCAGTAGCCGCATTTGCCCGGGCAGCCCTGGCTGGAATGGAACTCGGTGGTGCGGATGGTCTCGCGATTGGTCTTCTGGTTGAGCTCGATGGCGCGGTTCACGTCTATGAGATGGTAGGGCGCCGGCAACACGTCGTTGATGTTGGTCAGCGGCCGGGCGGCATTCCTGACGATCCCTTCCGGAGTCCAGTAGGCGCAGCCCAGGACGCCCTCGGGAGCCTTGCCGGCGGCCAGGCTCTCGACTATCTCGGTGAAGGTGACATCCCCCTGCCCCACACAGACGATATCGCAGGCGCGTGACTCGCAGCACTGTTCGGGAAAAAGGGAGGGATGGTAGCCTCCCCAGACGATTGGCACCTCAGGGTTCATCGCCCGCACCTTGTTGGCCATGGCGATGCCGCGTTTGATCTGGTAGCCGGTGATGGAACTGATGCCGACACAGACGGCGTCATCGAGATGCCTGAGCACCTCCTGCTCGTAGTTGGGCGTTACACGCTCGTCGATCAGGTG
>Ga0172371_10004699_pt1 | contig 20534 bp, 17 predicted proteins | sample Lak12m_FD_114543 | JGI IMG/M metagenome (GOLD analysis project Ga0172371, IMG submission 114543) | Freshwater microbial communities from Kabuno Bay, South-Kivu, Congo - kab_022012_12m | ecosystem: Environmental > Aquatic > Freshwater > Lake | place: Democratic Republic of the Congo: South-Kivu... | reverse complement strand
TAGCCATGTATAAACCCCTCGTTTTTTTTCCAAAAGGGCCCTCATATTATAACATAAGAGAAAGGAAGTCTAGTCCCTTCGGTTTTAGAACTTGTCAACTTCGGCTCATTTATATATTATGGGCATCCATGAGCACAGAACAGCCGTTTAAGGACGATGCTACGATCGATTCTGCCCCTCAGTCAACATGGGTGGCTTCGCTTACCGTGGTCTCAGGAAAATTTAAGGGACGCGCCGTAGAAATCGAAGGGGTCTCTTTCACAATCGGCAGGTCCGGCGGCAACGGCCTTGTTCTTGGCGACGGCGCCGTATCGCGCCGGCACGCGGCGATAGAGCAAAAAGATGGCCATTATTACATCTATGACCTAGGAAGCAGGTGGGGAGTAAAACTAAACGGCGCGGTTATAAAAGAGGCCGAAATAAAGTTCGGTGACGAGATAGAAATTGCCGGCAACCTTATTCAGTTCGGCATGGTTGCCAAAGAATCCCTTATTAAAAAGGGGGCAAGCCCCTCGCGATATGTGATAGCGATTTTGGTCCTGGCGGCCTTAATAGGAACCGGACTCCTTATTTATCACAAGAAGTCAATGAAGACCAACATGGATGTCCCGGGAGGAGATGTCCTTTCAAAGATTATCTATCATTACGACAGAGGAATCAATCACTACAATCAGATGAATACCGGAAATAAGGAAAAACACAAGGCGAAGGTGTTGGAAGAAATGAAGACGGTATTAGAGTTGGACCCTGACGGACAAACCCAATTTTCAAGGAGCGCCCGGCGAATTATCGATGGATTTGAAAAATAGCGACTCTTTTAGATAAAAAACAAAAAAGTTATCAATAAGTAAAGTGGAAAAAGCATAGCAAGGGCGATCAACATATATCCAAAAAATGACGGCGTCTTAAATCCCGAGTGATCCGCGATGGACTTGACCATAAAATTAGGCCCGTTGCCGATATAAGAATTCGCCCCCATAAGAACCGCCCCGGCGCTGATCGCCTTTAAAAGAATCGGGTTCAAGCCGGCAACGTTTCCGTTAAACCCGAGCCCCTCTCCTAGCGAAAAGAAGGTCAGGTATGTTGGCGCGTTGTCTAAAAAGGTCGACAAAATCCCGGTAAGCCAGAAAAATTCCCACGGTTTTGTAATTCCCAGAGCGGGCCCGCTCTTTTCAAGAAGCGCCAACGCCGGGCCCATAGTAATAAATATCCCGGCGAAAATAATAGCAACCTCCTGAATTGGATGCCAGCTGAACCGGTTGTTTCTAAATGCCTGCTTTGATCCGAACATCAACGAAGAAATTGTCAAAACAATCATGAGCCCCTCTCTTATGGGGCTGGCTGTAAAAACCGACAAGATTATCCCTATAAGAAAAATTATTCCCCTTCTTCCTTCTATTTTAAGGGGTCTCACCTGCTCCTTATCTTTTATCAGCGTGTCTCTGTTTTCTTTTCCATATGCCATTGTATCCCAAACATAAAAAACTGAAATAAGGGCCCCTATTACAATTATCCAGATGGGAAAAAGCTTGAGCGTCCAGAAGAAAGGGACCCCTTTAAGATATCCAAGAAAAAGCGGGGGGTCGCCAAGCGGGGTTAATAGTCCGCCACAATTGCTAACCACTATTATAAAAAATATCGGCAGGTGAAAAACATGCCTTCTCTCCGAATTCGTTTTTAAAAAAGGCCTGATCAGGACCATGCTGGCGCCGGTCGTTCCAATAAAATTCGCGAGCACTGCTCCTATCACTAAAAAAAGGGAGTTTACTTTCGGCCTTGCTTCAAGGTCGCCCGCAATCGAAATCCCCCCGGAAGCCACAAAAAGGGCGGCAAGAAGACAGATGAACGAAAAATAATCCTTTAAAGAATGGGAAAGAACGGCAAAATCATTTCTAATCAAAAACACCGTCGTAGGAAACGCGATGATAGCCGATAAAATGGCCTTGTTTGTATTTTTTTGCCAAAATCTGGGGAACAAAAGAGGACATATCGCTATAGAAAATAGTATAGCAAAAAACGGCAATACTGATAAAATTTGCATCATCTTTTTTAAATAATTAATTCCCGTAATTTATCCACAAGATCTTCCATGTCTTTCGGTAATTTTGAGCCAATTTCTATCTTCTTGTGGGTAACAGAATGATTAAACCTTAATTCTGACGAATGCAGGGCCTGTCTTGGAAATTTAATCTTTCCGTTTGGATTATAAACTTTATCTCCGATTAATGGATGCCCTATGGCCGCCAAATGAACCCTTATCTGATGCGTAAATCCGGTCTTAAGATTTATTTTTAAAAGCGTTGCATTTTCGTAGCGTTCAATCACCCTAAACTGTGTAATTGCCTTCCTTCCTTCCCCTTCAGACGCAACCATGACCCTTTTGCCGTGCCCAAAATCCCCTTTTTCGAGGGAAAGGTCTATAACCCCATCCTCTTTTTCTACAGCGCCGTCTACAACCGCTAAATAGCGCCTAACTACATGGTGTTCTTTTATGTCGCGGCTAAGAGCCATGCCCCCTTTTGATTTAGCAAAGATCACAAGACCTGTGGTCTCTCTATCAAGCCTGTGAAGGGGGCGGACAAACGCCCCTTTTGCCCCCTTGAACTTTCTAAGAAGATACCCCCTCACCCTGTCGGTTAACGATTCCTCCCCTCTTCGCCTCGTTTTATCCTGTTTCCCCTTCTCTCCGACAACCAAGAGACCTCTGGGTTTATTTACAACTATAATGTCTTTGTCTTCGTAAGCTATGTCAATGAATCGATCCGCCATTTTTCCCCTTTCTAGTTTTTGCTTCACATTTTGCCAAGCTTTATGTTAGATATCATAGACTATGCCAAATATCAATCTAATAGGGCTTTCAGCCGAACTCCCGGACAACTGGCAGGTTCAGGGGATGCTTACCCTGACGCTTCCCAGCCCGGACAAAAATGTCCGTCCCAACGTCATCCTGACAAAGGAATTTTTGCCTCGTCCCATGGAGTTGGCGGAATATTTCGGCCGAATCAAGGAGTCGATCGAAAAACGCGGCATCAAGGATCTGAAAATCTCGGACGAAAAGGATCTTGTCGTCTCCGGCGTCAGGGGAAAGATCATGGTGTGTTCCTGGGACGTCTCTGCGATGGCGGCCATGCTTGGAAAAGACAAGGCCCAGAAGCTGGAAAACATCAAGCCGGGTCAGCAGGTAAAACAAATTCAGGTTACGCTCTTAAAAGACCTGCTCGCGATCAATATGACCGCAAGCTTTCCTGCCGATAAATTCGATATTTACTATCGGCCTTTTCAGCAATTCCTAAAGAGCATTAAGATCGACTGATCTACAGAAACTTTCTGTATACTCTTGCAAGGTCTTCCAGTACCGGCAGTAGCTCGTGGGCCGCGTTGAACTCTTTTTCCCTCTCGGACGCCTGGTTGTCGTGTACCAGCATCATTCTCAAGGTTGGGATCGGCTTTCCTTTGGCGAAGACCTTCTTAGGAATGATCTTTTCCTCGCAAAGTATCTGCAGTATCTGCTCGTAGGTGGAGGGCTTTCTCATATTAAGGCCGGCTATTATATGATTTCCAACCCCCAATACCGATTCAACCGCTATTTGAAGAAACCTCTCCATCGCCGCAAAGCTGATATCGTTCTTGCAGACTTTTTTCTTTCCTTGCTTTTGAATAAACCTCAACTGTTTGACGCAATATTTTAGTCTTTCTAATTTTTGAGCTATTATATCTGAATCAACCAAAGTAACCTCCTTCCTCGATGTGTTCTTTTATCGCATCGCGTTGAACCTTTCTTAAAAATCCGGTGTCCAGATAATTATCCAGTATCTTCTTTTCCTGCCTAAATTTGGCGATATCGTCACGAACGAAAATCGGCTCCCCTTCCAGGATTACCTTATGAGAAAGCACCGGATCGGCGTTGTTTAGGATAATCACATCCACCTTTGGAACGCCAAAAAGCCAGACAAGTCCTTCCATAAGGTTCATCTTATTTTCGTGCCAATTTTCAGGTGGAGAATTAAGAAGGACAGCGACATCGACATCTGAAAGGGGACCAAGAGTTCCTTTGGCCGCCGAACCAAATAGATAGGCGACCTGCACATACCTCTGCTTAACAAGATACGCCTTAAGCTGACGCGATCTTTGCTCGGGTGTTAACATAGCCACCTCCATGTTTTTAGACTTCTAAATATCCAAGTTTCGGACGTTCAACGCGTTCTTTTCTATAAATTCTCTCCGGGGTTCTACCTGATCACCCATGAGTATTGTGAAAATGCTATCTGCCTCCACGGCATCGTCGATCGTTACCTGGAGTAGTGTACGGCTTTCGGGATTCATCGTAGTATCCCACAACTGCTGTGGATTCATTTCTCCTAACCCTTTATATCGCTGAATCATGTGCCCTTCGCGTCCCCTCTTAAGGATAAAATCTCTCACGGGGCGCAAAAACTTTACCTCTTCTCTTTTTTCGTCCCCCTCTATAACAAAGGGTCCTTTCCCGATTTCCAGAAAAGACTCCCTTAGTTTTCTTAGCTCTGTTGCCTCCGCAGACTCAAGAAAATCGGTATCGATCACGGTCTCTTTTTGAAAACCGTGCATTTGAGATTTATAAACTATCTTGTGACTTTCGTGTTCCTGATCCTCTATTATGTCAACCGTAAAGTCTCCAAAATCCGGAAATACCGCCTGGATGTGACCGGCCATTTTATCCAGCTCTACATCTATCTTTTTGGACTTTTCCAAAACTTCCGGAGTAATATCGCTTGCCGTCACCATTACATCTATAATTCTTGAATCTTTTTTTCTTTTTACAACGTTTAATATCTTATCGTATTTGATGAGCTGTTTAACAAGCTTCTCAAGCCCCTTTCCGGTTAGCTCTTTTGTTTTAGATTTTACTTTTATCCCGTCGATTCCTAAATCTATCAGATAATCTTCGAGCAAGACCTCATCTTTAAGATATTTTTCCTCTTTCCCCTTTTTCACTCTGAAGAGGGGCGGTTGCGCAATAAAGAGATGCCCGTTCGCCACAACCTCCGGCATTTGCCTGTAAAAGAAAGTGAGGAGCAGGGTTCTTATATGAGAACCGTCAACGTCGGCATCGGTCATGATAATAATATTGTTATATCTTAGTTTCGAAATATCTCTTTCCGTATTTTCACCGACCCCGACGCCCAAGGCCGTTATCATCGTCCTTATTTCGTCGTTTGTCAGCATCTTGTCAAAGCGCGCCTTTTCAACATTTAAAATCTTTCCTTTAAGGGGGAGGATCGCCTGATTTCGCCTGTCTCTCCCCTGCTTTGCGCTTCCTCCGGCGCTGTCTCCTTCCACAATATAAAGCTCGCTTAGCTTAGGATCCTTCTCCTGACAATCTGCCAACTTCCCGGGAAGGGCCCCAACTTCAAGGGCCGACTTTCTTCTTACAAGATCCCGAGCCTTTCTGGATGCCTCCCTCGCGCGCGCGGCGTCGATCGCCTTAGAGATAATTCTTTTTATTGCCGTTCCGTTTCGTTCAAAATGATCCAAAAGTTTTTCGTAAACCGCCTGCTTGACAATTCCTTCTATCTCCGAATTTCCGAGTTTTCCTTTTGTCTGCCCTTCAAATTGGGGATTGGGCAGTTTGACGGATATTACAGCCATAAGTCCTTCTCTTATATCCTCACCTTGAGGAGGCTGGGAAACCTTCTTCAAAAGATCGCTGGAACTGGCAAATTGATTTACGGCCCTTGTTAAGGCAGATTTAAAACCGACCAGATGGGTTCCACCATCGTGGGTATTTATGTTGTTGGCGAAAGAAAAAATATTTTCGTTGTAACTATCGTTCCATTGCACGGCCACTTCGACCACAACATCTCCCTTTTGGGCCTCAAAATAAATAACATCGTTGTGAAGCGAGTTTTTTTTCTGATTTAAATGTTCGACAAAACTTTTTATTCCCCCCTCATAACAAAATTCGTGAGACTTTTCGGTTCTTTCGTCGGTTATTGTTATTTTGATCCCTTTGTTCAAAAAGGCCAGCTCTCTAAGCCTTCCGGACAAGGTATCAAAGCTATATTCGGTCAACTCAAATATTTCAGTGTCCGGCTTGAATGTGGCCCTTGTCCCTGTCTTATCAGATTTTCCAACCGCTTTAAGCGGGGCCGTGGGTTTTCCTCTTTTATATGATTGTTCAAAAAGTTTTCCGTCCCGCCTGATTTCTAAGTGATATGCTTCCGAGAGGGCATTCACAACAGACGCCCCTACTCCATGTAGTCCCCCAGACACCTTATATGCGTTGTGCTCAAATTTTCCGCCCGCATGAAGTTTCGTCATCACAACCTCTGCGGCAGAAACCTTCTCTGTTTCGTGCATATCCACCGGAATGCCCCGACCGTTATCTTCGACTGTAACGGAATTATCGATATGAATCGTTACATGAATTATGTTACAAAACCCCGCCAGGGCCTCGTCTATCGAATTATCCACTAACTCATACACAAGGTGATGAAGTCCCGCTATGCCGGTTGAGCCAATATACATAGCCGGTCTTTTTCTGACAGCATCAAGCCCCTCCAACACCTTTATTGTCGATGCATTGTATGTATGCCCTTTTTTTACGGAGGCCTCTTGTTGCTGATTCTTTGATTCTTCGTTGGGTTTCTTTGCCATAAGGGACATAAGCACTTAGCAAAGAATAAAGGGTTTGTCTACTCAAGAATTGTCCAACTTCTCATAATCTCATCGGCATCACAACCGCTAAAAAACCCTTGTCAAATTCAGACCTTACAACACATGGGGAGGTGTCATTTTTGAGCTCTAAAACAACCTTTTCGTCATCTAATATATTGAGTATGTCTATGAAATAACTGACATTAAACCCAACATCAAAGGTTTCCCCTTTATAGACGCAGGTAAGCTCCTCACGGGCCTCTCCAACGTCTGGATTGGATGACGAAATATCTATATTACCCGGTGAAAACGAGAACTTAGCTCCTTTGGATTTCTCGTTTGCGATGATCGAAATCCTCTTTAGAGATTGAATTAGATTTTTTCGGTCGACAGATATTATCTTTCCACCGTCTTTTGGTATGACCTGTGTGTAGGGAGGAAATTGTCCATCTATTAGGCGGCATACAAAATTGACATTTTCGGTATTGATGGATATCGTTTTGTCTCCTACAACCAATTTAAAATCCCCTTCAATATCAGACAATATCTTTTTTAACTCCCATATCCCCTTCTTGGGTACTATAACCCCTTTTTTAAATGTCCCCTTAACCGGTTTTTCAGAATAAGATAGTCTATGACCGTCTGTGGCAACCATCCTCAACACGCTCCCTCCGTTGGCCGTTATACACTCAAAATAGGCCCCATTGAGGGTATATCTGGTCTCGTCGTTCGACATCGCGTAGGAGATATTTTCAACCATTTCCAAAAGCTGTTTTGAATTTAAGACACATTCCGTTCCTTCCGCGACCGGAATTGCAGGAAATTCGTCGGGTGATGCCCCCATTATCTTAAATTTTGACTTACCGCTCGTTATTTCCAACCAATTATTCGATTGAATCTTAATATGTATAATATCGCTTTGTAATTCTTTTGAAATATCATAAAGATTTTTTACAGGAACAAGAACCTTTCCGCTTCCGGAGACATCGGCTCCACACTTGGCAACAACTCCAACCTGCAGGTCGGTCGCTGTAAAGGTAAGAGTCTTTCCCTTTGCCTCCAGTAAGGCATTTGAAAGAATGGGCATTGTTGATCTGTGTTCAATAGCGCTTTGAGTTACATACAAACTTCTTAATAACGATTCTTTTTGAACTTTGATCTCCATAAAGATGTCTCCTCTTCTTTTATATTTTAATTAAGACAGTAGTAGTAACAGTAGTACCTGTTAATATGTTGATAACCCGCACATCCATTTTATATTTAAACAAATTTTTACATTTGTCCATGTGAAAAATTAGTTGATAACCGGAGGACAAGGGGTGCTTTTAAAGGACGGTTTTCAACAGGTGAAGTTATCAATATTTTTTTCAACAGACTTTTACACAACTAATTTACAGAGAGCCTTTTTTCAAAAGAGTCTACATCTTCTTTAATCTTACCGTTCTCTTTAATCAACGATTCAATCTTTCTTACAGCATGAATAACGGTGGTGTGATCCTTGCCTCCAAATTTTTCTCCGATCTCCGGAAAACTGGAACCGGCAAATTTTTTGCAAAGGAACATGGCAATTTGACGCGGAATTACAAAGGATTTCATTCTTCTTGCAGACTTAATATCGGAAACTTTGATGCCAAAGTGGTCTGAAACCATTTTTTGAATGGAATCTATAGAACATACAGTCGTATGCTTGTTGACAATATGTGATAACACCTGCTCTGCAAAAGATATAGAAATGGGGGCCTTAAAGAGTGAGGAGTAAGCGGATAGACGGATCAAGGATCCTTCTAACTCTCTGATATTAGAACGTATTTTTGAGGCCAGATATATGGCAACGTCATCTGTAAGAGAGATGTTCGAATTTTCGGCCTTCCTCTTTAAAATTGCGATCCTTGTTTCTAGATCCGGAGGCTGAATATCGGCTATAAGCCCCCACTCGAATCTAGACCTTATGCGATCGTCGATATCGGCAATGTCCTTCGGAAAACGGTCGCTTGTAACTACAATCTGTTTTTGGGATTCAAGTAAGGTGTTGAAGGTGTGAAAAAACTCCTCTTGAGTTCTTTCTTTTCCGCCGAGAAATTGTATATCGTCCATTAAGAGGACGTCACAGTTGGATCGATATTTTTTTCTAAGTTCGACCATCTTATCATATCTGATGCCGAAGATAACCTCGTTCATGAAACTCTCGGCTGTCATATAAAGAACCTTTGAAGATGGATATTTTCTCGATATATCCAACCCGATAGCCGATATCAGATGGGTCTTTCCTAGACCGACACCGCCATATATAAAGAGAGGGTTGTAATGCCCGCCGGGGAGGTCTGCGACCGCCATGGCCGCCGCATGTGCAAACTGATTTCCGCTCCCAACGACGAACTTATCGAACGTATATTTTGGATTAAGCCCGGCCGACGGGGTCTTTTGGGGTTGAACCGGGATCGTTACAATAGGAGGTTCATCGACTATCTTGTTATCAATCTCGTCGCCAAGGGAACTGTCTATTACAAGATCGACCTTAAAATCTGGACCGCATAATTTTGTAGCCTCGGTGCGGATAGTTTCGAGATAATTGTCCCTTATACATTCTAAAAAGAAATTATCCGGCACACCGAGGATCAAATGTGACCCCTCTTCTTTAGAGGGTCTAACGAAAGAAAACCACTTTGAGAAGGACAACTCGCCGATTTTATTGCGAATTTCGGTTTGTAGGGTTGTCCAGATGGTGGAGTTCATAATTATTATTCACATGATTATCCACAGCTGTGGATAACTTGATGGATAAGAGGTTCATAGTCAGAATAATATTTTTTATGCAAGCGAAAAGTTAGGGGATGTAAAGTTTACTTGCAATGGGGAATAAAACAAATTAGAGACCTTATAAGATATGAAAGGCCAGCTTATCATAGTATCGTCGCCGTCTGGCGGAGGAAAGACGAGCGTTATAGAAAGATTGCTCAAAAAAAATCTTAATATGGTTCACTCTATTTCGTGTACGACGAGGCCGCCGAGAAAAAACGAGGCCAACGGAAAATATTATTATCATATCGACGAAAAGACATTCAGGGACGGAATCTCCTCCGGAAAATTTGCAGAGTGGAACGAGGTTCATAATCAATTGTATGGAACACCCAAAGAACCGCTCGATATATGGATTGAACAAGGAAAAGAGGTTCTTCTTGATCTTGATGTTATCGGCGGCCTGCGATTAAAGGAATTATATAAAGAAAAAGCGATAGCTATTTTTATCCTTCCGCCGTCGCAGGAGGAGCTGGAAAAAAGATTGAAAAGTCGCGGCACCGACTCAATAGAGGTTCAAAATTTAAGACTTGCAAACGCCCTAAAAGAGCTTACCTATAAAGATCGGTTTGATTATCAGGTGGTAAACGACGATCTGGAAAAGGCGGTCAAAGAGATAGAAAAGATAATTGGCAGATAATTTTTAAAAGGAATATATCTTTATGCTGGATCGAGAAATTTTCGAAGAGCGCGAAAAGAAGACCTTAGCCTCTTATGCTCAATTGAGCGTGAAGAGTCTGGGGCGGAAACACAAAGAAGATGAGTGTATTTATAGATCTTGTTTTTACCGGGATCTTGGGAGGATAATTCACTCGACGGCGTTCCGGCTCCTTGAGTATAAAACACAGGTATTTGTTAACCATGAAGGGGATTATTACAGGACAAGGCTCACTCACAGTCTGGAAACCAGCCAGATATCCGTAGGACTTGCGAGGATATTGAAGGTCAACGAAGACCTTGCGCAGACGATCGCGTTGGCCCACGATTTAGGACATCCTCCGTTCGGGCATCCCGGAGAGGTGGTTTTAAATAAGCTAATGCAGGACTCGGGCGGCTTCGAACATAATATCCAGGGCTACCGTATTGTTACGGAGCTCGAAGAAAGATATCCTCACTTTAAGGGATTAAATCTTTCTTACGAAGTTTTGGAGGGGATAGTTAAGCACAAAACCGATTATGACGCCCCGTTTGCCGTCAACGACCTTAAAGAGGTTGGGCACCCAACAATTGAGGCGCAGATTGTAAATTACGCCGACCAGATAGCCTTCATGAATCATGATCTTGACGATGGGCTTCATTGGGGGATGATAGATATCAATTCCCTGAAAGAGGTGACGTTGTGGGCCGAGACCTATTTTGATGTTTGCAAAGAGTATCCTGACGCTACGGAACGCATCAAGAGATGCAGGACGATAAGCAACGTTATAGACAAGCTTATCACCGATCTGCAGAAGGAGACCAAAAAGAGGATAAAAGACCTGGGAATCAAAAATCTAGAAGACGTAAGGTTAAAAGGAAAAGATGTGGTTTCGTTTAGCGAACAGATGAAGGAACGGACCGCCGAGGCAAAGAGGTTTTTATTCAATAAAGTCTACAGATACCCCAAAATCGTCGAAACAATGAAGATATCGAGCGATATAATAACAGGTCTTTTTGAACGGTTTTTGGATAAACCAGACGAACTTCCGGAAAAATATGCGGAAATAGCCGGCAGAGAAGGATTGAAAAGGGGAGTTTGTGATTATATTGCGGGGATGACGGATAGGTTTGCAATAGGCCTTCATAAAAAGATATTTGACCGGTAAAATATATTTTGTTACTGGGCCCTTTATAATGCTAAAAAATTTTCACATAGGAATCATGGGGAATCTCTTTTCCGGGAAGACCACGCTAATGAACGCCTTGTCTCGCGACCCGTATAAGAGCGATATCGAAAAACTTCTTGATAATGCGGAGATGCACACCTTTACCGAAAGGGTTGAAAAAGGATCCCTCACTGATGAGTGTTTATCTCTTTTCTATAAGGACCGGGTTGCAAACATCTTTCCAACCGAGGCGGCGTTTCTTTTTATGAGGACGATGCAACAGAGAGAGATCCGCCATTTGATGACCAGAGAGAACAAGCGCGGGGTTGTCATTATCGAAGACAGGCCGTTTTTGGACGGACCCGAGGTCTTTGTTCAGAGGATGATCAATTCCGGCGAAATGCCGACGGCCCACGCAAGATTGTACAAGACAACCCTTAATCACCTGCTTATAAACGAGAGGGTGAGGCTTCCCGATCTGACCGTATATCTTAGATCGGAACCGGCCCTTCTTGAAAAAAGGCGCCTAAAAAGGGCCGAAAGCGGTGACGGATACGCGATGACGATATCGGCGGATTATTTGACCGAGATACACGAGTGTTATGAGAGGATAGTCACTCATTGGAGGGCGGTTCTTTTGAAGTATCAGGAGATGACAATCGTCCCTCCGGACGCGGACATTGTAATATTGCCGGCCGAAATAGACATGTACGAACATCCCGATTATGTCCATGTTGCGGCCGGAACCATAAGGGAAAAGGTTAGAAGAATGGTGGCGGCAAGAAAAGCGCTGGCGCAGAACGGCTTTTCGTCGGATCCGCGCCAGACAACGCTGGGATTTTAAATGATCGACAAAACAAAAAATATTGTGGAAGCGATTGAAGACAAAGAGATCAAAAGATATGAGATTCCTCACCGGCTAACGAACGTCGTCAGAAGACTTACGAAGTTTTTTTCAAAAAACAGAAGCCTTGTGACCTGCGTCGGCAATATAGGGGCCGGGAAAAGCTCGCTAGTTAAGGTTTTGGCGTTTAATACCGGCATGAATGCCTTGTTCGAGCTTCCCGACGAAGGTTTTGAAGACCATTTTGTTCACAGCGAGACCCTCTTTTCGCCGATCCTTGAGACGGCAAAACAAACGGCAAAGAGGACCCTCGGCAGGTACTACGGGGCCATCAACGAATTTATAGAATGTCAAGGAAAACATGCCGTAGAAAGCGCGGCCTGGATGCTGGCAAAGGGAAGCCTGGAAAAAGGGGCCCTTGATATTCAGCACGCGTATTTAGACCTTCGCAAGATGCAGTTGCAGGTGGCCACCCATTTTGATAATTCCACCTGTCTTGACGGATCGTCGCTTGCCGATAGGTTCGCTTTTTGTGAGGTTCTCCATAACGATATGGACGTTCCGTATCTTACTAAGGAGGCGCTGGAGATAATCGACAAGCGGCTTGAAAACGAATTTAAAGAGCTGGCAAGACCAAGCCTTTTAATCTATGTTCAGGGACCGGACGAATATTTATTACAAAACATCAGGGAAAGATCCAGGGGAGAGGAAAAAAACGCCCTTTCTACCGGAAACGATCTGCCCGAGGGGCTTGTAAGGCTGGTCCGCGCCTTAAATTATCGTTACAACAAGTTTATAGATATCCTTAGAGAGACCTCCTGGTATACTGGTCCCGTGTTGAGAGTGGATGTGTCTAAGATCGATTTTATCTCAAACGTTCGTCATCTTATCGCGGTCTATGAAGGGATAGAAAGGCTCCTTTGTCCGAGAGAAAATTAATAACAGGCGTAATAACCTCGCTGGTCAACGACGAAAAGATACTTTTAATTAAAAGGGCCAAGCCGCCGTTTGCCGGATATTGGGGGCTTCCCGGCGGAAAGATAGAGTTTGGAGAACATCCTGAAGAGGCGGCCGTCAGAGAGGCGAAAGAGGAAACAGGAATAGTCGCCGAGGCCATAGGAGTAAAAGGGATATTGTCGGAAATGATAAAATCCGACAGGACAAAAGAGATACTCAATCATTTTGTCCTTTTTATATGCGAGCTTAAGCCGCAAACTCTTAAATTGACGCCGTCGGACGAAGGAGAGTTGAAGTGGTTCGATTTGGACCGGCTGGAAAAAGAGGCAACCGTAGTTCCAAGCGACGCGAAGATAATAAAAGAAATTATTCAAAACAGCAAAGAACTCAAAATCTATCGGTCACATCTTTTGGATAAAGACGCAGAATATTTGCTGGAAAGCTTCGGCTGAAATCCTTAGTAAGCGATATGTTGATTGAATTTTGTTTCTGGATGTGCAAATAATATACAATATGACCAAAAAAATCAGATTTTATGGAGTCCGCGGTTCGCTCGCAAGGCCCGGGCTTGACCATATTCTTTTTGGCGGAAACACTCCCTGTGTATTGATTAGCTGGGATAAAGAACTTTTGATTATCGATACCGGAACGGGAATATTTGAGCTTGGGCAGGAGCTAAAGGAAAGAAAGACAAAGGGGACGATCCTTTATTCTCATTATCACTGGGATCATATGATAGGGCTCCCCTTCTTTGCCCCGATGTATGAAAGCAAAAACTCGTTCGATATCATAGGAAGAAAGGGATTAAAAAAGGCCCTGACAAACCTTCTTAGCCCCCCCAATTTCCCCGTCCGATTAAGGGATTTCAAGGCGAAATTAAAACTAAAAGAGAGAAAAGATGGGCCATTTAAGATAGGAAAGATCGTTGTAGACGCCTTCGAGGTGAAACATCCAAACGGCGCGTTTGGTTACAGATTCTACTTTCCAAACAAAAAAAGCGTAGTGTTTATAAGCGACAACGGACCTTCAAAGAACGACTCAAGGCTTATTTCTAAGATATTCGGAGCCGATATTCTGATCCACGACGCACAATATCTTCCGAAAGAGTTTGTAAAAAGAAAGAGGTTTGGACACAGCCCGTATCATTATGTGTTGGATCTTGCCAGAAAGGCCTTTGTTCGCGATGTGTTTTTGTTTCATCATGATCCCTCCAGAAAGGATGTTGAGATCGAAAAGATAGAAAAAGAGGCAAATAAGCTCTCGAAGAGGATAAAACTTGGATGTCGTGTTGTCTCCGCAAGGGAAGGAATGGAGATAACCCTTTAGGCATAAAAAGATGGTAAATCCACACGAAATAGGCGACCTTATAAAAAAAAATAAGGGAGCGTTTGATAAATACTGTGATCTTCTTTTAAGGTGGAACAAGACCTATAACCTCACGACGATAACCGAGAGAAACGAAGTTTTTGAGAAACATTTTTGGGACTCGGCGGCCCCCATCGGCAATATTTCGGACAATGCCTCACTGCTGGATATCGGCGCCGGCGCGGGTTTTCCGGGAATTCCTTTGAAGATTGTTTTCCCCGCCCTTTCAGTCACATTATTGGAGGCGACCAGAAAAAAATGTAATTTTTGTGAGGCGGTGATTTTAGAGCTTGGATTAAAAAATATTCGCGTTGTTCATGGGCGGGTCGAAGACAAAGAGGTTTTAAAACAGATCGGCAGATTTGATATTGTAATTTCGAGGGCAACCCTTTCAACGGAGGGCCTTATCAAGGTTGGAAAGCCGTATTTAAAAGAAAGAGGGGCTCTGATTGCCATGAAAGGGAAAAAAGAGACGGAGCAATTTGGCCTTAAAGGCTTAAAAATCGAAGAATACACCCTCCCGGGCGGGGCCAAACGCAGTCTTATTATTTATTCTCCTCAATAATGGAAAGAACGGTCTTTTCCACCGCACTTATATAAGAAGAATAAGACTCATAGTAATCTTTAGAGGTTATTTCATATTTAATATCCGGCTCAACTCCGACGTTTTCTATGTATCTGGTGGTCAGGCCGGACTCCAACGTTGTATCTTCCGACCGATACATAAGTGACTGGGTCAGTTTTATTTCAAGTTCGGAGTTGCCTATAGGCCACGATTCTATTCTGTTCCCTCCGGCGCCGGCGGTCCTGGTTCCAAACAAGGTTGCGGTTCCCCAATCTTTCATAAGGGCCGGAAACATATCGGCCGCCGAAAAATCGAGCTCGTTTATCAAAACAAGGACCGGTTTTATATAAACGACAGGCATTTCGGTCTCGATATTTCTTGGAGGAAAGACCTTTCCTGTGAAACTGCATACCGGAAGAGGCTCGCTTAGGTAGTCCCCGCCTGTTACGGAACTTCTTAAATTGTCGAGCCAATGTTTGGCGTGAACTTTTTCGTCACCGGACGATTTTAAAAACCACGATTCAATTTTAGAGAGCCACGACCTGTTTGCCCGCACCCGAAATCTTATTTCATCTTTCGGCTGGGTAATAAAGAAGGAGGCGATAGCTGTCATGTAACATCCACTCCCCCCGCCGTTGTTGGTTTGATCTATTATTAGGGCGTCTGTGCTGTCGTTCATGTATTTTATCTCTCCGGCAAATACAGAGACGGCATCATCAGAAGGGACATTCCAAGAATTGATACGGATAAACCCTATCCTTTTGCCGTTGATGTTAAACGTTCCGGTGTAAAAAGGGTGTTTAAGCCGGGACTCGAACTCTTTCCATATCGGAAAGAAAGGGAGGGGATCGTCCAGCAAGGAATTAATCCCGCCCGACTCGATATTTTCGAGCTGAAGGGAGTCGCTGATCTCATCTTTTAAAGAAGATTCCAGTTTAAGGGGGTCTTGGGTTTTTTGTGCGGACGCGGCCTTTGCCAGGTAGAAGATAGAGCTCTTTGGCGGCATCTCCGCGAGGTCGACTCCTTTGAGCCGCCACTTTGTGAGGACCTCTTTTTTGGAGCCGTCAGCCGAGAGGAAAGTCAGGGTGACCGCCCCCTTTGGGACGTAGGGTATGAATTTTTGAGGTCTTGCAGTTAAAAAATATGTTCCAGCCAGCTTTCTCGTGGCCGGTTCATGACCGGTGTCTTTATATTTACCGAGCTCGGAGATTATATCCTCGATCGGCCTTCCGTCGATCTCTATTAATTTGTCTCCGACCTCTATTTTTATATCTTCCGCTTTCAACCAATCGTCGTTCACATATGTTACGACGACCGCGTCATTAAAATATTCCGTTTCGAACGGAAGGTACGACACGAGGCTCGAGGGTATATTATAAGAGATATGTGCATCTTTGAACGTATTAAGAAAGAAGGAGACCGCTTCATAGAAATCCTTGTCGGTTGCGGCGTTTTTTGCCTGATTAATGAAAGAGTTCGCAATCGATTGAAAATCGATTTTCAGGAATTCCTCTTTCCATTTAAGCGGGCCGTATTGCTGTGTGAAGAGATTGATTATGGTGCGGGCGTCCTCTATCCGTTCCTCTTGAGACATAGAGAAAAGGTTTCCGGAAAGAAAGAGCAATATAGAAGCCGTTAAGATTAATATTTTTTTCATATTAGTTTAAAATAACCTCCAGTTTTTTTATAACACGCCAGTTTCTATACAGGGTGTTGACAAAACAGATATTAATTTTTTGAATATGCGCAAAACGCTTCTTATGAGACGAGACGGTGTTTTTTACCAGGTTAACAGCCATATCTTCGTTTCCAAGGGCGCCTACCAAATAAAGATTAATGATGCGGGAAGAGCGGGGCCTTATTCTAAACGACAATTGGTCCGCCGCTTCTAAAAGGCCGGACATAATACTTTCTCCATCAATAGTGAGGACCCTGGCCTTTGTTTCTATGTAAGTTTTCCATCCGTTTGAAAAAGTAACCAAGAAATCCGGAGTTCTCTCGAGGGTCTTTATGTCAGACGAGAGGGCTTCTACCGCGGCCCCATTTTCGGCGTATTTCATGGCGGAGCTGAACTCTGCCATAGCCCCCCTCCACCTTGAATTTTGGGAAGATTCCATCTCAATGGCGAGCCGTAATGTATTTCCCGTAACTCCGGCAAGAGTCAGACCTATTAGGTTTTTAAGCACTCTTTTGACGACGATGTCGCAACCGTTCCCTTTTCTTGCTAAAGAGCCAATGACAATAAGAGAGTACAGCTTGTTTGTATCCGACAGAGAGTCTTTTAGCAGTCTTCGCACAAAGGAGGCAGTATCAACACCAAACTGTCCGGACAAAAGCCTTGTGACACCGTCTTCTAACGCCGGCCTAAGGCTTGAATCCTCGATCATTCTTAATTCTTCCCGCAGTTTATCTTTCGAGTCGTTTCCCGCGTGTCTTGCCTCAAGAGTTTTGGCCGCGCGCGTTAACTCGTCCCGCATCTCTTCAATTGTAGATTGGAATTCTATCCACTGATCCGGCGTCAAAAAGGCGGTGGCGCGGAGAAATCCCGTAGAGTATCCGTCCCTGTGTACGACCCCGTCGAAACCGACCGGATAGGCAATATCTTGAAAGAATTCCTCCAGACCGGCGGGGGCTAACATTTCGTGGTCGTCCGGCAATCCCTTAAACCTGTCCAACCATTGCCAGCTGGCATCTGTCCTGTCCATCATTCCTAACCGATCGATCCAAGCGCGATATTTTTGTCTATATCCGATTTCATCTGTGTCGACAACCGACATGGCGGTAGATAGAAGTTTTACAATCAAAGGGATGTCGTCGGCACGAGCATTTTTCTTAATAAGTTCCCATGAAAAAATTGTTTTCAGAGGCTCTTGGCTATTTGACATCCGTTCAAGCAACCTCTTTGCCACCGCCCTCGGCTCATTTTCCGCCGATCTTTCGGCAGAGATTTGTTTAAGCAGGGGCTCTGCATATGGGATATACTTTGCGTAAACGGCCCGAATCTGCGAATAAAGGGAATCTCCATCTTTAAGATCACCAGACAAAATCTCACGCAGTTCCTTGAGTATATTTGAAAGATCTGAAGTAACGGAATTTATTATAAGGTCCAAACTCATGACGAAAATGTCAGGATTAAGCTCCGAGGATAGCATTTCTTCCAGAGTTTCAAAAACGATAAGCGTATTTGTGATATTATCACTAATAACATCTAAAACAATCTTCGTTTCGGCGTTGCGCTTGAACCGGTTTATTGTCAGGCGGATATATTCCAGCCCCTTTTTAAATAGGGTATAGCTGGCATGCGGGTTGAGCGAACTACCTTTCCATGATGATTTAAAGTCACTTAATGATAAAACATTCCATTCTTTAGGGGGCCCGATCTGGGGGCGGACGGGCCTTAGTATTTTTCTTCCGAGGTCTGCGGTTCCTTTTATCCTGGGCTCCAGATATTTTTGATAGTAATTGCCTATTATTTCGGCAATACCGGCGATTTCGGAAGAGTCCGAAGTTCCGGCGAAAAAGACATCTCTTATGTAATTTCTTGCCGCCTTTCCTCCCATCAGGTACAAAAGAGCGGTTTTTTGTCTTATATCGAGGGGGACATCTTCTCGATCAAAAAATCGTTCCGCTGTCAGATTTAGGTTGTAATTGCCTATTGCGGATTCGCGCTCTTTTTTAAATGGAGAACGAATTTTTTTTTGTAGCACGGCTATTTCATTTTTAATGGATTCCAATAATAATTGAAACAATTCGTCAAACGTGAATTCGAACGGACCAAACGAGACGCGGTCCGGTCCGTATTTTAATTTATGAGCGAATTCGGTAGCGCACAACAGTATTATTTCAAGTAAGTTTATAGAACCGATTTTGCCCGTCCTGTATAGGTTGTATACTTTTTCGAGGTCGCTCCAGAACCCGCTTTCTACCGGAAATGACGGGATGCCCGGGAAGAAGTCGGCATATATGTCGTTAATGTGTTTTTTTGTCTCTTCTATCGCTGTTTCCGGCCCAAGCTCTTTCATTCTTTTGTATAGTTTCTGCTCGGCTGAAAGGTATAGAAGCGAGAATTTCAATAAGGCCTCATATTCATCCTTTTCTTCAAGGTCGATGGACAATTTCAGCCAGCCAAGACTTGCGGGGTCGTTGGTTTGTTTGACGCTTTCGTTGAGACAGTCGAACATCAGAGAAATAGCGCCTAAAGGGAAACAAGGTTCATTGTCTTTGAAAAAGATTCCTTTTTCGGTAATTCTCATCCACCACATCCTAATGGGCGAGTATCTCTTAAATTCAAAGTGAGGGTCATCTCCGTTTTTTCGGGCAGATTCTTCCCTCTCCCGGTTTTTTAATTCTCTTCGTTCGCCCTTTGTAAGTTTTTTCTTTTTCTGGGCAAACAGGAATAGAAGGCCTTCGATCATATCGCGGTCTAAATGCCCCATTCTGATTGGGACATCATCGGAGATCGCAAGATAAACAATGCCGGCGGTCATGGCTAACGGGAGGGTATAAGTCTTTAAGAAACCAATTAGAGAAGTAGCAATATCATTTCCATGCAAAGATACCCTTGCTAATTGTATAAGAGAGTATCTATCTTGAAGGAGAGGTGTCCTTTGAAGTGGAAGAGTTAGAGTTGGGGAGGTTAGATTAAGAAGGCCGCTTGATAATACTATTGGATTGGAGGAGAGATCGGCCGATAGTTTTGTATCGCCCAAGTTTGTTCGATGCGAAGAAAAGGGATTTCCTTCGGTTAGTCCCCTCCTCTCGGAATTAAACCGATATTGGTCGAATTCCTTAGGGGCCCTCCATCTATCTATAGTAGTCCCTTTTCCCATTAAAAAAGATAGGTCAAATGGGATAAAGCCCTCCCCGATATCTTTATCATTCGACTCTCTCTAATATTATCGGCAGGTTACAAAAAAAGTTGCTAAAGAAAATGGAAATTTTAAAGAAATCCTACTTAAAAGGATAAATCGGCTAACTATTTGAAATACCAATGTTTTTATATGAAAAGATGAGCAAAAGATAAGGCAATAGTAGATAACATGTTGTAATTATTAAATAAAACGCAAAAACGCCCCCACCATAACGTTAGACGACCTTTAAATGTCCTATTAATGGCATAACATATTGATATTATTGAATATTTATAAAACAAACAGGCAAAAATGTTTCACGTGAAACAAATGGGAGTAGAAAAGCAAAAGTCAGAAATTTGTGTTCCGAGCCCTACCCTTCCAACACCGCCTTCCCCCAAAGTAGACATAATGTCCGATATGCGACGCGAGAGGGGGTAGTTTATTCTTCGAGTCTCTCGACTACGCTCGAGACCTTCGGCGAAGTCGGGAAGCGAGAGATTGTCCTTCTATTACACCTGACGCGGGGCTTTGGTAGCCCAGGTGTTGGCTTCGGCCAGAAGTCGGCCCGCCAAGTTAAGAACAAACTTGCCATAATGTAGCGCTTAAGCCCCCCATCCATACGAAGCGCTCCTGCCGTATTCGCACCACCATGACAGTCGGGTTTGAACGGGTTTGTTCTAAACTTGGCGGGCCTTTGTTCTGGACAGGCCTATGCC
>Ga0172371_10004695_pt1 | contig 20548 bp, 20 predicted proteins | sample Lak12m_FD_114543 | JGI IMG/M metagenome (GOLD analysis project Ga0172371, IMG submission 114543) | Freshwater microbial communities from Kabuno Bay, South-Kivu, Congo - kab_022012_12m | ecosystem: Environmental > Aquatic > Freshwater > Lake | place: Democratic Republic of the Congo: South-Kivu... | reverse complement strand
TAGCCCTTTCCCGCGCAGGCACCGACATCATCCTCTCCTACTGGGCCAGCAGGTACAGGGAGATATTCAGGTTGTGATTTGCAGTAGCAAGCATGTTCCCAATTGGAGGTATTAAAGATAATGAAGTCATGTATTAATCGTCGTAAATTCCTTAAAGCGGGCGCTGTCGCCGCTCCGCTGCTGATATGTTCTCCGAGTGCGGTTCGCACCTACGCGGCAAACGAAAAGATCAGGTTTGCACTTGTCGGCATCGGAGGCATGGGCGGCAAAGGAGTAAATTTTGCATCGGGAGAACAGATTGTTGCCGCGGCTGACGTTGATTTCAAGCATGCCGCCGGCTCGGTGAAGAAAATCAAAGCCGGTTTCCCGGACGCCAAGCTTTACACGGATTACCGGAAACTGTTTGACGAGCAGAAGAATATCGATGCCGTATGGGTGGCTACACCCGATCACCATCATTTCCCCGCAACCGTGCGCGCGCTAGAAGCCGGATTCCACGTTTACTGTGAAAAACCGCTTTGCCACGATGTGTATGAAGCACGCAAATTGCGGGAACTGGCCAAGGCCAGGAAAGTTGTTACCCAGATGGGTAACCAGGGACATTCCGGCGAGCATATACGCCTGCTCTGCGAATGGATCTGGCAGGGAGCGCTGGGCGACGTAACCGAAGCCCATATCAGGCCGCCCTACAACCAGATGGATTTCGGGTCACGTGATGCCGGAAATCCTGCTACACCGCCCGAAAGCCTTGACTGGAACCTCTGGCAGGGAATCGTAAAGGAACGGGAATATCGAAGCGGAATCCACCCATCCAAGTGGCGGGGATGGCTGGACTACGGTACCGGCCTGCTGGGCGACTGGTTCTGCCATAATGCCGATGGCGCGGTATGGGGACTGAAACTCAACGAAGCCGACACCTGCGATGTGGAATGCGAAGGCGAGATGGACAACGGAACCAACTGGGCACACGAAGTCAGGATCTCCTGGTCATTTCCGAAGCGCGGCAACATGGTACCCTGCGTCATGCGTTGGAGCTCCGGGATATACAATGATTACAAGGCTAAACCAATGCCGAAAACCATAGACCCGGAACGGATTGCGGCAACTGCTGAACATCCGAGCGCATACTACGGCACCAAGGGCACGGCAGTGTCCGGCTGGTGGATGAACAGTGTACGGCTGTTCCCGGAATCATTTATGAAGGAAGTCGGCAAACCCAAGCCCGTCCTGCCGCGCGTGAAGGACGGACATGAAGAGGATTTCATCAACGCGATCCGATCCGGCGGGCGATCCTCGGCCGATTTTGACTATTCGGCGCGCCTGACAGAAATCATGTTGATCGGTAATATCTCGGAACAGGTGCGGGAAAAACTGTCCTATGATTTCCGGACCGGCCGGTTCACTAACAGTGACAAGGCGAACGCCCTGTTAATGCGCAAGCCGCGCAAGGGATGGGAATTCGGCTATGCCTGATTGACGGCGGGTTTTCAACGCTGGAGGCTGCGCCGAAACTCATAATATATGAACTAAGATGAAATCGAAAAAGCTGTTTGACCGCGCAAAGAAAGTTATCCCGGGCGGGGTTAACAGCCCGGTCAGGGCGTTCAATTCTGTAGGGGAAACGCCGGTCTACATAGTAGAGGGATCCGGCAACCGGATTACTACCGCTGAAGGTATCGACCTGGTGGACTACTGCGGCTCGTGGGGTCCGCTGGTCCTGGGTCATGCGAGGAAAGAAGTCGTCGAGGCCATCCAGACGGCAGCCGCCGAAGGAACCAGCTTCGGCACGAACACGCCGCGCGAAGTTGAAATGGCCGAACTGCTCTGCGAACTCGTTCCATCGATGGACATGGTCCGGCTGGTAAACTCCGGCACGGAAGCCGTAATGACCGCCGTTCGCCTTGCCCGCGGTTTTACCGGACGCGCGAAAATACTGAAGTTTGACGGCTGTTACCATGGTCACTCCGACAGTATGCTGGTTTCGGCAGGCAGCGGACTGCTGACAGGCGGCATATCGTCTTCGCTCGGTGTTTCAAAGGAAACCGCCGCTGACACATTTGTAGCCCCATACAATGATCTGAAGGCAGTATCCGAGATCTTCAAGGCCAATACAGGCAGCATCGCAGCGGTTATTGTCGAACCTGTTGCCGGCAATATGGGCCTCGTACCGCCGCAACCTGGTTTCCTGCAAGGCCTGCGCGACGTTACAGCAAAGAACGGAGCGCTCCTGATTTTTGACGAGGTAATAACAGGCTTCAGGCTGGCGCCGACAACATACGGAGCAATCTGCGGAGTAACGCCAGACCTCACATGCCTCGGCAAAATTATCGGCGGGGGAATGCCGATCGGCGCTGTTGGCGGCAGGGCCGACATCATGCGCATGCTTGCGCCGCTTGGACAGGTTTACCAGGCCGGAACCCTGAGCGGGAATCCGGTTGCCGTTGCCGCAGGCCTGGCAACACTGAAAATCCTGAAGAAATCAAAACCTTACCCTGCCCTTGAAAAACTGGGCAAAACACTTTCTGCAGGCGTCAGCGCCGCCGCAGGCAAAGCCGGCATCAGAATTTACTGCCCCAGCCTCGGCGGAATGTTCACGCCGTTCTTCTGTGAAGGACATGTCAACAACCTCGCAGACGCGAAGCGATGTGACACCAAAATATATGCCGCTTTCTTCCACGGAATGCTCGATCGTGAAATTTATCTCCCGCCTTCCCAGTTCGAGGTTGCATTCATTTCCGCCGCCCATACCGAAAACGAGATTTCAGATTTTATCGAGAAAGCAGCATCGACCTTTGCGGAAATGAAGCCAGGGAAATAAGACAATGTGGGCGGGTCACACCGTGACCCGCGGGAAGAAACGCGGGTTTCAGTGAAACCACGCCCACAATAAAAGACATATTAAAGATATTGAACAACAAAGCTACAATACTGCTGCTACATGGAAGCAAGGATGCGTCATGGATGGAACCATTCATGGAGTTAAAAGACGCGGTATCCGCAAAGTTACCTGAAGCGCGGATTGCCATAGCCTGTCTTCAGTTTGGATCACCAACACTGAACGAGACCGTTTACCAGCTTTTCAAGGAAGGAATCCGGACGTTTACCATCATACCGGTATTTATTTCCACCCGCGGGCACGTGACGAAAGATGTGCCTGCTCTTGTCGAGAAGGTAAGCAAGCTGTTTCCGGGCGCGGAAATAACCGTCACGCCGGCCATTGGCGAACTGCCGTCCGTACAGCAGGCCATGATTGACGGCATCATCAAAATTGCGGGGAAATAAATGATCCCGGGAATTATATTACTGGTTGTCCTAGTTATGTTCATGCTTGCAGGCGCCATCCCAGTGATGGGCGGCGCACAGGTTGCCATATTCCATACACCATTCTTTATCCTGCTCACGGCGGGCCTGTCCATCTCAGTGCTCACCTGCTGCTGGAAACGGAGGAGCATCAACTTCCGCAATGCCGGCTTCCAGCTGACACACCTGGGAATCATAGTTATTCTTATCGGCGCTATGGTTGGCTTCCTGTTCGCAAAGAAGAGTGAATTTGCATTGCCCATAAGCGGCGAGCACGAGATCAGGCAACTGCCAACCGGTGTTGATGACAGTTATTTCAATCTCGACTTCGGTATTACGGTTACTGATTTCCGCGTCGACTTCTACGAGCAGACGGGCCAAAAGGCAAACCCGACCCCGAAACATTTCCAGGCTTCATTAACAATAAGAGACAAAGACAACTCAACTACAAAACACGAACTCATGGTGAATCATCCTGTCGAACACGATGGATGGCGGTTCTTCCTGATGTCTTACGACAGGGAATCGCGCCGTTATGTTGAGTTAAGCGCAAGGAATGATCCGGGCAGAAACATCGTTTTCGCGGGAATTGCCATGCTGATGCTTGGCATTTCAATAACGTGCTTCAGGAAGAACGAGGGCAGCAATGGAACAGTATAGCTTAATAGTTACTTACCTGCTTATTGCCGCCGTCCTGGTTTACGCGGCAGGTTATGCCGCACTGCTGGCGAAGAAAGCCGGAGCCGGCAATGGACTTGCACTTGCCGCATGGCTGGCATCTGCGGGAGTAATGGCAACCAACTGGATCGCGTGCGGGCACCCGCCGTTCGGCAGCATGGGACATGTGATGGTTGTTCTGTCACTCTGTTTCATGCCCGTTTACCTTCTGCTGAGGCAAAGGTACAACCTTGGCTGGCTTAAGATCTATTTTGTTTTCGCTTCCGCAATTCCGCTTGTTGGTTCGCTATTCATGGAGAAAGACGTTGCGTGGCAGCGTGTGCCGGCCCTGCAGTCGCCGTGGTTTATTCCCCACGTCACCGCGTACATGCTTTCATACGCACTGGCCACGGTGGCTTTTGTTCTGACTGTTGTCCTGAAGATACGCTCAAAGTCGCCGGGCCATCCGGAACTGCTGCAATATGAGTCCGCCGGTTACCAGATATTGCGACTGGCATTTCCATTCATGACCTTTGGACTTCTTTCCGGCTGTCTTTGGGCAGAATCCGCCTGGGGCGTTTACTGGTCGTGGGATTCGAAGGAAACCTGGTCGCTGATTACCTGGACGCTTTACCTGGTGCATTTCCATTGCCGCACCGATGCGCGGCTCAAACCTTGGGCGGCCACGGCGCAGGTACTTGCTTTTATAGCGCTGGTAACAACTTTCCTGTGCGTCAATCTCCTTCCCAAACTTGCCAGCGCCCTGCACAGCTACGCGTGAGAAGGAAGAAACCTGCCATCAGTTATCCGCAGTCAGAATCTGTACCGGGCCGAGAAGGCCGGAGGCTACAGGTTTGGCGCTGGGCTTGAGACGGATGTTGGTCCTTGTCAGCCGCTGCCCCTCGGGAAGTGTCAGGTCTTTGATGAGGCGGTTGTACCAGGTATTCACCACATCAATCTCAAGCTTATTGTCTTTCCCTTTAACTGCGCCGGTAATATCCACCCGGAACGGCGGGGCCCAGACAACGCCGAGATTCTTTCCGTTCAAGCGCACCTCGGCAAGATTCATTACCTCTCCAAGATCCAGGAACAATTTCTTTCCGGCACTTTCCGGTAAATCAAATGTCTTCCTGTAAGTCGCCGTCCCGCTGTACCACTTGATCCCATCCTCCGGCCGTTTCGTCCAATCCTCCAGCTTGTCGAAAACAAATTCCCCGGACCGCCTGCCCTGAGCGGAGTCGAATGGGCCCCATTTCGGATCAAACTGGACTGTCCATGACCCGGTCAACTCGCCGGTCTTTTTATAATCAGGATAGTTACTCTTACAAAGCGGCCGGACCCCGGGCGCGGGAGAGCGGAAAACAACAAGAACAGAACCATACGGCCCGAATTCCAGCGGCACTGCCGTGCCGGACGGACTATTGGTTGTACCGCAATAAAGCGGCGCATTGCGCTTTTCGCCGGTAACCGGGTCCCAGAGTTCAGGAACTTTGCCGGTGATGCGGAAAGAACATTGGGCTTTCAAAGGTTCAGCCTTCTGGTTGCTGAGGAAATAAATATCCGTATCGCCGGCATGGCGGTGGATCCAGTCAGGTATTCCTTCCACATCCGGAAGGACACCGAGGTCCGCCAGGGTCTCCTTCGTGGTCCTGTCGGACCTGACGCGCGCGTTGTTCTTTCCTGACAAATCCCAGAGTTCTTCCACGATACTCTTGAACTCGGCATCATCCTGCCGCCCGGTTGTCCGTTCCGGTTTCGGGCCAATGACCACTGCCCCGGCCTTTACCAGTTCGCGAATCTTTCGCGCCGCTTCAAGCGACAGTACCTTGATGCCGGGCAACACCAGCACCCGGTAACTCATGTCTGCCTCACCCGGAATGACAAGGAGGCCTTTCTTTACCGTCAGCTTCTCAAGAAGGACTTCCTCATTTATCACGTCATAGTCATACTGCGGCAGGACTTTGGCGGGGTCATCCTGTTTTAAACGCGCGAAATTCGGAACATGGTTTCCATAGTAATAAAGAACGTCAGCTGCAAATTGGCCCTGCTGGAGCACAAACTGGCACCTGTTGAGGTAGCCGACAAATGCGGGTGCCTGTTTCGCCCAGGTAATCTGCGGATTGAAATGCGAGCCTGCAAAGTATTCCTGGCCCGGAATTCCCATTTCTTTCGGCGAGCAGGTGAATGTGTGCCAGAAAACCAGGTTCAGCCCGGCGCATGCTTCATGGTCAAAACTCGGCTTCTGCGACGACCACAGAAGATCATTCCACTGCGGACCGATGGAGGTAAATCCTTCGGCACAGACCACCGGTTTGCCGTAAATATGCGCGGCGGAAGAGGCCTGCTTGACATAGAACCTGTCCCCGTCGCCTGGACGGTGCGGTGACGGCACCCAGAACTCGCTCATAGGCCAATCGCTTCGTCCATAACATTTCAAACCGTCAAGCGGCGCAGTGTGCGGACCCGCGGATTCCGGCTGGATGCCCATGCCGTGCTTATGCGCCAGTTCCGCCATGGTGCCGTAATGATTATCCGCGACGCAGTCGGCTATGGTGCGGCGGAAGTCGGCCAGGAATTTGTTGCTAGCATCGCGATTCTCCACTATCCTGCCGGCGATGACCGGCAGCCAGGGCCACACGTCGTAACCACGCCTTTTCTTGAATTCCTCCGGGAATTTATCCGTCCAGTTCATGCCGCCCATTTCCCAGCTGTCGGTCTGGACCATTTTCCAGACCTTGCCGGCCAGCGGACCGGCATCGGCGATAAGGGGATCAACAACCTCCTGCCAGTACCAGCGGAGGGCGCCTGCATCGAGATAATCCAGCGCCAGCCCGTTCCAGGCCGGACTACAGGTGGAGACATGCGCCCCGCTGATAGTATAACCGAACCGCATGATCATCCACGCGCCTTCCGGCGCTTCCCATGAAAGCCTGCCGTCCTTGTCGAGTTTACTGGTCAAATCGATTACGTCTTTTGCCAGCACATCCTCTTCCCCGGGAACAGCGGGATCATCGAAAAGAAGCCCCGAACAGTCACTCGCGCGCATGCCGAGCTCGTGGAAGGCCGACTTCTTATCGAGCAGCTTTATCGGGTGATTGTTCGCGGACGGTTTAAGCCGGTAAGCCAGTATAAAGCTGTCTTTATAGAAATCACCGTTGATTCTCTGCGGCTTCGGCAGGGCAACAGCCAGGTTAGTCGGCCCCTGTACCTGGAGTTGTGACCAGGTGATGATCTTCGCGGCCTTTTCAGCGGTGACTAATGGACCACCCAGGTTCCAGCCGCTCTGGATGCTGAGTCCTATTTCCAAGCCAAGCCGGTCGGCCTCCTTAAGGGTGTGCCTGAACAACTCGCGCCATTCCGGACTGCCGAACACCGGTCCCTGCGGCACCTGCGTGTGGCCGCCCTGGGTTGCGCCGCCAGCATCAAAGATCAAGCCGCCGCCCATTCCGATGGACTTCATCCATTCAAGGTCGCGTGTAATGGAATCCTTCGTCACATTCCCGTTCAGCCACCACCAGTACGCCCGGAGCCTCGCCTGCAGCGGCGGATTCTCCCAGCCATCGGCCAACGGGTCCCCGGCGCCGAAAGACATCACCGCTGTAATCACCAGCGCGAATCCGCACAGCATCAGTTTCTTTTTCATTGAACTTCCTTTTTTAAGTCACTGCCATGAGCATAATCCTTCTTTCGGCCGGAGTCTAGCGCCGCTCGATATGTTTATCGTTGCATAACGATAATTACCGTGGCAGATTACGCACCTTGAATGAAGCTCTGCGGGCTGACGTGCGTGTCAAGCCGTAGGCTTTCTAGCGAAGGCTGGTCCGCCATAGCTCCTTGAGCGACGGAGGAAGCCCGCAGTTTCTTGGCGGAATCCGGCGTAGCAAGAAACGCATTCATCCCTCGGACTTCACCTTCTTCGCTCTTCGAGCTACGCAGGTCAAGAAGTCCGGGGTCTTCTGCGAAGACGGATAAACGAAAGGAGATCGACAGAATGAGAAGATCGTCAATACTGGCAGCCGGGTTGTTGTGTTTCTCTCTACTTTCCCCGCTGGTTCCGGCGGAAGAAGTGAAGACAGCTGAGAAATCGTGGAAAGATATGATAAAACTCGGAGTCGAGGACAGGTTCCGCTACGAATACAAGTCCAATTTCGATTTTGACAGCTCCAGGGATGACAAGGGCGACTTGTTCTTCAACAGGCTGAGGGCCAACTGCAGGATCGGTTTTACCGACAAGGCGGAATTGTTTGTCGAGGGCATGGACAGCAGGGTTTCAGCCAATGACATCAAGAAACCAGCCCAGGCAGACGAGTTTGACCTTTACCAGGGATATTTGGACTTCCAGGATATTCTTGACCTGCCTCTGGAAATCAAGATCGGCCGCCAGGAAATGAAATACGGCAAGGGCAGGCTGATTTCATCTTCAACCTGGGCCAACAGGCTGACTTCATTTGATGCCGGCATATTGCGCTTCAAGAAGAACGGTTTCTATGCGGACGCGTTCTACGGCCAGATTGTCCAGTACGATGAAATAAGATTCAACAATTCCAGCAAAGACCTCTCAATCAAGGGAATCTACTGCGGTTACCAGGCCGAGAAAGATGCGCCGCAATACGAAGCGTATTACATTAACAACATTAATGTTGCCAGCAGCAATGACGTTCACAGGCATACAACCGGCGCCAGGACCGTCCTGCCGGTAGGCATGGGATGGACAGCAGACCTCGAGGGCTGTTACCAGTTCGGCGAAGAAGGTCCGAAGGATGTCAGCGCCTATGCGCTTCATGCCGATGCTTCCCGCACCTTTGAAGATGCAGCCTGGAAACCGAAGGTAGCAATCGAATATAACTACGCCTCCGGCGACAAGAACTCCAAGGACAACAAGATCAACACATTTGTCCCGGTTTACCAGACGACCCACGATCCGTACGGGCTGATGGATTTCTTCAAATGGCAGAACATGCAGGAATTCGCATGCCGTATCACACTGCAGCCTGTTAAGAAGTTTAAGGTCATCCCTGAGGCTCACTGCTTCTTCCTCGCGAACACAGATGACTACTGGTACACCTCGTCCGGAAGCAAGCTTAGAACCCCCATTAACGGCAATGCCGATTCATATGCCGGCACGGAGCTATCACTGGTACTGAAGTATGAACCCAGGGATTACATAGCTCTTGAAACCGGCTATGCGCACTTTATTGCAGGATCATACTTGAACGATACAGGCGCCGGCGATGACGCCGACTGGGCATACGCCAGCGTAACTGCAAAGTTCTGATGGAGAAAGGCTATCAGCTCGGCCTTTGATTGTAACAAGAATGTATGTCTATTTTGTGGGCGGGTCACACCGTGACCCGCGAAAAAAGAGAGCGCGGGGCAATGGTATGCCCCGCCCACAGTAAGAATTATTAAAGAACAACGATATCCTTACAACAGGAGTAGGACCATGTTTAGAAAGTATCTTGCGTTAACCGGCCTGCTAATATTCACGCTCTGTATAACCGGTTCACTGGGTGCCGAACCCGTTCAGCAGAATAAAACGGTGATACTTGCCACAACCACCAGCGTCCAGGACACCGGCCTCCTGGATGTTCTCACCGGGAAATTCAAGGAAAAGACGGGTTACAGCGTAAAGGCCATTGCCGTTGGAACAGGACAAGCCATCCAGATGGGAAAGCAGGGCGAAGCGGATATCCTCTGGGTTCACAGCCCTGATGATGAAATCCAGTTCGTAAAAGAAGGCTATGGAACCGACCGCACAACTTTCATGCATAATGATTTCGTCGTGCTCGGCCCAAAAGATGACCCGGCAAAGGTTGCGGGAAGCAGGAAAGCTTCCGAAGCTTTCAAGAAAATAGCAGATGCCAAGGCGCTGTTTGTCTCGCGCGGGGACAAATCGGGGACGCACAAGAAGGAACTGAAACTCTGGAAAGAAGCAGGAGTCAAAGTTGAACCTTCAGCCAGCTATATTGAAGTCGGACAGGGAATGGCGGCAACCGTCGGGGTGGCAAACGAAAAGAAGGCGTACTGTCTTGCAGACCGGTCCAGCTACCTTTCGCTCAAGGATAAACTGGAACTTGTAATTGTCTGCGAAGGCGATGAATCCCTGATCAACCGCTACAGCCTTATCCTGGTGAACAAGGACAAGTTCCCGAAGGTGAATATTGAAGGTGCAAAAATGTTCTTCAACTTCCTGCTCTCAAAAGAAACAAAAGAGATCGTTGAAGCATTCGGCAGGGAGAAGTACAAGGCCCAGCTGTTCTTTTACGATTACGAAGCTAAACAATGAATTTCATCCTGGACGGCCTCAAGGAAGGAATGCGGCTTATCTGCAACCTCGACGGCGAGGTTCTTGCGGTCGTCAAGTTATCGCTCTTCATCTCCATTTTCGCCACACTGATTTCCGTTCTCCTGGGCGTTCCCCTGGGCAGCATGCTTGCGCTGGGAAAATTCCGGATGAAGAAACTTCTCATTGCGCTCGTCAATACCGGCATGGGCCTCCCCCCGGTTGTCGTCGGCCTGTTCGTGATGCTTTTCCTTTCACGCAACGGTCCGCTTGGGTTCCTCCAGTGGCTTTACACTCCCGTGGGCATGATCCTTGCACAGGTAATCATCGCCACACCGGTGATCATCGGCCTGACACTTGCCGCGGTTCAGGGAATTGACCCGAGATTGTACCAGCAGATGCTGGCCCTCGGCGCGTCAAAACGGCAGGCAATGTTTGTGCTCCTGAAGGAAATAAGACTGTCAATCCTTGCCGCTGTAATTGCCGGGTTTGGCAGCATAATTTCCGAAGTCGGCGCGGTGATGATGGTAGGCGGCAACATTCGCGGCCAGACCAGGGTACTTACCACAAGCATTGTGCTGGAAACCCATATGGGCAACTTCGACATCGCCATCGCACTCGGCCTTATCCTGCTCTGCCTGAGTTTTACCATTAACCTGGCTCTTACCTACATTCAACAGCATAAGGTGCGCCCGCTATGATCAAGGTGGAAGATCTGGAATTTGGATTTAAAGGAAGCTTTACCCTGTCTGTCCACAGCCTGGAAATAAAAGACGGAGAAATATTCTCCCTGATGGGACCTAATGGGGCCGGCAAGACCACGCTGTTGAACATCGTAGGGTCGTTCGAGAAATCCTACGACGGTACAGTAGAGGTGTTTGGACAAAACATCCTGGACAATAAATTCTCAAGATTCTGCCGGAAAGAAATGACCCATATATTCCCACAGCCGTATCTCCTCAACATGTCGGTTCATGATAACGTTGCCCTGCCCCTCAGGTTCCGCGGCATAAAGGACAGTACCCGGATTGACGAAGTTCTGGACTTTTTTAAAGTCAGCAGTTTCAGGGATAAAAATGCCCTTCAACTGTCCCAGGGCGAGAAACACCGCGTGACCCTGGCCAGGGCCTTTGTGGCAAATCCAAAACTTATTCTGCTGGACGAACCATTCCTGAGCCTTGACCCGAGATACAAGGAAACACTCATCCAGGACTTGCGGGCCAGGATCAAAATTGACAAGGCAACAGCATTGTTCGTCTCGCAGGACCATAACGAAATACTCGGATTGACGGACAGGATAGCCGTAATGGACCGCGGCCGTATCCTCCAGACGGGGACCCCCCAGGAAGTCTTCACACAGCCCTCTTCCGTGGAAGTGGCTGACTTTGTCGGAGTTGAAACACTGGCTGAAGGTGTCATCACAGGCAAACAGGATAATTTATGCTCCATCCTGGTTGGCGATAAACTCCTGAAAAGTGTTTCGCCCTTCCAGAAAGGGGATTCCGTTCTTGTCTGCCTCAGGCCTGAAGATGTAATCCTCTCCAGGAAGGATGAGACAACCAGCGCCAGGAATCACCTGAAAGCCGGCGTTCTCCAGGTTGCTCCGTGGAAACTGGAATACAGGATAACCCTTGACTGCGGATTCAAGCTGATCGCTTCCGTAACCAGGCAGTCTGTGGACAGTCTCGGCCTGAAAGCCGGCGAGACAGTATTTGCCAGTTTCAAGGCCACAGCCGTCCATTTGATCCGGAGGAACACGGGACAAAGAGAAGAAATTAACCGCCGATAAACGCCGTAAAGAGAAAAAACATGACTAACAAGAAAGATAATACTAAGACGGAATTACTCAAGAACGCCAGACTCAGCCGCGGCAAAAAGACAATCTCCTGTCGCGAGGCATTCCGTCTCGCCGGCAAGCTGAAAATATCCACGGCAAGGATCGGGCAAATGTGTAATAAAGAGAAAATAAAAGTCATCGGTTGCCAGCTTGGATGTTTTTAAACATGAAGAAGCTCATACCATACTGCAAACTTTGGCTTGTTTCAGAAAGAAACGGTAACGTATTCGGTGACGGCAAATTCCGCCTGCTCCAGGCAATTGGCCGCTACGGCTCATTGCAGAAGGCATGCAGGGAACTGGAAATCAGCTACAGGAAAGCATGGGCGGACCTCAAGAAAGCTGAATCCTGCCTTCAGTCAGAACTTGTCACCAGAAGCCGCGGCGGAAGTGACGGCGGCAGGATGAAACTGACCGCAGAAGGACGGAAGGTTCTTTCCGAATATTCAATATTCAGCAGGGAAACCAGGAAAGCAATGCAGTCGTTGTTTGCCAAAATGGAAAAGAAACTGATGCATGATTGAACTGCCAAATATGCTGATGATAGGAGCTGCGGAGAGAAAGCTTGGCAAAACAACATTTGCCACGGAAATAATCCGGCGGTACAGGAACACGCATCCGGTGATTGCGGTAAAAATAACCACACTCACTGAAGAAGAACAGGCTTCACACGGAACCTGTGACCATTTCAGCGGAAACTACTGCATCAGCGAGGAACGAACAGGCCCGGAAGGCAAAGGCACTACCCGCATGCTGGAGGCAGGCGCCGCCAGGGTCTTCTGGCTGGAGGTTTATGGCAAATTCATGGATGAAGCATTTAACGATCTTCTGGAACGTATTCCAAAAAGCGCGCCGGTAATCTGCGAATCTAACTCTGCCCGCCGCGCCGTCAAACCATCCCTGTTCCTTGTAATTAAGAGAAAAGACAGCACAGAAATAAAGGATTCGCGCAGGGATGTAATAGAACATGCCAATCGGATTATTGAATTCAACGGTTCCGGCTGGAACCTGCAGCCGGAACAGGTAACATTCAATGGTTCACGGTGGCTTATCACTTAGGGAGCCTGCAGAATGATTTCTTACGACGATGCTTTAAAGATCATGTTGACCAGCGCAAGGCCCCTGGGAACAGAGCGGGTGCCGTTACAGAAATCCATGAACCGGATCCTCGCGGACAACATTGTCTCCGATGTTGATATGCCTCCATTCAACAAATCAGCAATGGACGGATATGCCTGCCGCCGCGCCGACCTCGGAAATGTATTGATGGTTGTTGAAGAAATTCCCGCTGGAAGTTTCCCGGCCAGAAAGATCTCTCTGAACGAATGCGCAAAGATAATGACCGGCGCACCGGTACCGGAGGGGGCTGACGTCGTTATCATGCGGGAAGATACGGATGAGACCTCCGCGAAAAAGATTCGCTTCAAAGGTAAGAACACTTCGAAAAACATATGTCTTAAGGGCGAGGATGTGGCCGCCGGCACAATGGTTCTCAAAAAGGGCGAGCTGATAACGCCGGCCCACATGGCGATCCTGGCATCTGTCGGATGCGTTGAACCGCTGGTCTCAACGCGGCCAAGGGTTGGACTCATCGCCACGGGCGATGAACTGGTGGAGCCGGACAGGAAACCCGGCCGCGCAGGAATACGCAACAGCAACAGCTGCCAGTTGCTGGCACAGATAAGTGAAATCGGCGGACTGGCGAAATATTACGGTATTGCGGCTGACAAGCGGGAAGCGCTAATGCCTGTAATTCAGAAAGCGCGCGGAGAGAATGATGTTGTCGTGATTTCCGGCGGAGTCTCGGCCGGAGATTATGATTTTGTCCCGGAAATGCTGAAAACATGCGGTTTCGAAATCATGTTCGAAAGCGTGGCAATGCAGCCCGGAAAGCCCACGGTATTCGGCCGAAACGGAAACGTGCTATGCATAGGCCTGCCGGGCAATCCAGTATCCACTTTCGTGGTTTTCGAACTCCTGGTTAAGCCCCTGCTCTACCGGATGATGAACCACGAACACCGGCCCATGATCGTATCTGCGGTTCTCGATGCGGATGTCAGCCGGAAGAATACAGCGCGGCAATCAACAATACCGGTAGTATTTACCAGTCCCGGCACGGTGTTGCCAATGGACTATCACGGCTCAGCCCATATTCATGCAATGTGCCGGGCTGACGGCCTGGTGACGATTCCAGCCAACACACCCGGTTTTAAGAAAGGTTCATCTGTTCATGTTAGATCGCTTTAACAGGGAAATAAACTACCTGCGGATCTCGGTTACGGACCGCTGTAACCTGAGTTGCGAATACTGCAAGCCTGAGAAAGGATGCATCCTGCTCCCCGAAGAAGAGCTTGTTTCATTCGCAGAAGTTGTTGAACTGGCCGAGACCGCGGCAACAATTGGATTTGTCAAACTGAGACTTACCGGCGGCGAACCGCTCATGCGGAGCGGTATTGTCAGCCTTGTTCAACAACTGGCCCATATTAAGGGATACAGGGATTTCGGACTCACAACAAACGGCATCCTCCTGCCGCAGCATGCCGTTGCATTGCGAAAGGCCGGCCTGCACCGTTTGAACATCAGCATCGATACGCTGGACGCCCGGAGATTCAGGGAAATTGCCAGGTCCGGTGACCTCGAAAAAGTTCTTGCAGGAATTGAATCAGCGCTGGCCGCCGGGTTCAACAGGACAAAACTCAACTGCGTTATCAGCGCCTCGCCTGACGAAGAAGACGCGCGGCAGGTCTCAGCTTTCGGCCTGAAACACGGACTCGAAGTACGGTTCATCCGGAGAATGGACCTTGATGCCGGAAAGTTCTGGCCCGTGATAGGCGGCGAAGGCGGTCACTGCGACACCTGCAGCCGCATACGGGTTTCCTGCGATGGAAAAGTCTATCCATGCCTCTTCGGTAATGATTACTATTCCATCCGCGAGCTTGGCATCCGCCCGGCCCTTGAACTTGCCGTGGGAAACAAGCCTGAGGCCGGCAGAAGAAGTGACAGCAAGTTCTACGCAATCGGCGGCTGAAGAAAGGATTTAGTGAAAACGTTTACGCATCTGGACAGAAAGAACAGGCCGAGAATGGTCGACGTTACAGACAAAGTGATCTCACACCGCATTGCATGTGCCGAAGGTTTCATATGCCTGCAGGCTGGAACGACAAGGCTGATAAAGACCAAAAGGATAAAGAAAGGTAATGTCCTGATTACCGCCGAGCTTGCCGGCGTCCAGGCGGCAAAGCAGACTGCCCAGCTTATCCCCCTCTGTCACCCGCTTCCACTGTCAAAAGTCAAAGTCGAAGCAACGGTCGACAAGAACGGGGTAAGGATAAAAAGCGAAATCAAATGCACCGACCGGACGGGCGTTGAAATGGAAGCGTTGACGGCGGTCAGCGTTGCCCTGCTTACGGTTTACGACATGTGCAAGGCCGTGGACAAAAGAATGAAAATCACCGGTATCCGGCTATTGAGCAAGACAAAGACGGAGGTAAAATAGTATGAGCGGCTGGGTTTTGTCGGTAAATGTTTCCACGAAGAAAGGCGAAATAAAGAAACCTGCCGATTGCGTGCGCGTTACAGCAGCGGGCCTGGAACATGATGCCCACGCCGGTTCAGGCCACCGGCAGGTCAGCCTGCTCCCGGAAGAAAGCATCAAAAAACTTTCCACTGAATGCGGACGGGACTTCAAGCCGGGTGAGTTCGCGGAGAATATCACGACAACCGGTATTGATTTGAAGCAGGTGGCAATCCGCGATCACCTCACAATAGGCCCAGTCGAACTGGAAATTACGCAGATCGGCAAGAAATGTCATGGGGACGGATGTGCAATCAGGAAACAGACAGGAAAATGCGTAATGCCGGCGGAGGGGCTTTTTGCAAAAGTCATCAAGGAAGGTGAGATCCGGCCCGGTGATAAAATCGGGCACACCGCGCGACCGCTCAAGATTCTTGTGATTACCCTGAGCGACAGGGCCAGCCACGGTGAATATGAAGACAAGAGCGGCCCAGTAATCCGGGATATCCTGACCCGGCACTTCTCAAAAAGCCACTGGCAAGCTGAAATCAAGAACCTCCTGCTTTCCGATGATGCCATAAAATTGAAATCTGAAATACAGAATCATGTTAATGGCGGAACTGACATCATCTTCACTACCGGAGGCACCGGTATTGGACCACGCGACATCACTCCCGATGTGATCAGGCCCATTCTGGACCGGGAAATTCCCGGAATCATGGAATATATCCGGACAAAATACGGACAACAGATGCCCTCCGCCCTGCTGAGCCGCTCAATCGCGGGGATGAGAGGCTCAACACTGATCTATGCCCTGCCCGGCAGTGTCAGGGCAGTCACGGAATACCTGGACGAAATCCTCAAGACCCTCGACCACGCCCTGGCGATGATTGCCGGAATCGACCTGCATTAGCTCCAACAGGCAGATATTCACAGGCATTGGAACAATCATTCACAGGATAATTGACCGGAGTCATCCAAACATATAGCATTCTGCCGTCACCCTATTTATGAAGGAGCATGCAATGAGCAATGGATACTGGCAGAAACTTCTCCGAGTCGACCTGACAAACCGCACAACCAAAGTCGAAGATATCAGGGAAGACGATCTCAAGAAATATCTCGGTGGAGCGGGCCTGTCAGCTGAAATACTTCGCCGCGAAATCAAGGGCAAGATAGACGCTTATGACCCCCAGAACAGGGTTATTTTTGCCTGCGGTGCATTCCAGACTCCCAAAGTCCCCGGCGGCGCCAAGTTCAGCATCTGCGCCATTTCTCCTTTAACTGGAACTTACGGCGACAGCGCAGCCGGCGCCGACTTCGGACCAGCCTTGCGCGCCGCAGGTTATGACCTGATTGTGGTCCAGGGTGCATCAAAAACCCCTGTCTACGTCGAGATTGTTGATGACAAAGTTGAGATCAGGGATGCTTCGAAATACTGGGGCATGGATTCATTTGAAGTCGTTGATGCCATTCATGCCGATACCGGCGACAGGAAGCTGAGCATTTCGGCAATCGGCCCGGCCGGCGAACGCCTTGTTGCCATCGCATGCGTTTCGGTCGACAAGCACAGCTTTGCAGGCAGATGCGGACTTGGCGCCGTCATGGGATCCAAGAAACTGAAGGCGGTTGCTGTCAGGGGAACAAAGAAGGTCCCGGTTCACGATCCAGCGAAGGTCGACGAACTGACAAAGAAATTCCAGCTCGAGATAGCAAACGCGGTGAAGGAGAATAAATTCCGTCTTCACGGAACTCCCGGTCTCTGCGAAACAGCTGAGGGACTGGGCGACATGCCGATCAAGTACTGGGATGGCGATGTCTGGCCGGCCGGCGCAAAGAAACTCGGCGCCCCGAATTATACCGAAGTTCTCCAGGCAAAACCCCTGCCCTGCAAGTATTGCCCGGTGGGATGCCACCGCGCCATCACGATTACCGAACCGGCAGAATATGCCGGGGAGGAGCTCGGCCCGGAGTATGAAACCCTCGGCCTGATGGGAACCAACCTCCTGATTGACGATCCCAAGGCCGTGGCAAAGGCAAACGGAATAGCCAACCGCCTTGGTATCGATTCTATCTCTGTTGGAGCCATGACGGGTTTCGCAATAGAATGTTTTGAAAAGGGCTGGATAACAAAGAAAGAAACCGGAGGAATTGAACTAAAGTGGGGCGACCCGAAAACCCTGATCAAAATGACGGAACTGATCGGCAAACGTGAAGGTTTTGGCGAATGGTTCGCCAAAGGGACACTTGGAGCGGCAAAAAGAATATCGCCCGCGGCAGAGGAAATCGTCGTCCACTGCAAGGGGCTGGACATTCCGTCTCACGATCCGCGGGCCTGTATCTCCCTGGCGCCAACTTACGCCACTGGCACAAGGGGAGCCTGCCATTTCCGGGGCCCCTGCGAAGACATCGAGATGGGCGGATTCTTCATGCCGGAACTTGGAATCAAACAGGGAATTACGAAATTCTTTGAAAAGGACAATCAGTCCCTCGTGGCCGTGAAATGCCAGGATCTCGGCGTGGTCTGCAACTCGCTGGTGCTCTGCCTCTTCATGGTTGACGGAGGAAGTTGGTCGCTTACCGGCGTAACGGACCTTTTCAATGCCATCACCGGCTGGAACTTCACCGTTGAAGAACTGATCAAGGCCGGGGAGCGCGGGTTCACCGTTCAGCGGATGCTGAATAACCGGGACGGCTATGACGCATCAACCGACAATCTCCCGAAGAAAATGTTCGTTTCGGCAAAGGAAGGATTCAGGGCCGGCAAGGTTATCCCGTTCAAGGAACTGATGGCGGACTATTACTCAATTCGCGGGTGGGACAGCAACGGCAGGCCTTCAAAAGAAACCCTGGTAACACTTGGCATCTCAAAATGACCGTAACGGTTAAACTGTTCTCAATATTTGCCAAACACCTGAAGGATACCGAGGACGGAAAACTCCAGCTCAGGAAAGGCGCCTCAGTCCTGACCCTGTCAAGAAAGCTGAAACTTCCAATAAAGTTTGTAAGGATCATTGCCGTAAACGGAAAACAGGGCGACCTTAAGACAAAACTGGTGGATGGCGATACAGTATTCATCTTCCCTCCAGCCATAGGCGGCGGCTGATTTTATGCGAAACAGGAAACAGACAAAGAAAGTCCAATTACACCTGCCGGAGAAGAAGTCAATACCGGCACGATACAAGCGGAACATCGGCTCCCTCGGACTGTCAGGACAGAAGAAACTCCTGAAGAGCACCATAATGGTTGTGGGGCTTGGCGGACTTGGAGGATACGTTATCGAGGAAATGGCGCGCCTTGGCATTGGCAGGATACTTGGCGTTGATTTCGATTCCTTTGACGAAAGCAATCTCAACCGCCAGATACTTTCGAAAGAGACCCTGATTGGAAGAAAGAAAGCAGCTGCCGCAAAAAAACGCATCAAGGAAATAAACAGCTCGGTTAAATTCACCCCCTTCCCCACCCGCTTCGAGAACCTGCCTGACTCGGCATGGAAAAAAGCAGACGTTGTCTTTGACTGTCTCGACAGCATCGAAACCAGGCTTCTGCTGGCGAGGAAATGTTCGGTCGCGCGGAAACCACTTGTCCACGGTGCAGTCGCCGGCTGGTGCGGCGAGGTCAGCGTCATCTGGCCAGGCCAGAAGACGCTGGAGAAGGTTTACGAATGCCAGAAGCAGGGCATGGAGAGAAAACTGGGCACTCCTGCGTTTACCCCGGCTGTAGCCGCAGGCATCATGACCGCGCTGGGCGTGGCGATTCTTACCGGCAGGAAAACAAAGCAGAAGCCATCAATCCACTATTTTGACCTGCTTCAGGAACAGTGGCAGACTTGTAAGTTGTAAGAAATTGCCTTATTGCCAGGGGCACAAACCATAACTAGGCCTCCCAGGGTCACGCCTGGAAAATACTACTCCACCGTAAACTATATTCTACTTTCTAGGTACGACCCGAATGGCGCATGGAGCGGCTGCTGGAAGCCATCCACGAAGAATCAATCAACCATCAGGACAAGGTTATGAACGCTCCAGACTAGAAGAAAGGTACCTATGCACAAAAAAATTCCCCTGCTGTTCGGTTCGTTCCTGATCCTAAATTTTAAGGGGTCACTCATTAAAATTCTCTGTCACAGCTGTGCTCGCGGGATAAACTGACTTTACGGCTATAGTTCCTTCAAAATCTCGGCCTTCTTCTCGTAATCTTCCTGATTGATTGTGCCCTTATCCAGCATTTTCTTGAGCAGTAACATTCGTTCGGCTGGAGTTTTCTTCTGGGAAGTTTGGTCGCCAACCTGCGGCTGGGGTTGTTGATCAGGCGTAGCAGGGAGAGAGGTTGTAGATGTGTGAGCTGGCCGATCGCGATCAGAGGTTCTGACTTTTACTGCATCTGTCCCAAATGAAGGCAAATTGGGTCGGCTCTTCATGTATGAGCCATTGTATATGTCATTAAGTATTAACGCAGGAACATCCCTTATAGCTTGCTCTTCCATTTTCCACTTGAGCCTACTTTGGGGAAACACATGCGTCCCAAAAAATGGTGGCGGGCAACACCATATCCAAAAATACCCGTCTACATTATTGCTGACGCTACGCTCGGTAATAACTGTTCCTTCAGGGGTAAGAACTTGGAATTTAACTGTAGAGAGCGTTACATCATGAACAGGAAAAGGTATAATACTAGCTGCTAGCAGAACAAAAGGTTCTACCGGAAAATTTAATCTATGAGTATATTCTATCATTACTGACGTTGGGCGAACAATAAGATGGTCTGACGGAAGGTTTGTAGCTGATTGACGAAACCCTTCTTTAATTTTATCTGCGTATGTTGGCCAGCCTCGTCTAGTTATGTTTAGCGGTTCTTTGCCAGCGTTACAAAAAATACGCATGTATTCGCAATCGACACGAAACGGCGGACAATCGGCAGGCTTTTGTGTCAAGGAATTTGCGGATGAATGCACAAAC